>Ga0302320_10002211_pt1 | contig 46244 bp, 27 predicted proteins | sample Bog_T0_3_FD_202130 | JGI IMG/M metagenome (GOLD analysis project Ga0302320, IMG submission 202130) | Peat permafrost microbial communities from Stordalen Mire near Abisko, Sweden - Bog_T0_3 | ecosystem: Environmental > Terrestrial > Soil > Wetlands > Peat | place: Sweden: Abisko, Stordalen Mire...
TTTGGAAGCGCGGATGATAATCACAACCTATAATGAACATCGTCGGCTCCTTTCCCGGCAGTCCCTGGTCAGGACTCAACGCAAGTCTACCGGTTCTCAGGGGCCGACGACTTTATAGAATCAAGGCACCTGGCGCAGGGCTCATCCTCAGTGAATAGAATTGCCACTAACCCGGAATTCTCACCTCGCCTTGAAATACGGACATTAAATACCCTCTTTACGGGGCCTTGCCGTCTATTCTCCAATCATTTGCGCTGCTTCAGGCTGTCTCCACCAGCGCGCAGCTGAGCGGTGGAAGCGAGAGCGCCACCTTCCCCGGATTGGCCTGGCGGGGACGAGTCTTCACGTCCTGCGCAGAGAGGGTAACGGCAATCTGCTTCCCCAACCGGGGGTCAGAAACGGAGACCGCTTGCGTATCGCTTGTCCAATTGGCCAGGACAATTCCAAACCTGCCATCCGGAGTTTGCCAGGCGGAGTGCAAGATGGCGGCAATGTTGCGAACCTGCCCGTCACTCTCCCAATGAAGGGTCTTGATTCCCGCCACCTCCGACGGCCGCTGCATCCTTCCATACACCAGGAACTCTTTGGCCTTTCCGCGGCGCAGCGCCACCGTGCACCGCAGCATGGCGAGGGAATCCTCGTTATTTCCCACCTCGGGCGACCAGGGCATCCACCAATGGTTGGTCTCGCCGCGGTTCAGCAGTTTGCCATCGCCAGTCAGAATCGCGCCGGGAATCTGGCCCATCACCAGGTTGCCCGCGCTTGAGATCTGCATGTGATAGGGCGTGGGGGCGAGTCCAAACCCGCCCTGGAGCAGGACAAACTCATGGTAGAGGAAGGTGTATAGAGGAAAGAACAACGACCCGTAAACGCCATGGCCGGGCGGAGCGGTGCGCTGGTCCGCCACCTGGAAGTTGCTCATAAAGTATTCATTGGGTGGAGTTTCCACCGAGAAGGCAAACTTCCGTTTTCCCCCGCTCTTCTCCGTCTGCTCATCGGCAATCTTGCGGAAATCATCCAGCAGGTGCTGCATCACGATATTCATCCACTTGCCGGGGCCGGGCGGATGGCCGTGGTCGGGAGCAAAGCACGGGAAGGTGGAACAGCAGGCGTTCTGGTCAAGAAACTGCAACCAATCAAGCCCGTTGCCCAGCAGCCGGCGGACAAAATCACCGGCGAGCTTCCCCGTCCTGTCCACGCCCAGGCAGCAGGCGTAACTGGGACGCCAGCCGTTGCCCCAACTCTCTTCCCAGAGTTTCTGATCGTGCGTGCGGCAGACCGTCTCCGCGCCTTTCTGCTCCTCGAAATACGCGGTGCCGTCGTACTCCGTCCAATAGTGCTTGGTGACCCAGCGGGTTCCGTTGGAATAGCTGCCCACGTGCCAGCCGCGATCCCTCGCCAGTTGGGCAAACTCGCTCATGGATTCATCCCCTCCGATGGGAGGGAAGCAATCCGGATAGACCCAGGGGCCCGTGCGCTCCCAAGACATCACCACGGGAACCAGCGGGGCCTCAATGCGCTTTGAGATCTTCTCCAGCAGCGGGATGAGCTTGGGATAAGGGAGAAACATCTCATTGGGTTCGGCCGGGCCATTATCAATTTCGCCCTGCATGCGGATGATGATGTGCGGCGGCGAGTCGAGCAGCCAATCCGGCACGTCGGTGCGCTTGTGAAGCGGCGCGGAGGCAAAAGGCTGCTTCAGGCTCCAGTCGCGATACAAACCCGCCGCCTCGTACCAGTCACCTTTGAAGGTTTGCAGAACGACATCGTAGCCAAGGTCGCGGTCGCCGGTGGTGGGCCAGTCACCCACGTGCGAAAACCCCAGGCGAATTCCGCCCGCCCGATGGTGCACGGGCTTGATCAGCTTGATGCCGCCGGAATTGTCCTGGCAGGCCATGTAAATTCCGGCGCGATCATTGTAGTAGGCAAGGAATTGCGCAAAAGTTAGTCCGGGATATTGGCTGGTGTCCGTATTCTCCGGGCGGAACTGCCAGGCGTGGGGACTGTCGGGCTCCAGCTCCTCCGGCTTGGGCGCCTGCAAGAAGCGGCCCGTCATCAGCGGCTGCAGGAGTGACTCAGAACCGGGCTTGCCACCCAGCTTGTAGGGGGCGGTCACAAAGGGAAACTGCACGTCGGTAATGGCCAGGCTGGCATGATTGCGAATGGAGATGGACCAGTAACTGGCGGGATCGTTCTCCCTGGTGCGAACCGTCACCGTCGCCGCCAGGTCAAGCCCCGCGAGGCTGGTGAAATCCGCCGTGAGCGTCTTGTCCACCACTTGGATCATCACGTCCTTTGCTTCCAGGGAAGAGATCTGGCGGAATTGCCGATCGCGGGTGAGGTGCTGAATGACAAAGACCGGCATCTTTTCGTTGGAAACGGTGAATTCCTGGTCAGGGGCATGCGTGGATCGCAGCGACAGCAGGCGCGCGGTCTTTTCATCAAACGCCAGCTTGTGGTTGGCGGTCTCCAGGCGAATCCCACTATCACCGCTGCCAGCCCCCACCGGGGCTTCGCTGCGGGCCGCCCACGACGGCGTCAATCCTTTGGCCAGCAGGTTCCACGCCCGCCGCGCTCCCAACATTATCGGCGACCAGATTACCGTACGCCTTGTCATGATGCCTTCTCCTTATCCTTCATCGGTAAGTTCGTTTGACAGCTTTAAAGCAGGTTTCCGTTTCCTTTTTCCATCCACCACTCCGGCACCACCCAACCTTCCTCCTGGCACTCCACTTCGGGGGGCAGGTAAGCGGTGAAGGCCGCCTGCACATCCTTGCCGGACCACCCCGGGCTGGTGCGGATTTTGAAGACCAGCCATGGGGCCCACTGGTTGTTTCCCGTCTGGCGAAAACTGGGCACGGCCTCAAAGTGCAGGACGTGGTCGCCCACCGTCGCCGACAGCTGGATTAAATCAGCGGGCTGGCGGTAGCGCCACCACTTCCCTTCCCTCCTGAGGCGAAGGACAAAGGCCAACACGTGCGCGCGGCCTTCAAAGTCAGGCAGCTTCGCGCGGCGGGCGAAGACGCGCTTCTCATAGCCGCGCTGTTTGAACTCCTCGATCGTGGGGCGGTTCATGGCAGAGCGGAATTGGGGCGAGGGCTCGGCAAAGTTGACTTCCATACCCGCCTCCACTGGCTCAGTTTCAAGCTCCAGCCGATGAGTTTGAATGTCCGGATGGTCTTGGGAAAGTATCCGCTTGCCGGGCATCGCTGCTGGGGGCGCCATGCCCGCTTCGGGAACAATCTCCCACAAGGCCACTTCAAACGGCCGCAGCCAGGCTTCAATACTCTGCCCACCTTCGAAAGATGATGTCTTTTCGTTCACCAGCTCATGGTGTCCGGGAAAATGCTCGATCAAACGCAACCGGGAGCCGGCTGGCGCATTCAGCCCGATGCTTTCATCCAGACGCAGGCTTATTTTTCTTGCCGCGAAATCCGCGTTATTCATGAACAGCAGTCCGCGGCTGCCCTGGCAGTGGGCGTATCCGTAGACTTCGTTTTTCCAGGGGTCGCCAAGGATCGGCTTGTATCGCTCGAGCAGGGCTTCGTTCCGCTTGGCGAAATTCTGAATCCACGCAAGGAAGGCGACGTCGTGATCATCAAACAGACTCAGCTCGCCCCAAATTTGCGGGAATAAGAGGCTGCCACGGCCAAGGTCCATCACGGCTGCCTCCTGCCAACGCTCCTTGCGCATCGAATTGCCCCAGCGCGTTTCCGTGATCCAGGTCCCCAAACTGTCCCGGGACATCGGGGGAATGAACTCCGCGAATTGCGTGCCCTGGTCCAGCGCCAGCGTCACTGCGTCGCGAAAGAAAAGGGCGGGATGATCGCCCGTGCTGGCTGCTTCCAGCGTTATGCGCTTTTCGAAAATGGAATCCCCGTAGTAAAGGAAGAAGGGTGAGCGCACCCCCCAATACCACATGATGTAGATGTTGGGACTTGCCGCGCGCGTGGCCTTGGCAATTTCAATGAGCGCGTCGAAATTGGCTTCCGTCGAATATTTGCCCGGCAAATGACCGTGATGGGGATTGTTGCAGTAGTAGGTGGAGTTATCCACTTTGTAAAACTGCAGATTGTGCTGTTTGATGTGCCGGAGCAAGCCGTCGCGGAACATGGTGAAGTAAGGCTCAGAGGCAAGGCAAAACTGTCGCCGCCAATCATCCTCAGGAAAGCCATCGCGATATTCATAGCGCGGCCACACGCCACCGGGAACAATCGTCTTGCTGGGTTCGAGGAGGGGATTATTGCCGATGCTCCAATCGCCATGCGTGGCGCAAAACCAGAGGCCCCACTTCATTCCCAGCTGATTGGCGCGGTGAATCACCTCATCGGGACCGTTGGGAAAACACTGCGGCCAAAACTGCGTCATGTCACCGGTGCGATCCTGCCAGCCAACGTCGGGAACGTAATAGTCAAACTTCACACCCTGCTTCTGCAACTTTTCCAATTGGTCCAATGTGCCAAGCATTTCGCGGTCGTCAAGAGTCCAACAGGGCGCGTCGGGAAATCCGTTGGTGCCCAGCGGATCGTAGACGCTCACGAGTCCCTTGCGCGGGCTGCGGGCGCGGATGTAGTCCAGAAACTGCTGGCTCGCCTCACCTGATTTCGCAACGCCAATGATGGCCACCTTGCTGGTAAAGGCGCCGCCCGCGGGAAGCTTCTTTCCCGGCAGATGACCCAGTCGAATGCGCCCGCTGATGCCTTGATTGATCCCGGCGGGGTGTTCAACCGCGCAGAATAATTCATCAGCGACCATCAAGGGTTGGCCAAAGTCGCCTTCCCGCATCGGAACGACAACACGGAAATCGTCCAGACAAACATCCAGCAGAAGGCGGTCCGCCGTGCCCGTGTCCCTGACCTCAAACCATTTTCGGCGGGTGAAGCCGTCAAGAAGGAAGTGAAGAGTAAGCTGAAGTTGCGACTGGTCGCTCACGAGGTCAAGCGTGCACTGGGGGCGGTCGCCATCCTCAACCTTGCTCCAACCTCGGAGCTTGAAATCAGAGGCATGTTGGTAAGGCTGACCCACGGCGATGAATTGATCAGAGAGCCGGGCTTCAAAAATCACACGGTCAAGAATGTCGTCACTGATGCCTTCAAAACGCTTGTTACACCCAAAAGTCCGAATGGCCAGCAGGTTTTTCTGCCCGCCACCGAAGCGCAGTTTCGAATATCCCGCAGAACCCGAAAGAAGCGACAGTTGCTGAGGCTCACGCCAACGGCCTGATTTTTTCCAATGGCCGATTTCGACGCCATTCACATAGACCCAATACTCATTCCAATCCTCCTGGGTGTAGCCGCCCAGGCAGAACGTAAGTAGTTCGCCGGAAGAGTCACCCGGCAACTCAAATTCCTGACGGAACCACGCATACCCATCGAAGACGGGGGGAATATCGATCTTGTCGAGGTTTGGCAGCAGAAGATTCAGCGTCGCCTGCCAGTCCGCTTCGCCCTTAAAATCCTCCTGATGATAGCCATCGAGGATTCCGTTCTCGTGGTCGGGAGAATCCGGATCATGGTTGGGGCCCAGTTTCACCCACCACCAGGGAATCTCAATGCGCGCCCTGGCAGCGGAGAAGGTGAGTTGAAGCTCCTGACTCTCCGTTATTTCAAAAGTACGGCCGCTCAGCTTGTTGTGCAGGCGGGTGCTGCCGACGCCGCCCTCCGCCATGGTTAATTCCCATTCAAGCGACTTGTTGCTGAGAGTGATCTTCCCTCCCTCAACATAATCCCCGTTGGCGCCGGCAGCGTCGAGGATCGCGGGGGTAGCACCAAGCGAGGCCAATGAGATCAGCCCGGTCTTCATGAAATCACGACGCTTCATCATTCGCTCCTTGGAAGGTTGCACATCAGTGCGGCTGGCCCGGGGTGCCGGGTTGTTGCGGGTTATTCGGCAAGAGATTTAGGACAATCTGAAACCACCAGTTGGGTTGATAATTAATCTGAATGGGCACGCCGCGGATGTTTCCCTCGGTCCCAAGCGTGATATCGAAGACAGACTTGGTCGCGGTCTCCTGGCAGTAAACCTCAAAGTGCGCGTTATTGAGATGGCGGTAGGCGCGGTCGAGCGAGCCGCCATTTGCGTGGAATTGCACATGCACCGTCTTATCCTGCACCTGCTGAACATTCACGAGCGTGGCCGTATAGTGGCGGGCGTTGTAAATGTAGCAGAGCGATTCCGGCGACGCGTGGCCGGAAGTTGCGTCACTCATCAACTGGAGAATCGTCGAGAGGAACTCTCCCACCCGCGGGCATGCCTGCCCCGCGCCGCCATTCGCTTGTCCGATGTGGCGCGAGGGGTTGTTCTCCAGTTGATGCAACGCCGCCTTTTCCGCCTCCCCATACTGGTGGAAATCAAAGTCCTGATTCGACGTATAAGGGACGGAGGCGGTGAGGGCGCGATCCTGGTCCACGCGGCTGATGATGCCCTCAAAAAGGTGCGTGCCGTTCGACTTCTCTTTGGAAAGCTCGCTTCTCATCGCCAGCACCGACTGGCCTTTTGACGATTTCATGAAGCCAAAGAAGGCACTGGCCACAGGCTGGCCGGAATCGGAAGTACGCAAAACCTCCGTGCCTGCGCCCCAGCGATTGATGTTGAGCGGCGCCTTGGCGGGGTCCGATCCAAAAAGAATTTGCACCATCTCCTGCCGCTCATCGCCCGCTGCCTTGCCAATGTGTACGTATCCTCCGCCCACATCATCTTTGCCGCCCCAGAAGAAAACAAAGCGCACTCTGCACGTCATCACATAGCGGTATTCGGTTTCAACCTCGTTCTCGCGGCCAATCCAACTGGCGGCTTCCTGAATGGCGGCTTCATCGGAGTTGACTGGCACCGGTGCGCCAGCCGCCATCCCCGGGGACAAGCTGGTGGCAAAACCCGTGATCAACAAAACGGCAATCGTAAAGCGGTGAAACATTTGGGAGGAAGCCTCGTTTCAAGAATTTGTTGCAATGCAATTCAAAGCACGGTCAATCGGCGCGAGCCTTATGCTTTCTCCTTCGCCGCTTCAAGCAATTTGTGCACCAGGCCGCCCGGCTGCGACAGGGCGGTAATATCCTTGTTCAGCAGTGCCGCCGGCGCGTTCCAGATGGACCAGTTGAACCAATAGTCCCAACCATAATTCACTTCCCCGGTGTCGCCGCCGGCGCTGCAGCAGTTGGTGCCATCCCATGTGTATCCCCAGGTGAGGTAGCTGGTCTCCAGATTCTTGTGCAGAAGGTCCAAACCGAAATCCTTGTGGCCTTCATAAATAAAGGTGAGGGCGTTCCAGATCACCTGGTGGTTGGTGTAGAGGTAAGTACCCGTAAGGTATCCGGTCTTATCCTTGTTCCACATCGTGCCGTCGGGGTTGGCATAGATCGGGGGCATCCCGAGCTTGCTAATCTTGCACACCTTGTCGCGTTGAATGGCCAGGACCTTCTCCACATTTTCTTTGGGAAAGACCGTGGGCACGCCGGTGAAGTGCGACCAGTACTGCCCGTTGAGCGTGGGCGAGAAGATGGCGTCCAGGGTCTTACCCGTCTTCGTATCATTGTAAATCAGGTAATGATCGTCCTTCCAAAGATACTTCTGCATTGCGTCCTTGCCCGCCGCCACCAGGGAATCAAGGTACGTGACTTCTTCCAAGTCACCCATCGCCTGAGCCCACGACTTCAGCATTTCCGCGCCGGCAAGTCGCAAGCCGCCCGGATGGCTGACATAGCCGTACATTGAGCGGTCCTCAAACCATTCAATGTCGTTCCAAGCGTGTTCGCGGTGCGGCGGCATGGCGATAATCTGCGACGGGCCAAGGTCCGGCCGCTGCGTAAATGAATAATGCAGCGCCTTCTTTACAGACGGGTAAAATTCCTTCATGAAGGCTTCGTCGCCGGTGATTTTCCAGTGTAGGTAAGCCGCCGAGACGTAGCAGAAGCCGGAAACAACCTCCTGATAGTCGTACGACATGTAGTTTGCCGGGTCAGCCCAGCGGCCCAGCAACTGTGCCACATCGCCATTCTCCCTCTGCGTGGACCGAATCGTGCGCAGCATCGACAGCGCCAAATCCGGGAACATAAACGAAAGCGTCGGTCCGGCCATGCCCACGTTCGAGAGCGTGTTCATGTGCGGGCAAGCGCGCGGCGCCTCTTCCAGCGCGAAGAGTCCATCCTCAGGCTTGCACCAGCTTCCAATCGGATCTTTGGCCTGCGCCCACATGCTGCACGGCGCGAAATAGTAGAGCGAGTTGATCAGCGAGTCCGCCAGCCATCCGGGCATTGTGGGATCTTCGTAGATCACCGATTGCCAAGCGATGATGCGCCGCAGAAATTCCTGATGATTGCGCGCGAGAAACGTGGCCACCTCGCAGGCATCGGCAAAGCGTTTCGCGTACATGTGGGTGAAGCGCTTGCCCGTGGTGGAAAGCGTCTCGCCCTCGGGGGCATAGGTTGAAATGCGTTCGCCGCCGGTTCCGGGCAGCCCGTTGCCTTCCCACTCCGGCGCGTACCAGGCCAGGATGATCCGAACCACCTTCTGTTCACTAGGTCCCAGATTGTAGTCAATGGTCAGGGATGAGCCGCCGTCATCGTGTTCAGCGGTTGAGGGCAGCGTGGCCTCAGCCTTGTCCCAAATTCCCCCATCGATGCCGAGGGAACCGCCTGTGCGCACACCGTCCTCTTCCAGCGCGGCGAGGACGTAGCTCATCCCCCACGCCTTGTCTTCCACCCACACGCCCTTTACACCTGCGGGCGCGGCGCGGCGGGTAACCTGCGGAGGAGGCATGACGGGGACCTTGGGCAGATTGGGCCAGCCCAGGGAGCGGTCGCGCGTGTGGTGCTCAGCAAAGCCCGGAAAACTGAAAGCCACGCAGCCCTTGTTTCCCGTCGTTCCCTTGTTACGCAGATGCACTTCAAACACCGCGCCCGGCGTGTTGGAGGTCTTCGCGTCTCCGGGAATGAAGGGCGACCAGCAACGCACTCCAATGTGGACGGGGGCGTCTGAGGTGTATTCAATGTCAGCGATGGGATAGTGGCCCCAATACTCGCTTTCCTGCATCGAACCGCCGATGCCGATATCGAACGAAGGCTTGTTGTTACCCGCATAGTGCTTGGTCTGGCCCGTGCCGAGAATCCACGCCCGGGCGCTGGTGACCACGGCGAGGTAAGGCGTATTCAAAGGACCGCCCACAGGCGTGAGGTGATTGAAGACGGAGGTGTAACCCAACTGGCCCGAGGGCTCAAGATAGAGCGCGCCCGTGTCAATTCCGCCCAGCGGCATGCCGGAAGCGGGCAATGGCTTGTCAATGTAGAGTCCGAAATATCCTTCCGGCTTGGTGCGATAGCAAATACCGGACACGGGCTTTTCATATCCCGCGGCGTGGAAAGTATTCCACTCCGCGCCCTTGAGGCCGGGAGAAAATAGACGGTCCGGCTGCTTCGGGTCCATGGGCAAGGCAGTCTCAGCAGCAGCGGCGGGCGTGGCAAAACCTTTTACTCCACTTGCGGTCAACGCGCTTGCACCCGCTGTAAGGCGCAGAAAACCTCGCCGGGACAGTTCACTCTTCATGACAATTTCTCCCCGTCTTTCAAATTAGCCCAGATGCTTCAATGCGTTCTAAAATCATATCAGTCGCCCAAACTAAGAATCGCCCGACCTGGCAAGAATTTCAAAACGGGGCCGCGTTCCGCGAACAGCCTGCAAGAGTGCCATCATGCGAGGTGTCGTTTTCCTCACAGTTTCGATATCCACACGCGGCGTGCCCTGCCTCTTCGTCTGGCGAATCCGCTTCCGATCTGCTGAAACCTCGATATCGTAACCCATCTCGCTCAATTCAGCGATTGCGGCTTCCCGTACGGTCTCCGGGACAACATCCTCACCCGTCAATCGAGCAATCACATAACTGTATCGCATCGCTCGCAGGGCCGTGGCCAAGTCCTGGGCAATCAGGGATGCGCGCCCTGCCTCGATTTCGGGAGGAATGTGAATCTCGATTCCATCCCACTTTGTTCCGATCAGTTCACCGTTTAGATTGAGAGTGGTTCCTTCGCGTGTATAAATGAGATTGACGATTTCCCGAAACCCCCGTTCAATGCGCAGATGGAAGTTGCCCCCGCGATATTCTCTGCCGCGATGCCCCAATAATTTGGCGAGCCAGCTCATGACGTATGTTGGGGCGAAGGGCCTTCAAATTTTTGCCATTTGCCTTTTGCCTTGCTCTGAAGCGAGCGTCCTACTGATATCCACCCACAATCTTATAGCCGAAGTTCACTTTTCCATGCGGGAAGAACCGCTGAACCACCTTGACGCCGCCGAGAGTCTCCACGTGAACACGATATCCGGCCGGGACGTCGATCTGATACGTCACCGCGTCAGCGGTCTTCACCCAGCGCAGGGTAACAAACCCATCGGGCGTGGGCGTGCGGCCCTCGCACCAATCGATGGAGAGCGGCGTAAAACGCAGGTGGACTTCCTTGCGGACCGTATCCACCTTATATAAGCCAAGAATGTCGCGGTAGAGCACAGTGACGATGTGCGCTTCAAAAGCGTGGTCCATACTTGCTTCGTTGCTGGTGTTTTCCCACATCGTTCCGCTGATGTCAGCCATGTAGAGCAGGCTTTCGATGGCCTCGCGAGCAACCTGCTCGGTCAGGCCAGCGCTCGAAAACATCTCCTGTCGCATGACATTTCCCATGAACGCATTTGAAGGTGGAATATCAGGATAGTCGTTGGTCTGGTGGCGGCGCGGGCCAAATTCGGCTCGCATGACTTCCAGTAGCTGCGGATAGGTCTGCGGCGTGGCGACGTCAAAGAAGAACGCGTAATATTGGCACGTCTCGCTGCGGTTATGGGTGGGAACAAGTTTTCCATCCTTGCGCACGGCATTGTCGACGAAGAAGTGCCCGTCGAAGGATTGCTCACGTATGACCTTGCGCAGGGCTTCCGCCTGGTCAATGAATTTCGGCAACTGGTAGAGCCGTCCCACTGCGGTCAGGGCCGCGGCATAGAGCATGTTGGAAGGATAACTTACCGGCTGGCCAAACTCATTGGCCCTTGACCACTCAATGAAAACGTTTGGAACATTCTCGAGCAGGCCATCAGAATTCTGAAATGGCCGGAAGTAGTCGAACAGTTTCAAAACGCGGGGACGAAGCCTTTCCACCAAAGCCGAGTCACCGCTGCGTTCCAGGTATTTTTCCAATTGAACAACGAACCAGAGAGCCCAGTTGGGAGTGTAGTCCCCCCCGATGTGGTCAGAGGGATAACATGCCGGCAACATGCCTTCCGGGATGTCGTCAAAACGATCCGGCAGCAGATAGTTTTCGAAGAGATTCCGCTCAACACGGGTGCAGCCGGTGAGCAGTGGAGCGGCGGTGGCCGAAAAGTGAGGGTCGCAGAGCCAACCGGCGCGCTCGCGCGTGGGGTTATCCTGGTAGATATCGATCACGTTGCCGCGGAAGCATTCCCTGCCCGCCGCAAAGAGCTTGTTCAGGTCTGGGTTGGCGCAGGCAAAATGCGCCTCCCAAACGTCGGGTGCGGCATATTCACGAAGGAAGACGTGGTCAATCTCGCACTCACCTTCCAACACCATCAGTTTCAGAAATTCCAGTCCATAGGGCTCGAACGTCTCCAGGTTGTACGAACCGGGCGCGAGCGTGTAGGCAATAATGTTGCAGCACATGAGGCGGGTGAAGTCGACATCACCATTGGTCAAGGTCTCATCGAACGTGAAGCAGAGCCGGGTGAGAGCATGAGCCGTCACGTGCGCGCCGAAAAATCCCGGCAGATTCGTGCCAAAATCGAGCGTCTTAAATTGATTGGCCTTGAGCTTTATGGGCTGGTCGCACTGGTACGGTGTATCAACGCGGTTATTGACAGTGCTCCGCGTCTTCTGTAATTCCAGGTAGGGAATCTCGGCAAGATCTGACCAGGAATAACCCAGCATGTTCTTTCCGATGCGGGCGGCAGAAGGAATGGAGCGGTCATCGTACAAACTTTTCGGCGCCGTCCCGCTCCAATCGAATTCACCTTCCGCTGCGATCAAGTCGGGCTGGCGCTTGGGATAATTCGGATAAGGGACGCCGCGTGCAACATACTTGCGGGGAGCGGAAACAGCGCATTTGACCGTTTCCATTCGGGCATCGGCACGCTCGCGCCATTCTGTGGACTGCGGAGTGAGATGGTAGACTTCGGAGAACATCCGCTGAAAGGTGTAACGCTGTACCTTTTGAATCCGCTGCGTAAGCACCTGGGCGTCAAAGCGCTGCCCCGCGCCTCCTGTGGAAGCCAGCACTTCTGAATCCGTGGTAACTTCAGCCTGGAAGAACGATGGCTGGTCAAGGGTGTAATAGCTGTTGACGTTGTACCCGGCCACCTCAGCGCTGATAAAATTCCTGCCGGGCCGCAGCAGTGGAGTGATGTCCCAAAAGTCAACGCGGAAGAAGTCCTTGGGCCCGCGCGCCGGTCCCCAGGCGTGGAATTTTCCATTCAGGTAGATCCGGTAGAAGTTGCAGCCAGCCACGCGCAGGCAGATGTGCTTCCCCGATGGAATATCAAATGCGGCGCGAAACCCCACCCACAAGTTCATCTCTTTATCGCGGCCCTCCACCCAGATCGGCTGGGCCGAGCGAAAGGTGATCCACGATGGCTCCGAGACGGCTCCCTCTTCTGAGTGAGCCTCTGCGCGCGCCGGAAGCGACCCGGGCAGAGCGATGGACGCAACCGTGGCCGCCACCGAACCGCCGAGAAAATTCCGCCGTGTCAGGTTTTCCTTTTTTCCCAATCGCTTCAAAGCTACCCCCAGGTTTGAATTGTTACGCTAATCTCGGATTGTATTGTGGCGGCATAAAGCCGCCGTTACGCCTTCCGAGTCGGGCCACCGCCATGCCGCCCTATTGATATCCGCCCTCAACCTTATAACCGAAATTCACTTTTCCATGGGGGAAGAAGCGCTGAACAACCTTGACGCCGCCGAGCGTCTCAACCTGCACGCGGTAACCTTCCGGCACGTCAACCTGGTACGTCACCGAGTCGGCACTCTTCACCCAGCGCAGGTAGACAAATCCATCGGGCGTGGGCGTTCGTCCCTCGCACCAGTCGAACGAAAGCGGCGTGAAGCGAAGATGAACCTCTTTGCGGACGCTATCCACTTTATAAAGCCCCAGAATATCGCGATAGAGCGTCGTCACAATATGCGCTTCGAACGCATGATTCATGCTGGCTTCGTCGCTGCTGTTTTCCCAAAGCGTGCCGCTGATATCGGCCATGTAGAGAAGATTGTCAATGGCCTCGTGCGCCACCTGTTCGGTCAGGCCGGCGCGTGAGAGGATATCCTGCCGCATGACGTTGCCCATGAAGGCATTCGAGGGAGGCACGTCCGGATAGGCTTTGGTGGAATGCCGCTTGGGACCGAATTCATCACGCAGGGTCGCCCAAAGCTGCGGATGCGATTCCGGAGTGGCCACGCCGAAGAAGAACGCATAGTACTGGCACGTTTCCGTGCGATTTTCCGTGGGCACAAACTTGCCATCCTTGAGCACGGCATTATCCACAAAGAAGTGGCCGTCAAAAGCCTGTTCGCGAATGAGTTTGCGCAGAGCCTCCCCTTGCTCCACCATTTGCGGCAGGTTGTAGAGCCGTCCCGCCGCGGCGAGCGACGCCGCATAGAGCATGTTCGTGGGATAGTTCAACGGCTGCACATATTCGTTGGACTTTGACCACTCCACAAACACCCAACCCTTCAGGTCGTGCAGCAATCCGTCGGCATTCTGGAAGGGCCGGAAGTAATCAAACACCTTCAACAGGCGGGCGCGAAGATCGTCCACCAGTTGGCGGTCGCCGCTCCGCGCCAGGTAGTCCTCGAGTTGCAAAATCAGCCAGAGAGGCCACTGGGGAATGAAACCTCCTCCCGGATGGTCAGCGGGATAGCACATGGGCAACATGCCGTCGGGCATTTCTGCGAAATGATCGGGCAGCATGTAGTTCTGGAACATGTTTCTTTCAACATGGGTATGCCCGCTCAGAAGGGGCGCAGCACTCGCTGAGAAGAGCGGATCGCAAATCCAAGTGCCGCGCTCACGGGTGGGATTGTCTTCATAGGTGTCGAGAGCGTTGGCGCGATAGCACTCGCGGCCCGCGGCAAACAGTTCATTCAGGCGTGCGTCACTGCAATGGAAATCCGCCGTCCAAACGTCCGACGCGGCGTATTCGCGAAGGAAAACGTGGTCCACTTCGCACTCACCGCTCAAGACCATCAGCTTGAGAAATTCCAAACCATAGGGCTCAAAGGTCTCCAGATGGTAATCGCCCGGAGCCAGAGTGTAAGCGAGGACGTTGCAGCACATCAGGCGCTTGAAATCCACATCCCCATCGGCTAGTGTTTCGTCCCAGGTGAAATAGATTTTGCTCGGCGTCTTCACGCTGACGTGCGCGCCGAAGAATCCGGGGAGGTTAGTGCCGAAATCAAAAGTCTTGAATTGATTCGCGCTGATGCGCAGAACCTGGTTCGGATCGTACGGTTGGTCGATGCGATTATTCACCGTTGTCCTGGTCTTCTGCGCTTCAAGATAGGGAATCTCGTCAAGATCGGTCCACGCATATCCCAGCATGCCGTTCCCAATTCTCGCAGCGGAAGGAATGGAGCGGTCCTCCATCAGACTTTTCGGCGCGTTGCCGCTCCAATCAAACTCGCCATCCGCTGCGATCAATTCCGGTTGGCGTTTGGCGTAGTTGGGATAGGGAACACCACGGGCAATCAGTTTGCGCTGGGGCTGGACGGCGCAGGCCACGGGCTCAAACGGAACGTCGGCGCGCTCGCGCCAGGCGTTCGAGTGCGCCTCCATGTGGTAGGCCTCGGAGAAGGTACGCTGAAAAGTGTAGCGTTGAACTTTCTCAAGGTGATGAGGAAGGTACTTTGCTTCAAAGGGCTTTCCGGCTGCACCTGTGGACGCCAGCACTTCTGAATCTGTCGCCACTTCCGCCTGGAGAAATGATGGCTCGTTCATCACGTAAAACGCGTTGACGTTGTAGCCCGCCACCTCCACCGCCACAAAATTCCTGCCCGGCTCAAGCAAGGGGGTAATATCCCAGAGGTCGACGCGAGCGTAATTCAGCGGGGCGCGCCCCGGTCCCCAGGCGTGAAATGTGCCGTTGAGATAGACACGATAAAACGTGCAACCCGCCATGCGCAGATAGACGTGTTTGCCGGCGGGGGCCTCAAACACGGCGCGGAATCCCACCCAGAGGTTCATTTCTTTTTCCCGGCCGTTGGGCCAGATGGGCTTGGCGGAGCGAAAAACCACGTTGGAGGAAGTCGAGCCAATTCCCTGCCCTGTCTTTTCTGCCGCGAAGGCCGGTTTAATTCCCGGCATGGCGATGGACGCGACCGCGGCCGTCACCGATCCGCTCAGAAAATTCCGGCGAGTCAGAGATCCCTTCTTCTCGCGATTCTTCAAGGTGAAACTCCTTAGAGGGTAGTTGTAGGGGCAGGCCTCGTGCCAGCCCGGCGAAGGGCGTCCACAAGGGGCGCCCCTAAGCGTGTTATCTTTCGGCGTGCGCGGTACGATTCTACTTGGCAGGCAGGAAATTATCCAAGGCTGTTACACCATCAGCCTTCACATCCGGACCCAGAACGTACGGCACTTTGGCCTGATGAAAATCATTCCCGAACAAGTGAAGATCGTGGCTATCGGCCCCTGTAATCTTCAGGAAAACGTTGGTGCCCTCCGGCGCCACAGAGCCATCAATGTTGGCATTCTTCACGTGCTCCAGAAGAACGGCGGGAGTGTCCTGCTCCGGGAAAGCATTCGTCGCACTGAAATCGTCAAGCTTCAAGCCGTCCACATCATCCACCAGCAGCGCGCTCTGCCACTTATCGTAACGGGGCTTCTCCCAGTGAACTTCGATGTCCTGAAGTTTCAGATTCTTTACGCGGCGGAAGATCATGGCCGAAGTGGCCATGTCGTAGGGCGACTTGGGGTCGCTGGAGATGAAGAACTTGATGTTGGCCAGCGTGATTCCCTCCAGCGGCCTTTCCGGGTGACCGGCAATTTCCGAGGTTCCCTTGCATCGTATGACCATGTCACGGAAGATCACGTCCTTAACCAGGCCGGGTCCGGGCTCACCGGGCTTGGGCGGATCGTCATTCCATTCGCTGGTCCGGCGGACTTCAATGTTGAATGCGTTGGCATCGCCATCCCAGAACCAATCAAAGCGGTGGAGGTCCATGGTGATGTTTGAAATCACCACATCGCGAATGGTGCCGCCAGTGGCAATCGCCATGGTGATGCCGCGATTGCAATCAAAGATGGTGCAATTGCTGACGGCGATGTTCTGAATCAGGTTGCTGTTACCCTCGCTGAACTTGATGGCAGCGGAGGCGGATGAGAGCCGGCAGTTGGTGACCGTGATGTTTTCACAAGGATAATCCGGGCCCCATTCCGGAATACCGCAGACGAAAATGATGCAATCGTCGCCGGTGGCAATCGTGCTGTTCGAAATGCTGATGTCGTGGCTTGAGACGATGTCGATGCCATCCGCCCAAACCGCTTCCGTGAGGCTGGTGTAAACGTAGATGCCATCAATCACCACGCGCGAGCAGGCAAACAGCGCGAACGTCCAACTGGGGGAGTGGAGGAAGGAGAGCCCGGTAATTCGCACGTTGGTGCAGCGCCCCAGCCATAAGAGATGAGGATAATCCTGCTGATTGGGGAAACCCGCTGGGTAGGTGCGCATCTGTGAGGCGTGCAGCTTTTCCACCATCTTCTTGTGGCTGAAGGCGCGCTCAATCGTGTCGGTCGCCCAGAAGTATTTACCTTGACCATCGATGGTGCCTCGACCGCCGATGGAGATGTCTTCCAAATCCTCGCCGAAGAGCAAAGCTTCCTTGGACTTTACCTTTTGCGTGGCGAAGTCGGTGGCAGTTTCGGAAGCGAAGAGCGTGGCGCCGGATTCAAGATAAAGATTTACGTGACTGCGCAGATGGATGGTGGCGGCGGTGTATTCGCCAGGGGGAAGGTAGACCGTGCCACCCTTGGCAGCGGCCGTGTCGATCGCCTTTTGAATGGCGGGAGTGGCGTTGTCCGCCTTTACACCCGTCGCACCGAATTCCTTGACGTTATAAACGACCTTGCCGTGCGCAACTGCATCAGTGCCGGCGTAAACGCGGGCGGATCCAGCAATTACCAAAGCCAGCAGAACCGCGCCAATCATGAACTTTCTTGAATCATATCGAATAATCAATACATCCCCCTGTAGATCTATCTGCGCAATGCGCCTTTGAGTGCGGGGGCAGCGGCCACCGCCTTTGGTTCAATTCACGGCTTTCGTTCGCTCGCATCGCTTTCACGAATTCGCGGCGCAAGCGTTTGCTACGCTTTTCGTCCAATTGTCGTATCAGGCACGCTCGTAAGGCGGCGGCGGCCGCCGCACTCCAAGACGGTTCGCGAATCGATTGCGCTCCTACTTCGTCGGCATAAAGTTGTCCAAAGCCGTAACACTTGCGGGCTTCACATCCGGGTCCAGCAAATAAGGAACTTTCGCCTGGTGAAAGTCGTTTCCAAACAGGTGGACGTCCTCCGTACCTGCCCCGGCAAGCTTCAGAAACACATTGGTGCCCTCAGGAGCAACGGAATCATCCACGTTGGCGTTCTTCACATTCTTCAAAATGACAGCGGGAATATTCTGGTCAGGAAATGCTGAATTGGCGCTGAAACCGCTGAGCTGGAGGCCGTCCACATCTTCCACCTCAAGGGCGCTCTGCCACTTATCGTAATACGGCTTGTCCCAATGAACCTCGATGTTTCGCAGCTTCAAATTCTTCGCCCGGCGGAAAATCATGGCTGAAGTTGCCGTGTCATAGGGCTTGGTGTTGTCGCTGGAAATGAAGAACTTGATGTTGTCGAAAGTAATTCCCTCCAACGGCCGCTCCGGATGGCCTTCAAGCTTGGATGATCCCTGGCAGCGCACGATGATGTCGTGGAAAATCACGTCCTTAATCAAACCAGGGCCAGGCTCGCCAGGTTTGGGAGGTTCATGGTTCCATTCGCTCGGGCGGTGGATTTCAATATTGAACGCGTTGCCATCGCCCGCCCAGAACCAGTCGAAGCGGTGAAGGTCCATGGTGATGTTGGAAAAGACCACGTCGCGAACGGTGCCGCCCGTGGCGATTTGCAGGGTGATGCCGCGATTGGTGTCATAGATCGTGCAGTTGCTGACCACCACGTGCTGCACCAGGCGGCTGTTGCCCTCGGTAAACTTGATGGCGGCGGAAGCGGAGGAGAGGCGGCAATTGGTGATGGTAATGTTCTCGGTGGGATAGTCAGGACCCCATTCGGGAATGCCGCAGACGATGGCAATGCAGTCGTCACCCGTTTCGATCCGGCTGTTGGAGATGGTGATGTCGTGGCTCGAGACGATGTCAATGCCGTCGGCCCAAACGGCATCTTTCAGGCTTGTGTAGATGTAAATGCCGTCAATGACCACACGCGAGCAGGCAAAGAGCGCAAACGACCAACTGGGCGAGTGAAGCCAGGAGAGGCCCGTGATGCGAACGTTATTGCACTCACCAAGCCAGAGCAGATGCGGATAGTCCTGTTGCGACGGACTGCCGGCCGGATAGCTGCGGCGCGCCGATCCAACCACCTTCAGCTGCATCATCTTGTGAACCCATTTTGTGCTCTCAAGCGTGTCTTCACCCCAGGAGTATTTTTGCTGCCCATCGATCGTACCGCGGCCGCCAATCGAAATGTCTTCCAGCTTTTCGCCGAACAACAGCGCATCTTTGGACTTGGGTTTGTTCTCGGCAAAATCGCTGGGCGTTTCCGAGGCGTAAAGCGTGGCGCCCGCTTCCAGGTAAAAATTAACGTGGCTGCGCAGGTGGATCGTTCCGGAAGTGTAATCGCCGGGAGGAAGGTAGACGGTTCCGCCCTTCACCGCAGCCGTGTCGAGCGCGTTCTGAATGGCCGGGGTGGCGTTGTCAGACTTAACACCCGTCGCCCCGAAATCCTTCACGTTGTAAACCACTTTTCCCTGCATAACGGTTGCACTGCCGGCAAAAAGTGAAGTACTCCCGGCAAGAGCCAGGGTCAGAAGTATTGCTTTCACGAATAATTTCCGGACATCAAGTTGATTACTCAAGTGCTCCTCCAACTAAAAGATCCTGGCCGCAAGATGAAAATTCTCAAGGGACGACTTATGGTAAATAATTCTCGCGGACAGCAGCGCAGTGGTTTACTTTTGCATTTTGCGCTTTGCATTTTGACTTTCGCTTCCGGTGCGCCTTAACCGCGCGCGAATGGCGGGATAAACCCGCCGCTACATCCCCTTGACTTGCGAACACCGCGAAACTCTCAAGCCTTCACTTCCCCGCATTTCCCGGACCGCCGACGGGATAAATCTTCGGCAGGCGATCGGCGACGGGTGGCAGTTTGGGGAATGGCGCGTGCGGCTCGGTTTGGTACCAGTAGGCCACGGAATAGAAATTGTCCGAGCGGTGGTTGGCGTTGCCGTGCTCGATGGTGGCGCGAATCGATTTGGTGAAAGTGATTGGCGAATCGAGGTGGAACCGGTACACTGACCACCTGCTCCCCGCCAATTCCGGGCCTGTCATTGGGGCCCCGAACATCTGATAGGAGAATGTCTTGCGTCCGAAATCCCACCCGCCGGAAAAATAGTCTTCCGTGCCCGTACCCTGGATGCTGGGGGTTTTGTCGCCGTCGATAAAAAACATATCGTCGCCTTCGCCCCACCATTTATCCTGATTCTGTAATACCGACATGGTCACGCCGACGTAATGCCCTCTGCCCGTCGCCTCCAGCCAGGTGTAATTTCCCTCACCGGTAAGATTGGTCTTGTTGTCGACAAGCGGATCCTGATTAGTCGTCCACTGGTTGGTCCAACCCTCGCAGGGGGCGCATTGGCGATATTGCGCGTGAAAGTAAAGGGTACCGGGAGGGAGAGGGTTCTTGTAGGCCCGGTAATCAACGTGGTAGTAGACGTGAGCCTCAGAAGCGCCCTCGTTGGTCAATGTGATCTTTCCCCGCTTTACGAAAGGCATGGGGAAGTAGCAGTTCAGCGCCTCGCTGTTCCCAACGGCCAGAGGGAGCGACTGGTAGGAAACATTTTCGCCCAGCCCCAGCCCGTAAAAGTCGCCGATGGGGGCTTCCACGCTCGGAGTCGATTCGTTGTCCCAATACATGCGCAGGACCAGCTTCTTCAAATACAAAGGCTCGTGGCTCGAGAGGGTAAACCAGATATGCGTGATGTCGCCGGGCCCCGCCTCATCAAACAGGGTCAGTGTTTGGCCACTGGGCAGCAGCTTGTTATCGGCATTCGCGCCCGTGACGTCATAGCTGGAGACGCGTCGTGAAACATAATCCTGCGGCTGCGTAACGTCCGGGAACATTCCGCCCAGACTCTGGGCAACTGTGAACTGCGGCAGGAAAACGATGGTCGCCAGTACCGCAAGCAAAAAAATTGCCTTTCGCATTCAGGTCTCCGTGAATTTCAAAGAGGCAGCCACGAGCGAAATGATTCTTCTTACGCGCATTTCACCACCACTGTCGCCGCTTCAAGCCCTGCAGACTTCGCGTGAAGCGTAATAGTTCCCACGTGCCCCGTGGGGCGCAGGATCGCCACGCACTTTCCCCGAAACGTTCGCGCCGTGGGCAGGTGGAAACTGGTGACGTCCTTGGGATTGGCGCTGCCCGCGGAGGCCAATTCTCCCACTCCGGTAATCTCAAAGTCGACGGTGCGCACGCCGTCGGGAACCGGGTTGCCAGCAGCGTCCAACAACTCCAACGTGACATAGGACAGATCATTGCGGCTGGCATTAATCGTTTGGCGATCAGGGCTCAAACGCAGCCGCGCCGCCTTGCCCACCGTTTTCAAAGTTTGCGAGGCGATCTCCTTACCATCCTTGTATGCGACGGCGCGTATTTCGCCCTCCGCATAGCGCACCTTGAACACGGCCACCAGCTTGGCGGATTCGGGGACCGTCTGCGTCTCCACTTCCTTGCCGTTCAGCAGGAGTTTGACCTGATCGCCCAAGGTATAGACGCGCACGTTCAGAGGCTTGTCATGAACGCCGGGCCACGTCCAACTGCGCAACTCGTCCCACCATCCCCAGTTCGCCAGAGACTCAGTTCTTCCCGGCGGCAAGGGACGCTGCACCGTCATCTCCAGCTTGCTCTCTCCCCAAAGGACATCGCGAAAATAAGACTGCGGTTTCTTGTGACCCACCGCATCGATATCGCCACAGTAGGAGATGAACCACGGATATTTCTGGCGCCAATTGGCAGGCTCCACGGAAAGAAGCGTGTGCCCGATGGCAGACTCGCCGAAATAATCAATGGCGGTCCAAACGAAATCGCCCAGCACGTAGCTCAGCTTCTCCGCGTATTTCCAGGTGTCATAGGCTTCAAAGGGGAACGATTCCGTGCCCATCATGATGCGCTGGGGGAAGCGCTTGTGGTCAATCTCGTATTGCTGCCACTGATAGTTGTAGCCGCCCACATCCAGGTGGAGGAAACACGGGTCGTTTGCCTGCCACTGCGGCAGATTGTGGTCGTAAGGCCCGGGAACCGCCATGGTAACGGGCCGCGTCGTGTCAATGCTCTTCACCTCGTCGCGCAGTTTCTTGGCGATCGCAACGCCCTCAGGAGTGCGGCGACCGTCAATCTCATTGCCGATGCTCCAGAAGATCACGCTGGGATGATTGCGGTCGCGCAGCAACATGCTGTCAATATCGCGCTTCCACCAATCGTTGAAATAGAGATGATAGTCGTCATCGTTCTTTCCCAGGTTCCAGCAGTCAAAGGCCTCGTCAATCACCATCATGCCCAGGCGGTCGCAGGCATCAAGAAAAGCCGGCGAGGGCGGATTGTGGCTGGTGCGGATTGCGTTGTAACCGGTGGCTTTCAGCAACTCGACGCGGCGCTCTTCCGCGCGATCGATGGCGGCCGAGCCCAGAATGCCGTTGTCGTGATGCACGCAACCGCCCTTCAGCTTGACCACATCGCCGTTGATGCGTAGGCCGTGGTCAATATCCACTTCGATGCTGCGAATGCCGAACGTCACCGTGGTCTGGTCCACCACTTTGCCCGCCACAAGGAGTTCCACCTGCGCTTTGTAAAGGTTGGGGGCTGCGTTTGACCATAGCTTGGGCGAGGCAAGATCAATAGATAAGGTGGCGCTGGACTCGCCCGCCGCGGGCAAATCCAAAGCCTTCTCGCTCTTGCCTGCCACGTTGCCGTCGTGCCCCAATATTCGGGTGCGGACTGTCGCCGATTGGGCGGTCTTGCCGCGATTTTCCGCCTTCACGGCAACTTCGACCGTGGAAAGGTCAGCCGCCACCTTGGGCGTAGTCACGCTCACTCCCCAAAGAGGGATGCGGATTTTCTCGGTCATGCTGAGCCACACATGGCGGTAGATTCCGGAGCCCGAATACCAGCGGCTGTTCTGGCCCTCATTGCGAACTCGCACGGCCAGAACGTTTTCGCCATCGCGAATTATGAAAGGTGTCAGATCGTAGGCAAACGTCGTATAGCCGTAAGGGTGGAATCCAATAAGATGTCCATTCAGCCAGACGTCGGAGTTCATATAAACGCCGTCGAAACGGATCTCAACTTCGGTTTTTTCATTCGAAGCAGGAAGGCGAAACCGCTTTCGATACCATCCTGTTCCCCCCACAACCCATCCCGTCGCCTCCTGCCCGGGGCTGAAGGCTACGCTGAAAGGTCCAATTTCCGTGGGAGTATTACCCCCCACCCAGACCGTTCCCTCGCCCGATGCCTCGGCGACGGGGGTAAGATCCTCCAAGCTCCAGTCGTGGGGCAGATCCAGCTTGCGCCACTGCGAATCATCAAATCCCGGTGCCTCGGATCCATCAACATTTTCGCGATGGAAGCGCCAGTCCTGGTCAAACAGTTGGTCGCGGCCGTGGCCCACAATCGGCGGGGCGGGCAAATTTTTGGCGGCGGCATTCGCGTGCTGGGGCAACGCAGAACTTTGTTCGGCAAGCAGTGGAGTGGCGGCAGCAAATCCAGTAAGTCCGATCAGTGCCTCGCGGCGGTTCAGCTTATAAGTGCGGTTCTCTTTCTTCATCGAATCATCACCCTTGGAATCTGCAAATAACATTCGCGGAGCAGCCCGGAACTAGACCGAAGGCAGTTCCTCAAAGCCCAGCCATTATACGCCCATTGTTCGTTCATTTTTCGCGGTCAAGGAGAGGAAAGTTAAAGATGTCACGCAGCGGGTGGAAAAACATTCGTGAGGATAATATCGCGTGAGGTATGTCTGGCCCGATGGCGTAATGATGGAAGAAAGTGGGCCATGCTTACATTGAGTCATATTTGCACAGTTCTCCCTTAATGGGGCGAACTGATAGCGAATCTACTTTGGGACGGTGACAACTCTGGAATCTCGGTAAGCTTCCGGAGGCGCGCAGCAAACGCGCACCGGTTATACTTCCGGGGTGTCGAGAAAGGTGAGCCCGGCGATGGTCCAGAAATCGGACGCATCCTCTCGCGCCCAAGCTACGCGCGCAGCGATGGCCTGGGGGAATTGGCCTTTGGGCACGATTCCCACCCATTCGCCAGGAACCAGTGCAAGCGTGGTTCGGACTCCCACGCCCGACGTCGAAATATCAATCGTCGTGGCTGAGGGGTCTGTCCGGGATTTTTCGGATTTCAGTACAAGACTTACAGAGATTGTGGCCTGTTCGCGTTCACAGCGCCGGAGATTTGCCGCATTACTCGTTTCCATCACATGTCCCTCCTACTTCGTCAAGGGCCCCGTTTCTTCCTAATAAAAAGGATGCTAGCTCAAGATAAAGGGTTGCGTCAATCGGGGAAATGCGTATGGTCAAATTTGGCTCGCGCCGATTTCCCCCTGAATTCGGTTTCTTAAGGACCAATTGCCCGAAGCGCCCCGCCCTTGCGAACTCCGACGATTAAATCTAAACTAGCAGTAATCTGGGGTCGACAAACGGTATTCCGGATAGGGCAGCAATCCCCACAACTAAAAAGGAGAATACTCACATGAGTGAAGTTAGCACTGGAGCCGCGTTCAAACAGGAGTTGCGCGACGGATCGCCCAAGCTGGGCCTGTTCCTCAACGCGCACAGCCCCACCGTGGCGGAGCAGTTGGCGCACAGTGGTTACGACTGGCTCCTGGTTGATACCCAGCACGGGCCGATGGGAAACGAGAAGCTTTCCGCCATGCTGGCAGCCATTTCGAGCGGCGGCGCCAAGTCAATGGTTCGCGTGGCCGGATATCACGATCGCGGCGGCATTCAGCAGGCGCTGGACCTGGGCGCAGACGGCGTTCTGGTTCCCTACATCAACACGGCGGAAGAGGCTCGCCAGGCGGTCAGCTGTTGCCGCTATCCTACTGAAGGCACACGGTCTGTCTACTTCCCCCAGCGCAGCACCAACAAGGCCGGACTTTTGGGCTATGTGGGCAACGCCAACAAGAACATCATCGTGGCTTTACAGGTTGAAACCGCATCCTGCATCGAGAATATTGACGAGATTGCCGCGGTCAAGGGCGTTGACATTTTGTTCCTGGGACAAAACGACCTCTGCATGTCCATGGGTCTTTACGAAAAGTACGAATTCCCCCACATGTACACCTCGCCGGAATTAGGCGCTGCAACCACCAAGCTGGTGGCCGCCGCCCAAGCCAACAAGGTCATTTTGGGGCTATTTCTCTTCGGAACCGGCCGCGTGGGTGAATTTCTGGAAAAGGGCTTTACTTTCATCAGCATCGGCAACGATCTGCACCACGTCCTGACCCAGTCGGGCGCGTATGTGAAAGATATGGAAGAAATTGCCAAGAGCAAAGGCAAGTCCTGGACCCGCCGCCCCACGGCGCTTCTGTAAACCCCGTCAGTTTGTGCCCTCGGTCCGTGATCTCTAAGGGAGCCCACCGCGGGCTCCCGAGGGCTTTCGCATTTTTTTCAGTCAACTAACGGGAAAAACCGTACGCGCTGCGGAAGTTGTCCCAAGCCTGTCGGGACACTTGAAAGGTGGCGGGATAAACCCCCCACTCCTGCACAGCCAGGAAAGGCCCAGTCACGGGATCCGGTTGCGCGAAGCGCCTTTGAGTGCGGTGGCAGCAGCCACCGCCTTTCCTTCAATTCAAGGCAATCATCCGCTTGCAGCGCGATCACGTGATCGTGCCCCGGCTTTTGCGCCTGAGTCGTATTAAACGCAGATTGTGGGCGATTGGAAGGCGGTGGCTGCTGCCACCACACTCAAAGGCCGTCAGATGCCGGCGTACCACGAGTAGCCGCCTTCCGGCGAGGCGGAACCCAAGCCCTTGCCGAACCGCTTGATGTCGTCGGTGACGGTAAGCCGCGTGATGTACTTGACGTTCTTGTAGCCCAATTGGCGGGGCACGCGCATCCTCAGGGGGCCGCCAAATGGCACGGGCAGCGCGCTGCCATTCATGCCGGTGGCCAGCAGGGTTTGCGGGTGCAGCGCTTCGGCCATGTCAAGGCTGTCCCACCAGTCGGTTTGGAACGATCGGTAGACAACGTAGTGCGCCTGGGGCAGAGCGCCCACCTGGTTGAGGATGTGCGAGAGCGGCACGCCACTCCACTCAGCGATGTAAGACCAGCCCTCTTCGCAGGCGATCAGCGTGATCTGGCTGCTCGAGGGAAAGCTGCTGAGCTCGGCCAGTGAGAATGACGCGGGCTTTGCCACCAGGCCATCCACCGCCAATCGCCAGTCCGCAAACCCCGCCTGCTGCGAGCGCTGGAAATCCGCGCTGAGAGGATCGACAGGATTGGCAAACGGATCTTTCGAGATCAGATTGCGGCCAAATTGCTGGACCATCGTATGACGGGTCAATAATCGATGCGCGGCGTAAGTGAGAGTTTCGCCAGCGCCGTAAAGAACGCCGGCATCGGGAGGGATCAATCCAAATCGCCCGGCAAGCTTTGCCGCCACACCAAGACCGGTGACGCCGGCGGCGGCAGCCAGACCCGTGGTGATGAGTTTACGTCTGGAAATATGGCTCATACTCGCTCCCCGCGTGCGGCGGCGCGGCCGGTGATCATGGCGCCCACCCGCTTCCTGAATCCGGCAAGAAAAACCATCAGAACGTGAACCGATAGAAAGAGCACCAGGGCTATGGAAACGAAAAAGTGGATGGTGCGCGCGGACTGGCGTCCGCCCAAAACCGTAAAGGCGGGAGGAAAGACGGAGACTGCGGCCGGCGACATGGCGAGGCCCGTCCAGATGATCAGAGGAAAGAGAACGAAAATGACCAGCAGATAAGTAAGACGTTGAAGCGAGTTGTAAGACCAAGCTTCTTCCTCGCCCGGGCGCTCAAACCTCAGATGACGGCCGATTTCGCTCGTGAGTCTTTTCGGGGAGAGGTCCGCCGCAGCGGGAAGCAGATTGCGCCGGAAATGCCCCCGGAAGAATCCAAAGGCGGCATAGAGCAAGCCCGTCAACACCGCGAGCCACGCCGCTTCAAAATGAAGATAGCGGCTCCAACCGTTCTGGTCAGGAAGCACATAGTTGTAGCCCGTGGGCACACTGCCGCGCGAAGATGGGATGGGGATTTTGAACAGGGTGGGAGTATTCACGTTACCCGTTTCGCCCCAATAAAAACGCGGGTGCGAGATTAGAATCTCAACTCCCGTCACCAACAGGGCGAGAAAGGAGATGGTGATCACCCAATGCGTCAGGCGCACCACCCCGGCGTGACGGGGATGAACGGCTTCGTTGACCTGCGTGATGGTGCCCATGGCGCGCCTCGCTTGCACCGTGAGATGACATGAAATGGAATTGCTTTGACTTCCGGCCGCCGGGCCGGTGATTGCGAAACTCGGCACGAACTCCCCTGATGAGCCCTGCCTCCGTTGCTATGGTACATCCGGCTGACATTGAAAACAATTGTCGTAATGGGTCGATCACACGAGCGCCCACCGGCGAAACAGGTTTGCACCGCCAGCGGTTAAATCGCAATCCGTCTGTCAGTGAATCATCGCTTCCCTCTGCTCGCCTTCCGGTGGCCGCCGCGTGAGGGCGATCAACGGAACCAGCACCAACACCAGTATTCCCAGGTATTGAAAAACGCGGATGAGCGCCACCATGGTGGCTTCCCTTTGCACCATTCCGTAAATTGCGGCGTAGGCCTGCTGGTCCGCCAGCATGGGCCCGGAGCCCGCAAACACGCACTTCAAACCTCTGATGAGATTCAGAGCCGAGGGGGATAGTTGCGAAATATTGGCCACCAGCAGATTGGTGTGCTGCTGGCTCATGCGGGTCAGCATCGTGGCAACCATGGAGATGCCAATGCCGCCGCCGATGTTCCGCAGCATGTTGAACAAGCCCGTGGCGTTCCCCATTTTCTCTTTGGGAATGCAGGCCATGGTCACCACGGTAAGCGGGACGAAGACGAGCCCAATCGACGCGCCTTGCAGGAACTGCGGCCAGAAAATGTCCCAGAAGCTGACGTTCAGATTGAACCCCATCAACTGGTAGAACGAGAGCGCGAAACCCATCACCCCCAGCACAAAGACCTTGCGCGGGTCAAACTTGCTGACCAGGATGGAAGCCACCGGCATGGCCATTGCCGCCCCCAAGCCCATCGCCACCATGGCCACGCCCGCCTGCATTGAGGGATATCCCAGCAGCGTCTGAAGCCAGAGCGAGATGGTCACCTGCCCGCCGTACATCACAAAGCTCACCACCGCCATCACCACCGTACCCGCGGCAAAAGGCGTCTGCTTGAACGCGCGAAGGTCGGTGGCGGCGTCCGGCGCCATCAGTTCTCGCGCGATCCAGGCGATCAACCCAGCGGTAAACGCTATCGCCAGGAAGACGATGAAGCGGGAGTCGAACCAATCCTCCTCCTGTCCCTTGTCCAGCATGATTTGCAACGCTGCCACCCAGACGACCAGCGTAGCCAGCCCCCAGGCATCAATGGACGCGTTCGAACGCCGGATGTAAGGAGGATCTTTCAAGAAAGTTATAACCATGAAGACTGAAAGCAGCCCCACGGGCAGATTGATGAAGAAGACCCAGCGCCAGGAGAAATTATCCGTCAGCCAGCCGCCCAGAACGGGGCCGAGAACGGGCGCGACGATCGCTCCCATGGCCCAGATGGCCATGGCTTTGCCACGCTGCTTGGGAGGAAACGCTTCAAGGATAACCGCCTGCGACAACGGTTGCAGTGAGCCGCCACAAGCGCCCTGAATCACACGGAAGAGCACCAGCATGCCCATGGTGGGCGCGATCCCGCAAAGCAGCGAGGCCGCCGTGAAGCCCGCAGTGGATGCAACCAACAGGTTCTTGCGCCCAAAATGATTGGCCAGCCAGCCGGAGATCGGAATCACAATGCCGTTTGCCACCAGGTATGAAGTGAGCGCCCAAGTAGCCTCGTTGGGCGTCGAGGAAAGGCTGCCGGCAATATGCGTAAGCGAGACGTTCACCACCGTGGTGTCAAGCGTCTCCATGAACGTGGCCAGCATCACCGCGGCAGTGATCAGCCACGGACCTTCGGCCAAATGCGCAAATCGTTGCGCAAATGCCCCTGGGTGGCTGGGGTGAGCTTGGGGAATGGCACTCAAGGGCGCTCTCCGCTGACGTGAATTCCCAAGCGGTCACAAAGCGCCCGGGCAAAAGTGGACGTGCAGAAAAAATGTCCATTTGCTTCGGAGAGGGCCAGCAGCGCTTCTTCGCCGACGCGATCGACGCAGGTGATTCCGTCCAGATCGATTTCCACTGGGTCGTGGATTGCCCCGCCGTTGGGCACCGCCTTGGGTAGACATTCTGCCCATTCGCCCACCAGTTGCCCACTGGGAATGACCTTGACGCGGTCGTGCAGATAGAGGATCGTGGTTCGTAACATACCCACGATGATTGCAATCGCCGCGCCATGCGGAAAATCAACTTAAACACTGTATATTCAATTGTTTAATGATTATTTCAGGTAGGAAATTGGGCTTTGATTGCCCAAAAGCCGGCAGGCTGCCCAATATTGGGCAAGAGAGAGCCCGAACTATTCACGTACGTACTGGAGGGCCGAGCCTCGCACACAGTTTCACACAGAGGTCACGGAGGCGATGCACAGAGGACACGGAGAGGGCACCGAGATCTTCTCTGTGAGCTCTGAGGTTTGCAAACTCGATGATTCACGGTTTAAAGGGCTCCGTGAACTCTATGTGAAACGCCCTTCAGCCTTCCCGCGGTTACCTCATTCATGAATAATCCGGGCTAACCGGGCTCTGGAGGGGTGTACGTCAACTTAATCCCCAGCAGCCGCATGCGGTATTGCAAGGTCGTACGCTTCAGGCCCAGCAACGCCGCGGCGCCCTGGGGACCGCTCACCCGCCCATTGGTTTTGCGCAAGGCTTCGACTATGGCGTCGCGTTCCACTTCGCGCAGGTTCAAGCTTTTGGATTTATCCGCAGCCGCTCGTTTCGCTTGGACAGGCTGCAATTCCTCCAGCGGCACTTGCAGGCATTCCCCTGTGGTCAGAATCACGGCGCGCTCAATGAAGTTCTGCAATTCGCGGATATTCCCCGGCCACGCCCACTCCGTCATGGCTTGCAGCACGGAGGTGGGAATCTCGCGGATTCGCTTCTTCATGCGATGGGCAAAGCGCGCCACAAAGTATTCCACCAGCAGGGGGATGTCTTCCCTTCTCTCCCGCAAGGGCGGCAGGTGGATGGGAAAAACCGCGAGGCGATAGTAAAGGTCTTCGCGAAAATCGCCGCTATCCACCATCTGCGCCAGGTCGCGATTGGTGGCGGCGATCAGGCGGGCGTCAACTTTCTGCGTTCGCGTGCTTCCCAAGCGTTCGAATTCCTTTTCCTGCAAGACGCGCAGCAGCTTGGGCTGAAGGTCCAGCGCGATGTCTCCCACCTCATCCAGAAAGACCGTGCCGCGGTGCGCGAGTTCAAAGCGCCCGGGTTTGGCGGCCACGGCGCCGGTAAAGGCTCCGCGCTCATGCCCAAAAAGCTCACTCTCAATCAAGCCGGAGGGAACGGCGGCGCAATTGAGTTTCACAAACGTGTGGTCGCGCCGCGAGCCCGACTTGTGAATCAATCGCGCGATCAGTTCCTTGCCCGTGCCCGTTTCGCCCATCAGCAGGACGGTGGCGTCCGTCTCCGCCACCACTTTCGCCTTGGCCAGCGTCTCAGCAAGGGCGCGGCTTTTGCCGATGATGTCTTCAACGTTGTGGTCGTAGCGAATCTCATCTTCCAGATAGGTCTTTTCCGTGTTCAAGTGGTTGCGCGCTTCCGCCACCTTCTCATAGGCCAGCGCGTTCTCAAGCGCCAGCGCCACCTGGTTGCCCACCTGCATCAAGAAGCCCAGCTCATCCTGTTGAAAAAGGGATTCATCCGTGCTGGCCAGCGTCAAAACCCCAAGCTCTTTGGAACCGGCCACCAGCGGAATCGTCACGCCGGAGCGCAGATTCTCCGCCAGCACGTGCGAGGCAATCTGGGCAGGCAGCTCCACAATGTTTGCAGGTTTGATCAGGCGGGGCAGGCGGGCGCGAACCTCGGCCATATCCGCCGCGGTCAATTCCGTGGACTGAATCTTCTCCAGAAAACCGCGCGTGCTGGGAAAGTCCATGCCCACGCAGCGCAGCCGCGCCGTTCCCTCCTCAAACAGCCACAGGCCCGTGTATTCGTGATGAAAGCAGTTGCGCAGCGCGGCGGAGACTGCCTGAAAAAGGTCGCCCAGATCGAGGTGAGAGACGACGTTGTTGGTGACTTCCAGCAGCAGGCGCAGGCGGTCGCGTTCATGCGCCAATTGTTGTTGATAGGATCGCGCCTCTTCAAAATTCAGCGCGTTCTCCACCGCCACGGCCACGTGGGCGGCCACGGTTGACATCAGCTTCAAATCATCTTCGTCGTAATCACGCTGGCGGGTGTCTCCAAAGGTCAGCAGGCCCAGGCGGCGTCGCGGTGAAGCGAGAGGCAGCAGGCAGAGTGACCGCACACCGTATTGCCGCGACCGCTCCACAATATCGGCATAGCGGGTCTCTTTTTCAATGTCATTCAGCACAATGGGCTTCAGCTCATCCAGCAGGATCGCGGTGATGGCGGGGTTGGCTTCGGGAATTTCCGTTTCGATCTCCGGCCCGCCGTCGAGGAATCCGCCAAAAGCATAGAGGCGAAAAGTGCGGCGCTCCGGAATGTGCAGGGTTACACCGAGGAATTCAAAATTGACCACCGAGGGAAGAAAACGGGCAAGGTCCTCCAGCACACCATTTAAATCGGAGTGCGCCGCGATGACGCCTGAAACCTGTTGAAGCGCCTCGTAGCGCGATTGCTGCCCCGCTCCCGCCCCATGGTCATTGCCGTCCAAAATTTCCTCCCCGTCGGTTCCCTCGCGCCCCATGCTCATTGCCGTCCAAAACTTCGTCCCACGCTGTTCCCTCGCGCCCCATTTGACGTAGCGCCGACCTTCAGGTCGGCACCCTGAGGTCGGCACTTATCCAAGTTACGATTCGGTGCGCTAGTAGCAATTTGCGGCTCCGCCGCTCGCAACCTTGGACAGCCAGGCTTCCCACGCGCCACTACTGTAGCAGAGAAATTGGACGGGGCAACAAACTGTCATCCCCTCAGCGCGGGAGTCAGCGTTTGCACTTCTTCGGTTGGAGCGTAATCGGTCAATGTGCCAGCGGCAAAGCCAACTGGGGACGTACCAAGCCATCTAAGAATGTTACTTTGGTGGGGCAGTTACTTTGGTGGGGCAGTTACTTTGGTGGGGCAGTTACTTTGGTGGGGCATTGCGCATCGGGGTTGAGAGGCGTATCTTTGGCAACGATTCGATGCCGATTGTCGAAGTCAGCGTGGACGGAAAAAAATAGGATCGATCGCTTTGCTGTAGCGGCGGTCTCTGACCGCCGTTTGGAACTGGCATCGATCGGAGATCGACGCTACAGCGCGATCTATGATCGCCAGATTGTAGCGGCGGTCTCTGACCGCCGTCTGGTACTGGCATCGATCGGAGATCGACGCTACAGCAATCATCGATCGGAGATCGACGCTACAACCGGAAACTACATGACATTCAAACCACGCTTGCGGCGGCTTGACTGGCTCTATACCCAATGTCCTATCTATTACCTGACCTTGTGCACCCAGAATCGACGACGTTCATTAGCCAACGCTGCAATTCATCAGGAATTCACAATATTCGCCGAGCGGGCAACCGATTTTCACGTGTTGGTGGGGCTTTACATGATCATGCCTGACCACATCCACCTTTTCGCGGCCTTCTCACCGCAATCGCCCGATTTGTGGAAATGGGTAAAAGCCTTGCGGGGAGATTTATCCAGACTTCTCCGGGAGGATGAGGGCGAGGGCACACATTGGGAGAAGGACTTCTTCGACCATGTCATGCGGTCGGAAGAGTCGTATTGGGAAAAGATGGAATATGTGCGGCAGAATCCGGTTCGCGCAGGGTTGGTGCCGCGCCCGGAAGATTGGCCGTATCAGGGCGAGATTCATCGCCTGGTGTATACGAAACTGTAGCGGCGGTCTCTGACCGCCGTTTGGAACTGGCATCGATCGGAGATCGACGCTACAGCGCGATCTGTGATCGCCAGATTGTAGCGGCGGTCTCTGACCGCCGTCTGGAACTGGCATCGATCGGAGATCGACGCTACAGCGATCATCGATCGGAGATCGACGCTACAGCAATCATCGATCGGAGGTCGAGGCTACAGAACACGTCGGTCAGAGACCGACGCTACAACGAGGGACAAATACCAACGTGCGCTTCCCTCTGCCGCTTTTCAGGCGAACCACCGACGTTGATTCAGCTAACTTACGTTCAACGTAAGCGTCACGCTATGGCTCACGGCAGAAGGCGCAGAACCAGCTGTGCCCGTAACCGTCAACGTGTAAGCACCGGCGGGCGTTCCCGGGTTGGAGGGCGCACCACCGCCTCCACCTCCACCACCGCCACCTCCACAAGCTGCCAGGGCAAGGAGTGCCGCCACCACTGCGGCCACAAAGGCAGCACGCGCGACGGTGCGGACGGAGATTCTGGCCTCACGCCGCAAGGCAGCGAGCAGCAGAACCAGGATCAGCAGAAGGCCGGCAATCATCGGCCATCCCCTTGGGAAGGAATTGACGGGTGGTTTGGGCCAAACCCGGAATGCCGCCCCGGAGGAGGCGGTGGTTGATACCGAAACGGTTACCGCCACGGTCCCGGAAGCGCTCGGTGTGGCGGACACAGGGTTGACCGTGCAGGTGGCCTCCGTGGGCGCGCCTGTGCAGGTGAAGTTAATCGGTTGATTTAGACCGCCGAGCCCCGTCAGATTCAGTGGGTAATTCGCTATCTGGCCAGGGCTCACCGAAGCCGAGGAGGAGGACCCGGTTGCCACGGCCATACTAAAGTCCTCGCCCACCCCGGTCAGGCTGACGGTTTGGGGGCTGGTCGCCGCACTGTCCGTGAACGTCAGCGTGCCGCTATTGGTTCCTCCGGTGGTGGGGGAGAAGGTCACGTTGACCGTGCAATACCCCCCTATCGGCACGGTTCCTGAACACCCGTTGGTTGCGGCAAACCCAGTGCTGGCAGTAACGCTGGTCACGGTGAGCGCCGCATTGCCGGTATTGGTCAGGGAAACAGTCTGGGGGCCGGAGGTGGTCTTCACCAGAATAGGTGCGAAGGTCAGACTCGGCGGCGCGACGCTCACCGCCGAGCCCTCCCCCGTCCCGCTAGCAACCAGGGTCTGCGGGCTGTCGGGGGCATTGTCGGTGATGATGATTCCTCCGTTGCGGGCGCTCCCTCCCGTGGGGGTGAACGTCACGTTGATGGTGCAACTGGCGCCGGCGGCTACGGTGGAGCCGCAATTATTGGTTTCGGAGAAATCACCGGTGGGCACGATGCTCGTGATGGTCAGGGCGACACTCCCGATGTTGCTGAGCGTCACCGGCATGGGCGCACTCGACGTCCCGATGGCTTGCTGGTTGAAGTACGCCGCGCCAGGATTGAAAGTCACCACCGGGGTGGAGACGCCTTCTCCCCCTAGGGGAACGACGTGGGGGGCCGAGGTGTCAGAGGCCATCAGGGTGAGCGTACCATTTTTGTCGCCGTCGGCAGTGGGCGTAAAGGTGACGTCCAGCACGCAAGTGGCATTTGCGGCCAGGGTGGCAGGAGACATCGGGCAGGTGTTGGACGAGATTGCGAAGTCACCCGAAACCGCAACACTGGAAATGGTGACTGGCGTCGTGCCGCCATTCTCCACGCTCAACGCCTGCGCGCTGCTCGTCGTGCCCACCTGTTGCGGATAAAAGCCCAGAGTCCCCGGCGAAATGTACACCGTGGATGACCCCAGGCCCCAGAGCGGGATGACCAGCGGTGAACCTGGAGTTGAAAAGGGGATGGTCAAGGTGCCAGTCTCTACGCCCACAACGCTTGGCGAAAAGTTGACGGTTACGGCGCACGAAGCCCCCGAAGCCAGGCCTCCGCTGCACGTGTCGGTCTCGGAGAAATCGGAGGTGGCGACGAAGGGGGAAAATTGCAATGTGCCTGGACCCACGTAACTCAGCGTGACGACCTGGGAGGCAGTCGTACCCACCTGCACGTAGGAAATATTGACAGATGTCGGAGAAGCGCTCAAACCTGTTGTTCCCGCACCCGCCAGATTGATCACCACAGGGCTTCCCTGCCCGCTGTTTGCCACGCTGATGGTGCCAGGGGCGCTGCCGGCAGAAGTCGGACTGAAGGCAATGGAAACGCGGCAACTCATGCCGGGAGCAATTGCGGCAACACAATTATTGGTCTGGGCATAGGGACCATTCGCCGTAACCCCGGCGACGGTTACGGCTTGCGTTGAGGTATTCGTAAGGGAGATGACTCGCGCGAGGGAAGTCGTGCCAACGTACAGGGTGCCAAACTGGATGGTGCCGGACTCATAGTAGCCCAGTTGATAGTTCCCGCCGGAAGAGACGAGGGCGCTGTTGCTCCTTACGCCCGACACCGGAAACGTCGGCTTGTTGAAGTCGTAACTGTTAGTGAACTGAATGCCCCCAGTCTCCACGCCGGCAGCCCCCGGCGTGGGTTGATACTGGACGGTAATCACGCAGGACTGGCCCGCGGGAAGGGAGGCAGGACAGGTGTTGGTTTCCACGAAGTCCGTGGCGGTGATAACAGATTGATCTCCAGGCGACAGGCCCACTTGGGTGATATTGACGGCGTTCGGGAAATCGAGATTCGTGACGGTCATGGTCTGGGGTTGACTGGTGGTGCCCACCAACTGCGCAGGGAACTCCAGGTGATCAGGGGTTACGACCAGCAGGTTGTTTATGACCGGATTGATAACCTGAGTAGAAATAGTGAACGATTGCGGGCTATTCGGAGCGTTGCTGGCAATCGTCAAGGTGCCGCCAGTGCTGAATGAACCCTGCGGAACGCCCATGACCACATGGCAAATACCTCCCGGCGCGAGCGACGATCCACAGTCATCGCCCAGGAGAGTGATCCCATTCCCCGCGGTGATGCTGGTGAAATTGAGATTTTGGCCGCCCACGTTGCGGACGGATGCCATCGGCAGGTTCAAGGAAGCCACGCTGAGCACAGGACCCGTCTCCGAAAGACTGATCTCGGAGAGAAAACCCTCGGTCGGAACACCGGTCCTCAGGGGATTGACAAAGGGAAAGTCATCGGTATTGGCGGCCATTCCCGTAACCCAGGCATTGCCACCTCGATCCACGGCAATGCCGTGGCCCTCGGCGCCGTCAATCCCGCTGCTCAGGTACGTCGAGAATGAAGGGATGCCGTCAGGACCAAGGTGAATGGCAAAAGCATTCGGGGTGTCGCCGATATCCAGCCCCAGGTAACCGTAGTCTTCCTCCTGATAGGTCGATTGCACGGCTTGCAGCGCGGGAAAGTGGGATGACTTCGTGGTGCCCGCAATCCAGGGATTCCCCGCCGGGTCGAGCGCTATGCCCGCGGGTGATCCCGAACCCAGAAACGTGGAGTAAAGCAGGGTGCTGCCGTCGGGGCTGACTTCAAGGGCAAAAATGCCGGGCGATTGGCAGGCTTGCACAGCGGCTTCTGTGCAGGACACGCGATAAGCATTCATGGTAAAGGGAAAGTCGGTGGAAGCCGTCACTCCCGTAACGTAAGCATCACCCGCCGAGTCGACGGCCACGCCCAGAGCGTAGTCCGCAGGGTCGCCCAGCAGACCGTCGCCACCATTCCCGGTGCCCGCCAGGTAGGTGGAGTACATCAGGGAATTTCCACCCGGGGAGAACTTGGTGAGGAAGGGGCCGCTGAAGAACTGGGGCAACGCCGGCTCCAGGGCATTGACCATGGGAAAGGAGGTGGATAGGGTGCTGCCCACCACGTAGGCGCTGCCCGCCGAATCCACGGCAATGCCGTAACCTCCTGAGAAGTCATAAGTTCCATTGGCACCCGATCCGTGCAGGTAGGTTGAGTAGACCAGGGTCGATCCCGTGGGGTCTAGCTTCTGCACGAAGGCGTTGTTTCCGGCGGGCTGATAGGCCGTCTGGAAGGCATTAACGATCGGCAGATCGAGCGAATTGACGCTCCCGGTAATGTAGGCCGCCCCGGAATTATCCACCGCAATGGCTGCCCCATTGGCGCTGCCCGCGCCCGTGTATGTCGCATAAATGAGCGTTCCGGTGGGCGAGACCTTAACGACGAAGGGCGAGGCGCAACTGCCGGTGCAAGTGGGATAGGCCGCCCCCGAGGTGGCGGGCAATCCCGCCCCACTGGAGCCGGTAACGTAGGTGTTTCCCGCGGAATCGACCGCCATGGCGTTGGCCATGGCCCGCGCCCCCGACGCCACGCCCACGTAGGTGGCAAACAGAAATGCGCTGCCTTGGGAATTGATGCCGTTGACATAGAACCCCAAACTGCCCGACGCCGACTCGCCGCCTGCCACGTATACGTTATTCGCTGCATCCACTCCCACTCCCACCGCGGCCCCGCCCGTTGCGCCCTGGTTGTTAAACCCCACGTAGGTGGAGAAGACCAGCGCCGGGTCGATAACCAGCGGGCGCGTATGATCGTAGGCGCCCAAAGCGAAATGAACGCGATTTTCTGCGTCAAGAACGTAGCGGCCGGCCAAGTATTCTCGTCTTTCAATACTCGAACGACGATGGGGAGCATCGATCAGATCATTTGTTCCCACACTTGCTTTTTCCTGGTACACCACGGGCTTGCGAAAGCGCAGGTCGCCGCTTGCGAGTGGGATGATCAGGTCGCCGCTCGGGTCGATCCGCAAAAGTGAGGTGGGAGCATTGCTTTCCGCCAGATCGACAACGAACTTAATGGCACTTGCATCCGCACCCGGCGCCACCAGGAAGTCGTATTCCAGTTGCCCGCTCTGGTTGCCGTAGTAGTCCAAATCGATGCCGGGATAAACTCCGTGGTAACGCACATCCGCGTAATTGGGAATTCCCGTGCGCCACTGCCTGGGGTCGGTGCCGACGTAATAGTTGGACTTGCCAGGCAGCTCGTCAACTCCGGTCACGTCCGCCCGCGTGCTCGCACCCAACAACTGAAGCCGGATCACATCATGCTGATCGGCGGGAGCATGAAAGTCTTCCTGGCGCGAAAGGCTCGGAGGGGCAAAGGGTGATTTGGTTGACCCTTTCAGCAAAGGAAATCGATCTGGAAACTGAGGTGCTGTGCCGTTGTTTTCGGTGGGCAAAATCGACAAACCGCTGGGCGCCGCAAGCAAGTTTTCCAGCGACAGCGGATTTTCCTGCTTTTGCGAGCCTCCGGTCGGCATGGACCGGCGATTGATGTTGAATCGAATATCGCCGGGAGTGAGGAATAAAGTGTATCCAGGGCCATGCGTGAGGAACCTTGCGTCGGCATCGGCCTGGCCATCGTTGCGCTCGAAGCGGAGAGGAAGACGTCCAAACTTTTCAATTGAAGGCGCACCCGGGGCGCGGTCAATCGAGGACACAGCATCGTGGCGCGGCAAGGCGCGGGCTTTCTCCGTGGATGCGGGAGGATTGGCCTTTTGATGCTTGCCTGTGGCTGCGTGGGAATCTCCTGACGCGATGCCAAACAGCAGCACCATAATTAGCAGAGCAATACACTCAATAAACCGGGATTTAGTTATACCTGAAGGGTTTTGACTGATCATGATGACCTCACCGACGTGGAAAGAAAGAACACATAAAAGAACGAGTAGATATAGACTTAAAGAACGTCAATGTCCACCCTATTTTAGTGTTTAGTCTAATAAACCCTTCTGACATAATGACCGAAAATGGAATGGGGTCTTATGGTAGCTAATCTTGATCAGCGGGTGGCGCGAACGTGCGCGTAAATTGCGTTCCGGCATGGCTCTTCACTTCTTGTTCGCGACGGGAAACATCATAACGCCGCTCGAATGTGGGCGGATCTGCGGACCTCAAAAGCAGGGATTAGGGATTAGGGGCTGGGGGCTGGGGAAATAGCATTCCGGATTCAAGATTCAAAATTCCAGACTCGGGGTTTGGGCAGGCTACCTCCAGAATTTCTGTCAGGACTATTTTGCCGATGGAAAATCAGGAGAAATTCTCGGGACAATTTGACTTGCGCAAAAGAGGGGCTGACGTGGGGACTTTCTCCCCGGCGCCCCCCTTCCGTCCGAACCACGGCGTAGCTCTCTACGCGTTATTTCAAAAAAAGATCAACCTAAAGGCCTATAAATTCGCGGTTGAAAAAATTCGCGGTCTCGCAAAATTTATCTTGAGTGGGTTAGGTTACTTTCATGCTCATCGGATTCACCCCTGTAGACGGTGGGACGGGTGACGGCGCGCAACGCTTTCCGTTGCGAAACATCTAATTCAATATGAACAACAGATTAGCCATTTCAGTTTTGGACTTGGTGGGCATGCGGCCGGGAGAGTCGGCGGGCAGAGCCATTGCCCGTTCCGTGGACCTGGCTCAGCACGTGGAGCAGTGGGGTTTTGAGCGCTATTGGCTGGCGGAACATCACTCGATTTCAGGACTCGCCTGCTCGGCCACGCCAGTGTTGATTGGCCATGTGGCGGGCGCAACCAGGACCATTCGCGTAGGCAGCGGCGGCGTGATGCTGCCGAACCACGCGCCTCTGGTGGTGGCGGAACAATTTGGCACGCTGGAGGCCCTCTACCCGGGGCGAATCGATTTGGGGCTGGGGCGCGCTCCGGGCGGCGACCTGCAAACCATGCGGGCATTGCGCCGCGACTCACGCTCGAATGGCGATGACTTTCCGGAACTACTCGACGAACTGCGCACCTACCTGGGACCGGCGAAACCCGGGCAGGCGGTGAAGGCGATTCCCGGCCAGGGCAGCAACGTGCCCATCACGCTCCTGGGCTCAAGCGGCTTCAGCGCGCAACTGGCGGGATTGCTGGGATTACCCTTTGCCTTTGCCGCGCACTTTGCCCCGGAGTATCTTTACGCCGCGGCGCAACTCTACCGGGAGCAATTTCGTCCCAGCGAAGTTCTGCGCCAGCCGCACTTGATGATTGGCGTGCAGGTGATCGCGGCGGAGACGGATGCGATTGCGCGCCGTTTGTTCACCACATCGCAGCAGCGCTTCCTGCGGCTGATCCGAAACCAGCCGGTGGAGTTGCTGCCGCCGGTGGATTCCATGGAACCGCTCTGGCAGGAAGCCGAACGCCTCGCCGTGGAACATCGGCTGGGCGCGGCCATCATTGGGTCTGAAGCCACCGTCAAGCAGGGGCTGGAAAAACTGGTGGGCGATACGGGCGCAAGCGAGGTGATTGTAGTGACCGATACCTATGAACACGCCCCCCGGTTGGAATCCTACCAGCGCGTCGCTGAAATTGCCAAAACGATCGAGCTGAAGCCCGCGGTCCCGGTGGGATTGTGATCAGGAACCTTCCTCTGTCAAAAGTCTATCAACTGCTCGAACCGGGCCCGGTGGTTCTGTTGACCACGGCAAGCAAGGGCCGCTCGAACATCATGACGATGTCGTGGCACATGATGGTGGATTTTGAGCCGCCACTTGTTGCCTGCGTGGTCAGCAACCGGGATTACAGCTATGCCGCACTGCGTAAGACGAAAGAGTGCGTCATCGCCATACCGTCCGTCAAAATGGCGGCGAAAGTGGTGGAGGCCGGCAACTGCTCCGGCCGCGACGTGAATAAGTTTGAGAAGTTTGGCCTGACACCGTTGCCCGCCAAAACCGTGGCCGCGCCCCTGGTGGCCGAGTGCTTTGCCAATTTTGAATGCAAAGTGGCCGACACCCGCCTCGTCGAGCAGTACGGGATCTTTATTCTGGAAGTGCTCAAGGCCTCGACCGATCCCGCGCAGAAGAATCCGAAGACCCTCCACCATCATGGATTCGGCAAATTTGCCGTGGATGGCCGGATGATCCAACTGAAGTCGAAAATGCGATAGACGGCAGGCTTCTGAAAACGAGACCTGGCCAGCCGCCCATCGGAGAAGCTTGACGAATATCCCAAGGAGCGAAACTCATGTCCAACCTGTTTGATCCCCTTGTCCTGCGCGGAGTAACGCTTCCCAATCGCATTGTGGTTTCGCCCATGTGCGAGTACTCCAGCACCGATGGTTTTGCGAATGACTGGCACCTGGTCCACCTGGGTAGCCGTGCCGTGGGAGGCGCGGGGCTGATTGTCACCGAGGCTGCGGCCGTCGCGGCGGAAGGACGCATCAGTCCCCAGGACCTGGGAATCTGGAATGACGACCACATTGAATTTCTCAGCCGCATCACGGGCTTCATCCACTCGCAGGGCAGCGTGGCGGGAATTCAATTGGCGCATGCGGGGCGCAAGGCCAGCACCTATCGCCCGTGGGATGGCGATGGCGCGGTGCCGGAAGAATCAGGCGGATGGACGAACGTGGTGGCGCCCAGCGCGGTTCCCTTTGCCGCCAATTATCCGATGCCGCAGGCGCTAACACTTGAAGGAATTCAGGACGTGGTGCGGTCATTTGTGGACGCCACCAGGCGCGCGATTTACGCAGGTTTCCGCCTGATTGAGATTCATGCCGCCCATGGCTATCTGATTTCGGAATTCCTCTCGCCGCTCGCCAATCACCGCACGGACCAGTATGGCGGCTCATTTGAGAACCGCATTCGACTGCTGCTGGAAGTGGTGGCGGCGGTTCGCGGTACATGGCAGGAGAGCTTGCCACTGTTCGTGCGCATCTCCTCCACCGATTGGGTGGAGGGCGGGTGGACGGTGGATGAATCGGTGGAACTGGCAAGGCACCTGAAGAGCGCCGGCGTGGACTTGGTGGACTGCTCCTCTGGTGGCAACGCTCCGCCCACCAATATTCCCGTAGGCCCGGGATATCAGACCCCCTTTGCGGAGCGAATTCGCTGCGAAGCGAACATCCCAACGGGAGCGGTGGGAATGATTACGTCACCCGCCCAGGCGGACCACATCATCCGCACCGGACAGGCGGATGTGGCCATCATTGCGCGCGAGTTTTTGCGCGATCCGTACTTCCCCCTGCGCGCCGCCAGCGAATTGGGAGTCCCCGCTCCCTGGCCCGTTCAATACCTGCGCTCAGCGCCCCGCGGGACCAAGCCACGCGGCACGGTTTAGCGCGTCTTCCACTTTGAGGCGAGCAGTGCAAGCTGTTCTTCCATCGTGGGTCCGGGCTTGGGCTGTGGCTTCTGAGAACCCTGCGGTTTCTGAGAACCTTGTTGCTTCTGGAAACCCTGTGACTTTTGGGGACCCTGCGCCATTGCTTGCCCCTGCGGCGGTGATGGCCGTTTGTTTCCCGGCTCCTGAAGCGCCTTGATGGAGAGCGCAATGCGTTTGGTCTTGGCGTCGGCGCTCAGGACTTTTACCTTTACGATCTGCCCCGCCTTCACCACATCCGCCGGCTCTTTGATGTAGCGGTTGGAGAGTTCGCTGATGTGCACCAACCCGTCCTGGTGGACGCCCACGTCCACGAAGGCTCCAAACTTGGTGACGTTCGTCACCACGCCTTCCAGCACCATGCCGGGTTGAACGTCAGAAATCTCGCGCACCAATTCGTTGAAGCTCGGCGCGATGAACTTATCGCGCGGGTCGCGCCCGGGTTTGCGCAACTCGTCCAGAATATCGTTCAGCGTATAAGTGCCGGCGGAAAGGCGGTTGCGGTCAACCTTCTCCAGCAGTGCCGGGTTCTTGATCAGCTCTTCGATGGGCACGTTCAGCGACTGCGCGATCTGCTCCACAATCTGGTACGACTCAGGGTGGACGGCGGTCATATCGAGCAGGTTTTCACCATTGCGGATGCGGAGAAATCCCGCAGCCTGTTCAAACGTTTTGGGGCCGATGCCCGGCACCTTGCGCAATTGCGCCCGCGAGCGAAAGATGCCGTTTTCATTGCGGAAGTTGACGATGCTGAGGGCCGTGCGCTCATTCACGCCGGCCACGTAGCGCAGCAGCGTCCACGATGAAGTGTTCAGGTCAACGCCCACGCGGTTGACGCAGCTTTCAATCACGCTTTCGAGAGACTGCTGAAGCTGCCGCTGGTCAACATCATGCTGATATTGGCCTACCCCGATGGCTTTGGGATCAACCTTTACCAGTTCGGAGAGCGGATCCTGCAAGCGCCGGGCGATGGAGATGGCGCCGCGCACGGTGAGGTCGAGATCGGGAAACTCCTGCCGGGCCACGTCGGAAGCAGAGTAAACGCTGGCGCCGGATTCACTGACCGTGACAGAGAAAATGTTATCCAGCTTGCGCTCGCGCAGGAATTCACGCACAAAGGCGTCCGTCTCGCGTGAGGCGGTGCCGTTGCCGATGGCGATGGCGCGCACATTGTGCTGCTGCAACAACGCTTCCAGCTTGCGGCCGGCGGTGTCCGCTTCGCCCTGGGAGCGATGCAGGTAGATGACGTCGTGGGCCAGGAATTTTCCAGTCTCATCAATCACCGCAACCTTGCAACCGGTGCGCATGCCGGGGTCGATGCCCAAAACCGAAATCGGCCCGGCGGGCGGCGCCAGAAGCAGGTTGTGCAGATTGTCGCGGAACACCTGAATCGCATCGCCGTCGGAACGCTGCTTGGCCTCCAGTCGGATCTCACCCTGAATGGATGAATCGAGCAGGCGCTTCCACGAATCCTCAATCGCGAGTTCAAGCTGCGACGTCCAATCACCCTGGGCGCGCAGAATGCGGCCTTTCAGCAGGTTGACGGGGCGTGAGGATTCCAGCTCAATCAGGAAGTAGAGCACGCCTTCAGTCTCACCGCGGCGGATGGCCAGCATGCGGTGCGAGGGAATGGTCTTCACCGGCTCACGGTATTCGTAATACATCTTGAACTTTTCCTGTTCATCCACGGCGTCAGTGACCCTGGTGCTCACCACCACGCCCTCATCCAGCATCATCTGCCGCAGGGCTTTGCGCAGGTCGGCATCTTCGCTGATCATTTCCGCCACGATGTGGCGAGCGCCTTCCAGCGCCTCCTCCACACTGTTCACGCCCTTTTCCGCATTCACAAAGGTGGCGGAAAACGTTTCAAGCGATTCGGCGACACGCTCCTGCGCCCACAGATAGAGGGCCAGCGGTTCCAGCCCCTTCTCCCGCGCGATGGTGGCCTTGGTGCGGCGCTTGGGCTTGTAGGGCAGGTAGAGATCCTCCAGCTCGCTCTTGTCAAAGGTGGCTTCAATCCGGGCCTTCAACTCGTCCGTCAGCTTGCCCTGCTCTTGGATGGAGGCAAGAATCGTTTCGCGTCTCGCCACCAGTTCGCGAAAATAGTTCAGCTTCTCTTCGATGCTGCGAACCTTTACCTCATCGAGATTGCCCGTGGCCTCCTTGCGATAGCGTGAAATAAAGGGGACCGTGCCGCCATCATCCAAAAGCTGGATGACCGCCACCAGTCCGTGCATGGGAACTTCAATTTCTTTGGCAATGTGAAGCAGTAAATCCGTAGAGAGGGCTTTTGATTCAGTCATAGAGAAGAATGCGGATCCTTGGGTCAGATGATTTTTTTGCGCCGTGCCTTGGAATTATACCAAGAGTCGCGGAAGTGCGGACGAGGGATTGAGTGATATGTGGCTGTGAAGATTGCGCCGTTGTGACGTGGGCAGGCTCATCGCAATCCCGCTGATCATGACCGCCAGCCGGCGAGACAAAAAGAACCGCCACCCAATACTTCCCTCCTGACCTATAATCAAAGTTCGCGATTTGCCTGACCCAGGAGGTTTTCGATGAACTTTTTGCCAAGCGGTCCCATTACGAAGCCTGCCGCATCTTTCCTCACCAGGAGTGCCTTTGCCTTCGGAATTTTGTTGGCGTTTTTCTTATGCATGCCAGGCGCCATCACGTTGGCCGGAAGCCCCACGGACGTCCCCAGCATCACTGCCGGCCCCGGACCCTGCACCGCTGACTTTCTCGTGGTTGACGCAACCAATAAGCCTGTCTATGACGCCAAGGTTCACGTCAAGGTGATGTTCGGTTTTATGGGGAAGAGAAATACCGACCTCGAGATTGGCACCAACAGCGATGGCAAAGCGCATTTTGAAGGCCTGCCCAACAAGGTGAAGAAGCCGCTGGAATACACCATCAAGAGTGGCGACTTGACGAAGACGGTTATCAATGATCCCGCGGCAGAGTGCCACCCGTACTTCAACGTGACGCTGGCGAAGTAAGAACTGCAAAGGGCTTGGGGCAGTTTGTAATTGATTCACTGGTGCGCAAAGGCATCGAGGCGCCTATTTGATGCTTTGCAAATAGAGGAAGCCCCAAATTCCGGCCGTGACTGATAACTGATTACTGATGACTGACAACTCCACCCAAGGCGGTTCGCTCTAGGTCTTGGCCGGCTCATTATTGACGGCCCGGGGGAAAAGGGCTTTTAAGCTGGCCGCATCCAGCTCCGGAAACAGCACCTTGGCCTGGTATTCCCAGCCGCGGCGTTCGTCAATGGCACGGCGGCTGCGGTCAAGATAGTGGCGAATCTCTTCCAGTCCATACTGTTTCGCCAGGGCGCGGGCGCTAACTCCCGGCCGCTTTGCCCGCAGCACAAACCACTGTTCGGACTCCAGCCACTTTTCCTGCTCCACAGCTTCCGGGTGTTCCTTCAGCATCTTGTCGCGAGGACCGTCGTTGAAGTTGATGTGATAGATGCCGCGATCCAGATCCAGCGCGACGCGGGTAACATTCACCTTCTCGCTCTTCTCGTGCAGGATATTCTCTCCCGTGATGTCGTAAACAAAGCAATCGCTCATCTGCGTGGAAGAGACGATGTAGTAATGGTGATTCAGCGCGTGCGCTTGCAGCGACGTGCCGGCGGAATAGGCGCTGGGCCAGATCACCACCTCCGCGCCCTTGTCCGCCAGGCGCTTCCAGACCTCGGGGAAATTGACGTCAAAGCAGGTGGCAAATCCCACCACGCCAAAGTCGGCGCGATAGACCTGCGCGTCGTCGCCCACGTCAGCGGCGGGGTGAGCGTCATATTCTCCCCAGTAGGGGAAAACCTTGTCATAGGTGCACACCACTTCACCCGTGCGATCGAGAAGGACAATGGTGTTCAGCCGGCGATTCCCGTCGGTGCGGTCAATCGGGCACGCGATGTAGGTGTTGTGCTTTCGGGCAAGGGCGGACATGGCGGTGACGGTGGGGCCGTGCAGATCTTCGCGGCTCGCGTCATTCTGCCCGCGGCAGAGCTCCGGCAGGGCGATGACGTCCGCGCCGTCGGCTCCAGCTTTGTCCACGAGTCCGGCGATTTCATCCACCGACAGGCCGTTGGGAAAGCTGATGCTGGTGATCCGCACCGGCCGGCCGATTCCCTCGCCCGGCTTGCCGGCCTGTGCGGACGCCGCGGGGCTGCCGCCGTTTGCCGCGCTCGGTTCAAGCCCCGGATAGCCGATGCCCGCGATGCCGCCCACTCCCACCACGGAATTTCTGAGAAAGGTTCTTCGTTTCATGCGAACTCCTTGACTCCGCTGATCGCTGTCGTTGCCCGTCTGCCGACTGCTGAGGCCTTCCACCCGCTGTCTGCTGCTCTCTGCCTTCTGCCTTCAGTCTTCTGCCTACCGCCTTCTGTTTTTCACCCTACTCCCAACTCCCTACCTCCAACTCCCTTTTTCTTTTCCCTCGCCTCTGGCATTGGCGTATTGTACTTCACTTGCGTGAGTGCGGCACTGGATTGTATGTCGCCATCGCCTGTTCGTTCGTGCAAGGAAGAAAAACATGAAATTTGATGCGAGCGTCCCGCTGTAGCGCGGGTGTCCTCACCCGCGCTGTCCTCACCCGCGCTGTCCTCACCCGCGCTGTCCTCACCCGCGCCGTCCTCACCCGCGCCTGCGATGGTTGGACATCTCCATCGTGATTGTCCAGCAATACCTGATTTGGGCGC
>Ga0302320_10002213_pt1 | contig 46196 bp, 42 predicted proteins | sample Bog_T0_3_FD_202130 | JGI IMG/M metagenome (GOLD analysis project Ga0302320, IMG submission 202130) | Peat permafrost microbial communities from Stordalen Mire near Abisko, Sweden - Bog_T0_3 | ecosystem: Environmental > Terrestrial > Soil > Wetlands > Peat | place: Sweden: Abisko, Stordalen Mire...
CCATCGCTCAGTTGCTGCCGCTACTCACTGCCGAGGACGCAAAAGCATGGTTCAGGCTCCCATTCAACGCTCTACAGCAATAGGAGAAATGCTCTAGCCTTCCGGCTCGCCCGTATAAATGCAGCCGCTGGTGCACGTCTCCTGCACCACGATCTTGCTCAGCTCCGGCAGCAATGGTTGCAGTTTCGTCCATAGCCATCGCGCCAGGTTTTCGCTGGTCGGATTCTCTAAACCTTCCACCTCGTTCAGGCAGCGATGGTCGATCTGGTCCTCGATGGCCTTGAAAGCCGTCTTGATTTCCGCGAAATCCAGCACCCATCCGAGCTGCGGATCGAGCGGCCCGCTCACATGAATCGCGATATGGAAGCTGTGGCCGTGCAGCCGCCCGCACTTGTGTCCGGCGGGAACATGCGGCAGCCAGTGCGCCGCCTCGATCGCGAACTCTTTGAATATTTCCATGAATTAATTCCTTAGGGAATGCCCAGAATCTTGTGGGTCTGCAAACTCAACCGCCACCGTGGATGATCGAGGCAATACTGCAATGCCAAGCGCGTATTGACGGTGCGCTCCGGCCCGTCCATCGGCGATAGAAATAAATTTCTGAACGCCAGGCTCTCAAACTCCGCTGGATCAGCCCCACTCTGCGGATAAACCAGCTTTAATTCGTCTCCGCTTTGCTGCACCAACTCCGCGCCAGCCTTGGGGCTCACGCAAACCCAATCCAAACCCGTAGGAGCCGACACCGTCCCATTCGTCTCCACGGCAATTTCAAAATCGCGCGCGTGCAGCGCTTCAATCAGCGCCGCATCCAGTTGCAGCAACGGTTCTCCGCCGGTGCAGACCACGAACCGTTTACCTGCAACAGAGTCCCTGGGCCACTTCTCTTCAACCGCCGCAGCCAGCGCCTCCGCGGATTCAAATTTCCCTCCGCCCGTCCCATCTACGCCAAAGAAATCCGTATCGCAGAACTTGCAGATCGCCATGGCCCGGTCCGCCTCGCGCCCCGTCCACAGGTTGCAGCCCGCGAACCTGCAAAAGACGGCCGCGCGGCCTGCCTGCGCTCCTTCGCCCTGCAGCGTATAGAAGATCTCCTTGACGGCGTAACTCATAAAAGCAGCTTTCAGCCATTAGCTCTTAGCTATTAGCATTTTCATCGCGGCTATGAACACGTTGCCTTTGAGTAATTTTCAGAATCAGCGGCGAGTGTCTGATTTACTCCTACCCAGCTAACAGCTAAGAGCTAAAGGCTAATAGCATAGCGGGTCTTCGATTCCATTCTCCCTGAAACCCTTTTGCCTCAGCAGGCACGAATCGCATTGCCCGCACGGCTCGCCCGTTGCCGACGGATCGTAGCAACTGCTGGTCAACCCGTAATCCACTCCTAGTTCGATTCCCTTCTGAATAATCTCCGCCTTCGACAGCGCAATCAGCGGCGTGTGAATTTTCAGCGCCTGCCGGCCCTCAACCCCGGCCTTGGTCGCCAGGTTGGCCATCTTCTCAAATGCCTCAATGAACTCAGGCCTGCAGTCCGGATAGCCCGAGTAGTCCAGCGCATTCACGCCAATGAAAATATCGCTCGATCCCAGCACCTCGGCCCAGGCCAGCGCAAACGACAGAAAAATCGTGTTGCGCGCTGGAACATACGTGATGGGAATACCGTGCGCCATCTCGCCTGCCGTGCGTCCCTTGGGAACGTCAATATCGTCCGTCAGCGCCGACCCACCGAAAATCCGCAGGTCGATCGCCGCAATCCGGTGCTTCGCTACGCCGATCGATGCCGCAACCCGGCCGGCTGCCTCCAACTCCATAACATGTCGCTGCCCATAGGAAAACGAGAGCGCATACAGTTCGTATCCCTGGCTCCTGGCAATGGCCAGCACCGTGGATGAGTCCAGCCCTCCGCTCAGCAGAACCACCGCTCTTTTTGTATTCGTTGCCATAAGTTCTCTACTCACTCTCTTTCCGCAATCGGACTCCGCATATGCTGCCCTCAACCGCTGGTCTGAACGCGCAACCCTTCTTCGGCAATCCGGTAAGACACACATGCGCCTCGCTCCGGTGCGTCTTGCGCTAGGACTGTGCGCAACGCCGCAGCTGCCTCCGCGTCCCGTGCCAGCAACATCAGAAACCCGCCGCCGCCCGCTCCCGCCAGCTTGGCCCCGTAAATATAAGGACGAGCCCGGTCAAGTATTCCATTAATCGGCGCATTCGCGGTATGCGGGTCGAGCAGCTGATTCAATTGCCAATGGCGGTCCATCAGCTCCCCCAGGTGCTTCCAATCGCCTTCGCCCATGGCATACGACATCTCCACGGCCAGTGTCTTGATGCTGTGCAGTACCTGGATGGTCGCCGTCTCCCTCGCCAGGTAGCGCGACACAACCTGGCGCAGCAGATCCTTGGCCATTCTCTGAATCCCGGTGCCGTAAAGCACCATGCGCTCGCTGAACTCCACACGCCGCTCCGCGCTCCACGCCACCGGCTGCACGCGAATCCGCTGCCGCAATCCGGGCCCGGTAATCAGCAGCTTGGCGCCGGGAAATATGCTGCCCGCCTGGTCCTGCCAGCCGCCGCCCGTCGTCATGCGCTGTTCCAGTTGCATCACGGCTTCCGCCAGAGCATGATCGCTCAGCGCGCGCCCTGACATCACGGCCAGCGCGCGAATTACCGTCGCGGCCAGAATGCTGCTGGTGCCCAGGCCCGAGCCCATCGGCAGCCGTACCTTGCATTGAATATCGAGACCGCCGCCCAGACTGGCCAGAGTCTCTTCAAGGCGCTGCCCCTTCACCGGAATGCCTTGCAACTGCATCGCGGCGCGCGGAATCGAAAACACTGACCCCGGCCCGCACGGCTCCAGCAGTTCCTCCGCGCTGCGATATTCGGCCACTTCGCCAAACCCATCCGCGCGGCAGCGGATCACCGCCTCGTCAATGCGCCGGATCTCCGTTTCAATCGGATACTCCCCGTCGATCTCCACCGCGCAATTCAGTACCGTACCGCCCCAGTCGAAACAAAACGGCGGCGTGTCCGACCACCCGCCGCCCAGGTCGATGCGCGGCGGCGCCGCTACATGCACCCGATCGAACCGCCAGCGCGACGGCGTCCACTCCTCATCGCCCGCGGTCCCTTCGCGCACCGCATCCTGAATGCAGTTGAAGGCATCGCCCTCCGCCAGCGCAGCCTCCGGCTCAAACCCCGCGCGGTCAAGCAGGCGCGATGCCTGCATCAGCAGGCTGGCGGCATGTGTCAAATCTTCCGCGCTGCCCTTGCGCAACTCCTCCGCGCGCGCACGAAGCGATCGTCCCGCCGCGGCGGCCGGCGCCAATCCCGGCAGGTTGGCCAGCAGCGGCCGCAGGTCCGTGCCTGACTCCGCCAATTCCACAACCGTGTCCTGCCAAATCCCCTGCAAGCGGTGGTTGCGCGCTTCGGCCAGAGCCTTCCCATCGGCGCACGCAGCACTCACGGCCAATGACAGACGCTCTGCCGCACGCCAGCGCTCCACGCCATAGCCGCTGGCGTAACCCATCATCCATCGCGCGCACGCCCAGGCCTCGTCCGGCGTTGCCACCGGAAACAGCGACGCGTTCCACAACGTCCGCTCTTCGCCCGCGCCCCAAATCTCTTCGTTGCTCAACCCCAGCCGCGCCAGCGTTTCCAGAATCGGCCGGTTAAACCATGTAGCGTTCTCGATCGCCTGTTTCGGATCGTCCTCGACCCCATACACGCGAATCACCCAGCCGCCGCCGTTCGCTTCTACCGGTAACTGGTGCACCACCGTGTCTTCCGGGACTTCCACCGGCCCGCTCAACCCGGTCAATCCATGCAGGATGGCGCCCCGCCCGGCTTGTACCGATCCGCTGAGATCGCATTCCAGGATCACCGCTTCATGTCCGGCCTTGCAGGCACCGACAATCACGCTGTCCAGAATTCCGCCCGAACCCGCCGCCAGCGAACGGAAGGAGTGCGTCGTACCCGCATGAATAAACTCTCCCTCCACCACCGCGCAGTGAAACTCCGCCGGCCGTTCGGGCGCGCGTAAAATCCTGGCCAGTTCCCGCCAGAACAATCCCGCGTCGCTCTCCGGCTTCCACTGGCCCGTCAACCCGCGCGTAATCTGATCGTAAAGATCCACTGCCGGCAGTGTTTTGAATCCAGCCAGCTCCGCCAGTTCAGCAGTCAGTTCGGCGTCAAACCGCAACAATCCAATATCGACAGCGACGCGTCCATCTTCCAGCACGCCTCCCGCGGCGCTTACCTCAGCCGGAGTGGGCTTCTGCAGAAATGTATAAACCTGGTCCGCTGCTCCCACCACGTAAACGCCGTGATGGCTTCCCGTCTCCGCATCTAGGCGCATCGCAACGCCCGTCACGCCAGGCCGGTCCCACTTCACCTGGTTCGCGTCAAACCGCAACACAACGTCGCCGGAAGCCACCAGCAGCCCGTTGGGAATTCTCTCTGCCCACGCCGCCGACAGCGCCAGCGTTTCATCAAATACTGTCGTCGTTGCGCGCGGCCGCGTGCGCGAAGGCAGCACGCCAAACAGCTTGCCGCCGGGCGAGTATTGCGGCAGACGTCGCGAATCGCCGCCCGAGTGAACCAGCAGAACCCGGTGCCCGTTCCACCAATCCCTGTCTTTTCCCAGCACGCCCAGCGCGTGAATCGTCGCTCCGCCGCTGCCCACCCTGCGGTCGTCCGGATCGGCAACCACAAGAAACTGCGTCTCCGCGGGCAGCATCCCCGACAAGCTCCGGCGCTGAATCTCTTCGCGGTACAACCCCGCCTGCCGCGCTGACGAGGCGGTGACAATCACCACATCCCAGGATTTCAATGTCTTTCTCCAGGCTCCGTGGAACTCGGATTAAAACCGGCCAGGTCCCCGCCCTTGCCGATATCCATCGACGGAGAAATCGGGTTGTCCTCGTCGATATACGCCTCAATGCAATCGTTCAGCACGCCCTTGGCATCCAGGATGAACTCCACCGCATCCCGCGCCGCGCCGTGGCCGCCCCGGTTCTGCGTCACATAATGCGCTTCGGCTTTCACCTGCGGCCGCGCATCGCCCACCGCAACGGCAAAGCCGCACATGCGCATTACCGGAAGATCGATTACGTCGTCGCCCACGTAAGCAATCTCTTCCAGTGTCACGCCTTCCATTTCCATAATCTCGCGCACTGCCTTCATCTTGAAGGCATAGCCCTGGTACACAAACTCCAGCTTCAAGTCGCGCGCGCGCAGAGCCACGGTTTCGCTGATGCGCTTGGTAATGATGCCCAACTTCATCCCGCCCAGCCGCGCCAGCGAGATGGCCGTGCCGTCGTGCGCGTTGTAGCCCTTGGCCTCCACCATCTTTGTGGTCGAGCCTTCGCCCGTGGCAAAGGGCACGGGAATCAGCCAGATGCCCCCATCGGTCAGAACGCCATCGACGTCAAACAAAATAATCTTGATGCGGCGGGCACGGTCCTGCGCTGTGAGTGTCATGCATCAATTTTACCTATTGCTTCCCGCCGCTCCCGCCTCACCCGGCAATTCGCGGGAAAATAGAGCTATGGACCAGATTTCACCGCCCGACGCACCGCCAGCGCTCTCGCCTGAAGACTATTACTTTGATGGGCAGGACCTGGTCTTCACCGCGGCCTATCTCCTCAAACGCGGCTACTGCTGCGGCTCCGGATGCCGTCACTGTCCCTATGGGGCAGTGGAGGCGGCTGCGCCTGAAGATTGAGTCACCGCCGGCGCCGCTACGGGCGTTGCCGCAACCGGCTCCCGCACCAGCACCGCAAAGCGCGGAAACGCAAAGTTGCCGCCCGCGTCGTCGATCACATTCAACTGGCAAACGTACGGCCCGGGCTTCAGCCCCACCAGCGGCACATCCAGCTCGATGGCCACCGCGTCCCGGCCCTCCACGTTGATCGCCTTGGCCTGTACCATCGGCGTCTCGTACACCTTTGTCGATCCCTGAATCAGTTCCAGGCTGCTCAACAGGTTGATGCCAGGCTTGCTTCCCTTGGGCGCATCGGCCGCCGCCTTCTCGCGCGCCGGATCGTAGATTTCATACAGCAGGTACAGGTGCTGGTCCTGGCGGAAGACGTGGCTGATGTTGGGCACGTACTCCTCGCCGTTGCGCACCAGCGGGTCCTGCTTCTTGCTCGGCTGGCGCAAAGAGGCCAGTACGATCGAACTCATTTTCAGCGGCGCCTTCTTCATTTGCGGCAGCGTGATCTCTGCTTCAAACGAGCCCATGCGGCCGGTCTGGTTTTCGCGCACAACAAATTTCAAGTGATATTTGCCCGGCGGCAGGTTGAAGGCGGTCGTGTACTGAATGTTTTTTTGCCGCGCGTTCAACGTCGGATCCAGGTTCAGCTTCACTGTCTCGCGCGCATGGCCGATGGGCCGCTTCACCTCGTCGATCACCGTGCCGATAATGTCCAGCGTGGCCTTGTCCTTGTCGCCGCCCTTTACAAACTGAATCTGCGAGCCCGGCACAATCAGCGAAACCGGAACATAGAAGCGGTTCTCGTCCAGCCGGAAGTACAGCGCGTCCATGTACACGGCCATATCCGTGGCCGGCAGGTCGCTGGCCAACTGCTCTTCCAGCTCACGCTCGCGGTCTTCGCGGCCGGTGTGCACAAAGTCCGCAGGCGCATAGTAGCCCGGCCGGTATTCCAGCTTCACGCCCGCCCGATTAATCTTGATGGTCAGCTTGCGATACTTGCCGTCGCGCACCGGGTTCGAACTATTGAAGCCGATGGCATAATATGCTGACGTGTCGCGCTGGACCTGAGCAAAGGCCGGCGCAAAATCGTTCGAGTCGAAGAACGCCTTGCCGCCCGTGTCGGTCGAGAGCGTAGCCATCACCTCCTGCGTGGCAAAGTTGGCGCTCATGTTGTTCGCCAGCGCGCCGCCATTGGAGGCGCCGCTTCCGCGCAGGCTGCCCGTCGAGGCGTCGCCCAACGGCGAAATCGCCTGCAGGCCGCGCGTATCCACGCTGTAGATGGCCAGGTTCGCCCGCACCGCCGCGTTGATCGCCGACCGCAGCGATGCCTGGTTCTCAATGCCGTCGCGCTGGATGCCGCCGGAAAAATAAAGCAGCGACTTCTTCTCCGTGATTTTCTCCAGGGACTTCGCCACCGAGCGCAGCGCGAACAGTTCGCGGTCGGTATTGATGTCGTTGTACTCGCTCTCGTCCGGCGTATAGCCCGTGGTGTCTTCCACCTGGTTCGAGTTGGCGGTTGCGCCTGCGGCAAAGCCCGCGCCCTCCGTGCCGTTGTAGACGCCCACTTCGTTGATCAGCGCATTCTTGTCCGCAGTAAAGTCCTGGTCCACAGTGAGCGTGTCGCCCAGGGAAACTAGCGCCACAAGATCCGCAGCCTGCATCTTCGTGCGCAGAAAATCCTGGGCCGCCTTCACGCTCCGGTCCAGATCCTCCGGCTGCATCGAGGTCAGGTCGAAGAACATCACAATCAACCGGTGATTGCGCAGATCCTCGGGCTTGGCCACCACCACCGCCTTCGGCCCGTTGCTGTTCGGCCCCGCGGCCAGCCCGCTCACCGTTGCTTCGTTCAGCGGCGTGGCCATCTCCACGCTCTCAAAGTCGAAGGTTTCGATCTGCTGCTGCTTGCCGTTCTCATAGATACTGAAGTCGCTCTGCTTGAGTCCCCGCACCAGTTCGCCGGTCTTCGTGTCGCGCGCCACCACGTTGGTCAGCACCAGCTCGCCGTTTACCTTCAGCACATAGCCGCCCTGCGGGGCTTGCGCGGCCAATGAAAACTGGACGTCCGAGATCGGCTTGGAATTTTGCGCAAGCGCCGGCTGCGCGCCCGGCAAAACCAACGCCAGCGCCGCCATCCCCGCTCCCACTTGCCGCACCCAACCCGTCATTCCATTTCCTTCCGCCGCAAACTTACTGACTCGCTAACTTGCTGACTTGCTGACTCCGCTAAAACCTGAACCTCGAAGTAAATTGAAACGACCGCATCGTGCCTGCCGAAATCACCTGCCCTGCGGTAGGCGAGGTCAAACTCGTATCCACGCCCGCATACTGCACGGTATTGAACACATTGCTGGCCGTGGCGCGGAACTCCCAGCTGCGCGAATCGCCCAACTGCATCGTCTTCGACAGCGACATGTTGTTTTGAATCGTCCCCGGCCCGGTAATCGAATTGCGCGAAACATTGCCGTAGGCGTTGCCGTAACCATCCGGCGTGGGCTGCTGGAACGCCGCCACGTTGAACCACTTACGCGCCGAGCCGGCGCCGGCGGTCGGCGAAACGCCCGGCACATGATCGGGACGCAGCGTGCCGGTCGTACCTTGCGCCACATCCGAGACCGCGGCCGGATAGTAGGGCGTAAGCGGCGTCCCGGTGGCAAAGGTAAAGGTCCCCGACACGGAAAAACCCTCCAGAATGTGCGAGGCCGTGCCGCTCGTCACCCAGAACTTGTCCTTGCCGAACGGCAACTCGTAAAGATAAGTACCACTGACCTTGTGCCGCACGTCGAAGCTCGAATTCCCTTCCTCGGCCTTAATGTTCTGCCAGTTCTGCACCGTGCCGGTGGAGTCGTCGATCGAATGTGAATACTGATAATTCGCCCCCAGCGCAATGCCGCTGCTGAGTCTCTTGTTCACCCGCAGCGTGCCCGCGTTGAAGCGTGAAAAGCCCGCAGCCTGCTCGTAGCTGAAGATTGCAATTGGCAGGCCGGTGACGGTGTTGTAGTTGGTGTTGGGGCTGCTCACCGTCCGGCGCGGAGAGCTTTTCACGTCCAGCCGCGAGCCCTTCGATCCGTTGTAGCCAACATTCAGCACCACGCCCCAGGGCAGCGTTTTTTGCAGGTCCAGGTTGTACACCTGCACATATGGCAACCGGTAATGCGGGTCCACCGCGTATGTACCAGGTGTAGCCGCGGTCGGTATCGAAGGAAATCCGTTGGCCAGCGTAAACTCTCCCGCCTGCGTCGCTTCGTTGGTCTGCTCGTTCACAAAGGACGGTTGATTCACCATCGGCTGCAGCGCCATGGTCGCGGCAAACGCGCCGTACTGGCCCACGGTGTAATTCATGCCGTAGTCCGCTCGGACCACGGCTTGTTTGATCTTTGGAACCCGCCACGCCAGGCCCAGCCGCGGCGAGAACGCCAGGCGGAATGGATAGACCAGCGAACCCGGCAGGTTGCCGTTGAAGGCAGGCGCGGTGCTGCCGGACTGCACTTCGGCCACATCCGTAAAGCCGCCCGCTGCATTTGTGTCCACAAAAGCCAGCCGCCCATACTTTTCGGTGTAGGGCTCATAGAAGTCATAGCGCAGCCCGTAAATCAGCGTCAGGTCAGGCCGCGCGCGCCAGTCGTCCGTTGCGTACAGGTCCCACACGTTATCGCGCAAATAGTTTTTGGACGAGGCCGCATCGATGGTGGTCTGCTGCGGCGCTCCCAGCAGAAAATCCGCCAGCGCCGAGCCGGTCGCCGGGTCAAGCGCCGGATCTTCCGTGAACTTGCCGCTGAAGGTAAAGCTCCCCGTCGAGTTCGAGCCGCCCAGGATCGCGCGATTCACGCGGCGGTAATCGCCGCCGAAGCGCAGATTGTGCTTGCCGTAAATCCAGCTCAACGTCTCGCTCAACGAAATCGTCTGCGACAGCGAGTAGCTTGGCTGCAGCTCGCTGAGTCCGGCAATCGACCCCACTTGTATATTGGGCAGGCCGTAATTCTGTGAGCTTGTATTCAGCGCTGCACCGCCCGGCCCCAGAATGCCCTCCGCGGTCGCAATGTCCACGCTGTTGGTGAAGAAGTTGGACCTCTTGCTGGTGCTGCGATTCCAGTTGGCGTTGAAGATGCTGGTAATTTTGCGATAGCCCACCGTGTATCCGGCCTGCAAGCTGTTTGAATTGGTTGAGCTCTTGCCGCCCAGTTGCGGAAACATGTTCACGTTGTCTGACGCCGCGTCGCTCCAGTTGTAGTTCAAGCTGATGCTCTGCCGCAGTCCCTGGTTCTGGCCCTGCGCCCTGCGCCCGCCGCCGAACCCTCCCCGGCCCCCGCCCATTTGCGTGGCGTTCTTGCCCAGGCTGCGCATGTAGCGCACGCCGGCCTGCGTCGAATTCGATTGCGCTGTGGTCAGCAGGTGATAGTTATAACCATTGCTCCCGGTGCTGCCCGCCAGGTTGGGCTCGGGAAAGTATTGCTGCAGCTTCGGCGCTCCCACCAGCAGCCTGGTCGCCACAGACGCAATGCAGCCGGAAGGAATTACATTGCCGGGAAAAGGCTGGCCGGGGGTGGCGCCGTACTTCACGCACGTTGTGTCATTCGCAGGATCGTAAATCGTGGGTTGGCCCGCTGCGGAAAAATCGCCGCCCCGCTCCGCATCCGTCGGCACCGTCGCGTAATCGTCCACCGGACTCGAACTGCGCGAGCCTGACAGGCTCAGAAAAACCGTATCCTTCCCGCTCGGCTTCGTCAGCCCCGGAATGTAGGGCGCGCTCATGAGCGTAATCCCGAAGCGGTTGGTTCCCGAGGGCGGCTGCGCCTGCGGCTGGCCCTTCAGAGAATACGGCTCCGCATTCAGCGCCGAGTTGCTGCCAATCCAGTAGATGGCCCCGTGCGGTTGCCCTGGATTGAAGCCGCGGAAGTTGCCCCGTCCACCGCCGCCGCCTCTGCCGCCAAAGCCGCCGCCGCCCGGTCCTCCTCCGCCGAATCCTCCTCCGCCACCGCCAAACCCGCCGAACAAGCCGCCGCCACCAGCGCCGCCCGGCCCACCCTGTCCGCCGTTTGCCGCCCGTGCAGCCTCCATCGCGTCCCTGATCTGGTCAACATTTACGCCGGCCATCGGGCTCACCGTTCCCTGCTGCCCGCTGATGGCCACCGAGTCTCCGCCAAAGTCGGAGTTGGCTGCAATCGAGGGCAGCTCCGTTCCTCCCGCCGCGCCTGTGGTTCCAGCCTGTGTCTCGGTATCGGCGCTGAGCGCGCTGGTCAGGCTCAGATTCTCCGCCCCGCTCCCCGCCAGTTGCCGCATGGCTTGCGCCTGACCGCCTTGCTGCCCCTCCAGCCGTGCCTGCTGCTGCTCCTGCGCCGTCGCCCGCGAGGCCAATATCAACGCAAACGTCACCGCCTGATCGTGGCTGACGGCGTTCAGCACCGCCTCCTCTGATCCAACCGCAAAACCCGCAAACTGCGTGCGAATCACGTAGCGGCCATTCTGCTGCAGATTCAGCCGCCAGGCGCCTGCAATGTCGGTCGTCGTGGAAACACGCTTCCCGGTCAGCGTGTTCTGGGCGGTCACGGTCACGCCCGGCAGCGGAATGTTTCCACTCTTCACCACGCCATGCAGAGTGCCGCCGGTGACGGCCGGAGCTTGCGGAACAGAGACTGCGGCCGGAGCGTCAGCGGCAGCCGCGCCGGCCGCTGCAGGAGCCTGGGCCCATGCCGAAAATCCGCAGGCCGCAAAGATCTCCACCGCTACTGCCCATCTCATGCCTGCTCGCCGCATCCACGCTCCCGCGCATCCCGCTCTCGTACTCAGTCAGACGCCCATAGCGCCGCAAAGGTTTACGGCCTCTGGCGCACGCGCCCTTCCGACCCTTACAATGCAATTCCGTGACAGGACGCGCAGGCTTCCTCAGCTCCATGCACGCTCGGTGCTTCACCGCCCACATCATCGTCACAGAATTCGAGGTCACCCCGTGAAAATTTTCCGTCTCTTCCTCTGCGTAATCCCCGTTCTTCTGGCCGCGCTGGCCGTGCCCTCGCGCGCCCAGCAGCCCGTCACCTTCCCCAGCGGCGACGGCACGGCACAGGCCATTCTCTATCTGCCCCAGGGCGCCGGCCCGCATCCCGCCCTCATCGTCATTCACGAGTGGTGGGGCCTCAACGACTGGATCAAGCAGGAGGCAGCAGGCTATGCGGCCAAGGGCTACGTGGCTCTGGCCGTCGATCTCTATCGCGGCCAGGTCGCAACCACTCCCGACCTGGCCCACGAACTTTCCCGCGGCCTGCCCCAGGATCAGGGCGTGCGCGATCTCACCTCGGCCCTCGCCTTTCTTGCGCAGCGCAAAGACGTGAAGCACGACCGCATCGGCGCAGTGGGCTGGTGCATGGGCGGCGGCTTTGCGCTCAACCTCGCCATCGCCGCGCCCTCGCTCCGCGCCGTGGCCATCAACTACGGCTCCCTGGCCACCGACAAGACTTCCCTGGCCCGCATCCACGCCGCTGTTCTGGGCAACTTTGGCGGCCAGGACCACGGCATTCCGTCTGAGGCAGTCCATGCCTTTGAAGCCTCCATGCAATCGCTGGGCAAGCCCGTGGATGCCAAAATCTATCCCCAGGCCGGCCACGCCTTTGAGAATCCCAACAACGCCACCGGCTATCGCCCTGAGGACGCCGCCGACGCCCTGGCCCGCATCGACCGCTTCTTCGCCGAGAACCTGAAACATTAAGTTCTGGCCGCTTATTGATAGATGATCTTTGGGCGCCCCAGATCCCGTTCTTGGGACCTGGGATCGAATGCTGCGCAATCGCTACGCACAAAATCACGCGGTCAGAGGCCTGGGGATGCTGGAGCATTCTCGTTGCAACGCGCAAATCGGCGCCTCTCTATCAACCGCTGCCCCTCCGTGACTTCTGTACCACGCACCGGCAACATTTGCGCTTGCATTCTCCCGCCGCGCATGTTAACTCTTGAGTCAATAATCTTTTGATTGATGCCACGAAAGTAAACCGGCATCCATCGCACAGGACATTTCCGTCATGAAGATCGGCACTACCATTCGCGCGTTCCGTCTGCAAAAGGGCTTGTCGCAAGGCGATATCGAAAAGAAAACCGGACTGCTGCGCTGCTACCTATCGCGCGTCGAGAACGGCCATACCGTGCCCTCGCTGGACACCTTGTCCAAGATTGCCCTCGCGCTCGATCTGCCCATCGCCCAGTTCTTTGCCGACGACTCGCTCGGCCACCAGTTCAACACGCAAAAACTCTCCGACGAGGAGCTGCGCTTTCTCACCCAGATCCGCCGCTACTCCTCCAACCTCAACGAGAGCGACCGCAAGCTGCTGCTGGCCATGGTCAAAAAGTTCGCCGCCACCGCCATCCGCTAGCTGACAGTGCTCTCGCGTGTCGCGGCTGCAAGCCGCGGCCGGCAGGCCGGGGTCTTAACCCCGGCACCTGGTTCAAGTAAAAGATGGGTGCTGCAGCTCTGAGGCATGCTTTCCTGAAGCTCGTCCGCCTACCCCGCGCTAAACGTCATTCCCCAAATGGAAGAACGGTTCCACGCCCACGCCGCCGCTCAGCAGAGCCTGCTCCTCATGCGCCTCCAGCGGCTTGTAGTTCTGCGCCACGTCCATGGCCAGGCGGAAGTACCGCTCGTCTCCCGGAGGCATCGCCGCCGTAATCGGGTGACCCAGCGTCCAGCGCAGCCCCAGCGAAGCCTCATCGGGAAACGCCGCCGGCTTGTACCAGCACTTCGGCTGCGGATGATCTTTCTTCTCGCCGGCCGGCCAAACCGTCTTCGCCATGCCCTTCAGGCACAGAATCCCCATCTGCTTTTCCTGCGCCCGCTTGAGAATCTGCGGCCCAAAGTTGGCCTGCGTCGCCAGAAGCCAGTTCAACGGGAAAAGCACCGTGTCAAAGTTGTAGCGGTCCATCGCCGCCAGCGCCGTCTCCACCGAGTGGACTGAAAATCCGATGAAGCGGATCTTCCCTTCCTTCTTTGCGGCTTCCATGGTCTCCATCGCGCCGCCCGGGCCCAGCACCTTGTCCAGTTCCGCCATCTTGGTCAGCCCGTGAAACTGGTAGAGATCCACATGGTCGGTTTTGAGCAGCTTCAACGAATTCTCAAGCTGCGCGCGCGAGTCGTCCTTCATCCGGCCCTCGGTCTTGCAGGCCAGAAAACAATTCTTGCGATAGGGGGCCAGCGCCGGTCCCAGCCGCTCCTGCGCATTGCCGTAGCTGGGCGCGATATCAAAGTAATTGACGCCACGGTCCACGGCTTCGGCCACAATGTTCGAGGCCGCGGAGGGATCCTCATTCATCACCACGATGCCGCCGAAGCCGATGATGGAAAGATGCTCGCCCGTCTTGCCCAGCGCGCGCCGCGCGATCGGGTGCGTATGCTTGGTGTCCGTCGCAAGAGTGTTGGCGGCGTTCATGCGGCTCGCCGATGCCATTGCGGCGGCGGTCACGGCAGCTTGCTTGAGAAAATCGCGGCGTTCCATGGTTCTTCCTCCTGGATTGGAATCGGACGGACTGCGTACGCCAATATTCTTGCACAGTTGATGGCTGCGCGATGCTCTTCCGCTTTGCCGCACTGGGCAATCGCATTCGAGGCCTGCGAGGCTACGGTTTGTGGGCAGGACCGATAGGCGATACATGCGCTAAAAAGCAGCTATTTTTTGCCAATAAAGGGCGTTTACGAGGCAAAAGATTGGCATTTTTGGGCCAAAAAAGGGCCAAAAATGAGGGTTTTCAGTTACTGAAAAGTAACGATGTAAAATTTACAAGTCATTCATTTCATTCTGTTTATTTTTGAAATGAGGTTGAAAAAGTGGAGAAAAGGGGGGGGTGGGGGTGTACCCCGGTGGGGGGGTACGGACCGGTCACATCCCTGCAACACACTCCATTGCCTCTCCAGTATGCGTCAACGGAAGGTAATTATCTGCAAATCGATTTCAGAGAGACCTGGCAGCGAAGGCCGCACTGCTTCCGATCGGCGCGGCCCGCTTCGCCTGGAGTGAAATGATACCGCGGGGCGGGAGCGAGGATCCTTTCGACGACAGGCCGCTCATGCGGCCGGCCCTACCGCGGCAGTTGCGCCAGGTAAAACCCGAACAGCACCAGCAGTCCCGTCACCAAGCCCACTGCGATGCGCAGCCGCCGCGTAAACTGCTCCCGCGAAGAGCCGAGCCGAGGCACCATCGGCGCCGCAAACAGCAACCCGCTGGTAAACCCGCCCACGTGGGCCATGTTGTCGATGAGAATCCCGGAGCCGATCACGTAGGTGCCGATGCTGATCGAAAAACCGAAGACCAGGTTCAGGGCGGCAAAGTAGATTACGGATTTGCGCAGCCTCTTCAGTTCCATGGGCGGCACCGGCAGCCGATGCGACTTGAGCAGCACAATCAGCGCTCCGGCAATGCCGAAAACCGCTCCCGATGCGCCCGCGCCCACGGGAAACACCGGACCTCCCGCCGCATTGTGGTAATAAATCCAGTTCACCAGCGTTGACAGCAGGTTGCCCGCCGCGCCGGTCAGGATGTACACGGCCAGCACGCCTGCCGAACCCATCAGCGGCTCGGCCAGCAGGCTCAGGTTCCACAAGCACCACATGTTCAACCCCAGGTGGACAATGCCCACGTGGACAAACATGGCGGTCACAATCCGCCACCACTCGCCGCCCAGCAGCACTGCCCCGGCGTTGTCGGCGCCCCAGTGCATCAGTTGGTCGGTTGTGGGAGCGCCCGCGCTCACCCCGTGCGCCACCATGGCTACAAACACCGCGCAGTTGATGCCCACCAGCAGGTACGTGGCCGGCGACTGCGCCCATCCAGGACGCTGGCGGCGGACCTGAGGCTGCTGCGGCGGCGGCATATACCCTGTGCCCGGCGGAAGAATCTCCGGCTCGGGTCCAGGGCCCCATCGAATCGGTTCGTGCTCGTTAGAAGGCGGATCGGGGGGATAACTACCCATAGCTTAACTCTAAAGCATATTTATCAAACTCCGTATTCGGACCTGGTTAAATACCCGCAAGTAACCGCTGCGCTTTCATCCCACCATCCGCCAGACTCGCCCGCCTCTTCGATGTAGTCTGGAGTTTGGTCCCCGCCGCCACAGCTGCCAGGCCGCGGCACGGGGCTCAGCAAATCCTCGAGGAGCGTACCTGTGAGTCCAGACACGAATTCGGCAAAACGGATCAAGAGAGCGTTGTTGAGCGTAACCGACAAGACCGGCCTGGTGGAGTTTGCCCAGGTTCTGGCCGGTTTCGGCGTGGAACTGGTTTCCACCGGCGGCACCGCCGCGGCACTGCGTGCGGCAGGGCTTCCGGTGAAGGACATCAGCGATCTGACCGGCTTCCCGGAGATGCTGGACGGCCGCGTCAAGACCCTGCACCCTTTGGTGCATGGCGGCCTGCTCTACATCCGCGGCAACGCCGAGCACGAAGCCGCCGTCGCCGCTCACAAAATCAAGCCCATTGACATGGTGGTCGTCAATCTTTACGCCTTTGAAAAAACCGCCGCGCAGCCCGGCGTAGCCTTCGGCCACCTCATTGAAAACATCGACATCGGCGGGCCCTCCATGGTGCGCTCCGCCGCCAAGAACTTTGATGACGTGGCCATCGTCACCCGCGTGTCGGACTACCCCGCTCTCATCGAAGAAATGAAAAAGGCCAACGGCGCCATCCTGAGCCGCGCGACCCGCTGGAGCCTCGCCAAACAGGCCTTCTCGACCACCGCCGCCTACGACACCGCCATCGCCAACACGCTGGACAAGATCGCCGAAGCCCCCTTGCCCACGTCGCCCGCCGCGCCCGAGACGGCCAGCCTTCCCAGCACTCTCCGCATCAACTTCGCCCAGGCCCAGTCGCTCCGCTACGGAGAAAATCCCCACCAGCGCGCCGCCCTCTACGTCGACGGCTCCGGCCTCGGCATCGCCGGCGCAACCCAGCTTCAGGGCAAGGAACTCAGCTTCAACAACCTTGTCGATCTCGACGCCTGCTGGGAGCTTGCCCAGGAGTTTCCATCCGGCGATTCAGACCCCGCGGTCGTGGTCATCGTAAAGCACACCAACCCCTGCGGCGCGGCCACCGGCACAACCATTCTCGAGGCCTACAACAAAGCCTTGGCTTGCGACCCCATCTCGGCCTACGGCGGCGTCATCGGCATCAACCGCACCGTCGATCTGGCCGCCGCCGAAGAGATCGCCAAGCTGTTTGTGGAAGCCATCGCCGCCCCGGCCTTCACCCCCGAGGCCCGCGAGCGCTTCGCCGCCAAAAAGAACCTCCGCCTGGTTGAAATCCACTCCGCCCCGCCACGGCCCGTGGTCAAGCACGTCTCCGGCGGTTTGTTGCTGCAGGACGCCGACACCGGCCGCATCAATGAATCCGAGCTGAAGGTCGCCACTTGGCGTCCGCCCACCGCCGAAGAGCTGCGCAGCCTGCTCTTTGCCTGGCGCGTCTGCAAGCACGTCAAGTCCAACGCCATCGTCTACGCCAAAGACGGCCAGACCCTCGGCGTCGGAGCCGGACAGATGAGCCGCGTGGACGCCGCCCGCTTCGGCGCCATGAAAGCCATCCTCCCACTCGCCGGCTGCGTTGCCGCCTCCGACGCCTTCTTTCCCTTCCCCGACGGACTTGAAGCCGTAGCCGCCGCCGGAGCCACCGCCGTCATCCAGCCCGGAGGTTCGGTGAAAGATCAAGAAGTCATCGCCGCCGCCGACAAGCTGGGCATGGCCATGGTCTTCACTGGCATACGGCACTTCCGGCATTGAGTGATAGTGTGTCCTGAACGGGCGAAGGCCTGAAAATATATAGTTGCAACGTACTGCAATACGGGATAGCATGCTGATAATAGTGGCAATTTGTACCGCTGGAAGGCGGATGCTATTACTATCTGCCCCGCCGGAAGGCGGCAACCAAAAACGGTGATATCCGCTTGACGGCGGTGAAACCCCAAATCCGTACGATTGGGAGAATTACTATGCCTAACGAAGAAATCCCTCTTCTGGAGAGGGTCGCGAGTTATTATTCACAGCTTTCCTCCGCAGCAACCGACCTCAATGCCATCTCAGACGAGCTAGGTAAATTTATTGCCGAAATCGACGTAGCCCTAAAAAAGCTCAACCTTGGGATTACGACGTGGGTGACAATCCAAGGTGGCGAAGGGGAACATCTCCTCGACGACTATACGTACTGGAGCCGTGACCTCGGATACGCGAAGGTTGCGAGCAAGTGGGGAATTAGCCTCCGAACAGTTACTGGAGACCAGCACTGCCCTTTCCCGGATGAAATCGAGGAATGGCTATTCAACGATGCTCCGCGCTCTCTCCGCATCGAGGCAATCGACAAGATTCCAGAGCTTCTCGAAAAACTGAGCCAGGACGCCGTCAAGACCACCGAAGATATTCGCGCCAGATTGGGCGAAGTCCAGGCGGTAGCCAAAACAATAAATGGTGCGGCAAGTAGCCCCTTGCGCAAAGCTGTCGGTGCCGCCTTGGTAAACGCCGGACACAGCTCCGCCGCGCAACTCCTCAGCGCTGGTTCCTGGACAATAGACGGTGACTACACCCGCATCGAAGTGGAGGGAATGGGCAAAAAAATGCTCGCCTTGACGGTGAACGCAGCAGCGGAGAAAATCATCCGCCAGGAGCTGTTTAGGCTGGGCGCGCCCGCCCGCATTCGAATCGTTCCAGCCGGAAAAACCGAGCAGAGCGCCGAGCCAATCCCCGCTTCAGATCCGCTGACCGGTGCTTCGACGGAGGTGAAGTTATGATTACCTACCTTGCTTCCGGTCTTCCCGTCCTTGCATTCGTGGCCCTTGCAATCGTTATGGTTTTTGGTGGGCTAGTCTTCTATGCCCTACGCATCAAGAGTGATGTTTCCGCGGAGATGTCGCACGGAAAAACGACCTTGAGATTTGACGCACGGAATAGGCAGAGCAGAAAGAGACCATGACAGGTATCGAGTGGGCCACCCTAGGCGTAAAGCAAAGGGCGGCTCACTCGGTGCACAATGATGTAATTGTCCTATGCCGTCCCCGCTCCAACCCCGCCCCAGCCTCCGCACCCAAACCCTTGCGTTCGCCCGCCAGATGGACTGGTACCGCGGCCTGCGCGCCGGCGTTGCACTCTGTGCGCCTATCGTTCTGGGCGATCTGGCCGGCATCGCCAACCTGGGCTGGGCCGGCCTGGGCGGCTTTGAAGCCATCATCGCCGACCACGGCGGTCCCTACCGCACCCGTCTCGGCTCGCTCGCCACGCTTTCTCTGGGCGGCGCCGCCGGCCTCTTTCTGGGCTCGCTCACCGGGGCCAGTCTCGTCTGGGCGCTGCCTGTCACAGTGCTGTGGTGCTTCCTGTGGAGCTACCTCGCCGTCCTTGGCCAGCCGTTTGCCTCCGCCGGCGTCCTTGTCCAGGTCATCTTCATCTGCGGCATCGGCGCGCCCACCACTTCCTGGCGAGAAGCTCTCGCCCACGCACTGCTCCTCCTTGCCGGCGGCGCATGGGCCGCTCTGCTCTCCCTCTTCCTCTGGCCGCTCGACGCCTACCGCCCCGCCCGCGCCGCCGTCAGCGACTGCTACACCGAACTGGCCTCCTTCCTGGCCTCCATCGCCGGGCTCGCCAGCCGCCAACAGCCCGACGGCAGGATCCAAACTCCCGCCCTCTGGCATCGCCTCGCCCAGCACCACCAGTACCGCATCCGCCGCGCCGTCGAGCAGGGTTGGGCTGCCGTGGCCGCAATCCGCGCCGAGCACCAGGCCGACACCGCCCAGGGCCATCACCTGGTGGTTCTGCTGGAAAACGCCGACCTGCTCATTGCCCGCACCGTCGCCCTCGCCGAGCATTTTGAGGTGCACGCCGTCTCCCCCGGCCCGGACTGCCTGGACCGCAATCTCTCCGGGCTGGCCGATCTCCGCAACGTCGAGTTGTGGGTGGCGTCGCTGCTGCTGCGCCGGGGCGGCCAGACGGCGGCCCACGCCCGCGCTAAACGCAGTGAAATGCAGCGCCTGCCCCGGTTCATTGAAAGCTGCCTCGCCCCGGAAGGCGCGAATGGCCGCTTTCTGCTTGCCCAGATCACTGAGGCCGCTTCGCTGCTTGAAACCGCCGTCGAAAGCGCGACCCTGCTGCGCCTGGGCAAAGCCACCGATCCCGCCAACCCCGCCACCCACGCCGCCTCCGTGGGCCATTTCGGCTATGTCTACGAGCGCCTCGGCCAGCTCCGCCAGGGATGGAATGTGGTCCGCGTCCTCGACCAGCTAACCGCCAACTTCACCCGCAAATCCCTCACCCTGCGCCACGCCGCCCGTGTGGCCCTGGTCTGCGGCCTCGACGTCGCCATCATTCTGCTGCTCCACATCGACCACGGCTACTGGCTGCTGTTGACCTCGCTGATCGTGCTGCAGCCTCACGTCTCCGGCACGCTGCGCCGCGGCCTGGAGCGCATTGGCGGCACGGTTGCCGGCGGCATTCTGGCCGCGGTGCTGGCCGCCGCGCTCCACTCCCAACTGGCCACCGCCGCCGTTCTCTTCCCCCTGGCCTTGCTGGCGCTGGCCATCCTCCCCGTCAACTACGCGGCTTTTGCGTTCTTCCTGACCCCCACCTTCGTCCTCGCCTGGCTGCCTTACTCCGGAGACTGGCAACTGGCCCTGGTGCGCACTGCCAACACCATCGCCGGCGCGCTCATCTCCGTCGCCGCCATGATTTTCCTCTTCCCTTCCTATGAGCGGGACCGGGCGCCGGAGTTTCTGCGCGCCAGCCTGGCCGCAGACCGCCGCTACCTGGCCCAGTTGGCTGACGCCTGGAGAACCGCCGGGCCGGGCCGCTCCCGTTCCTCGCGCCCCCTGGCCAACGCCCGCCGCTCGGCCGGCCTTGCACACAACGACACCGAGGAATCGTTGGAACGGCTGCTGACCGAGAGCTGGCCGCGCCGCCGTCCCTTTGCCCAGTTTGTCGCTGCTTTTGTCACCTATCTGCGCCGCTTTGCCCAGAGCGTGACCACGCTTACTGCCCTCGACGGCGAGTGGGCGTGGAAGCAATCCGGCACCGTCCAGTCCCGCCTGGAGCTGCTCAACCGCCGCCTCGCCTGGCTTGAAGAACAGACCGTGGCGGGCGCCCAGCCCTTGCCGACTCCCTGGCCAGAGCCCGGAATCAACGAATTGCAGCCGGCCATTCCCCCTCAGGACCACCCCGGCGAGCGCCAGCTCGAGCGCCTGGAACGCCAGGCCGAAGTGCTTCATCGCCAGTTGCACTCCCTGCGCCTCCATGGATGGCTCCCCACCCCGGCCCACCCAGGCCCATAGCTTCAACTCCCTAAGTCCCTCAGTCCCTGGTCCCTGTTTCTAAGCTATTTCCAGCAATCCGCTGACCTTTTGCGACCAATCGCGGGTAAAATCGTCTGTACAGTAGGCAGAGCTGCTCCCAACGGCTGCCTGAGCTGCCTTGCCGCCCTGCGAACGGATTTTCCCGTCCGCCTGGCCTGAAAGGCGCAGAATCCCCAGGATGATGAAACCAGAACTTCGTTTGCTGCCCTCTTGGCTGTCGTTTGCCGCCGCTTTCCTCGTTCTGCTGCCGAGTGTGTCTGTTCGCGCGCAAAAAACTCTCGATGGCGCAGCTACGGCAAGCTCCGCGCCGGCCAAGACCGCCCCCGCTGAAACTGCGGCACAGGCGGCCAACCGTGCCCAGGCTTACTATCACCTGGCCCTGGCCAACACCTATGAAGATCAAGCTGTCAGCGAAGGACGGCCGGAGTACGCAACCCGCGCCATTGAGGAGTACAAGCTGGCGCTCGACGCCGATCCGGGCTCCCCGCAGTTGAATAACGCGCTGGCCGATCTCTACTTCCGCATCGGCCGCGTGCATGAAGCTGAAGTCACTGCCCGGGCATTGCTCAAAACCGTTCCCGACAACCTGGACGCGCACAAGATTCTGGGACGCATCTACCTGCGGCAGCTTGGCGACCCGTCCAACGCCGTCTCCTCCACCTCGCCCGCCGGCAATGTGCTGGACCAGGCCATCGCCGAGTACCAGAAGCTCGTCTCTCTGCAGCCCAAAAGCGTTGAGAACCACATGGTTCTGGGCCAGCTTTACACCGTCAAGCATGACGCCAAAAAGGCTGAAGACGAGTTCAAGACCGCGCAGGCTATTGAGCCCACGTCAGAGGATGTGGTGCTCAACCTGGCCCGCCTCTATGCCGAAAGCGGCGATATTCAACATGCCGTCAAGGTGATTGAAAACGTCCCGGTCAGCGACCGCACTCCCAAAATGGAGTTTGCCCTGGGCGCGGCCTATGACCAGTTGAAGCAGCCCAAGGACGCCATTGCCGCCTATCGGCGCGCCTCCGAAATAGACCCGGGAAACGTGCAGACCCTGGACGCACTGGCCCAGATCCTGCTCGCCAACAATCAGTTGGACGAGGCGCTCAAGCAGTACAAGGAACTGCTTGAAGCCGATCCGGAAAACACTGAGGCCATGATCCACATCGGCGAGATCCAGCGCCGCCAGGGAAAATATGAGGATGCGCTGGCCACCACCGGCGCCGCGCTCAAAAAGGACCCCACTTCCCTTGAGGCCGGCTATAACGTCGGACTCCTGCTGGACGTGCTGGGCCGCTTCGACGAGGCCGCTCAGACCTACCAGGGCATGGTTGACCTGAACTCCCACGCCAACGGCGCCTACACCACCGAGGAAAAAAACAACCGCGGCATCTTCCTCGAACGCCTCGGCGCTGTCTATCTGGAACAGAACAAGACCGATCAGGCAATCGCCACTTACCAGAAGATGATCGACATGGGCGGCGACACCGCCATGCGCGGCTTCCAGGGACAGGTCGACGCATACCGCCAGGCCAAGCAGTTCGACAAGGCCGTCGAGGTCTCCCGCAAAGCCGTCGCGGCTGACCCCAAAAATCGCGACCTCAAGCTGATGCTCGCAGGTGAATTGATTGACCAGAACCAGGCCGATGAGGGCTTGGCCATGGCCAGGACGCTGCTCAATAACACCGATCAGGACCGCTCCGTTTGGCTGGCACTGGGCCAGATGGACATCCGCTTGCGCCGCTGGAAAGACGCCGATGACGCCTTCAACAAGGCCGCGGCTTACTCCACCAAAAATGAAGACCGCATCTATCTGCTCTTCCTGCGGGGCGAGCTGGCTGAGCGGCAAAAGCACGATGGGCCAGCCGAGCGCTTCTTCCGCCAGGCGCTGGATTTGGACCCTGCCAACGCCATGACCCTCAACTACCTGGGTTACATGCTGGCCGACAAGAATACCCGCCTGCCCGAGGCCCTCGCCATGATCCGCAAGGCTGTCGAGCTGGAGCCCATGAACGGCGCCTATCGCGATTCGCTGGGCTGGGCCTACTTCCGGCTGGGAGAGTACGAACTGGCCGAAGAAAATCTCCGCCAGGCCGTCGATCGCGACCAGGCCGACCCCACCGTGCACGACCATCTCGGCGATCTCTATGAGAAGACCGGCCGCATCCGCCAGGCCGCGGCCCAGTGGGAACTCTCGCTGGCGCAGTACGCAAAGTCCGTCGCCGCCGATGTGGAGCCGGGAGACGTGGCCAAGGTACAGAAAAAGCTTGAAACCGCCCGCGTCAGGCTCGCCAAAAAGGAAAGCGCAGCCAGCCAGCCCAACCCGCAATAAGCCGCAACCTGCTGTAACGGGAAAGGGGCACAGCCAACGCTGTGCCCCTTTTTTGCGCTCAGTGAGAACTCCTGCCTAGCTTGCCTTATCCCCTGCTTCTTCAATGCTGATCGCCTTGTCCGTGCGCCGGCCAAAACGCTCGGTCGGCGGCACGCCCACCGGGTTCAAATGAAATCTGTCCACGCCCCGGCACATGTACGCCCTGAAGTTGGGATTCACCGTCAGATCGTTGACTACATCGGTTCCGGAATAGCGGAACGTCAATCCCGCCCGCCTGCGCGGCGACGGATTCGCCGGCGAACTGTGCACGATGCGGTCGTCGTGGAGAGACACTTCGCCCGCCTTCAGCTTGAACTGCACGGCTTCCGCCTCGCTGAAGGTTCCGGTCTCCAGTTCCAGCGTCAGCACTGAGGTCGTCTCCACCGAGCGCTTGTGCTGCAGGATTCCGTGCAGATGCGAACCGGGAATCACTTTCATGGCCCCGGTCTCCGCATCCACATCGTCGAACGCCAGCCACACCGTCACCGTGTGATGCGGCTTCATGGGCCAGTAATACGCATCCTGGTGCCAGCCCACCGTGGAATCGGTGTGCGGCTCCTTGATAAAGAAGCTGCTCGCCCAGCAATAGAAATCGGGCCCCACAATCCCTTCCGCAAGATCGAGAATCCGGGGGTTCATCACCATCTCGTAAAGATAGGTGCTGTTCTCGTGCCACTCCCGGATGTCCTTCGACGTCTCGCCCGGCTCGAGCAGCGCCAGCAGGCTGGGCAGTTCCGCGTTGATCCGCTGCATCTGTTCGGGCGTATAAATGGGCGGAAGACCCAGAAGATATCCGTTCCGGTGATAGTATTCCTTTTGCTCTTCGCTCAGGCTTAGCGAAGCGTGGCTCATGCTTGGCGGTACTGTGCTCATGGAATTCTCTGCTCCTGACCTTGTCGTTCCAGGCGGCGAATGGCGTGCAGTACTCCCCGGCTGGACAGAATATATCACTCAGAAACAGAAAAGCCCACGCCTCATATTCGAGGCGTGGGCTTACGCAAAGACGCAAACACACCAATCTTACCGCGGCGGAACAGCAGCGGCTTTCGCCAACTGCCCTATTTCGTTCCTGCCGCCGCCGAGGCCATATAGAGATCCACGTTGCTCTTGTCCACCAGCGACGTGCCCGTGTCCACAAACACCGGGTAGGGCGCAAACGCGTCCGCGCTGTAGTCCTTGTTGAGTTGCTTGGGCGGTGCGTGGAAGACCTCGTCCAGCGCCTTTAACCCCAGGAAGCCCATGGTGTAAGGCTTCTGCGCAATCGTCGAATCGATGGTGCCGGCTTTGATCCCGTCCAGCGTATCCTGATTCACGTCCCAGGCCATGACCAACTGGTCGGCGCCGCTGGTCCGCGACACCGCGTCCGACACCGGCTTGCCCGATGCCGAATCCAGGCAAATAAACGCATTGATCTTCTTCGGTCCGGTCAGCGCCATGTACTGCTGCGTCTTGTCGAACGCGCTCTTGGGATCGCTCTTGATGTCCACCACGTCCACGATCTTGATATCCGGCCGGCTGGCAAACACATCCTTGAATCCCTTCAGCCGCTCTTCCGTGTTGGACTGGCCCATGATGGTAAAGAACACCACGTTGCCCTTGCCCCCCAGCTTCTCAATCGCATGCCTGCCGCCCAGCCGTCCGGCCTCCAGGTTGTTGGTCCCGATAAAGTAAAGACGGCGGCTGCCCGCGGCATCGGAATCTACGGTAATCACCGGAATCCCCGCGTCAATCGCCGCATCGATCCCCGGCTGCAGCACTGAAACGTCGGCCACTGAGATCAGAATGCCTCCCGCCTTGGCCGCCACCGCTTTTTGCAACTCGGCCAACTCGCCCTGCGGATCGTAACCGTCTGTCCCTATGACGCGCGCGGTCACCTTGTATTCCTCTCCCGCATGCTTGAAGCCCGCCGCGGCGGTCTGCCAGTAAGGCAACGCCTGATTGGCTGAGATCAGGTAGAACACCTCTTTGTTTGAGTGCCTCTGGCCGCATCCCAACGTGAAGGTTACGCCCAACGCCAGCATGGCCAACGCAGCTGTCTTGATCGGTTTCATATTTGCCTCCCTGCCGAGACCTGAACGATCTCCGCGGCCGTCGCCGGGTTTCAGCCCCGCGCCAACCCTCTCAAAAAATCCGGCAGGATAGTACTCCCGCACGATTGGCGTTGTCCAATCTCCGCCGTATGCAAAGATTTATAGCAGCCCACCCCATGCAATCGACGGTGATTCACAACACGTAACCATCTCTGCCTCAGCAGCATGGTCCCTGAATGCGGTATAACCAAACGTGAACCCTTGCGTTGCGCTGCGATGACGGATTCTGAAGCCAGCTCGCCTGCCAAACTCCCGCCCGGCATCGCCGTCCCCGGCGACCTGGACAGCCTGCTCACCCGCCGCGCCCACCCGGAACCGCCCCATCCCTATCGCTCCCCCTTTGCCCGCGACGCCGCGCGCATTCTCCACGCCCGCGCCTTTCGCCGTCTCGCCGGCAAGACCCAGGTCTTTGCCCGCCTGGCTTCCGATGCCCCTTCCGACCACTTCCGCAGCCGCCTCACCCACACGCTGGAGGTGACCCAGATATCCCGCACCCTGGCGGCCGCCCTGGGGCTCAATGCGGAACTGGCCGAGGCACTCGCCCTGGCCCACGACATCGGCCACCCGCCCTTTGGCCACGCAGGGGAAAAAGCCCTCGACCTGTGCCTGCGCGCCCACGGCCTCCGCTTCGACCACAACCTCCACGCCCTGCGCATCGTCACCTGGTTTGAGGAGCGCTACGCCGCCTTTCGCGGCCTCAACCTCACCCTGGCCGTGCGCGAAGGCATCGTCAAGCACTCCCACGACTACTCCGCCGCCACCCACCCCGAGCTGGCCGAATTTTTCCTCGACCAGTTCCCGCCCCTTGAGGCGCAGCTGATCGATCTGGCCGACGAAATCGCCTATCTCACCGCCGATCTCGACGACGGACTCGACTCCGGCATTCTTTCCCTCGAACAGGTCCGCGAAGGCGTGCCCCTCTTCCGCGGCTTCCACGACGCCGTGCTCCGCCAATATCCCGCCGCGCCCGCCAAGCTCACCGTGAACGAAACGCTCAAGCGCATCCTGAACGCGCTGGTCACCGATCTGTTGAACGAAATCCGCGCCCGCGTGGCCGCGCTCGGCGCCGTCACGCTGGCCGATGTTCGACAGGCGCCGCAACGGCTGGCAGCCCTCAGCCCGCAAATGGAAGCCGACCGCGCCGCCGCCAAGGAATTTCTCTACGACAACTTCTACAACTCGCCCACCATGGAAGAAGCCCACGCCCACGCCACCGCCGTTGTTCAGGGCCTCTTTGCCGCCCTCATCGCCACGCCCGGCCTGCTCCCTGAAGATCACCAGGCGCAAATCCCCACCCAGGGGCTGGCCCGCACCGTGGCCGACTACATTGCCGGCATGACCGACAGCTATATTGAGCAGATCTGGCTGCGCTGCTCCTGACCGCACTCTGAAACCCCGCTATGCGCCCATCGCAGCCCCCATCCCGGCCCACGTCCCGCTCCATCGACCTGCACAACTGCACCGTCCCGGAGGCGATCCGCGAGTTTGTCCGTTTCTATAATTCCTGTGTGCGCTCGGGTTACCGCGGCCGCGTCGAAGTCATCCACGGCTACGGATCGAGCGGCGTCGGCGGGACCATCAAAAATGAGCTGCGCGCCTATCTGGCCGCCCACGAGGAGATCTTCGGAGAGGTGCTTTTTGGCGAGAGCCTGCGCAACCCCGGCGTCACCATCCTCTATCCCAGGGAAACTCCGGCTCCATCTTCTTTATTTCGCAGGTAGAAATTCGATCCGCGCCAAATCCTCGACCGGCTTGAAGCCGTAATCGGCCGTCACCAGCACATGGTCCGGCGATTCCATGGCCAATTCGAGCGCGAAAGCATCGGCGTAGGCAATCTTTCTGTCTACCTTCAGTGCGGCTGCCCGCACCGCTCGCTCCCCGCTCACGGTCACAATCTGCGGCTGAAACCGGGCCAGAATTCCCAGGGCCCGTTCCTGTCCGGGCAAGCCGAGTTTCTTACGCACCGCCCCGGCCACCTCTCCCCATTGAACCGCGGAAATTGCAATTTCCACTGTCTGATCCATCTTGGCGGTCAGAATCGCGGCGACGCGATTCCATCCCGCTTCCTTGTCAATAAATCGCAGAATCGCAGAGGCATCCAAAACGAACACCGTCACCTGCACTCCTTACCAGCCCGCCTTTTCGTCCTCGGCGCGGCGCTCCGCAATCAGGTCATCCGCCATCGAATAGCCTCCGGCTGTCATCCCGCACAACTCATCGATCAGTTGCCGCGCAGTGATTGCAGTGGATGGCCGGAGGATCAGCTCGGCTCCCTCCTGCCGGATCGAAACCCGTGTTCCGGCCTTTATGCCGAGGACCTCGCGGATCGCCGCCGGAATCACCAGCTGTCCCTTGCTGCTCACGGTTGTGAAGACTTGCTCCATGGCTTACATACTACCATAAGTAAGACAATATTAAAATGTAAGATATATAGTAAAAGTAAGACTATATGAAAAAGTAAGACGTATAGCGTAAGCTGCTTATTTTGAAGGTTATGCGTTTCACCGGCTACAAAAATCTCGATCCGGGCGATTCCGATTCCGTCCTAAATCTCCGGCACAAGATTTCCCATGTACGGCAGGTCCAGCCGGACCGTTTTGCCTTTCAGCGGCGACCAGGGCTCAAGGTAATAGCCATGGCTGTTGAAGCCGATGCCGTAATGGCCGGTGAACAGCGCCTCGACGCCATCCCAATCCTCGGGCAAATACCCTTCGCCGGCGCCACGCGATCCATCCCAGCGATAAAAGGCGCTGCCCACCGGATTGCGCTGGGGCAGTCCGGGCAGTTCGATACCGGTATTGAAGGTTCCCTTTTCGTAGGACCCGATCAGCGGCCACAGCAGGCGCTCGCCCTGCTCGTATTGACCGGTCTGGTAGAGCGCCTGGATGAAGTAATTCTCCATCGCCGGCGTCGCGCCGCCGTTCATGTAAATCTGCCACGTGTCCATGCCATCGGCGTGCTTGGGAGCGCCGCTGGTGTTCGGGATATAGTCGGCCGGACTCATGGGAATCAGGTTCGTGGGCAGGCCCAGTTGATAGGAGTGAAAATTGATGCTCTCGAGTTTCGTCAGCAGCCGCTGCATGATCGCTTTCGCGTCCGCAGCAGGAACCAGCCCCTGATCGATCGCAAAGCCGTTCACCCAGGGAAACATATAGTCGTGCAGCGCGCCTTCCCTGGTCCTCCAGCCGGCCAGTACGCCGGTGCGCGCGTTGTAAAACGACTTGAAATACACGGCCTGAATGCGGTCGGCGTCGCACGCATAGCGCTGGGCCTGCACCGTACGTCCCGCCAGCGTCTCCAGATCGGCCATCGACCGGAAGGCGCGGTAGTAGGCGGCGTTCGAGTAGGCATCCGCGCCATCGTACTTGTAGGTGTCGAACCACATGGTTCCCCGGCCCTGGTGATAGATCAGGCCGTCCGCGCCAAACTGCGCCTCCAGGCGGTCGCTGAGGCTTTCCAGGGGCTTGAGCCACGGACGCAACTGTTGCTCGCCGCCGATGGTGCGCACCACATACCATGCCGAGATGATCAGATACGCGGCGGTTTCCCGCGACGACCACCAGTCCGGAGCCGACACGTTCAGGTTCGGCATCTGGTAGCCCGGTGCGCCCTCAAAATAGCGTTCCACCGACGCTGCCACCAGCGCCATCGGCGAAATGCCGTTCTTGAGTTGCGGCGCAAAGACCGATTCCTCGGCGTAAAACAAAATGGCCAGCCCGCAGTCGATGCTCATCACGCTGTTGCTGAGGATGCCGGTATCCGGCCGCCACTGCACCGTGTTCAACGAATAATCGGGGAGCCGCTTGAGCCGCGCATCGCCCGCCACCAGCGCCGGCAGCGGCTCGATGCGCTCGACGGCAAAGTGCAGCGAAGTCCGCCACGGCTGCGGCCCAATGGTGTTCAGCCCGTCTTCGCCGGCAGGCTCGCGCGGCGTCACGTCCACCCAGTAGGTCGTCGCCGGGAACATCGCCGAAGGCTTGCGATAAAAAGCGCCCGCATCGCCGCTGCGCGTGATGTACGCGGCGCCAAAATCCGGCGCGGCCAGGTAGGTGGGCAGGCCGACATAATTCATGATCCGGGAAGGCCGGCAGACAAACGTCGTGGGCGTCTGGTTGGCCGCAAAGTGGAAGCGGAACAATCCCCCGCGCATCGTCACCGTTTGCCGCGCCCTGGCCCCAAGCGCCAGGTCAAATCCCCGCTCTGCCGCCCGGATGGAGACCTGTTCATACGCGCCCGGCGCAACCTCCACAGCCGGGTAGTGGAACACATTGCCGGTGCGCGTGAGCCGGCCACTCCCAAGCGGCATCGCCTCCTGGAATACCGGATCCAACTCCGGCGCTGCCCCGTCCTTATCCAGCAGGTTGACGCTCAGGTTCCCTTCGCCGAGCGAATCCAGGGCGAGGAACAGGATGCGCGGGTGCGCCTTTTCCAGCACCAGCCGGTACCACGGCGTGCGGATGTCCACGCTCTCGTCCCCATCAGTAACATCGGGAGCAAATTCCCTTCCGGCGTGAGCGGTCTTCGCAGCCAGGAGACCCGAGTCCATGCGGACGCGGCTTGCCGGCGCAGTCGCGGCGGGCTCGGCCGTGGAAGCCGCGGCGTCCACGCCATAAACCTCCAGCTGCGCCAGTTCGGCGGTCCAGGATTGCGGCGTAGTCGTCGCGGCGTTGCGTTCAATCAGCAGCCGGAAGTTGTCCGTCACCACCGGCTGAAAGCGGACCGTATAGGAACGTGTGTGGGGATCGAACGCGGCCTGCCGGACGTGGAAAAATGTGTGCGGTGCGCCGCCGTGAGCCGTCATCGACTGGCCGGAAAATTCGACCGGCCGGTTGGCCATGGTTCCGGCCACCAGAACCACCTTGTCGATCCGCCGCGGGCCGGGGAAATGAATCCACACCCATTGCGGCAGATGTTGCGAAGGGTTGCTGATCCAGTCGCAGGCATCCGGCGCGCCAGCCGCGGGCAGCCCGTGATTCACCGGGCAGGCATCCTGGTAGCCGCCCCCTTTGGCGCGGCGAAACTGGGTTGAGCTGACCACCACCTGCACGCCCGGCTCACCCGAGGACGCCACATTCCGGTAGCCCGTTGCCGTCTGACCCTGTCCCAACGGGCACAGCAGGAACGCCAGGGCAGCAGCCGTACACGCGCTTGACTTTCCCAGCCGGTGGGCCAGTATCCGCGCCGCCCCGGCTCCGACCGCGTCTCTCGTTCTGCTGAGGCTCATCTGTTTACTGAACCGTTCCCTGCGGCCTTAACCGTCTCAGCTCCATTGCGCACTCGACCGCGTTCTGCGCGTGCATCCGCAAATTGTCTGACGCCGCCCACAGCCACAGACGCGAAGTCTGGCTGGCGTTGCGCGTTGCCAGTTCCGGCCGCAGCCGCACCAGCACGTCGTTCTGCCCCGTTGCCGCCAGGTTCGAAGGCGAATCCGTGTCTTCCAGCACCAGGTCCAGATGGTCGCCGCTCAGGGCCTCTTCCAGCGCGGAAATCTCCACCGGCCTATCCAGCTCCACGGCAATTGAAAATGTTTGCCCATGAAACACCGGCGCATGGAGCACCTGCAAAGCCAGCGCCGGCAAGCGACCGCCTGAAAGCACGTCGTAGTGGCGGCGAATCCGCGCCTCCACCGTACCCAGGCTGATCTTGGCGTTTTCGCCCATGCCGGCCAGCACGGTATAAGCAATCTGTGTGTCGTACATGGCCCGCGGCAGCCCCTGGAAGCTGAGCAGGTTCACCGTTTGCTGGTGCAACTCGTCCAGCGCGGAGCGGCCAAACTCGCTGGCCGGCTCCAGCACCGTGGCGGCGGCAAACCGCACCGGCGCCGCCTGTTGCAGCCGCTCCAGCATCAGGGCCAAAGACAGGGCCGCGGAGTGGGCCGGGACCACGGCCGGAGTAAACAAGTCAACCGAGTCCGCCGACGCGCCCAGCCACGGTGCGCACACCAGAACTCCGGTCTCCTGGTCCAACGCGCCGCTCAGGTCAATCACCGTGGAGCCGGACCGCAGCGCCTGCCGCCAGTGCTTCCGCGTCTGGTCCTCCGTGCCGCAGAAAAACGTAAAGTCCATCCGCTCGAACGCATCCGCGCCGATGGCCTGGACAAAAGTCGGCTCGTCCCCCACCTGGTCCAACTGGCCCTGCGCCTCTCCCTCGTCCAGCAGCAAAAAACTGGACGCCGCCAGCGGCGACTCCTCCAGCGCTTCCTTCAACTCCCGGCCCAACAAGGTAGCGGCTCCGGCAATAGCAATCTTGTACACAAGCATCCTTTGTCTTGTTTTGAAAAATTAAGCGGGTGGCAGCGAATCCGGCCCTGCTGCGGCTTCTTCGGGAGCAGGAAGCCCCCTCGGCCTTCTTCTCCGCCGGCGCGACCACCCATAGGCAGCCCGCGCCCAGATTCCACTGAACATGTAGGTCAGAGCCCAAAGAAAGAGCACAACCTGGGAAAACCGGAAAATGATATAAAACACGATCGCCACAACAAACAGCAGTTGGAACGGGTGGCTGCGTGAGAAGTTGATCTCCTTGCCCGACCAGAACCGCCAGGTGCTCACCATCAGGAAACCGCCCAATCCCACCAGCACAAGCCAGGGAATCGCCACCCACCAGGCCTCCACCGGATAGCCGCCGAAGAAATGGACGGTAGCGGCCAGCAGTCCCGCCGCCGCAGGAATCGGCATCCCCACAAAATACTTCCGCCCCGGCCGTCCTGGATTCTGCGGCTGCGCATCGTGCGAAATGTTGAACCGCGCCAGCCTTGAAACGCCGCCAATCAGAAACAGGAAGCAGATGAATGCGCCGGCCTGGTGCAGGTGTTCCAGCAACTGCGGGTCAATCGATACCGGAAGAAAATGAAATCCCCAGATCAGCGCCAGCAGGCTCGGCGCCATGCCGAAAGTGATCGCGTCGGCCAGCGAATCCAGCTCCTTGCCAAACTCGCTGGTGGTATTGGTCATGCGCGCAATGCGCCCATCCAGCGCGTCGAACGGGATGGCAAAAATAATGGCGATGGCCGCCCAGTCCAGGTGTACGTGCGCATCGCCCGCGCCGCTCAGCGCTTTCAGCGTCTCAGTAATTGAAAAATAGCCCAGGGCAATGTTGCCCACGGTAAACAGCGATGGCAGCAGGTACATGCCGCGGCGCAACCGGGCCTTGGCATTGGCCTTGGCCTCTGCGGAAACGTGCGTGTTCACAGGCCTTCTCCATCCGGCATGGCGGCCAGCACGCTGGCGCCGCCCTGCACCTTATCGCCCACTTTTACGCGCAGAACCGCCTCGGCCGGAAGCAGCACATCCACCCTGGAACCGAACTTGATCAGCCCCACGCGCTGTCCCCGCTCCACCCTGTCGCCCTCGGCCAGGTTGAATACGATGCGCCGGGCCAGCAGCCCTGCAATCTGCTTGAAGGTAATCTCAAAGCCCTCGCCCTGCACCGTCACCACGTTCTGCTCGTTGCGGTCCGCCGAGGCCGGGTTCATCGCGTTCAGATACTGGCCCTTCTGGTAACGCACACTGGTCAGCACTCCGCCAATCGGCGAACGGTTCACATGCACATTGAATACGCTGAGGAAAATACTGATCCGCTGCCGGGGTCCCTGCGGTGTGGCGATGGCGACCGTCTCGGTCACCAGTCCGTCTCCCGGCGACACAATCAACCCTGCGCCGGCTGGAATCGTCCGCTTTGGATCGCGGAAGAACCAGAGAAAAAATGCCGCCAACAGCACCGGCGCAATGCTCCACGCCCAATTGCCTGTGGCCCATGCCAGCATGACTGCAACCGCCAGCAAACTCAAACCGTAGATGTAGCCGTCTCGTACCATCGTCCGAACGATTATACGGTGATTCCCCTCGGCGATATGGCTAATTCGCTTCACACGCGGCTCAGCCCGGCGCTGTTCATCGGGCACACCGTCACCGCGTGGCCGCGCAGGCCGAACGCTCAAGCGATTCGCCTGCCACAAAGCCTTCAAAAACAGGCTGCCGTCAGCAGGGCCAAGGCTGTCACGCCTGCCCCATGCGCAGCCAAAGGTCGCCGCAATGCAACAAAATCGACATGGGCTGGCAGGCACGGGTCTCAACCCAGCCCTTCATCCCACGAGGGAATGCCGGCGCACCAATTCAAAGGTCCCTGTACTCAGACCGTTTCTCTGCTCTATGCGATCGCCGGAGACCGGCGCTCCAGAGCAAAGATCAGATCCTTGGCATGCAGTTTCAGCTTCTTCAGGCGCACTTCCTCAAGCTGTTCTTCTACGGAAAGATAAGGCTTCTGAATCAACTCGTCCAGCCGCTGAGCGTAGCGATTATGTTCTGCATGCAGGCGGTTCAGTTCTTCGCTCAGCGTGGAATCCTGTATTTCGTCCATCCAGCACCTCCGTGTGTGAACATTTACATATATCGCCGTCATAGGGCAACCCGCAAGCGGGAAATTCGCTGAAAGCAATCTGAAGCTGTGAATTTCAGGAAAGAACACCACCTGTCGTGACCGCAATCACATTTACCTTCCGCAGGCCGTCACCGCAGGCTCCCGTCATCCCAGCCGCAACTCCATTAGAACCGCATCTTCCACCGGGTCCGCATAGTAGCGAGGCCGTCTCCCGGCCGCCGCAAAGCCCAGCGCACGGTAAAGTCCCAGCGCGGGATGGTTAGACGCGCGCACCTCTAAAATAATTTCTTGCGCCCCAGCCCCCCGCAGTTCCACGCGCAACGCGGCAAATAATTTCGCGCCCACGCCTTGCCGCTGCCCCTCCGCGGCCACCGCAATCGTCTCCAGCTCCGTCTGCTGTCCCACCAGGCTTGCCACCGCGAAGCCAACCACCGCGCCACTCTTTGCCGCCTCCGCCACCAACGCAATCCGCTGCGGCTGCCCCTGTGGGTGCACTGCGGCCGTATACGCCGCCAATGGCCAGTGCGGCGCATCCGCCAAACTCTCCGCAATCGCCCTCACCCGCTCCAGGTCTGCCAGGCTCATGCGCCGGACGCGCACCCACGCCGCATCGGTGTTCATGCCCGCCCGGTCCCCGCCGGGTCGCCGAAAATCTCCGCATCCGACCGCCGCAGATAGTGCCCGTCCAGAAGTTCCAGGTCCGCAAAATCCCCGGCCGCCACTCGCGCCGCGCATAGCTTCAACGCATCCGCCGCCGTGGGCGCATCGGCCCGCACCAGTTCCGCACCCGGCCACGCGGACTTGAGCAGCAGTTCCGCCGCCTCGTCGCACACGGCAACCGCCCCGCCCGCCGCGGCAAGCTCCGCCAACTCCGCAGCGCCAGCCAGCAGTTCTCGTGTTTCCCGGCCCGGCCCGCCCAGCCGCAAATACACCTCCTGCCGGTGCGCATCCAGAGCCGCCGACACCACGCCGGCCTTAGCGGCCAGAATCTCAAGCCGCGAAACCGACACCACCGGAATCCGCGCCCCCTCAGCCAGTCCCTTCACCGCGCTCAGCCCCACGCGCACCCCGGTAAAGCTGCCCGGCCCGTTCACAACCACCATCCCGGCCAGCCCCTTCACCTGCGCTCCTGCCTGCGCCAGCAGTTCTCCAACAGCAGCCACCAGCGTGGCGGAGTAGTTGCGCCCGGCCAGCTCTGTCTGGCCCAGAATCTCCACGCCACTTCCGCTCACACGCCCCAGCGCCACGGAGCCGGCCGGTCCGCATGTATCGACGCCCAGCAGCAGCAACCTGCCCTCTGCCTGCGAGTTTGGACTACTCTCCATCATCCCCTCAGCATCGCACAGCCGCAGTCTTCCCTTCCACTCAGCCCGCATCCTTTACTCTGGATTTGAGAGCCGGTTAGCAATCCACCGGAAAGACGACGAAAGGACCACCTCCCCTGGCAGCCGCGGCCGCGACAATCGCGTTCCATGACACATGGCGGCCCCGCGCCAATCCCTGGGTCATCGCCATCACGGTCACCCTGGCCACCTTCATGGAGGCGCTGGACAGCTCCATCGCCAACGTCGCCATGCCCCACATCGGCGGCTCGCTCTCAGCCAGCGTCAGTGAGGCCACGTGGGTGCTCACCAGCTACCTGGTGGCCAACGCCATGGTCCTGCCCATCAGCGGCTGGATCGCCAACCGCATGGGCCGCAAGCGCTTTTACATGAGCTGTGTCTTCCTGTTCACCGTCGCCTCCCTGCTCTGCGGACTCGCCCCCACGCTGCCCATGCTGATCTTTTTTCGCGTCTGCCAAGGCGCGGCCGGCGGCGGCCTGCAGCCCAGCGAGCAGTCCATCCTGGCCGACACCTTTTCCCCGGAAAAACGCAGCATGGCCTTCGCCATCTACGGCATGGCCGTGGTCCTGGCGCCTGTACTCGGGCCCACCGTCGGCGGCTGGATTGTCGACAACTACAGTTGGCGCTGGATCTTCTTCCTCAACATCCCGGTGGGCATTCTCTCCCTGTTCCTCACCAACCGCGTGGTGGAGGACCCGCCCTATCTGGCCGCCATCCGCAAGCGCCGCGAAGGCATCGACTACTGGGGCCTCGGCCTGCTCGTGGTCGCCATCGGCGCACTCCAGATCATGCTCGACAAGGGCCAGGAAGACGACTGGCTCAGTTCCCATTTCATCGTCATCTGCGCCGTCGTCGCCGTCATGGGCCTGATCCTGTTCTTCTGGCGCGAGCTCACCGTCGAGCATCCCATCCTCGACCTGCGCCTCTTCACCCAGCGCAACGTCGGCGTGACCCAACTCGTCACGTTCATGGTGGGTCTCTCGCTCTACTCCAGCACTGTTCTCATCCCCCAGTTCCTGCAGGAGATCATGGGCTACTCCGCCCGCCAGGCCGGCATGGCCGTCTCCAGCGGCGGTCTGGTCCTCATGGCGCTGTTTCCCGTGGCCGGCGCGCTCGCGCCCAAGTTCGATCCGCGCAAACTGGTGGCCATCGGCTTCGTCATCACCACCATCGGCCTCTGGCGCATGACCCAGATCGATCTAAACATCAGCTTCGGCATGGCGGTCAGCTGGCGAGCGTTTATTGCTGTGGGCTTGCCCTTCCTGTTCATCCCCATCAACACGCTTTGTTATGCGGGAATTCCCCAGGAAAAGTACAACGAGGTCAGCGGCCTCACCGCCCTCATGCGCAATCTCGGCGGCAGCGTCGGCATCAGCCTGGTCACCACGCTGCTGGCCCGCCAGAGCCAGAAGCACCAGGCCATGATCGCCGCCCACACCGCCGCAGGCAACCCGCCGTTTGAGAACCTGCGCTCCGGCCTGGCCGGCGCATGGCTGCACCGCGGCGGAGCCATGCCTGACGCCGTCCATCACGCCGGCGCGCAAATCTACGGCGTGGCCCAGTTGCAGGCCCGCCTGCTGGCTTATGTGGATGTGATCTGGTACATGGTCGCGGTCACCGCCATTCTGGTGCCGCTACCCTTCCTCATGCGCCGCCCTAAAAAGCCCGCTCCGGCGCCGGTGGGGCACTAACAGCGAGCGGTACTATTTCTTCCCGCGTTGATGCTGTCGCACCAACTCAGTCAAGGACATATCGGTCTCTACGCGAACCGCTGAAAGCCTGGCATCGCTGCGCCAGTCGCGCAAAAAGTCCTCGCCATAGACCTTCCGCAGGGAAGCAACAAGGGTGTTTCCCTTCTTCTCTTCGATCCGGCCATCCGCGTCGCGATACCGGCTGTCAAGTCCAGTCCTCATGACTCCCCCTTTCCGTCTCAATCAGAAATAGGCGCGCTTATTTGCGATTGTGCCTTACTGCCCATCAATCAGTCTCAGATTCTTTCGCTGCTTGTAGAGCGCCGTCATCCATTTTTCAGACCCGTAAACACCTGTGAAAAGCTCCGGAACATAGTGAGCCACATCCAGTAGCGGCCACAGCAGGCCCGTCCCATCACCCAGAATCTGTATCCGTTTCAGCGCTTTTTCCTCTGCACCTGAGAGACCCTGAATCAGAGCGCGCGGAATCGTATAAGTAGCCCCGTCATCCAGAACCAGACGCAAAGTATCCATCTTTTTCGAGTAGGTCGCCTTCATCACCCTGCGATCGTATTTGGCATACTTGCGCCCGCGCGCGATGGCCGCATCGATCTCAGCGTCTGTCGTTGTCAACTTCGCAGGTTCAGGCATGAGCCTCCTCCCACAATTCCATCAGATCGCCGAAGTGCGCATTCGCCACATTCAATATGTGACGCACCTGATTCCGTTTCGCATCCCCGGGCCGGATGACGTCATCCCGGTCAGCCAGTCGCACGCGCCCATCCTTGCACAATTCAAGAATGGCAATTACCCCTTGATATCGGCCATGAACATGCGGAGGATCATGATCCTCTGGATACACGCGGAATGTGACCCCATCGAACTGGTACGAACCCACAACGTAGGATACTCCCAAATCAAACGATAGGCAGCGGCCTCAAACCGCCGCCAGCGCCTGGTCCAGGTCGGCAATCAGATCTTCCTTGTCTTCGATTCCGATCGACAGCCGTATCCGTCCCTGCGTAATCCCCATCGACGCGCGCACTTCCTCGCTCACCGAACCGTGCGTCGTCGTCGCCGAGTGCGAAGCCAGCGACTCGACCCCGCCCAGCGACTCCGCGCTCAGGAATATTTTGATCGCCTTCAGGAACCGGCCCGCGGCCTCACGCGACTCCACCTCGAAGCTCATCATCGACCCAAAGCCCTTCTGCTGCTTCAGCGCCAACGCGTGCTGCGGGTGCGTCTTCAGGCCCGGATAGGCCAGCTTGCTCACCTTGGGGTGCGTCGACAGGAACTCCGCCACCGCGCGCCCGTTCTCCTCGTGCTGCTTCACGCGCAGGGGCAGCGTCTTGATCCCGCGCAGCACCAGGAAGCACTCAAACGGCGACATAACCCCGCCCGCCGCCTTCTGCACCAGCAGAAACCGCTCCTTGTGCTCCGCCGTCGAGCCGATCAGCGCTCCGCCCAGCCCGTCCGAGTGGCCGTTTAGATATTTCGTCGTCGAGTGCATCACGATATCCGCGCCCAACTCGAGCGGGCTCTGCAGCACCGGCGAAAGAAACGTGTTGTCCACGCTCACTTCCACGCCATGCGCATGGGCAATCTCGCTCACTCCGCGGATGTCGGTCAAAACCATCAACGGATTGCTCGGCGTTTCAATGTGAATCAGCCTGGTAGTGGGCCGTATCGCCGCCTCTACCGCCGCCAGGTTCGACGTATCCACATACTCCACAGCAATGCCGTAGCCGGACACAATCTGGTCCAGCAGCCGCACCGTGCCCGCATACACATCCTTGGAACAGATCAGGTGGTCGCCCGCGCGCAGCATCGCCATCAGTGCGGAGATCGCCGCCATCCCGGTGGTAAACGCATGGGCGCTGAAACCGCCTTCCAGGGCTGCCAGCGCTTCTTCCAGCCGGTCCCGCGTGGGGTTCCCGGCCCGCGAGTAGTCCCAGCCGCGGTCCGTACCGATGCCGGTCAGCTCAAACGTCGAAGAAAGGTAAACAGGCACGTTCACCGCGCCTGTCTGCGGGTCCGGATACTGTCCGGCATGGACGGCAAGGGTCGAGTATTTGTATGAGGAAGTGTTCATCTTTCGCGCGGTATCTCCTGCCTTCTAGCTTATCGCGGCAGGGCGCAGGTTCGCCCCGGAGCCCCAGTCGAACCGGCATTTTCTTGCCAGCTTTACCCCGCAAACTGGCTCCGGAAAACCTCTTTGATGTGTTCCAGCCGCTTTCTCAGCCGGTCGGCCTCATCTTTAAGCCCCAGCTCTTCCGCCACTCTGATCGCGTCGTAGAAGGATTCCTTGGCGTCGCTGTAACACACGTTCGCGTCCCGGAACGAGTGCGCCTCGTACATGTCGTCGTAGGCCTTTTCGCCCAGCGCCTTCCAATGCGCCAACAGCCGCGCTTGTTCCTCGCTCATCCCTTGCCCTCAGGAGCGACGGCGCCTGGCGCGCGCCCTACTTCTTATTCGCGCCCGGCTTGACCACCCGCACCACCGGAAAGTACCCGGTCCGCGTGCGCACGTTCAGCTTGCCCATGCCATTGGCTTCAGCCGTCACATCCACGCGCCTGAAACCCGGCTCCGTGGTCGGCTTGGTGGAGTGGTAAACCACCGTGTACTGGTTCCGTATATCCCGCGCCACCTCGGCGGCAATCTGGTCAATCTGCTCAATCGACTTGGGAAAGAACGCCATGCCGCCCGTCTCGGTCGACAGCATCTCCAGCGCGCGCCGTGCGTGGCGCACCTCCGCGCGGCTCGTTTCGTCGCCAAACAGCAGGCCAATCGTATAGACCACCGGCCCTGAAAGCTGCTGCACCCGGTGGATGGTCTGCTCCAGGTCCAGCGTCGACGCGTTGTCTTCGCCATCGGTTATCAGGATCAGAACCTGCTTGGGCCGCTTGGCATCGGCCACCAGCTTGTCTGCCGAGGCCACCACCGCATCGTAAAGCGCCGTGCCGCCCCTGGATTCAATGTGCCCCAGCCCGTCGCGCAGCTTGCCCACATCCGAGGTAAAGTCCTGGTCGATAAAAGCTTCGTCTGAGAAATTCACCACAAACGCTTCGTCCTCCGGGTTCGAGGCCTGGATCAGGTCCAGCGCGCTCTTGTTCACCGACGGACGCTTCCTCGACATTGACCCGGAGTTGTCTACCACCAGCGCAATGGAAACCGGAAGATCGCTGTGCTGGAAGCTGATAATGGTCTGCCTGACCCCGTCCTCGGTAATCGAAAAGTCCTCTTTCGTCAGGTTCGGAACCAGCTTGGTGCCGTCCAGCACCGTGCAGTTCAGCGCCACCTCTTCCACATCGGTGCGCAGAATGTAGCCCTCGCCCTCCTTGCGCAAAGGTCCAGCCGCCGTCGCGGGCGCCTCGCCCTCCGGCGCGCGTGCCGGATCGCGGTCCACGGTCAGAGACGGCGCCTGCTGCGCGCTGGCTCCGCTGCCTGAATCTTTTTGAATAGGGGTTGTTTGCGCCGCTGCTGTCAGCGCCGCTCCGGCAAAAAGTACCGCGAAAAATACGTTATTGCAAAGGCGCATAGTAGCCGGTGCGTGCATAGACAGTCAGCAGAGGCAATCCTGGTGGAGGATTCACCTTCACCTTCACTTTACGCCACTTACCGTCTCTGGTCAGGTTTGAAGGACGGTACCCCAGCACATATTGGTTACGCAATTCAGTGGAAATCTTCTCGGCAATGTCGCCCATCTCGTCCACATTGTCCACCTTGAACATCCGTCCGCCGCTCTCCTCGCACAGGTCGTTCAGCAAGATCGGTCCGGTGCGCTCCTCGGGCGAGTCCGCATACGGGTCGAAGATGCCGATCGAATACAGCTCCACATCCGACTCACGCACCTGCGCGCGCACCTCGCCCTCGGTATAGCGCGAATGGTTATCGCCCCCGTCTGAAACCACCAGCAGCGCCCGGCGCTCGTGCTTCGCATCCCGCATCTTGGCCACGCCGTAGTACATCGCGTCCAGCAGCGCCGTGCGGCGCCCGCTGTGCACCGTGGCCAGCCGCGCATCAATCTCCTCCACCGAACTGGTAAAGTCCTCAATCAGCTCCGGACGGTCGTTGAAGCCGATCACAAAAAACTCGTCCTCAGGATTGGCGGTCTTGATGAATTGCAGAATCGATGCCCGCGCCCGGATCAGCTTCGAGCTCATCGAACCCGACAGATCGAAAATAATCCCGATCGATACCGGCGCATCTTCGCTGGCAAAAGTATGAATCTCCTGCTGCGTGCTGTTCTCGTAGATTTTGAAGTCTTCCTTCTCCAGCCCGGTGACCAGCCGGTTCAGCGGATCGGTCACCGTGACCGGCACCAGCACCATGTCCACATTCATCCGGATGCGCGCGCCGGGACGCGCCTTCAGCGCATCGGCGCCGCTGACGGCCGGCGCTTCAGCCCCTGCCGGCGCACCCGTCTCCGGCGTGGCAGCCGGGGGTGGGGTTACATGTACTTTGTTGAGGGGGTCGTCCTGGCCCTGCGCCGGCAGCCCGCACAATGCCGCCGCCAGGCCGCACAGGCACAGCAGTCCGCACAGCAGCCGCAGGACGGTGCCGCCGTTGCCATTCTTGTGCTGGAAAGGAAGCTGCCTCATGCTCCTCCGCCACAGGTTGAAGAATATTACCACGCCTGCGGCTCTGCCGGCGCAACCGTTTCCGGCGCGCCTGTATCCCCTTGCAGCATCCGTAACTTCCGGCCCGCAGCGGCATCTGGGATACAATCGACACCAGGCGCGCACGGTTTCATGCTGGTTGGTGCAGGGAGCAATGGCGCGCAAATTCAACCGTTTTCCCGCGGAGCAAGACCTTCCGAATGGCCCAAATCTATCCCTTTCGCGCCTGGCGTTACAATCCCTCCGCCGTCCGACTCGACGACGTGGTCACCCAGCCCTACGACAAGATCTCCCCCTCCATGCAGCAGGCCTACTACCAGCGCAGCCCCTACAACCTTGTCCGCATCATCCTGGGACTGCCTGAGCTGTTTGACGCCGAACGCGGCGAAAGCGTCTATACCCGGGCCGCGCGCGACTTTTCCGCCTGGCGCGAACAAGGCATCCTGATCCAGGAAAATGTCCCCTGCGTCTTCGCCTACGCGCAGCGCTTCCGTGTCCCCGGTACTGAAATCGTCAAGGAGCGCCGCGGCTTTATCGCCATCGGCCGGCTCCACGATTACTCCGAGCGGGTCGTCTTCCGCCATGAACAGACTCTCTCCAAGCCCAAGAGCGACCGCCTGAACCTGCTCAAGGCCACCCACGCCCACTTCGGCCAGATCTTTATGCTCTACTCCGATCCCGCCGGCAGTGTCGAGAAGATCCTCTACGAAGGCAACGGTCCCGCCGAAGCCGAGGTCACTGACGAGTACGGCGTGCTCCATCGCCTCTGGCGCGTCGCCGATCCGGCAGCCATCCGCCTGCTCACCACGGCCATGGCCGACAAAAAGCTCATCATCGCCGACGGCCACCACCGCTATGAGACCGCTCTCAACTACTCCAAGGAGCACACGGCCTCCTCGCCCGCCAAGGCCGAGTCCAGCACCAGCCAGTTGCCCCAGCCCCCTTACCCTGAAGCCGCCGTCATGATGACCTTCGTCAACATGGACTCCGACGGCCTGGTCATTCTGCCCACCCATCGCGTTGTCCATAGCCTCCCCTGCTTCGATCCCGCCGCCTTTGCTCAGGCTGCCAAAGAATTTTTCACCGTCGAAGCCATTCCCACCGCGGAAGCCGTCCATTACATGCAAACCCTGGACAGCCAGCAGGGCACAGCCTTTATCGCCGTCACCCACGCCGGGGCCTTCCTGCTGCGCTCCAAAACCGAAACCGTCAACGCCGCCCTCGCCGGTCTGCCCGAGCGCCAGCGCAATCTCGACCTGAGCCACCTGCACTCCATCCTGCTCGACCGCCTGCTCGGCCTTGACGCCGAAAAAGTCCGCGAGCAGACCAACATCCGTTACCTTCGCGATGCGGGCGAAGCCGTCGCCCAGGTCCGCAACGGCGAAGCCGATATCGCCTTCCTCACCAACCCCGTCTCCATGGAGCAACTCCGCGAAGTGGCCTTTGCCGGCGACGTCATGCCCCAAAAGTCCACCGACTTCTTCCCCAAGCTCCTCAGCGGCCTCACCATCTATGCGCTGGACTAGTTGCACGATCGTGCTTCTCGCGGCGGCGGCTGCCGCCGCCGCGCAAGCACCTCCCGCTCCCACCGCACGCTTTGCCGTCGTCCTCGATGCCGCCCACGGCGGCGACGACCCCGGCGGCCGCATCAACGATCCGGCCGGCAAGCCCGAACCGGAAAAAGCTTCCACTCTGTCCCTCAGCGTCCGCCTCCGTTCCCTGCTTGCCGCGCGCGGCATCTCCGTCGTCACCACCCGCGAATCCGACGCCGCCGTCGACCTGAACCGCCGCGCTGAAGTTGCCAACCACGCCGCCGCCCAGGCCTGCCTCAGCCTGCACGCCTCCCAGGCCGGCTCCGGCATCCATCTCTACGTCTCCTCGCTGCCCCCTGCCGATCCCGCCCGCATCCTCCCCTGGAAGACCGCGCAGGCTGCCTGGGTCGCGCGCAGCCTCGCCCTCGCCGGCGTTCTCAACTCGGCCCTGCTTCACGCCGGCTTCACCGTCACCCTGGGCCGCACCTCTCTGCCCGCCGTCGACAGCATGACCTGCCCCGCCGTAGCCATTGAAATCGCGCCGGAACTAGCCTCCAGCCATGCCCAGTCCGCCGCCCTCGACGACCCCGGCTACCAGGCCCGCATCGCCCAGGCGCTGGCCGCCGCTCTGCTGGAGTGGCGCACGGAGGACCACCAGCCGTGATCTCCCGCTTCCAGACCATCCTCTTCGCCGTCCTGCTGCTGGCCTCGGCAATCATGGGCGTGGCGCTCTGGCAGTTGCGCGAGCACGCTCATCAGCGCCTGCTCGCCGGCGAGGACTCCGCCCCCACCCAGGCTCCCGCCATAGCCCCCTCCCAGCAGGCCACCCTGCTGGTCGCCAGAGACGCGGACAACTCCCTGCTCGCCCAGGTGCAATCCCTCCCTTTACCCCAGGACCCCGGCGCGCAGGCCCGCGTCATCCTCGGCAAGCTGCTGGACCTCTACGCCGCGCCCGATGCCGCCCACCCCGTCCCCGGTGGCGCCAACTCCATCGCCCAGGTCTTCCTGCTCCCCGCACAGGCCACTAACTCCGCTGCCGCGGAAAAAGACTCCCCCACCGGCCCCCAGCTCGCCGTCGTCAACCTCACCGGGGCCTTCGTCGCCACCCACCCCTCAGGCCTTGAAACCGAGGACCTGACCCTGCTCTCCATTTGCGCCACCCTGCACGCCAATCTGCCGCGCGTCACCCAGGTCCGCTTTCTCGTGGACGGCCAGACCCGCGCCACTCTCGCCGGCCACGCCGACCTCACCCGCACCTACCTCACCGCCGGCTCCGTCCCGCATCCGTAATCTCTGCACAACGCCAAAGTTGTTTCCATTCCACCAAATTCGCAGTATGATGAAGCCGTAGACATGCGTAAGCCCATTCACATTACGGCCCCCCGGCCAACGCTTGAAGAGTTGGAGAAGCACTTTCGTATCTCCAAGGCTCGCAAGAAAGAGTTACAGGCACTTGTGGACGAATTCAAGGCTCAACTTCCCCATATCGAAGAAGCACCTTTGACCTTGATCGAACCGGAAAAGAGGCGCAAGCGTGCCTCCGCTGCCTGACCCAAACGCTGTTTTCCTGAACGTACCCTACGACGAAGAATTCAAAAGCCTCTACATCGCTTACATCGTTGGGCTCTACCAACTGGGTCTGGTTCCTCATCTTGCCTCGGAAATTCCGGGTGGCGACCGCAGATTGAACAGAATTTTTGGGCTCATCAAGAGTTGCCGTTATTCCATTCACGATCTCTCGCGCATCGAACTGAGCGCTGCGCCTTTGATTGTGCCGCGGTTCAATATGCCCCTTGAATTAGGCATGACAATTACCTGGGCCAATCTACATCCCAGCCGCCATACCTGGTTCGTTTGGGAGTCCGAGCCCTATCGGCTCCAGAGATCGGCCAGCGATCTGAACGGAACCGATCCCTACATCCACAACGGAACGCCGGAAGGCGTTCTCCGTGAACTCAGCAATGCCTTTCGGCGTGACCGTATGCCGTCCGTGCCAGGAATGCTCGATGACTATCGCTTTGTCGATAACAATCTCAACGCGATTCTTTACAAGAACGGAACGCGCAACCCATACGACAGAAGTGTCTTCTTGGAATTGTGCTGGTTATCCAAGAATCTTGCGGATTTGATCCGCCCGGCCGGACCCACGGCTTAGGAACCATGACCCACACCATCGGCGTATTCGATTCCGGCTTCGGCGGACTCACCGTCCTCCGCGCCCTCCTCCATCGCTTCCCGCAGGCTCAGTTCGCTTTCCTTGGAGACACGGCCCGCCTCCCCTACGGCTCCAAGTCCCGCCGCACCATCGCCCGCTACGCCGCCCAGAGCGCCCAGTTCCTGGTCCGCGAGCAGGGCGCAGAGTTCCTGGTCATCGCCTGCAACACCGCCAGCGCCCTCGCTCTGGACGCCATTCAGGACGCCGTCGCCGTCCCCGTCCTTGGCGTCATTGAGCCCGGCGCCGCAGCCGCCCGCCAGGCCTCCCTCACCGGAGACGTGCTGATCATCGCCACCGACGCCACTGTCCGCAGCGGCGCTTACACCGCCGCCTGCCGCGCCCTCGGCCTTCGCGCCCTTGAAAAAGCCTGCCCGCTCCTCGTTCCCCTGGTCGAAGAGGGCTGGACCGGGGCTACAGACTCCTACGAACCCCATGCTGCGCAAGCAGCGTCTGCCGCACCGCAGGTGCCGTCTGCCGCACCGCAGGTGCCGTCTGCCGCACCGCAGGTGCCGTCTGCCGCACCGCAGGTGCCGCAGGTGGCGGTTACAGAACAGGTCATCCAGATCTATCTCAGCCAATTGCGCGCTGAAGCCAGAGCCGCGGGCTTCAAGCCTGACACCCTGGTCCTCGGCTGCACCCACTACCCTCTCATCCGCCCCCTCATTGAGGCCGCCGTCACCCCCGGCGTCCGTGTCATCGACTCCGCTGAAGCCACCGCCCGCGAGGCCGCCCGCCTGTTTGGCAGCCCGGAAGCAATAACCGCCGCCCAATCCGCGCTCGATCCGTCCGCGCACCCGGTCCCGCCCTACGCCCAGGACCAGATCCGCTGCTTCGCCACCGATTCCGTTGAAAAATTCGAGCGCCTCGGCTCCCGCTTCCTCGGCCGCCCCACCGGCAAAGTAGAACTGGTCGACCTCGGCGGCTGAATTGCTCCCCCGGCGGCTGATATTCTAAAAGACGGTTGGCCCGTTACA
>Ga0302320_10002214_pt1 | contig 46182 bp, 34 predicted proteins | sample Bog_T0_3_FD_202130 | JGI IMG/M metagenome (GOLD analysis project Ga0302320, IMG submission 202130) | Peat permafrost microbial communities from Stordalen Mire near Abisko, Sweden - Bog_T0_3 | ecosystem: Environmental > Terrestrial > Soil > Wetlands > Peat | place: Sweden: Abisko, Stordalen Mire...
AGAGCAGCAGGCTGCCAAACAGCTTTGTGAATGTCTCCACCGGTCGTCCTCCCGCAATCTCGTCTCGTCAACAAGATCATCGGATGGACGACCGGCGGGGTCAAATTTCAAATATTTTTGGCTAGATATATCTGAGTTTAAGGAGGAGTTATGCGCCGCCTCCTTTTCATTCTTTCCAGTGCTGCCCTGGTTTTTTCCAGCCTGCCTGGTGCATCGCAGGAAGAGCCGGCAACCCAAACCGCCCCAACGGCCTACACGACCGTCAGCGGCCACGTCCTCTGCGGCGACACCGGCCAGCCGGCCCGTTTTGCCGCCGTGCAACTGATCCCCGAAAAGCCGCAGCCGTCCCAAACTCCCGATTTTACAAACGTCAAAGACAGCAAGGGCATGGCGAATCTCATAGCAAGGAGCATGTCTCAGACGCTGAAGGGCACCGGGCTTTCCGCCGTTAGCGCGATGGATGGCAGCTTCGAGATGGCCAAGGTGCCTGCTGGAACCTATTACGTTGTCGCCCAGCTCAGTGGCTATCTTTCACCGCTCTCGGCGCTCTCGACCGGAGACAGGATGACGGGCGGAGGCGACGCAATCAGCCGCATCAAAGCGTTGGCCGAGAAGATTGTCGTGCAGGATGCTCCGGTGCGTGTGGACGTCCGCCTGGAACGCGGTGGCTCGATCAATGGCGTGGTTCGCTACGACGACGGCAGTCCTGCAGCCGGCGTGGACGCCGTCCGGATGGTCCTGCAGGAAGATGGCAAATGGATGGTCGACAACTTCAATCCACTGGTATCCCCGGCAAAAACCGACGACCGCGGCCATTATCGGATCAGTGGCCTAGCCAAGGGCAAGTACGCCGTCAAGGCTGAGTTGCCCACGAATCAAATGATCAGCGGTCTGGGGCCCGGATCGTTCAATATGCATTCGAACTTCGGGGATGCCCTGGTCGTTTATTCCGGCGGGGTCTTCCGCGAAAAGGAGATCAAGCCCATTGAAGTCGGCCTTGGGGAGGATGTCGAAGGCATTAACATTGTCTTCCCCATCGACAATCTCCACGTCGTCAGCGGCACGGTTGTGGCCAAAGCGGATAGCCATCCAATCAACGCCGGCTCGATCAGTTTGACCGACCCCGAAACCAAGGCCTCGCTGCGCCACACGAAGATTGAAGAGGACGGCAGCTTCCAGTTCAACTACGTTCCCGAAGGCCAGTACGCGTTGTCGACAGGGCGCGTCGGCGACACCGACAAGAGCGCTACGCCAGACGCCTATGCGCAGATGATGAACCCGAAGTTTCTGAAGAGCTACAAGGACCTGACCATGCCGATCGATGTGAAAGGCGACCTGACCGGCCTCACGCTGCAAATGGTTGACCAGCCCGCCGGGGCATCGGCCAAGCCGCCCACGCCCTGACCCCAACTTTGCCCACAGCTTGTTGGTTGGGCAATCGACCTCCGGCAGAGACCTGCCCCCTTTGCCTGCGGCGAACACTCGACACAGGGGGCGAGCGGCCCGAGTTTACCGGGCTGCCCGCATCTTTCCCATGGGGAGCAATTGGAAGAGTTTTCCGCGCCAGACGATGGTGCTGCCGAAGTAGCTGGCTACCCAGAAGCCGAAGCCCATCAGATCGCGCAGCGGGTAGAGCACCAGCAAGCCGAACCAGCTTGTGTCGCGGACTACCAGGCGGCCAACGGCGACGGAAAGGGCAAGACGCGTGGCTATCGCCCAAGCCAGCATCGCGCATCCCCAGACAAGGTGCCCGGCCAGCGCCGCGGCGGCGAGTCCCAAGAGGCCGAAGGGCATACTGAAGGTCAGTGCCGTGCCGAAGTGGCCCTTGGGACGGGAGAAGCGGGTGGACTTCATCCAGCGAACCTGGTGCTTCATGGACGATGTGAATGTCGAGTTGATCACCATGTGGTCGATGGCGTGGTGGCTCAGCACTACCGTTTGGCCGAGCTTGAAGGTCTCGCTGCCGAGCACGAAATCGTCGGCACAATAGTCCGCCGTGATTTTGAAGCCGCCCATCCGGCGAATGGTTTCGCGCCGGAAGGCCATGGTTGGCCCCAAAACGAACTGCATCCCCTCCAGGCTGCGCGCCACCAGCACTCCGGCCGTCATTTCCACGCTCATGCCCACGGCCTCAAGGCGGGCCCACAGACCGCCTTCCGCAGCCACGCCGCGGTAGGGGCAGGTCATGGCCCCGACGGAGGGATCGGCGAAAGGTAGAGCAACGGCACGCAGATAGTCCGGCGTGACACGCACATCGCTGTCGCTGATGACCAAAATGTCGTACGAGGCCCCCGTTTCCATCAACTCCATGGATGCGACTTTGGCGTTGATGTAGTCGGGCTGGCCGCCGGTGGCCATGAATCGGCACGGAATCTGCGGATAGCGTGCCGCGACCCGCCTGGCCGTTTGCAGCCCGGCATCGTCCTCAGTGCGCGCGCAGAAGAGGATCTCGTATTGCGGGTAGTCCTGTTCAAAAAAGGAAGCCAGGTGTACATCCAGGTTCGGCTCGGCGCCATGTACCGGCTTGAGGAGGGTGAGTGGTGGCGTAAAATCCGATTCAGCCGCTCGCGCGACCTTCACTCCCCGCAGATAACCGGGCACCGTCCGGAGCACCATGGCAGCAAAGACCGAAGAAGTAATGAGGCCGAAGACGGCCAGTCCAAGAAAGGCGTAAGACATACGTATTCAAGAATACCTGCACGCGGGAGACGCGGTGGTGGGGGTCCTGTTGATCCGGCTTTGAATAGCCCGATCGACCTCGCTCCCTCACCGAAAAGAACGCGGTAGGGGTCGGGTACGGAGCGCCTGTATGTGCGGACCGGATCAATCACCGGCGAGGGTTCTCAAATTTCGGAATGAATCGTTTCTGGACGGATACCAGGAAATTGAACACCTGGGTGCCGCAACCGATAGACACAGTACCCTCCTTCGTGCGCTAGCAGAAGCTTATTGCCGGCCCCCTCCGGCCGAAAGAGAATGGAGCAAGGACGCGATCGATGTTTACGACGGATGTTCTGGTTCCCATATGGACGGATGAGAGGACCCCGGCGGTATTGGGCACGACGCCCGATCGCCCGGTTCTGATCGTGCTGGAGGCGCTGGGCGTTGTGTTGCATGGCCAGATGCTGGAGCTCAGGCCGGCTTTTGCGCGGGTTTTACCCCGGGAGCCTTTTTTGATGTGTGGGAACGTGCGCGTACGGGTGCGTTTCCGGTTCAGAAACGTGATCTACTCACTTACTGGCCGCTCCTTCCCCAGTGAACGCGAAGTCGGCTTTGGCATCGAGGTGAACAGCGTCACTCGGCAGAATGTTCCGATTTATGCGGGCCCGGAGGATGGGAGCTTGCCGGCGGCACTGACCGACCGCTTCGAAGGCAAGACCAAACGAAGCAAAGATGAACAACGCATAGTGCTGCACCAGCCGCCGCCGGACGGAAAGGAACGGCGGCTCTGCGCCCGCCACGAAATGGAAGCCATGGCGTCCCTCGTGGTATTGGAACGGGGAAGGATCCTCAAGTGCCTGGTGCTGGAAGTCAGCTTGAGTGGATGCCGGTTGTTTGGAGAGAGCCCGATCAATCTGGATCAGGATACCGCGGTCGAAGTGGAGTTCACGGGACGCGGCTACCCGCTGCGATTGCGCGCGATAGTCAAGCCGAAGTCCGACGAACACGTCATCGGCCTGGAATTCACCCAGGCAAGCGAGCGCGTGATCGAGAGTTTGAACGACCTGATCGCGGAACTGGAAGAAGCTCAGCGAGTGGATGAGTGATCGGTCCGGGATTCGTTGTCCCTCGTTTGCCGACCCAATCTTAAGGTTGCGCTTAGCGTAGGCGCCCGCAGTTTTCCTTGCTGCAGACAGATGCGCGTCTCTGGAGTGACAAAGCGAATCGATTGCATCCGCGGGAATGTTCCTGTTTTGGGAAGTGCCAAACTCCTTGAAAATCATGGAGTTTGGCACTTCGGTCCTGACCAAATAGACACGTACGAAATAGTCAATAAAGAACAGTTGCCCATTCTATCAAAGAGACGCTATCTTCAATCCATCTTTCCTTGCACAAGGCTCATAGCTCGAGGAGACTGACGAGAGAAACGTATGTTCATTGCTGAGGCATTGGTTCCCATTTGGACCGGACCAATGGAGGGAACTGGCCAAATCGTGTCAAATAGCCGCCCAGTCTTGATTCTTGTGGAGACATTGGGGGCGTCGCTGCGCGGCCAGTTGATGAACCTCACAGAATCAAGAGCAAAAGTCTTGCCCAACGATCCCTTCCTAATGTGCAGCAATGTCAAGGTCGCACTTCGTTTTCGCTCCAGCGATGTGGTGTATACGCTTTCTGGACTTACCCAGGCCAGTGATCTCGATGACAGCTTCTATTTGGTCTTTGACGCGGTTACCCGGGAAAAAATCATTGTCTTCGTGGGTGCGCCGCCTGCTCCGGTGTTGGCGCCCGCTGCACCCATTCTCGACCGGAAGCCGACCAAGGCTGAACAACGCATTGTGCGGCGCGAGCACCCCCCGGGCGGGGTTGAACGGCGCGTCCAGCGAAGGCATGTATTGGACACAGCAGCGTCGCTGGTCATCGTGGAAAAGGGAACGATTGTCCGGTGCCATGTGCTTGAGATCAGCTTGAGCGGATGCCGATTGTTCAACGACCGCCCACTAAACCTGGCCCAGGATACGCTGGTTGAAGTGGAGTTTCTTGGAAGGGGATATCCATTTCGGCTGGCAGCCAAAACCAGGGTGAAATCCGAGGAGCATCTGGTCGGTTTGGAGTTTATGAATGGCAGTCCCCGTACCCTGCAACGTTTGCAGGAGTTGATTTCGGAACTGGAAATGCAGTTAGCGCAGTCGATGGCTCAAAGCCAGGCGCGCGGTTCCTGAGGTCTCTTTGGGAATCTCCGATTGGGTCCGTGGGTTTTGCGGCTATTCACAGGGATCAATTGCGCATCGAAGTGGGGCCACGTCTCCGGACTGACTGTTCTGGCTGCTTCGACGCCGTCGGAAGCGATGCGCGGGTCAGGAGACCCGTACGACAGCCGGCCGGGAGGCCAGCGCTACCGATCTACAGACAAGCCTTTAACTGCGCCTTGAAGCCGCTTTGGCCACGACGGTCGGCTTGATGGAAGTAGGCTTGCGCAGAGGAACAATGGCCCCCACCGAACTGGGCGTCACCTGCTGAAAGTGCGTCAGCATCTCTGAGCGCACATATTCCACGAAGCTTTGCATCTGGCGGTTCATCTCTTCCATGCGCTCGCGCATCTGCAGGATGATGGCGATGCCGGCGATGTTGACTCCCAGATCTCTGGCCAGATTCAGGATGAACTCGAGCCGCTCCAGGTCCTCGTCGGTGTAGAGGCGTGTGTTGCCCTCGGTACGGGAAGGCTTGAGGAGGCCTTCGCGCTCATAGAGGCGAAGGGTCTGGGGGTGAATCTCATACATCTCGGCGACCGCCGAGATCATGTACGCGCCTTTGGATTTCCGTTTTGCAGCCATAACGTTATCGCAATCAGAGTACCTTAACGAGGTTGAAAAAACTTGGACTTCGCTTGCAAACGGCACGACGAGAAAAGATCCTCTGCCATCGTGCCTTCCCACCCTGGACACAAACCGTGGCCCAGGGGAGGCCCTGGATCAAAACGCCCGTTTAAATCCGATCAAAGAGCGCCACGCGCGGGTCCTGGCTGTTGAGCTTGGCGAGTTCGCGCATGATCTCGCGGCTGCGTTCGTCGGCGAGGGTGGGGATGATCACCTCAACGGTGACAATCTGGTCGCCGCGCTGGTCGGGCCGCTGCGCGTTCTCGACGCCCCGCTCCCTCATGCGCAGCTTCTGACCACTCTGCGTACCCGGCGGAATCTTGAGCTGAGCACGGCCATCGATCGTCGGGACATCGACTTTGGAACCAAGAGCCGCCTCCGGCACAGTCACCGGGACAGTCAGTTGGATATCGTCACCGACGCGGGTAAAGACCGGGTGTTCGGCAGTGCGCACGATCACGAAAAGATCTCCGGTGGCGCCGCCGTTGAGGCCGGAGTTTCCCTTTCCCGGGATGCGAATGCGCTGACCATCGCGGGTGCCGGGCTTGATGCGAAAGTCCACTGTCTCGCTCTTGTTTACGGTGCCTTCGCCATAGCAGGTCGAGCAGGCACTTGCCGTGCGTCCCTGGCCATTGCAGCGCGGACAGGCGATATTGAATTTCATCCGCCCGCCCATCTGGGTCACCTGGCCGGTGCCGTTGCACTCGGAACACTGGATGGGGCCGGCGGCCTGCGCCTGACCGCCGCATTGGGGGCAGACCTCCTGCCGATTGACCTGCAGACGCGCCTGTCCGCCGCGAATGGCGGTCCAGAAATCCACGGTGGCCTGGTATTCGAGGTCGGTGCCGGGCTGGGGTCCGCGGGGCTTCTGCGGAGTCTGCGCACCGGTGAAGATGCCGGAGAAGATGTCTTTGAAGCTGCCCCAAGAGGCCGATCCGGCCCCGGACTGCTGGCCGGGCGTGTGCCCAGGTCCGCTCTGGAAACCGGAGAAGTCGAAGCCGCCGAAGTCGACGGGCGCCTGCGCGCCCGTGTTCTGCTGGCGTGCGTAGGCTTCTGCTTGCGCGGGGTCGATCTGGTCGGAATAAAAACCCATCTGATCGTAGACCTTGCGCTTCTTCTCATCGCTCAGGATGTCATTGGCCTCGGAGATCTCTTTGAATTTTTCTTCCGAGCGTTTGTCGCCGGGATTCACATCCGGGTGATAGCGGCGGGCCGCCTTGCGAAAAGCCTTGCGGATCTCGTCAGGGGTGGCGGTCCTCTTCACCCCAAGCGTTCCGTAATAGTCTTTGTTCGTCGTGGGCATGGTCTAAGGTTACTCGTTTCCTGATTCAACTTTACAGCCAGACAGATGGTCTGTAGCAAATGGAGCGCTCAAACTTGAGGGTCGAAGTGTAAGGTTTTCTCATACGGGGACTCAAACGGTTCAACTTGGGACCCATTTCGTGCTGATACCAGTCATTCCAAGGAACCGCAGGTCCTTCGACTCGCTTCGCTCGCTCAGGATGACAAAGTAGTGCAGCAATGAACATCGGGGTGGACAACAGATCGTTGCCCACCCCGAAGTTCTTCCGCCGCAAGGCGGGTCTGCCGCACCGCTGGTGCTATTTGGGCTCGACGTCGACGTACTCGGCGTCGATCACGCCTTCGTCCTTCTTCTGCTCGGCGGCGGGCTCGGCGGGGCCGTGTCCTCCACCGTCCGCGGGTGGATTGGCGGCTGCGGCGGCTGTGGCTTTGTAGACGATCTCGGCTAGTTTGTGGCTGGCGTGGGTCAGCTTCTCGTTGGCCGCTGTCAGTTCTGCCGACGATGGAGTGCCCTCAAGCGTCTTCTTGGCTTCGGCGAGCGCAGTCTCGACCTCGTGCTTGACCGGAGTCGCATCCGCGCCTTCCAGCTTGTCGCCGTTCTCTTTCAGCATCTTCTCGATGTTGTAGACCATGCCGTCGAGAGAGTTGCGGGCATCGATTTCAGCGCGCTTTTCCTTGTCTTCCGAGGCGTGGGCTTCGGCGTCCTTGGCCATGCGCTCCACTTCTTCCTTGCTCAGACCCGAGCTGGAAGTGATGGTGATGCGGGTATCCTTGCCGGTTGCATTGTCCTTGGCAAGCACATTGAGAATGCCGTTGGCGTCGATGTCAAAGGTGACCTCGATCTGGGGCACGCCGCGCGGAGCGGGCATGATGCCGCCCAACTTGAACTTGCCCAGAGTACGATTCTGCGCAGCCATGGGGCGCTCGCCCTGCAGCACGTGCACTTCGACTTCGGTCTGGTTATCGGCCGCCGTGGAGAAGGTCTCGGTCTTCTTGGTGGGGATGGTGGTATTGCGCGGGATCATCCCCGTCGCCACGCCGCCGAGAGTTTCGATGGAGAGCGTCAGCGGCGTTACGTCGAGCAGCAGAAGATCCTTGACTTCGCCAGCCAACACGCCGGCCTGCACGGCAGCGCCGATGGCGACAACTTCGTCAGGGTTCACACCACGGTGCGGTTCGCGGCCGAAGAGCTTCTTGACCATCTCCTGGATCTTGGGCATACGCGTCTGCCCGCCCACCAGAACGACTTCGTTGATCTGCTCGATGGTGACGCCGGCATCGGTGATCGCCTTCTTGCAAGGTTCGAGCGAACGATCCAGCAGGTCCTGCACCAACTGCTCCAGCTTGGAGCGGGTCAGCTTGCGAACCAGGTGCTTCGGGCCGCTGGCGTCAGCAGTGATAAAGGGCAGATTGATCTCGGTCTCGATGGTCGTCGAGAGCTCGATCTTGGCCTTTTCCGCCGCGTCCTTGAGGCGCTGCAGGGCCATTTCATTGCCCTTGGAGGCGAGATCGAGGCCGTGCTCCTGCTTGAACTCGCTGATCAGCCATTCAACAATGCGCTGGTCGAGGTTGTCGCCGCCCAGGTGGGTATCGCCGTTGGTCGACTTCACTTCAATGACGCCTTCACCGACTTCGAGGATGGAAACGTCGAAGGTGCCGCCGCCGAAGTCATAGACCACGATGGTCTCGTCCTTCTTCTTGTCGAGGCCATAGGCGAGAGCAGCCGCGGTGGGCTCGTTGACGATGCGCTTGACGTCGAGTCCGGCGATCTTGCCGGCATCCTTGGTGGCTTGGCGCTGGGCGTCGTTGAAGTAGGCCGGGACAGTGATCACGGCTTCGGTAACGGTCTCGCCCAAGTAGGCTTCGGCAGATGCCTTCAGCTTCTGCAGAATCATGGCCGAGATCTCGGGCGGGGTATATTCCTTGCCCTGAGCGAGAACGCCCACATGGTCGCCCTGCTGGGTGACCTTGAACGGCACCATCTTCATCTCGTCGTTGACTTCGTTGTAACGACGGCCCATGAAGCGCTTGATGGAGAAGATCGTGTTCTCGGGGTTGGTGATCGCCTGCCGCTTGGCCACCTGCCCGACCAGACGCTCGCCGCTTTTGGAGAACGCCACGATGGAAGGGGTAGTGCGCGCGCCTTCTTCATTGGCGATAACCTTGGGCTCGCCGCCCTCTAAAACCGCCACGCACGAGTTCGTGGTGCCGAGATCGATGCCGATAATTTTTGCCATGTTGAGGTTCCTGTCTGCTGAGAGAATTTCCGACCTTCCCAGAGTCTCATGTTGAGTGACTTGTTGTCAAGATTTTCTGATCATAATCCCATCATCTATTAGCATCGGCGCAGCCCTTCGGTTTGCACCGTCCCGACCGGTCTTCCGAGTTGCAAAGGATATAAGACTAATTTAGTCTCACATTAATCACGACAAATTTAGTCGCAATTCCCCGGAGGTCTTCTTTTGCACGGTGACCGATTCAAAATGATCCTCAAGGCCGGCTACTGCCTGGCGCTCTTCCTTCCCTTTGGCCTCGGCCAACCCGCCTGGGGACAGGACAAGCCTTATTTTGTAACTTATTCCCACGATTTGGAGGAGCCCGGCAACCTGGAGATCGAAACCAAGACCGGGGTGGCGCGCCCAGCGGAGGGTAACCGTTACGGCGCGACCGCCGTGGAGTTCGAATACGGCGCCCTGGCCTGGTGGACGACCGAACTCTACCTGGACGGACAGAGCACTGCACAGGACTCCACGCTGTTTACCGGAGTGCGCTGGGAGAATCGGTTTCGGCCCCTGATGCGCGAGCATTGGGTGAATCCGGTGCTCTATATCGAATACGAGAACACCTCAGGCGCCGACAAGACGGTTCTTGAGGTGGTGGGGCACGATGGGCAGGCGGATCTGGCCATTGCCAATGGAGAATCCCGCAAGGAGCACCAGCATGAGGCAGAGCTGAAACTGATTCTCTCGTCGAACGGGAAAAGCTGGAACATCGCGGAGAACTTTATCGCGGAGAAGGATCTGGGACATGCGCCCTGGGAGTTTGGATACGCGGTGGCGGCGTCGCGTCCGCTGCGCAGCACAGCCAGCAGCAGGGATTGCGCGTTTTGCGCCGACAAGTTCATGGCCGGTGCAGAGGTGTATGGCGGTCTGGGAGACGTTTCGTCGCTCACCCTGCGCGACACCTCGCACTACGCCGCGCCGGTGCTGGGCTGGCAACTGCCGCGGGGGATTCGATTGAGCTTCTCTCCGAGCTTTGGTCTCACGTCCACGAGTGTGGACCACATCTACCGCATTGGCCTGGCCTTTGAGTTCAATCAAGTGGGCAACTGGTTTCACGCGAATAAGGGAGGCAGGCTGTGAACGGGAGACGGATCACGATATTTTCTCTTGCTCTGGGTATTTCCATAGCCGGGTTTGCGGCCTCGAGCAGCCGTTGGGAGCGGGTTCCGGCGAAGGATCACGCGCGGACCAATCCCATGCGAGACAAGCCGCAGGCGGCGGAGGCCGGGGCGCTTCTCTACAAGGACCACTGCATGGCCTGCCACAAGGCCAACGCAGAGGGGGATGGGCGGAAACGGCCGTCGCTGCGCAGCGAACGGATCAAGACAGCGAGCGATGGGGACATCGAGTGGTTTCTGCGCCAAGGGGATCTGGGTCACGGGATGCCCTCGTGGTCGAGCCTGCCGGAGATGCAGCGGTGGCAGGTGACTACCTATCTGCGGTCCATTCAGTAGAGGCTGAGGGGACTTGCAATTTGTGCAACCCAGGCATCTGTGGCCCATCCATACCGCGTTTTTGCGGTATGGATGGGAGGGCAATCACACTCTTTAAATGCCGGACCAATCTTTAAAAAATGAACGCCCGAAGTGCAACTGCAGGTCCTTCGACTCCGTTCGCCGCAGAAAAGCGGCGAACCTCGCTCAGGATGACAACTCTTTGGTCAGTTGGGTCTGCCGCCCAGGTTGGAGCGCCTGCGAAAGCGGTCGTCGATCGGCTTGCGATCTTTGAAGCCGGTTTCGGTGGAGTGCCAATGCTCGATGGTCGACTCCCCCATGCGCCAGCAGAGAAGCACAACCTGATCGTCGAGTCGGCAGGGAAAATCGAGCAATCCGCCGTCGAGATCCTTGACCTGCACTCCAATCGAATCGATTTCCGCGAGGCTCTCTCGCACCGTTTGCAAATGAGCATCCATCTCCGCGCGCTGCATCGTAACCTTGGCGAGGTCGACCCTCATGCCCCCGGATAGGTAGATCAAGCGGGCCATTTCGGTGAGCGTTGTCTCGATGATCTCCGCTGACCGTTTGCCTTCCATCGCGCGTTTCAACAGCGAATCCAACAAAGGGAGCAAGGATTGCGCTTCGTCCAAAGTAAAAGTCTTCATCAACGGGTCTCCCTTGGCCAATAGAATACGACGAAAGTGGTGAAAAAAGCACATTTAACAGCATGGACTGTTCTAGCCTGCGAATCTGTTCTATTTCGAGCATAAGTCGGGATAGACTCAACTCGGGCCGACCGCCGCCCTCTCTGACATACGCTTCGAAAAGGAATTGAGCCATGGCAAAACTCTCTCGGATCGCCCCGGAACTGCCGGTTACTGACTTGACAGAAGCAATTCAACACTACGAACGAGAACTTGGCTTCAGCTGCGTGATGCGGATGCCGCAAGGCGATTACGCAATCGTCGAACGGGATGAGGTTGCGATTCATCTCTTTCAGGACGAGACGCGGAGCTGCATGCCCGTCGGAATCCATATCTTTACCGCAGACCTCGACGCGCTGCATGCCGAGTTGCAGAAGCGAGGGGCACGGCTGTCGCAGGAGATCGTACGCAAGCCTTGGGGAAACCGCGACTTCCGACTGAAGGACGGGTTCGGAAACGAGATCAAGTTCACCGAACCGCTTTCGCAGGGTTAGAGGGGCTGTCCGATTTGCTCGGAACTAGCGGCTCACACATAAGCGGCTTATCCATCCGCCCCATCGAGTGCGTGGGCTTCCCACCCTTACCGCAAAAAACGCAGTAAGGATGGGGCGCCGAGGGTCTGTGGCTAGTGTCGAATCGCTGGAGTTCTCAACCCACTTCCAACATGCGATCAAGTGCCACCTTTGCCCAGCGCTTGACGTTGGGACGCACCTTGATCTGGTTCACAACGCGGCCTTCGACGAGGCTCTCGAGGGCCCAGGCCAAGTGCTGAGGGCTGATGCGGTACATGGTGGTGCAGAGGCAGCCATGATCGTCGAGGCTGAAGATCGTCTTGCCCTCGGCGGCAAAGCGCTTGGCCATGCGGTTGACCAGATGAATCTCAGTGCCCACGGCGAAGGTGGACCCGGCGGGAGCGCTTTCGACCAAGGAGATGAGGCGTTCTGTAGAGCCGAGCGCGTCGGCCTTCTGGCAGACCTCCCAGCGGCATTCGGGGTGAACGATCACCTGGATACCGGGATGCTTGGCGCGCATTTCGTCGACATGGCTGGGAAGAAAGCGCTGATGAACGGCGCAATGGCCCTTCCACAAGACGACGCGGCTGGCTTCGAGCGTCGGCTTGGACTGGCCGCCCTGCAGGCCCCAAGGATCCCAGACCACCATCTGCTCCAGCGGGATGTCCATCTCGTAGCCGGTGTTGCGGCCGAGGTGCTGGTCGGGCAGGAAGAGAATGCGCTTGCCACGGGCGAAGGCCCATTCAAAAGCCTTGCGGGCATTGGAGGAAGTGCAGACCAAGCCGCCGCGTTCGCCGCAAAAAGCCTTGATGGCGGCTGTGGAGTTCATGTAGGTCAGGGGGACGAGGTCGGCGGTGAGGCCGATTTTTTCGAGGGCTTCCCAGCAGGCTTCGACCTGCGAGATCTCGGCCATATCGGCCATGGAGCAGCCCGCATTCAGATCGGGAAGAATCACCTGCTGCCCTGGGTGTCCGAGCACGTCGGCGCTTTCGGCCATGAAATGCACGCCGCAAAAGATGATGTACCTGGCGTCGGTTTCAGTGGCGATTTTGGAGAGTTTGTAGCTATCTCCCGTGGCATCGGCAAAGCGAATGACTTCATCGCGCTGGTAATGATGGCCAAGGAGAAGGGTGGTGGAGCCTAATTGGGCGCGCGCTGCCGCGATTCGCGCATCCATCGTGTGGTCGGGGAGCGTCAGGTAGTCCTCCAGACTGCAAAGACTTCCGACTTCCGGCGCGACCGCCGTCAGATCATCAAGGACAAGGTTCACAGTATTCCGCCTTCAGTCCAAGCCGCTCCCGAGGGAACGCCGGACGGGGATGTTGAAAGCAAACTTGACTGCAGTGGATGCACTGGACTTCCGAGGCCTGATTGCCCTGCCCTCGGAAGAGCCCCCACCCACGGGGTTGTTGCAGCCCTTTCACAATTGGATGCGGTCTTAGACCTTCGGACTCGAAAACCCTGCCGAGCTGAAAACCACTTCCGTTGATTAGTAGTGTAACAAAGCCGTAACAACCGGCCCAGAGGATTTCAAGCTCCACCGGGAGCGCGTCCCGAAGCGAAAACGGAACGGTTTGGATACGGCTTGCAAGAGCAGGCGTATAGGCAGGTATCATAGTTCCTGAATGGGAACTCCACAGATTGTCGAAGTTGCGAATCTGGGCATGGCCGACTCGCTGATCCTGATGGTGATGGCGCTGGTGGTCTTCGGGCCGCGGCGCTTGCCCCAAATCGGGCGTCAGATCGGCAAGCTCATGTATGAGTTCCGCAAGGCCTCCAACGACTTCAAGTACCAGATGGAAGAGGAGTTGCGGAGCTCCGAAGAAGCCGACCGGCGCAAGAAGGAAGAAGAACGGCTGAAGGAGCTGGCGCAGACGATTCCGGCGGCCTCGGCCACACGGCTGGCAGCGGAGACGGTGACTGGGTCGCAGGGGCCGGATGGAGGGTCGGCGACGGCGAGCCCGTATCCAGGCGAAGAGGTGTACCCCCCGGAGTTCAAGGCGGAAACAGCTTCCGCTTCGGAGATCGCACGAGCGGAGGCCGCTGCCGAGGAGCGGCCAATCCGCGTCCAGCCTCCCATGATCGGGGAACAAGTTCCCGCCGCGCGTCCCTGGAATCTGGAAGAGAAGCTGGCGGAGCTGAACATTCCTGGGCCAGAAGATTTCACCCACGATGAGTCGGGGAAGTCGGCAGGAGAGAGCGCAGTGGCCCCTTTCGCACCACCCAGCCCTGAAGCAATTTCCGGCCCTGACACGGAGCAAGCGGCCCATCATGGTTGATCCGGCAGAAGCACTCAGCAAGGCGCGAGAAGCGGTGTCGCAGCGCGCGGAACTCCCAGGCATGAGCCTGATGGAGCATCTGGATGAGTTGCGCAAGCGGATCGTCCACTCTGCGCTCTATTTGTTTGCCGGGTTCATCGTGGCCTATGTCTTCCACGAGAAGCTTTTCGCGTTCGTGCAGGCGCCCTTGTCTCACATCGGCAAGACGCTCAACTACACCCACCCGATGGACCCGCTCAATCTTTATCTGCAGGTCTCGCTGATCGGCGGAGCGATTCTGGCCTCGCCCTTCATCCTCTTCCAGGTGTGGATGTTCATCGCCCCCGGGCTTTACCAGAAGGAACGGCGCTTCGTGGTTCCGTTCATGGCGGCGACGGTGGCGTTGTTTCTGACGGGCGCGGCCTTCGGCTACTATTGGGTGCTGCCGGGCGCGCTCAAGATTCTGATCGTGGACTTCGGGCACAACTTCACGCCCATGGTGACGATTGAGGAATATAGCGGCTTCTTTCTTTCCATCATTCTGGGCTTGGGCGTCAGCTTCGAGATGCCCATCCTGATCTTCTTCCTGGCCATGTTCGGCATTGTCAGCCCTCGTTTCCTGTGGAAGAACATCCGCTATGCGATTCTGGCGGTTTTTCTGGTAGCGGCCGTGATTTGCCCCAGTCCCGACCCTTGGACGATGTGCATTTACGCTGTGCCGATGCTGGTGCTGTATCTGATCGGGATCGGGTTGGCTTGGTGGGTGCATCCGTCAAGGCGAAAGAAGAAGGAAGCGTAATCAGAATCCTCCGGGGTGGAGGAGAGCCCAGTTAGCCAGAAAGCTCCCCACCCACAAACCCACCAATCCGCCGATCAGCAGCAATGCGAAGACCGTTCTATTGAGAATCGGGTGAATGCCGGAATAGAGTCGCGGGAAGATCGTAAGCCGCGTCGGTTCGGAGCAAAGGAACAGGCGGCAACCCCAGACAGCAAGAAGCGACCCGATCAAGCCAAAGAGCGGACAAGTCGCAACAATGACCAGACCACCTTGGCCGTCCCGCATCAGGTGTGGGTAGATGTAAACATCCCAAGCTCCAGCAAGGAACACGGAGTTGAAAGCAAAAGCGCCACCGAAGGCCCCACCCACCCAAGCGGCACACACCAACCAACCGGCACGCAGGCGCTTTTCTCGCTGCCTCTCGGAAGCCCGAATCGACCAGTTCAAGACACCAGAGCTTTGAAGATACGCGAATGCTCCACCAGGTAAAATCGCACAACACAGGCCGATGACAAGGCCTCCTACCACCAAAGGCAACAAACTCAGAAACATCGACTTGATAATCTCTGCCACTCGTTCCTCGCAGGTTTTCCGCTGAAGACCATTCTATTGGACGGGTACAATGAAGCCATTGGCTTTATTGCCCATACTTTGGCCAGGAGCTTGCGCGATGTCGCTCTTTTCCCGTGTTACCTGCCTGATGATTGCTTTGGCTTCACTGGCGACTGCTGCCCCAGCCCAGTCCCACTTCAATGGGGCAAAGGCGCTGCAATACGCCACCCAGTTTGCCGACATCGGTCCGCGGTGGCCCACTGGCCCGGGGCACGTGAAGGCCGAGGCGTATCTGCGCGACCACTTCAAGCATGATGCGTTGGAGGATGACGCTTTCACCGCCAACACGCCTATTGGCCTGGTGCCGATGCACAATTTCATCGTGCGCTTCCCGGGCAAGAAGGATGGGGCGATCGTCTTATCGACGCACTACGAGACCAACTATTGGCTGAAGAACATTAACTTCGTAGGCGCCAACGATGGGGCGGCGACGACTGGTCTTATGCTTGCCATTGCAGATCAGCTGCGGGGCAAAACGCTCGATGGCTACTCGGTTTGGCTGGTCTTCTTCGATGGTGAAGAGTCTATACGTCCTAATTGGGAGGGCACGGACAACACCTACGGCAGCCGCCATCTGGCCGCAAAATGGGGACGCGACGGAACGCTGGGAAAGATCAAGGCATTCATCCTGGCGGACATGATTGGGGACAAGGATCTCGATATTCTGCACGAGACCCGGTCTGCCGATTGGCTGGTCGCCACCATGCGCCAGGCGGCGAAGAAGTTCGGCTACGAAAAGTACTTTTTCAAGAAGGATGAGGCGGTAGAAGACGATCACCTTCCGTTCGTGGAACGCGGAGTTCCCTGCATCGACGTGATCGATATGGACTACGGACCCAACGACAGCTACCACCACACAGACAAGGACACGCTGGACAAGATCAGCGCCAAAAGCCTGACCATCGACGGCGATGTGTTTCTGGAAACGATCCGACTGGTGGGGATGAAGTGAAGTAAGGGATCAGGGATCAGAGTTCAGGGTTCAGGGTTCAGGGTTCAGGGTTCAGGGTTCAGAGTTCAGGGTTCAGCGCATTCAGAAGGAGCAATGCCCCATGGCCTCGATGGACAGCAAGGTTTCGACAGACTTTCTTGAATTCTCGCGCCACAAGCTCTTGCAGCAATACTGGCCGCGCCTGCGGTCGGCGGTTGAACCGCTGACGGACGAACAGGTCTGGTGGCGGCCCAACGCGGCCTGCAACAGCGTCGGCAACCTGATCCTGCATCTGAACGGGAATGTCGGTCAGTGGCTGGTGGCTTCGTTCAACCAGAGGAAAGAACACCGCGACCGTCCGGCGGAGTTCAATCAGCGCGAAGGAATTTCGACAGCGGCGCTGCTGAATCTGCTGGGCGCAACGATGCTAGAGGCCGAGGAGGTCCTGGCGCGACTTACCGAAAAAGATCTGATCGACCAGTTCGACGTGCAGGGCTATGAGAAGTGTTCCGGGCTGCGCATCGTGTATCAAGTCGTGGAGCATTTCGGCTTGCATTACGGGCAGATTCTTTACATCGTCAAGACAATCCAAGGGGAAGATCTGGGCTTCTATCGCGAACTGAACCAGACGGGCCGCGCTGCGGGTGGGCGGAGCATCTGATCTCTGTCGACGACGTTGCCGGATTCCCCGCTCCTCTTCCGTTTCGCCATCCTGTAGCATCAGAAGATGATTGCTGGCGTCTCGTGGGTCTGGTGGGTGGGGTTTCATGCGGCGGTGGCGGTGTTGCTGCTGGCGGATTCCTTTCTGCCGGGACGCCGGGGTGATTCGCGTCCCCGGCAATGGGTCGCGTGGGGCTGGACGGCAGTTCTTTTGATCGTCGCGGCGCTGTTTGCCTGCTGGATCGCTGTTTACCGCGGCCATCAGCCCGCGCTCGAGTTCGTCGCCGGGTATTCGATCGAAGCCTCGCTCAGTATCGACAATCTGTTTATCTTCATGGTGATCTTCCAGGGCTTTCGCATCAGCCCAAAACGGCAGCATACGGCCCTTCTTTGGGGAGTAGCCGGAGCCGTAGTGCTGCGCGCGCTCTTTATCGCGGGGGGCATTGCGCTGGTGCAACGCTATGAGTGGATCAACTGGATCTTTGGCCTGATCCTGCTTTACGCGTCGTGGAAGCTGGTGCGGGGCGGCTCGGCGAAGATGGAGATTCCCGCGTGGATTCGCAAGCTGCAGCCTGCCAGGGGCTCCCTGCTGCCAGTCATTCTCGCGGTTGAATGCACGGATGTGCTGTTCGCGATGGACTCGATTCCCGCAGTGCTGGGGGTGAGCCACGACCCGTTTGTGGTCTATACCTCGAACATCGCGGCGATCCTGGGACTCCGCTCTCTCTATTTCGCGCTGGTTGCGGTGCTGAACCGCTTCCGCTACCTGCACTACGGGCTGGCTGTGCTGTTGGCTTTCGTAGCGCTGAAGATGCTCGGAGCGCACTGGATCGAGATCCCGATTGTCCTTTCGCTGGCCATCATGGGCGCGATTCTGCTGGTATGCGCGGTGGCCTCCGCGATGGCAGGGGATCGAGGGGAGATGGAAATACAAGCAGAAGCAGAGTCACAAGGTAAATCCACTCGCGATTGAGGTGCGGTCGACTTTCGCAAGGAAAAGGATCAGGCCTTGCACCCAACTTCTGTCTTCTTCTACCACTTTTCGAACGACAGCTTGCCGCCCTTTCCCAAGATCGAATGCTTCTGGAAGTTCGCCTCATCGCGCTGCGCGAAGTCGTTGCGATAGTGCGCGCCCCGGCTCTCCGTGCGTGCCAGTGCGGATACCAGAATGGCGTGGGCCACGGCGTTGAGAGACAGTGCCTCGGCCAGACGGCGACTGTTCTTTCCCTGCTCTGCGAGCAAGTTGATCTCAGCCGCGAAGCGCTCTTGTGCGGCCAATCCGAGGCGCAGGGTAGACTCCTCCCGCAACAGACCGGCATAGGCCCACATGTCGGCCTGCAAGGTGGAGATGAGAGCCTCTACGCGCGCTTCCTCACTCTCTGTCAGCGGGACAGGGACCGCTTCGAGGAGAGCTGCAGACAACAGCGGCGGCGCATCGGCCAACATGGCCTGGGCTGCGCGCGCGCCGAAGACCAGTCCTTCCAGAAGGGAGTTCGAAGCCAGCCGGTTGGCGCCATGGACGCCGGTGCAAGCCGCCTCGCCCGCTGCGTAGAGCCCGGGCAGGGTGCTCCGCCCGTCCAGATCGGTGCGGATGCCGCCCATCATGTAGTGGGCGGCGGGACGAACCGGAATCAAGTCGCGATGCAGATCAAGCCCTTGCTTGGCGAGGAAGGCGGAAATGCCCGGAAAGCGCTGGTGCAAATCCATCTGCACGTGGCGCAGGTCGAGATGGACGATTCGCGAACTGCCGGGCTGCAGATCGTTTGGCGCGGACGGCATACTTTCGCGGGTGATCGCTCGGGCGACCACATCGCGCGGGGCTAGTTCCAGGCCGGGATGATAGCGCTCCAAAAAGCGCTCGCCGCGGTCGTTGAGCAGCCAGCCGCCCTCTCCGCGCAGAGTTTCGGAGAGCAGGAAGTGAGGAACTCCTGGGTAGGAAAAGGCGGTGGGGTGAAACTGGTAGAACTCCATGTCGGCCAGGTCGGCGCCGGCGCGGGCGGCAAGGGCGATGCCGTCTCCGGTGGCAACCGCGGGGTTGGTGGTGTCGCTATAGACCTGCCCCGCGCCTCCGGCGGCAATCAGTACGGCTCGCGCGCTGACCCGATGCTGGTGATTTTCTTGATCGAGGAGGTCGGCGCCCACGACCTTTCCGTCGACAACCACCAATGCAGTCACCATGGTCCACTCGGCGAATTGAATGCGCGGGTGGGAGCGGGCGAAGGCTACCAGGGAGCGGCTGATTTCAGCGCCGGTTGCGTCGCCATTGGCGTGGAGGATGCGAGCATGGGAATGGGCGGCCTCGCGGGTGCGCAGCAGGCCTCCGCTGGGGGAGTTCCCTTCCCTGTCGAAGTTTGCGCCCCAGCGGATCAGCTCTTCGACGCGGGCCGGACCCTCTTCAACCAGGACGCGGGCCGCGGCGCGATTCACCAGGCCATCGCCTGCGTTGACCGTATCGTCGAAGTGTAGCGCAACGTCTTCGTCGCCCTCCATGGCCACGGCGATGCCGCCCTGGGCATAGTGGGTGTTGGATTCGCGCAGGGACTCCTTGGTGACGACCAGGACGTTGCCGTGCTCCGCCAATTCGACCGCTGCTCGCAAGCCTGCCACGCCAGCACCCATTACCAGATAGTCCACTTGAGAGCTTGTCTCCATGAAGAATTAGGCTACCACCGCAGGGCACGGGGAAGAACTTCGGTGCAGGCGGGTCGGGGCAATCGCGTGAAGCATGGGTAGCAGGTGTAGAAATGGTTTTGAAAGGGCACGACTTTAGTCGTGCCGCAGATTCACCCTAAAAGTCTTGGGCATCAGCCCCGGAAGGAAGGTTTTGACGCCACCGAACCTTCCCTCAGAGGCTAACGCCGAAGCAAAAAATGGCATTGAGAGCGGCTCGACTAAAGTCGTGCCCTTTCAAAACTGAGTCTTGTAAATCCAAAAACGTTCATGCGATTGCCCCGCACGTTGAGGAGCGGGCGCAAAGGGCCATCGAGGAAGGGGCTATACTCAATGCCATGCGAAACCTGATTCTACCTGCTGCCGCGATGGCAGTTCTGCTCGCGCTTTCGCTTTCCACGGGCCGAGCCCAAAGCACTGCGGAGGCACCTGTGCCGAACGAGATGTCCGCGGATCTGGGCACCTGCTCCGCGCAGATCTCGGTAACGGGCCCTGACCTGAAGCCGGTCTATGGGGCCAAGGTCGAGACCCGGATTCAGTATGGTCTGCTCGGCGTGAAGAGGCTCGATTTGGAAGGCTATACCGGGGCGAATGGACGGATCAAAATCACCCGTCTTCCCGAAGCCCTGAAGAAGCCGATGTATATCCACATTCGCAAAAATGACGAAGACCATGTGGTGGAATTCCTGCCAAACCGGCATTGCCAAGCCGAATTCGACGTGCAGTTGCGGCAAGCTTCGAAATAGATCCGTGGCGGCATTGCCCGGCAGAATTGGCGAAGTTGCAGCCAGCGCAGCGGCGCTCGACCCCAAGAATCGCAAGATCCACTTCGAGCTTGGCCATCCCTATTGCAACGCGGGAGAGCTGGAACAGGCCAGCAGCGAATTCGCCCTCAGTAAGTCCCACTCTGGCGTGCGCGGCCAAAACCAAGGATCAATCCGTGGATTGTGCTCCAGGTAACGCCGTATAGGGCCGGATTTTCTGGCTGAGTCCACGCCGCAAGGAGCGATGCGCGGGTCTGGAGACCTGCACGACGGCCGGCCGGAGGCCAGCGCTACCCATAAGTTCGAAGCATTCCTTTAACTCGCGTGCTTTACGATAAATACGTGCAGACCATTCGAGTTGAGACACCTTCGGCCAAATATGACGTCGTGACGGGCAGCGGATTGATCGAGACGCTGGCTCCGCGCATCGAGCGGGTTGTGGGCCGTTTGCCCCGGCGCGTCTTTGTACTGACCTCGCCTGAGATCTGGGCACTGTGGGGCGAGAGGTTCCTCACGTCGTTCCAGACACCGCCGGTTACGCTTTTTCTGGCTCCCGGCGAACGACACAAGACCCTCGCCAGCGTCGAGAAGCTGGCGCGGCAGATGGCCCAGGCAGGCGGCGACCGGGGATCGCTGCTGATCGCTTTCGGCGGCGGCATTGTCGGCGACCTGGGCGGTTTTCTGGCCTCCATGTACATGCGCGGAATCCCTTATGTGGGCGTGCCCACCACCTTTCTCTCCCAGGTAGACAGTTCGGTCGGCGGTAAGACGGCGGTGAATCTTGCCGAGGGGAAGAACCTGATCGGGGCGTTTCACCATCCGCTTGCGGTTTTTGCGGATATCGCGGCTTTGGGGACGCTCTCGGACCGCGAACTGCGCTCGGGCATCATGGAGAGCGTGAAGGCGGGGATCATCCGCGACCGGTCTCTGGTGCGGTATATGGAGCAGCACGTGGACGACGTGCTGGGGCGCGATGCCCGGGCGCTGGAAAAGGTGATTGCCGCCTCGATCCGCATGAAGGCGGAAGTGGTGAACAAGGACGAGCGCGAGAATGGACTGCGCATGATCCTGAATTTTGGTCACACAGTGGGCCACGCCATCGAGCAGGCCACTCGGTACAAGTCGCTGTTGCATGGCGAGGCGGTAGGCTGGGGCATGCTGGCCGCACTGTTTCTGGCCAAGCAGCGCGGGACGATCAGCAAGCCGCAGTTTGACCGGATGGAGAGCCTGGTCCATCTCTACGGCCCTTTGCCTCCGCTCAAGGTGCGAGCGGGCAAGGTGATCGCGGCTACCGGCGGGGACAAGAAGAACATCGGCGGAGTCAAGCGGTTCGTGTTGCCGATCGGCATTGGAGACGCGGGAGTGGTGGAAGACGTTACTCCGAAAGAGCTGGAAGGCGCAGTGGGCTACATGCTGGCCCGTGCCGGGGAGAAGCACGCGTAATGCCCAACACCGGAGCCAAGCCGCAGGGCGCTGAGGACGAAGCGGACGCATCGAGAGCCGTACGCGAGATGTTCGACGCGATTGCGCCGCGCTACGACCTTCTGAACCATGTGCTTTCGGCCAACATCGACCGCTTGTGGTGGTGGCGAGCTGCACGGCGCTTCAAGGCCGTGCTGGCGGAGCCGGAGGCGTCGGTGCTGGATATCTGCTGCGGCACCGGCGACATGACCATGGCGCTGCTGAAACGCAGGCCGACGAACTCCAAGCCGGTGCTGGCCGCGGACTTTGCCCGGGGCATGTTGACGCGGGGCGCGAGGAAATTCGGGCCGCGCGAGCAGGGAGCGCCCTATGCCATCGCGCTGGAGGCCGATGCCTTGCACCTTCCGCTTCCCTCGGGCTCGCTGGACCTGATCGTCTCGGCGTTTGGCTTTCGCAATCTGGCCAATTACGAGGCGGGACTGCGGGAGTTCAACCGGGTACTCAAGCCGGGCGGAAAGTTGGGGATTCTGGAGTTCAGCGAACCGGGCGGGCTGATCGGCAAGGCCTATGCCGTCTATTTTCGCCACATTCTGCCAGCCATCGGGCGAGCGATTTGCGGCAAGGACGGTCCTTACAGCTATCTGCCGCGTTCGGTGGGAAACTTTCCTGCCCCGCCGCAGATGCTGGAGCTGATGCAATCGACCGGATACGAATCCTGCGGATGGGAAGCTTACAGTTTCGGAATTGCGGGGCTGTACACAGCCGCGCGAACGAGAGTGTAGTTGAAAACGATTTTTTCAGGCGGCAGTTTACCGATTCCGCCGTGCATTTCAGACGGCGACCAACAGTTCTAAGTGGACGGCACAACGATGGATTTTCATGCATCAAGGGAGCAATGTCTGAACAATCCATGAAGAATGGGTGCCCCAGGTCTCGATTTTGAGACCTGGGAATGATGCCGCTTGACCTATTCATTCGGGAACGGAGAGACCTTGCTGCCAAGACGGTATCAATATCTCAAAGGAGAAGCGAGTCCGGTTGAGTCTCAGGTTTCCCAGGTCTCAAAATCGAGACCTGGGGCACCCAAGCATCATGGGAGAGTCAGGCCAGGGCTTACCTTCTCAGGCAATACCGACTCTCGGCCCCACTTGGAATTGCAGGTACCGACATACCCCCCACGTCGTATTCACGGAAGTGCGATAGGCTAAGGACGCCATGATTTCAGACACCGTCAAGGTCGCAGGCTTCTCCGCAGAGAAGCGCAAGGTCGCGATGCACTCCATGGTCGCGGCTGCGGCCATGACGGTGTTGAAGCTGATCGCCGGAATCATGTCGGGCTCCCTAGGCGTCTTGTCGGATGCAGCCCACTCGGGTCTCGATCTGGTGGGTGCGGCCCTGACGTTCTTTTCCGTGCAGGTGAGCGACATGCCCGCGGACGAAGACCACACCTACGGCCACGGCAAGGTCGAGAATCTTTCCTCTTTCGGCGAAGTGATTCTGATGGCCGTCTCCAGCGGCTGGATCATCTGGGAAGCCCTGCAACGGACGCTCTACCACTCGGTCGAGCTGCGCCACTCGATCTGGCCGGTGCTGGTGGTCATCACTTCAATCGGGGTGGATTTCTGGCGTTCGCGCGCCTTGCAGAAGGTGGCCGACCGGACCGGCTCCTCGGCCCTGGCCACCGACGCTTTCCATTTCGCCTCGGACATCTGGTCCTCTGCGGCGGTGCTGGCCGGATTGGCGGCAAGTTGGGTGGGGCAGCAATTTGGGGTTCCGGTGCTGCGATTCGCCGACCCGCTGGCGGCGGTGCTGGTTTCTGTGCTGATTCTGCGGCTGACGGTGCGCCTGGGCCGCGAAGCCGTCGATGTTCTGTTGGACCAGATCCCAGCCCCGACCCGACGCGAGATCATTGCGGAAGTCGAGCGAGTGCCCGGCGTGCTGGCCATCGAACAAGCCCGCGTGCGCCGTGCCGGGGCCAAATATTTTGCCGATCTGACTTTGGCCCTGCCGCGCCGCTACACCTTCGAGCACACGCAGGACCTGGTTCGCGCGGCGACCGAAGCCGTGCATCGCGCGCTGCAGGAGGCCGACGTGGTCATCCACACCGTTCCGCGGAAGGCCCGGGCCGAGAGCATCTTTGACCGCGTGCGGGCGGTTGCGGCGCGCAACAATGTGAGCGTCCACGAATTGAGCGTGCAGTCGCACCAGGGAAAGCTGCGCGTCGAACAACATCTGGAACTGGACGAGACCATGCCGCTCAAGGAGGCGCATGATTTTGTCTGTTCGGTGGAAGCGGAGATTCTGCTCGAGGTGCCCGAACTCGATTCGGTGCTAACGCATATCGAGAGCGAACCGGCCACCATCGAACATCCCGAGGAATTGGTGGAAGAAAACCGCCGCATCGCCAAGAGTCTGGTCGTGGCCGCGCTGGATTTTCCTCATATTCTGGATGTGCATGAAGTGCTGGTCACACGCGACGGAGAACACATCTCAGTCTCTTGCCATTGCACCCTGCCAGACCAGCTCATCATGCAGCGCGTGCATCTTGCCATCACGGCCCTTGAAGACCGCTTCAAGCTGGCCTGTCCCGAGGTGGACCGGGTCACCATTCATCCTGAGCCAGCGACAGATAATCTGCGTTAGAGCAAAGAGCGATTCCACTACAATCACCCCGAGGGCCGACGATGATTGCGCACAGCGAATGGAAAGGCAATGGCTATTTTGAAGGCCAATCCGAGAGCGGACACACGGTCGATTTCGACGCCAGCCCCCCGCATTACGCCGGTCCTGGCCCTATGGAGGCGGTACTGATGGGCCTTTGCGGGTGCTCCAGTGTGGATGTGGTGGGAATCCTGGAGAAGAAGCGCCAGCCGCTTGCGGGATTGAAAGTGACCGCCACCGCGACCCAGACCGAGACTCTGCCACGCGTCTTCGATTGCATCAAGATGACCTATACCGTATCTGGCAACCTGAGTCGCAATGCCGTGGAAGACGCGGTTGCGCTCGCTCGCAAGAACTGCCCTGTCGCGAACATGTTGGAGAAGTCTGCGACGATGGAGTATGAGATCGTCTACGACGATCCGGGAGTCGAGAGATGAATGGCCGCCCGCTTCTGAACTTCATCCAGGTGGCCTCGTTGATGCTGCTGCTGGTGGCAGTGGCGCTGCTGGCGGCGATCACTACCATGCACTTCGCCATTCACGGAGCCGAGGTGCAGATTCCCACTCTCAAAGGGATGACCGAAGCGGACGCGCGCGCCCAGACCTCGGGACTCGGCCTCAACCTCGATGTGGATAACCGCTACTACTCTTCCGACGTTGCCGCCGGACACATTCTCACGCAGACTCCGCCTGCCGGAACAATCGTGCGCCGCGAATGGCGCGTAAGGGTCGCTGAAAGCCTGGGTCCGCAGACGGTGGACGTGCCAGACACGGTGGGGAAAGATGAGCGCATCGCTGAAATCCAACTTCGCCGAGTGGGACTGGGAGTCGGCATCACCGCCCAGATACCGTGGGCAGGCGCAAGCGAGGGAACAGTCCTTGCCCAGGATCCTCCGGGCAAGGCGAAGGGCATCGCCAGCCCCAGTGTGAATTTGCTGGTGGCCGCAGCCATGACAGACGACGCCGACGGCTACGTGATGCCCGATCTGACTGGACTCACCGCCGCAACGGCCCTGGCGGAGATGACCAAGGTGGGCATCAAGGCAGATCCGCCCATGATGATGGACGCGCCCTTCGGCGAAATGGGATCGGGCGACGCCGCCCCCAAGCCTCCGTCGCGCCCCGGCACCATCCTCAGCCAGTCGCCCGCGGCCGGAGTCCGCGTCGACCAGACGACGTTGGTGAAGCTGACGGTTGCGAAGTGAGAAATGCAGGGAACAGGGATCAGGGGTCAGGGGTCAGGGGTCAGGGGTCAGGGAATTGAACACCGCAAGTTAATGCTGTTTCCTCATCGATTCGGCTCGCGATAGCAAGCCAAAGCTCCTACCTGTCCCCTGATCCCTGATCTCTGTTCCCTGACCCCTTAAAGTAGTACTATGGCGTCCAGCGAATCCGAATCTGTCGTGAGCGAGCAAGCACCTGCCAGCGGCGACCTCTCTCACGCATGGAGAGCTTTGCGGCATCGCAACTTCCGGCTCTTTTTTGGGGGCCAAAGCATCTCTCTGATTGGATCGTGGATGACCCGGGTGGCCACTTCCTGGTTGGTCTACCGGCTGACCGGCTCGGCATTGCTGTTGGGGCTGGTGGGCTTTGCCGGGCAGATCCCTACTTTTTTGCTCGCGCCTCTTGCGGGCGTGGTGGTGGATCGCTTTGACCGCCGCAAACTCCTGATCTGGACACAATCGCTGGCGATGGCGCAATCGCTGCTGCTGGCCTGGCTCACCCTCTCGCATCGAATCAACATCGGGGAGGTGCTGGCGCTCAGCGTGGCGCAAGGCCTGGTGAACGCCTTCGACATGCCCGGCCGCCAGTCTTTCATGGTCAAGATGGTCGAGGACAAGGCCGACCTGGCGAACGGCATCGCCATCAACTCCGCCATGGTCAACGCCTCGCGGCTGATCGGTCCTGCGCTGGCGGGAATGCTGATCGCAGCCACCAGCGAGGGTTGGTGTTTTCTGGTAGATGGCATCAGCTACATTGCGGTGATCGCCTCTCTGGTGATGATGCGTATCGCGGCGGACCGAATCCAGCGCGGGTCGAGCTCGATGGTCCAACAACTGCGGGAGGGCTGGGTCTACGTGGCTGGGTTCGCACCCATCCGCACGATTCTGCTGCTTTTTGCCCTGCTGAGCCTGATGGGCTGGCCCTTCATGGTGCTGATGCCGATCTTCGCCGCGCAGGTGCTGCATGGAGGCCCGCATACGCTGGGATTCCTGATGGGTGCGGTGGGGGTTGGTTCGCTGGGGAGCGCGCTCAGCATGGTCGTCCGTCGCAATGTGCGCGGCCTGACCAAAATGCTGCCCATCGGTGCGGCCGCCTTTGGAGTGGGATTGGTCTGCTTCGGGTTGTCGAACACCTTGTGGTTGTCGATGGCCATGATGCTGGTGACGGGATACGGCATGATGCAGGGGATGGTCGCCAGCAACACGATTCTGCAGACGTTGGTGGAAGAGAAGATGCGCGGGCGGGTGATGAGCTACTACACCATGGCCTTTGTGGGAATGGCGCCCTTTGGCAGCCTGTTGGCAGGTTTTTTGGCTCATTTGGTTGGAGCGCAGAAGACCGTCATCCTCAGCGGCGGGGCTTGCCTCTTGGGGTCGCTTTGGTTCTGGACCCGGCTGGCCGGCATTCGCGCCCAGATGCGGCCGATCTATGAGCGGTTGGGGATTGTGCCGGTGCCCGTTATCGTAGAGGAAGCAGGCAGCGAGGGATGAGTGGCGTTCGCCTAAGCGCGTCGCCGAACCGCAGGTCCTTCGACTCCCTTTGCTTCGCTACGGTCGCTCAGGATGACATTTTAATTATGGAACCTAAAAAAAGCAGTTGCTTGTGGGTTGAGGAGTTCACCCAACCCAAAACGTTGTCATCCTGAGCGAGCGAAGCGAGTCGAAAGCCTGCCCTGAGCGAAGCCGAAGGGGACCTGCATTTTCGTGGTTTTCAGGCTCACCTTTTCGGTGATTTCCCAAGTGCGATAAAACGCGCGTCCAACTTGCAGTTTTCAACCATCTCATCAATCTTACTGCCGGATCAAGGATGGAATGACGCGACGTTGGTGCAGCGCTATTTTGGAGCCGCACTACATGGGAAAGCCCCAACAATTGGACAGTGAATCAGGCTCTTCTATATTCCCTCTGCCCCCTGATCCCTGAACCCTGGCCTTAAAACACTTCGGAGCGAAGCCCAGAGGGCGGTGCGGTGTGCTTGAGCAGACCGAGTTCGCCAGCCAGGCGTTCGAGCCGCACGCGGGTGGCCTGTGTGGGCGGCACAAGCGGCAACCGCACCTGGTCGCTGGCACGGCCCATCAGATGGAGCACCGTTTTGACCGGGGCCGGATTGGATTCCCAGAAATTGGCATCGAAAAGGCGCGAGAAACGCCGTTCAAGCTCGCGAGCCTCAGGCCAGTTGTTGTCCAAGGCCGCGTGGATCATCTGCGAGACTTCGGCCGGGGCTTCGTTGGAGGCAACGCTGATCAAGCCATGCGCGCCGATGCCGACGGCGGCCAGGGCCAGATTGTCGTCGCCGGAGAAGATCTTGAAGCCGCGAGGGAGAGAGTGCACCAGCTCCGCAATCTGGGGGAGCTTTCCACTGGCTTCCTTGATGGCCTGAATATTGGGAGCGGCTGTTGCGAGGCGTAGGACGGTCTCCGGCTCCAGGTTGGCCGCAGTGCGGCCGGGAACATTGTAGAGGACGACTGGAATCGGGTCGACAGCCTTGGCCAAGGCCAGGAAGTGCTGGAACTGCCCTTCCTGAGTGGGCTTATTGTAATAAGGGTTGGCGGAAAGGATCGCGCTTATGCCGCGCACCTGGCGCAGGAGCTCAGCCTGGCGAAGCAGCGTCTTGGTGGAGTTGTGAGTGCAACCGGCCCACACGGGCACACGGTCGGCAGCCGCTTCCACGACCAGGCGGACGACGTGCAGCCACTCATCCTCTTCCAGTGTGGCCGCCTCTCCGGTAGAGCCGCAGGCGACAATGAAGTCGACGCCGGAATTGATTTGCCAGTTGACCAGCGCCCAAAGCTCCGCGTCGTCGATCGACCCATCTGCTTTAAAGGGCGTAATAATTGCCGTACCGCAACCTGTCGTGTCCATCACTAAAAAGTGTATAACGCACACCTCGTCCGGAGACGTCTCTCGGTGAGAAAGCACGCATCTTTACCGGAGAGCTATCCTCATTTTTCTCCTTGACCAGCCACGCAGAGCCGACACAGGAGGAGGAACGGCGACCTGTTTGCGCGGAAGGAGTCCATCGCTTCGAGGCGCTCACTTCCCCCATAGCCGGGAGGCGCATCTGCAGGCGCAAAAAGCGTAGGGTCAGCAAACAAATTCAAGCAGACGCTGAAATCGAGTTAGACTGTGTGCACTTTCCTTGCAGGTGGGTAAGCGGTAGCGAACGAGATCGATCCGGAAGAGTGGATCGTCGACCCGCAAGCCGTAGTGAGCGACCTGCGGGTCGTTCAACGCAAGGGAGGTGAGGGCGTATGAAGGACAGTCCGTCCTGGATGCGAGTAGCCGTTACGATCGCCATTGAATGGCGGTTGATAGCTGCACTCGTATTCCTCGCCTTGGCGCTACTGTTGTTGAGGTAGCCAAACTCCCGGGAGGAAATACACCCACACCTTCCGGGACGGAAATAGTATAACGCTGGAGCAAATTGCGGGGTAAATTCTTTTCGCTGGGCAATCGAATGAACGTCACTCCGATGAGTAATTAGCCGCTTTGAGCCGACCCTCGTAGGTTGCATGGAAAGGCGTGAGGATGAATTCACTTTTCGGCGAAAAGGGGCGCTCAGGATGCCAAGAAGTCAATCTGTCAGAGACTTGGCGGGTTAGCGCGCTTCGCGCCTTGGCGAGTTGGCGAGTTGGCGGAGGAGCCCGGCAATCGCGGGAAGCTTAGCTTGGTGACCGAAACGCCGTTCAGGGCTGGCCCTTGCATGGGGCTGACCGGCTATTGCTGGCCAATTTACCCACGCCGAAGCAGTTTCCAAAAAAGCAAAGGCCCGGCTGACGCCGGGCCTCTTTTCGTTCTGCTTGCTGTGCCGAGCCTGCATACGGTAAGAGCCACGCCGAAGGCGGCTGCCCCACCGCAGGTGGTTATTCGGCGGCCATCTCTTCGGCTTCGCCTTCCTGGCGCATGAGCTCCAGTTCGCGCTCGGCGGCTTCGATCTCCGCGCTGACTTCCTGCTGCACACGGGCTGCCGCTTCTTCCAACTCAGGAGAGAGCTGGACGTTGCGGTAGTACTCGAGGCCGGTACCGGCGGGAATGAGGCGACCGACGATCACGTTCTCCTTCAGGCCACGAAGATTATCAATAGCCCCGTTGATGCTAGCTTCGGTCAGGACACGAGTGGTCTCCTGGAAGCTGGCGGCGGAGATGAAGCTGTCCGTCGAGAGCGATGCCTTGGTGATACCGAGCAACAGCGGACGTCCGGTGCAAGGACGGCCTCCAGTGCTCATCACCCTATCGTTCTCTTCGCGGAAGCGGAAGCGATCCACTTGCTGCTCGAGAAGGAAGTTGGTGTCGCCCACGTCATCGATGCGGACCCAGCGCAGCATCTGGCGGACAATCACTTCAATGTGCTTGTCGCTGATGGCCACGCCCTGCAGACGATAGACTTCCTGAATTTCGTTCAACAGGTAGCCCTGCAGTGCCTTCTCTCCGAGGACGTCGAGAATATCGTGCGGGTTCAGCGGTCCATCCATCAGAGGATCGCCGGCGCGCAGACGCTCGCCTTCCTGAACGTTGACGTGAATACCACGCGGTACCGAGTATTCCTTCTCGTCGCCGTTGTCGGCTGTGACGTAGATCTTGCGCTGTCCCTTGGCGATTTCACCAAAGCGAACGACACCATCGATCTCGCTGATGATGGCCGTCTCACGCGGCTTGCGGGCTTCGAAAAGCTCGACGACGCGCGGCAGACCACCGGTGATGTCCTTGGTGCGGGTGCTCTCTTTGGGGATCTTGGCCAACACGTCGCCCGGACCCACTTCGTCGCCATCCTGCACCATAAGGTGAGAGCCGCGAGGCAGCAGATAGCGCTTGTGCGTCTTGGCATTCTTGACCATGAAGGTCGGCTGGCGCTTTTCATCGGGTGCATCGGCAACCACCCAACGTGAGAGGCCGGTGACTTCATCGACTTCTTCGTTAAGCGTGATGCCTTCCTGCAGATCCTTGAACTGCACCGTTCCGCCGATTTCAGTCAGGATGGAGTAAGTGTAAGGATCCCACTCAGCCAGCAACTGACCCAACACTACCTGTTCGTCGGGACGTACGCGGAGGCGTGCGCCGTAAACGACCTGATAGCGTTCCTTCTCACGGCCGCGCGCGTCTTGAATGACGAGCGAACCAGAGCGGTTCATGGCCACCAGCGTGCCGTCCTTGCTTTCGACGGTGCTGAGGTTGAGGAAGCGGACAACGCCGTTGTTCTTGGCGTCGAGGCGCGACTTGTCTTGCACACGGCTGGCGGTACCGCCGACGTGGAAGGTACGCATAGTGAGCTGCGTGCCGGGTTCGCCGATGGACTGCGCTGCGATGACACCGCAGGTTTCGCCCAGTTCGACCATGCGGCCGGAACCCAGGTTACGTCCGTAGCAAAGTGCGCAAACGCCGCGACGGGATTCACAGGTGAGCACCGAACGGATCTTGACCCGCTCTGCGCCCGCGCCCTGAATGGCCGAAGCGATATCCTCGTCGATGCCCTGATTCACATCGACAACGATGTTGCCGTCGTAGTCCTTAATCCTCTCAAGAGACACGCGGCCAATGATTCTGTCGCGCAGCTCTTCGATGATTTCGCCGGACTCGACGATCGATCCGACATAGATGCCCTCGACCGTGCCGCAATCGTATTCGGTCACGATCACGTCCTGGGCAACGTCGACCAGACGACGCGTGAGGTAACCGGAATCGGCCGTCTTGAGCGCCGTATCGGCGAGCCCCTTACGTGCGCCGTGCGTGGAGATGAAGTACTCCAACACGGTGAGGCCTTCGCGGAAGTTCGCGGTAATGGGAGTCTCGATAACTTCGCCCGAAGGCTTGGCCATCAATCCACGCATACCGGAGAGCTGACGAATCTGCTGCTTCGAACCACGAGCGCCGGAGTCGGCCATGATGTAGATCGGGTTGAAGGCGCCTTCATCATCGGCGCGCTTCATGTTGCCGAACATCTCGTCGGCTACCTGATCGGTCACTGAAGACCACATCTGGATGACCTTGTTGGAACGCTCGCCGTTGGTGATGGCGCCGTCCATGTATTGCTTCTGGACTTCGATCACCTTCTTGTCGGCGGCGTCGACGGTGGTGTACTTGCTGGCCGGGATGACCATGTCATCGAGTCCAACCGACAGGCCGGAAACGGTGGCGTAGCGGAAACCAAGCGCCTTGATGCGATCCAACATGCCAACCGTAACCTCGAGACCGAGATTCTGGTTGCAATAGTTGACCAACTGGCCGATGCCCTTCTTCTTGAGAAGGCCGTTGACGAAGGGCATTCCCGAAGGCATCGAGTCGTTGAGGATGACGCGGCCGACGGTGGTCGAGATGTACTGCTTATTGAACTCGACTGCCTCGGTGTGGGTCAGATCCTGATCGTCGTAGGCGGTGGTCATATCCAACACCGAGCCTGTGTAGCGCAGGCGAATCGGAGAGAGTGTTTCCACTTCCTTCGCTTCGAGAGCCATCAGGATCTCTTCGGTGTTGGCAAAGACGCGGCCTTCGCCCTTGGCGTTCTTCTTGGCCTTGGTCAGGTAATAGAGACCGAGCACCATATCCTGCGTAGGAACGGTGATGGGCTGACCCGAAGCCGGCGACAGAATGTTGTGCGAAGCAAGCATGAGAACGCTGGCTTCGATCTGCGCTTCCGGCGACAACGGAATGTGCACTGCCATCTGATCGCCGTCGAAGTCGGCGTTGAATGCCGTACAAACGAGCGGGTGAATCTTGATGGCCTTGCCTTCAACCAACACGGGTTCAAAAGCCTGAATGCCGAGACGGTGAAGCGTAGGTGCGCGGTTCAGCAGCACAGGGTGATCCTTGATGACTTCTTCAAGAATGTCCCACACCACCGGTTCCTGCATCTCCACCATTTCTTTAGCTTGCTTGATGGTGGTGCAATGACCGGTCTGTTCCAGGCGGTGATAGATGAAGGGCTTGAAGAGCTCGAGCGCCATCTTCTTGGGAAGACCGCACTGGTGCAGCTTCAGCTCGGGACCAACCACAATAACCGAACGGCCAGAGTAATCGACGCGCTTGCCGAGGAGGTTCTGCCGGAAACGACCCTGCTTGCCCTTGAGTGTATCCGAGAGCGACTTGAGCGGACGGTTGTTGGCGCCACGCAATACGCGACCACGACGACCGTTGTCGAACAGGGCGTCAACCGCTTCCTGCAGCATGCGCTTTTCGTTACGCACGATGACTTCAGGAGCGTGCAGATCCATCAGCTTCTTCAACCGGTTGTTGCGGTTGATGACGCGGCGATAGAGATCATTCAAATCGGAGGTCGCAAAGCGGCCGCCATCCAGCGGCACCAGGGGGCGCAGCTCGGGTGGAATCACGGGCAGCACATCGAGGATCATCCACTGCGGCTTGTTGTCGCTCTTGCGGAAGGCCTCGACGACCTTGAGACGCTTGCTGTACTTGATCTTCTTCTGCGCGGAAGTTTCAGTCTTCATGCGCTCGCGCAGCTCGACGCTGAGCTCTTCGATCTGAACGCGCTTGAGCAATTCCTTGATGGCTTCTGCACCCATCATGGCCTTGAAGCCGGAGGGGCGGAACTGCTGATCAAGCTCGCGGAACTTGGCTTCGTCCTTGATGATCTCGCGATCCTTTACGGGCGCGTCGCCCGGATCAACGACCACATAGGACTCGAAGTAGAGAATGCTTTCCAAGTCGCGCAGCGAGATATCGAGCAAGTGACCGATGCGCGAAGGCAGGCCCTTGAAGAACCAGACATGCGAACACGGAGAGGCAAGCTCAATGTGGCCCATGCGCTCGCGGCGCACCTTGCTGACCGTCACTTCCACGCCGCACTTGTCGCAGATGACGCCGCGGTGCTTCATGCGCTTGTACTTGCCGCAGAGGCACTCCCAGTCGGTCACAGGTCCAAAGATGCGGGCGCAGAACAAGCCATCGCGTTCGGGCTTGAAGGTGCGGTAGTTGATGGTCTCCGGCTTGGTGACCTCACCATGCGACCAGCTACGGATCTTCTCGGGCGAAGCGAGCATGATGCGGATGGCGTCGAAATCGGTAATCGGGCTGGACAGTTCAAATGGGTTCGAACGAAACAAGACGACCCTCCTTGGCGGGGCTTACAGCCTCTGCCGCGGCTTTTCCCGGGATTACTGAAGGGCTCTTCCTTCCCGGGAAGCGGTGTTGGCCGCTTTCAAGAAGAGTCCCTAAAACAGGGGTCAGTGATCAGGGTTCAGTGATCAGTGTTCAGCAGACCGTGATACTGATCCCTGAGCCCTGATCCCTGATCCCTAGCACTTAGTCCGCAACAGCTGCGATCTCTGGCGTCGGAGCAACCTTTTTGATCAGATCCGCACGCTTGATCAATTCCACATCGAGACAGAGCGATTGCAGTTCGCGAATGAGCACGTTGAACGACTCGGGTACACCCGGCTCGATCGCCGCCTCGCCCTTGACGATGGCCTCGTAGATCTTGGTGCGGCCGTATACGTCATCGGACTTCGCTGTGAGCAATTCCTGCAAGATGTAGGCAGCGCCGTATGCTTCCAGGGCCCAGACTTCCATCTCTCCGAAGCGCTGTCCACCGAACTGCGCCTTGCCGCCCAGCGGCTGTTGCGTGATCAGCGAGTACGGTCCAATCGAACGAGCGTGGATCTTGTCGTCGACCAAGTGGGAGAGCTTCAACATGTAGATGTAGCCCACGGTGACCGGCTGTTCGAACTGATCGCCCGTCATGCCGTCAAACAACGCTGTCTTGCCCGAAGAAGGCAGACCGGCCGAAGCCAGCATAGCCTTGATCTCGTGCTCCTGCGCGCCGTCGAAGACGTTGGTGCCGAACCAGATGCCGCGTCTCATGCCAGCGCCGACGCGAAGCAACATCTCGTCGTCCAGATCCAGCAATTGCTGCAGCGTTGCAGTTCCAGCAAACTCTTTCTTCATCAGTTCGCGGGCATAGGCCACGTCGGTGTTGGCGGCGAGCAGATCGGCAATCTTCTTGCCCAACTCGTGCGCCGCCCAACCAAGGTGCGTTTCCAGAATCTGTCCAACGTTCATACGAGAAGGAACGCCAAGCGGATTGAGAACGATCTCGACCGGGGTGCCATCGGGCAGATACGGCATGTCCTCTTCCGGCAAGATGCGCGCGATCACGCCCTTGTTGCCGTGACGGCCGGCCATCTTGTCACCGACACTCAGCTTGCGCTTCATGGCGATGTAGACCTTGACCAGCTTGATGACGCCCGGAGGCAGTTCGTCGCCCTTCTGCAGCTTGCCAATCTTTTCATTGGTAATCTTGCGCAGAACTTCGATCTGACGCGAAGTCATCTCTTCGATCTCATCGATCTGCTCGTTGACGCGAGGATCCTTGTCGGCGTAGCGGATGCGCTTGAGGTTCTTGGTAGAGATGCGTTCGATCGTCTCTCTGTCGAGGATTGCTCCCTTGGTCAGAAGGCGCTTGTTGGTCCGCTCGTCGTGCAAGTCGGCCAATACTTCCTTCTCACCCAGGATGCCGTCCAAGCGCTTGAGGCGCTCGTCGGTCAAAATGCGGATTTCATCGCCGAGGTTCTTTTCGAGCTTGTTGATATACTCGGCTTCGATCTGCTTGGCGCGTTCGTCCTTTTCCTGTCCCTTGCGGCTGAAGATGCGCACATCGACGATGGTGCCTTCAATGCCGGGAGGGCACGTGAGCGAAGCATCGCGAACATCTCCGGCCTTTTCACCGAAGATGGCTCTGAGCAACTTTTCCTCTGGAGTCAGTTGCGTTTCGCCCTTGGGCGTTACCTTGCCGACCAGAATGTCGCCATGCTTGATCTGGGCGCCGATGCGGATGACACCGCTCTCATCCAGGTCGCGCAGTGCGTGCTCGCTGACGTTGGGGATATCGCGCGTGATCTCTTCTGGTCCAAGCTTGGTGTCGCGCGCTTCGATCTCGTACTCCTCGATGTGCACCGAGGTGTAATAGTCTTCGCGCACCAGCTTTTCGCTGATGAGGATAGCGTCCTCGAAGTTATAACCGCGCCAGGGCATGAAGGCCACCAACACGTTACGTCCGAGTGCCAACTCGCCCTGCTCCGTGCAAGGACCGTCGGCGATGACCTGACCCTTGATGACCCGATCACCCTGGCGCACAACCGGCTTCTGGTTGATGCAGGTGTTCTGGTTGGAGCGCTTGAACTTGATGAGCTGATAGATGTCCGATCCCACTTCGCGCGAGAGCTGCGTCGGGTGATGTTCGCCCTCCACACGCACGATGATGCGCTCGGAATCGACCGAATCGATGATGCCGTTGCGCTTGGCGAGGATGACGGCGCCGGAGTCGCGTGCGGTGACGCCCTCCATGCCGGTACCCACCAGCGGAGCTTCGGCCACCAACAGCGGCACCGACTGGCGCTGCATGTTGGCGCCCATCAGAGCGCGGTTCGCATCGTCATGCTCGAGGAACGGGACCAACGATGCTGCCACCGATACAAGCTGCTTGGGCGAGACGTCGATGTAATCCACATCGCCGCGAGCGACCAGAACGAAGTTGCCCTGACGACGGGCATTCACCAGATCTTCAGTGATGACGCCTTCGGAGTTGAACTCGATGTTCGCCTGCGCAATGGTGTGCTTGTCCTCTTCCCACGCCGATAGATAGAAGCTGAAGGGCATGTGGTCGATGGGGCGCTTGCCGGCCGCGTTCAATTCATCGTTGAGCTTGTAGGCTTCCGTCTGCTCGATGTGGTCACCGACACGCAGGCCACTCTCGCCGGCGTTGACGATCTCCACATAGTCGAGAATGCGGGAGTCCTTCACCTTGCGGTAAGGAGACTCGATGAAGCCGTACTCGTTGATGCGCGCGAAGCAGCTCAGCGAGCTGATAAGACCGATGTTCGGTCCTTCCGGCGTTTCAATCGGGCAGATGCGGCCATAGTGGGTCGGGTGCACGTCGCGTACTTCGAAGCCTGCGCGTTCGCGGGACAGACCACCAGGTCCAAGGGCCGAGAGACGACGCTTGTGCGTGATCTCGGACAAGGGATTGGTCTGATCCATGAACTGCGAAAGCTGCGAGGAACCGAAGAACTCGCGGATTGCGGCCATGACCGGCTTGGCGTTGATCAGGTCGTGCGGCATGGCCGTCGAGAGCTCCTGATAGACGCTCATCTTTTCCTTGATGGCGCGCTCCATGCGGACGAGACCGATGCGGAACTGATTCTCCATCAGTTCGCCGACGGCGCGGACGCGGCGGTTGCCAAGGTGATCGATGTCATCAACCATGCCGATGTTCTTGCGCAGCTTCAGCAGGTAGCGAATCGTGGAGTAGAAGTCTTCGGGCGTAAGGGTGCGATGGTCAAGATGCGTGGCATCCTGGCTGTCGTAGAGCTTGATGTTGAACTTGAGACGGCCCACGCGCGAGAAGTCATACTTGCGCGCGTCGAAGAACATGCCTTCGAACAAGGCGGTCGCGGTATCCAACGTTGGCGGGTCACCGGGACGCAGCTTGCGGTAGATCTCGATCAGCGCCTCTTCCGGCTTGCGAATCGAATCGCGGCGGAGAGTGTTGCTGATGATGTTGCCCACGTCGTCGCGCTCGGGAAAGAAGACCTCGAAGCTAGCGGCGCCGCTGGAGAGAATCTTGTGCAGGCGATCGGCGGTCAACTCAACGTTGGCCTCCGTCACCACTTCACCGGTGTTGAGATCGACGACATCGGAGGCCGTCAACGCGCCATCCAGTTCGGTCGATTCGATGTCGATCCGGTCCAGACCGGCGGTGCGAATGGCCTTCATGGTGTGCGCGGTGATCTTGCGGCCGGAGTGCGCGACCTCTTCGCCGTTGACGATCACAGCGGTCGAGGGCTTGATGCCCACCAGGTGAGTGGGAACCTTCGCATCCTGCGTCACAGCCCACTTCAGCTTGCCATCGGCAATGTGAATGCGGTCGACGGTGTAGAAGGTCTTGAGAATCTCTTCGTCCGAACGCAATCCCAAGGCGCGCAGGAAGATGGTGCCGAGGAACTTGCGCTTGCGATCGATGCGCACATAGAGCGTGTTCTTCTGGTCGTACTCGAACTCCACCCAGGAGCCGCGATAGGGAATGATCTTGCCCAGAAAGTAAGTACGATTGTTCGCGGTCTCAAAGAAGACGCCGGGCGAACGATGCAACTGCGAAACGATGACGCGCTCGGTGCCGTTCACGATAAAGGTGCCGTTGGGAGTCATCAGCGGGATATCGCCGAAGAAGACTTCCTGCTCCTTGATGTCGCGGATGGTCTTGGTGCCGGTCTCTGCATCCTTCTCGTAGATGGTGAGACGGACAGTGACCTTGAGCGGGGCGCTGAAGGTCATGCCGCGCTCTTCGCACTCCTGCTGGTCATACTTCAACTGCAAGCTGACGGGATCGCCGCACTTGTTACAGAAGTCCGGCATGTTCTTGTTATAGGTTCCGCACTTGCCGCAGAGAACATCGCCCGGAAGAAACGGGTCAGTGATGACCATGGCCCCGCAATGCGCGCAGGCCGTTCTCAGGTGATGAAGTCCCTTCAAGTGGCCGCACTTGCACTCCCAGTTACCGATCGAGAAGTCCACGAAGTCCAACTGCGAGATGCCGCGGAAGTCCGTGATCGGGAAAACCGACACGAACACCGACTGCAGGCCCGAATCATCGCGCTCGTTGGGCAGCTTGTCCATCTGCAGAAAGCGCTCGTAGGAGCGTCTCTGCACTTCGATCAGGTTGGGAATCTGGGTTGCGGTGGGAATCTTGGAAAAATCGAGCCGGCTGCGAATCGCGCGCTTCTCGTTGGGCATGCTTCACTCCTGAGGCTCTTCAATCCGGAGCTGGCCCCTAGGCCGGATCCGGGCCAGCGCCTGAGTCTCGGGGCGCCGACTGATTACGGTAAGAACATCAAAATAACCGGACGGAATTGAGTAGAATCCAGTTCCCATCCTGCGCCAAGGGGCTGCCTCTCTTTAGGCTGCCCATACCGGGAAAAATCCCAGGCAATGCAACTTCGACTAGTGCAGCGTTAAAATTCGACCCAAACGTTGCTGTGGATCCGGTAAGTGCGCTAGACTTCGCTCAATCAAGGAATTCGGGTGGCGACAGAAGCCGCCGAGGTCAAATTGCGCGCTTTGGCAGGGATACTCCCGAGCGGTACTCCCAAAAACGCGCCGGGAGACACAAATAGCCCGCAAGGACGCAATGCCTCACGAGCGCGGCTCACTGCCTATGCTCCCATCCGAATTCTCAATCACGCTCTCGCCGATCCCAAAGCTCTCTTCTGCTGTGTCCGCAAGCCACTCACCGCTCGCCGGGCAAAGACCCCACCTGCGCTTGAGCCGCAAGGGTAACTTTCCCGACGAACCGCACTTCAACTTCGCCAAGCAACTGCAAATCAGAGACTTCCAGTTCCCTCTGACCGGCGGATGCTCACCTCGTCCCTGTAATTCACGACCCGCAAGCCATCTTCAGCTCACTTCTGAGACAGAAATGAGCCGGAGAGACGCGCAAAGGATATTCTAGCGCGTCCCGACCGGCTTGGCAAGCAAGTGAACTACTTGATTTCGACAGTTGCGATGCCTTCGAACTTCTTCTTGATGGTTTCCGCTTCTTCCTTGGTCGCGTTTTCCTTGATCGCCTTGGGGGCGCCGTCGACCAGGTCCTTGGCTTCCTTCAAACCGAGCGAGGTAACTTCACGCACAGCCTTGATGGTGTTGATCTTGTTCGCGCCGAAGTCCTTGAGGATGACCTGGAACTCGGTCTTCTCTTCAACCACGGGGGCCGCTGCTGCGCCGCCGGCTGCCGCGACCGGAGCCGCTGCTGCTGCCGAAACGCCAAGGCGCTCTTCGAGCTTCTTCACAAGAGCCGATGCTTCCAAAAGGCTCAACGCTACAATCTGTTCTTCCAACTGCGCCAAATCCGCCATTTTTCTCTCCAATTCGAACTGTCTTGAAATTGTTGTTACCGGGCCGGGAGTTCAGGAGGAAAGTTTCCGATGCGCCAGACCTGCGCACTTTCAACCTGTTCACGACCAAAAAGTTGAAAACCAGCTTTTAGCTTCTAGCCTCTAGCTTTTAGCTCCGCTGCGGTGAAGCCGACGAATTCGACTTCCGCGCGAAAAAGCTAAAAGCTAGAAGCTAGCGGCTAGCAGCTAGAGCCGCTTACGCAGCCGCGAACTTTTCCTTCTCGACGCCCTGGCCGAGAACCACGGCCAGATCGCGACCGGTAGCGTTGATCACTGTGGCCAAACGCTGGGCCGGGGAGTTTATGAGGAACAGCAGCTTCGAGAAGAGCTCTTCCTTGCCCGGCATGGTGGCCAGAGACTTGACCTCTTCCACGGTGAGCAGGTTGCCGTCCACAATGCCCAGCTTGAACTGGAACTCGGCATTCTTGCCCGCCCAGCCGGCAAACGCCTTGGCCAGCTCAACCGGATCGCCCGAGGTAAAGGCAACCGAGTTGACGCCCTTGAGGCCCTTGAGAGCCGCTTCGACCTTGGTTCCGCTTCCGGAAACAGCCGCCAGCTTGTTCTTGAGAACGCGATACTTGCCGCCCGCTCCGCGGATTACTTTGCGCAGTTCAAAGTCCTGCGCCACGGTGAGCTTGGTAAAGGTGCCCACGATTGCCGTCGTCGAGGTCTCCAGCTCGCTTGCCAGCAGCTGGACCTTCTCATTCTTCTTCGCCTTTGAAATCGCCATGTCTTCGCTCCGCTCGACAGGGATCAGGGACCAGAGATCAGGGATCAGTAAAAACTCTCACCCTTCAAACTCTGCTTCCCACTCCCGTATCCGAGCCCCCTCAGGGGTGCTCTATTCAAACTCTTTGAAATCCGGCACAATGCCAACTGAATCAAGGAATCGACTGATCCCTGACCCCTGATCTCTGACGCCTGTTTTTAGTGCTTGCCTGCCGCGTCCACGACCGCGTGATCCAACGGAACGCCGGGCCCCATCGAAGAGCTCAGGAAGATGCCCTTGACGTATTTGCCCTTGGCGGCCGAAGGCTTGTGGCGAACAACGGCGCCGATCACCGTGGTGGCATTGTCGATCAGCTTCTGCGGGTCGAAGCTCAGCTTGCCCACGGGAACGTGGACCAGGCTGGTCTTGTCGGCGCGGAACTCGACTTTACCGGCTTTGATTTCCTTGACGGCTGCGGCCACATCCATGGTCACGGTGCCGGTCTTGGGATTCGGCATCAGGCCCTTGGGGCCGAGCACTTTACCCAGGCGGCCGACAACCTTCATCATGTCCGGCGTTGCGATGAGGGCATCGAAGTCGGTCCAGCTTTCCTTCTGAATCTTTTCGACCATCTCTTCGCCGCCCACGAAGTCGGCGCCAGCTTCGAGCGCTTCCTTCTGGCGATCGCCCGAGGCGATCACGGCAACGGTCTTGGTCTTTCCCAAGCCGTGGGGCAGAACCACGGTTCCACGCACCATCTGGTCGGCGTGGCGGGTATCGACTCCCAGTCTCATGGTCAGATCGACGGTCTCGTCGAATTTGGCGAATTTGACCTGCTTGAGCAGATCAACTGCCTCGGATAGCGGATACGCCGGCTTGATGACAGCCGCGCGCGCCTTCACAACATTCTTGCTAGTCTTTGCCATTCTTCCCTCGTCTCCCACCGTCTCTGCCAGTCCCGCAAGGCGGGCAACCCTGGTGCTATCCGCGCAGGTAACGATTGCTACCCCTGCGAAGCACTCGACCAGGTCCAGAAACCGTGGTGCTTGTGACGGCCCAGGGAACTCCCCGGACACATTTATGAATCATAACGGAAGGAAGGACGGAATGCAAACTGGATGAGGACGGAGTTGAACCGGCCGGAGGTGCGGCGGGGCGAGATCCGGCTGGATTCTGCCGATCCGAACCCCTTGATCGGTCCCATGGATCTTCATGAACCCTCGGAAACAAGCAAGGAAAGAGGCTTGAGCTCCCGATTCTTCCGTGTCTGACGTCGGGTGCGCGTAGACCGTTGACTTTGCCTAGATCCCCTTCTACGATGCAGGCATCCATCAATCGGGAGACCCTTCGCGCTCGACAGCTTCAAAGAGGGGACGCGCCCGCCGGAGACGCACTTGTCCTGGCCCCTGAAACGCAAAGTGCGTCTTCGTCTCCGACAATTCCTGATCGCGGGACTCATGGTGATGGCCGCGCTATTGACTCAGCTCAGCCTGCGGCGTTACTTCGGCGTTCCCTACCCCTTCGTTTGCTTTTATCCCGCGATCGCAATCGTGGCGGTTCTATTCGGACGCTGGCCGGGCTTGTTGGCGACTGTTCTTGCAACCCTCGCGGAGGATTATTGGTTTCTGACTCCCCAGGGCAGCATCCGCATCGACAAGAGTTCGGATGTGATCGCCCTGGCGTTCTTCGCCAGCACCTGCGTTTTGATTACTCTGCTCTCCGACCGCTCGCGCCGCTCTCAGAAGCGATTGGCAGACAGTGAGCGGGAACTGGCAGTGCGGGAAAGCCGGGATCTGCTGCGCCTCTTCATTCGCCATTCGCTCTCCTCACTTGCCATGTTTGACAGCGAGATGCGTTATCTGGAGGCGAGCGAGCGCTGGTTGGAGGAGTATCGCCTCGGCAAGAGAGAGGTCTTCGGCCTATCCCACTACGAGGTCTTTCCTGAGATCGAGGAGCGTTGGAAGGCGATTCATCGGCGGGGCTTGGCAGGCGAGACCATCGCATGCAACGAAGATCGTCTCGATCGCGAGGACGGCAAGACCCACTGGATGCGCTGGGAGGTGCGTCCCTGGCGCAAGGCCGACGGCACGGTAGGCGGAATCGTCATCTTCTCGGAGGATATCTCCGGCTTGAAACAGGCGGAGAAGGCTCTGGAGCAGAGCGAGGTCCGCTATCGCACCGCCTTTCAAACCAGCCTCGACGCCATCTCTATCACCCAACTCAGGGATGGAAAGTACCTCGACGTCAATCAGGCTTTTCTGGATATCTCCGAATACGGTCGTGATGAAGTTGTGGGGCGCACTTCCCAGGACCTGAGACTGTGGGCGAATAGCCAGGATCGATCGAGGATGATCGTTATGCTTCAGCGACGCACTCTCTGCAAGGACTTGCAGGTGCAGTTCCGTCGCAAGAGCGGCGAGGTCTTCTGGGCGATGGTGTCTGCCTCCATGATGGAACTCGACGGTGAGCCCTGTCTTCTCATCGTGGTGCGCGATATCACCGAGAGCAAGAAGGCGGAGGAAGAGATCCGCAAGCTTGTCTTCTATGATCCGCTGACCGAGCTTGCCAATCGCCGCATGCTGATGGAGCAGTTGCGCAAGAGCATCGCGACCGGTGGACGCAGCCATCTGAAGCGCGCACTTCTGTTTGTCGATCTGGATGACTTCAAGACCCTCAACGACACCCTCGGTCACCATATCGGCGACCTGATGTTGCAGGAAGTGGCGCAGCGATTGTCCCTTTGCGTGCGCGAAGTGGACACCGTAGGGCGTCTGGGCGGGGATGAGTTTGTCATTCTTCTGGAGGAACTTAGCGCGGATGCCGAGGAGTCCGCTACACAGGCCGAAAAGGTGGCGGAGAAGATCCTGGCAACCATCGACCAGCCTTACGAACTGGAGGGTTTTGTCTGCAATACCACCTGCAGTATTGGCATCACCGTCTTTGGCGACGAGCATGAGAACGTCAACGAACTGCTGCAACAGGCCGACATTGCCATGTACCAGGCAAAGAGCCAGGGGCGCAATCTGATTCGTCTCTTCGCGCCGGCCCTGCAGGCCTCGGTCAACGCTCGTGCGGAAAGAGAGAAGGAACTTCGCCAAGGCATTGAAACCAACCAGTTCCTGCTCTACTATCAGCCGCAGATCAAGCATGGCCGGGTCAGCGGGTGTGAGGCTTTGCTGCGTTGGAAGCATCCCCGGCTCGGGATTCTCACCGCCGACGAGTTCATCCCGTTAGCGGAAGAGACGGGCCTGATCGTTCCGCTTGGGGATTGGGTTCTGGAGACGGCTTGCCGGCAGATCGCAGCCTGGATGACGAGCACGGAAACGGCCGGAATCCACATCGCAGTGAATGTCAGCGCCCTGCAACTACGCAAGCTGGGTTTCGTGGAGACGGTGCTGGAAACACTTGCGCGGACCGGCGCCAATCCGAAGCGACTGGCGCTGGAACTGACCGAATCGATGATGATCGACATTGTTGAGGATGTCATTGAAAAGATGACGAGGCTGAAGTTGCAAGGGGTCCGCTTCTCTGTCGACGATTTCGGCAAGGGCTACTCTTCGCTGGCCTACCTGCGCCGATTGCCTCTGGACGAGTTGAAGATCGATCGGGCGTTTATCCGGGACATGCACCTGGACGCCAATGGCGGCACGATTGCCCAAACCATCATCACATTGGGCCAGGCGATGGGCCTGGCGGTGATCGCCGAAGGCGTGGAGACGGAACGGCAGAGGGACATGCTCAGCAAGCTTGGCTGCCACGCCTTCCAGTGCTATTTCTTCATTCGCCCGCTGCCCCTGGAGGAGTTCGAGCGGATGCTGCATGGTCTGACCGATAGCGGCATCGTGCTGCCGCCTGAAGCGAGTAAAGCGCCGAACCCGACATCGGCCAAGAGCTAATTATGGGTCTGAACTTCTATGCACCTTTTCGGTGCCCCCCAGCAGCGAGAGAATGCTCTCGCTGCTGGGAGTCTACAAAGGCTTCGCCCGAGGATCTGTCTTTCAGGGCTTTCCGTCGCGCTGCACAGGCTGACTAGTCCAGGATGGGAGCGGGCTTGGCCAGCAGGGCGCCCATGGCGCAGCTCGCCATGCGGGCGAGTTCCCCGTCGGCGCGGCTGGTCAGGACGATGGGTACCTTGGCTCCCACGACCACTCCAGCGGCCAAGGCTCCGGCCAGATATTGCAGTTCCTTGAAGAGGATGTTGCCGGCTTCGAGGTTCGGCACCATCATCAAGTCCACATCGCCCGCCACCAGCGAGTCGATCTTCTTGATTTTCGCGGCGTCACTTGAAATGGCATTATCGAAGGCCAGCGGGCCGTCCACGATAGCGCCGGTAATCTGGCCGCGATCGACCATCTTGCACAGGGCAGCAGCATCCAGTGTCGAGGGGATAGCCGGATTGACCGACTCCACCGCCGAAAGAATCGCCACCTTCGGATTGACGACTTCAAGCTTCACCATCATGTCGATGGCGTTTTGCAGAATGTCGATCTTGGTGTCCAGGTCGGGCTGAATGTTGATGGCGGCATCGGTGACGAAAAGCGTCTTGTGATAGGCCGGAACATCGAGCGCGAAGACGTGGCTGATGCGGCGTCCGGTGCGCATTCCGCCCTCGCGGGAGACCACGGCGCTCATCAGCTCGTCGGTATGAAGCGAACCCTTCATAAGCATCTGGACTTCATTCTTGCGCGCCAGTTCGACGGCACGGGCGGCAGCGGGACGGCTCTCCGCAACATCGACAATGCGAACGCCCGTCAGGTCCAATCCCAGAGACACCGCGAGTGCGCGGATGTGGTCTTCCGGCCCAACAAGGACGGGGTCAATCAGGTGGCCTTCCTTGGCTTGCAGAGCACCGCGCAGCGACACTTCATCGCAGGGCCACGCAATGGCGGTCTTCACCGCCGGCTTGGCGGTCGCGCGGGCGATCAGGCCATGATAGCGGCGATAGGGATCGGCCACGATCAACTGCGGCACGGGCAAAGTGGACCAACGCTGCTTCTTTGCGGGCGGAAGCAGTTGGGCGGTGCCATTGAAGATCTGCACGCCGAGGCCGTTCTGCGCCTGACAGTCATAGGTGACCAGCTTGGTGGCGTCGTCTTTAGACGTGACTTGAACCTTGACGAGGATGCGATCGCCAACATGGATGCGGTTGCGAAAAGAGAGCGAGATGTTAGTCAGAGTAACCCCAGGTCCGGGGGTATGCATGCTGAAGAGCCCGGAGACGAGAGACGCACACCACATATTCGGCCCGGTGGGCGGAATGCCGCCGGCACGCTCAATGATCTCTTCGGACTTCAGAACGGAATTGAATCCGGAGATGGAGGCGAAGGCCATCGCATCATCCATGGTCAGAACGTGTTCCGTGCTTGCGGTGTCGCCGACGGCGATCTCTTCGAAGGTCTTGCTCTCAATAAACCCCAGATTCATGTGTTCTCCTGTTTTGCTCAAACGCGCCTTGTGAAAGGCGATTTCTCTTCATCCTATGCTCCGAAAAGGGGGGTTGAGGTGATTCGGATCACCCAAGGCTGGCGGAATACTGCAAAGTGAGACTGTGGCCCAAAATCAGATGGCGTCAATCGCAGCACTTTGCGCGGTTTTCGAGTTGCGGAAGCGCATCAATGCACGATTGGTCAGGTCCTCAAAGAGTGGACTCGGCTCCCCACCCATTCCGCAAAGAACGCGGCATGGATGGGGCACGGAGCGCTTGTCTTTAATCGGCCGGATCTTTAGAGCAAAACCAAAGTTGCTGTGTCCTGTTGAGTCCAGTGCAGGGTCGCCGCTCGCTGGGGCTCGCGTCAACTTCAAAGCATCGGCTTCGGGATACATTAACGTT
>Ga0302320_10002215_pt1 | contig 46165 bp, 39 predicted proteins | sample Bog_T0_3_FD_202130 | JGI IMG/M metagenome (GOLD analysis project Ga0302320, IMG submission 202130) | Peat permafrost microbial communities from Stordalen Mire near Abisko, Sweden - Bog_T0_3 | ecosystem: Environmental > Terrestrial > Soil > Wetlands > Peat | place: Sweden: Abisko, Stordalen Mire...
CCCGCTTGAATCAAGCCCAGATCGAGGCCACCAGCTCCCGAGAACAAGGAGACAATATCCAATTTCAGCCTCCATTTTACATTCCAAGTACCGATATGACCGAGCCAAGGCTTGCACTCTTGCCTACCCCTGACTTAGCTTCGCAAACGGTCGGATAAGGTCGGCTCGTACATTATCGCATAGGAATCTCGCAGGTCAATATTCCGAACCACTATATGTCGTGTCGGGGTTCGGACTCACAACAATCACTTGGATTTTCAAACTGGGTAGTTGGATTCATTCTTGCCGAGAGAAAACCCAGGTTTCTGCCAAATCCGGCAAGGTGTCGGTCTCTTAAAAGTTTACGCCTTTCACTTCATGGATATTTATCGACCAGCGATCACATTTTGATGAATAAAATTGCAATCGGGCAACACGGTAAACAATGTTTCGAATTGCGGCTTTTCCTCCTGGCAATACACGTAAACCCAACTCCCATGATGAATATCCGAAGGAACGTTTTCTGCGACATTGCGGGTAGCCACGGTGGGTAGTGTCAGGCATCAGCCGGCTGGTGCAGACTGCTGATTTGGGGAGGCTGCGATTCCGAAGGGACTTTTCGGAAAAGCAGGGGCTAGGGGTTGGGGGTTAGGGAAAGACAAAGGCCGAAGTCCGGGGTCAGTTTCGAATAATGAGGGATTGAAGGTATAATGGGCGCGGGTCGATTGCCGGGAGGTGGTTATGGGATTCGTGGGAGTGGTCTCAAATGGAGCGGTGGTTCTTCCGCCGGACGCGAACTTGCCGGACGGCACCGAAGTGCGCGTTGAGCCGCTGCCGGCCAAGCCCCTCGCGGAACGCCTGAGCGACGTCATTGGCATCGTGCACGGAGGCCCCGCCGACCTGGCGGAGAACCACGACCACTACCTCTACGGGACGCCCAAAAAGTGAAGGCACTCTTTGCCGACTCCTTCTATTTTATCGCCCTTTTGCGACGGGAAGACAGCGCCCACGCCCGAGCCATCGCAGCCTCCCAAAACCGCACTGAACGCCTGATTACCACGGCCTGGATTCTTACCGAAGTCGCTGATGCGCTGGCGATCCCGGCGATGCGTGAGGGTTTTCCGCGCCTGCTCGCTGCGCTGCGGGCGGACCCTGCCTGCACCATCGTTCCGCCAACCCAGAGTCTCTTCGACCAAGGAGTCGAACTCTACGTCCGGCGCCCGGATAAGGCATGGTCACTCACCGACTGCATTTCGTTCGTCGTCATGCGGGAGCACGGCATGAACGAGGCTCTGACGGGGGACCGTCACTTTGAGCAGGCCGGCTTTATTGCCCTGCTCAAGTAGCCCGCGCGCGCGATCCAGAATCGTGCCACCTCGATACATCGGGGTGCTTGAGCATGGCCGGGACGGCCATGGCACGGCTCCGCTGCCCACTGCCTCCTGCCTACCGCTTTTCGCTTCCGCCCGTTCAATTAAAAACCGGTCACGCGATCGGCCACAATTCAACCATCGAATTGACCCCCCGAGCAGGGTAGCGCGGGGAAAGGTAGCGACGAGTTATTCGGCTCCGTGCCGAATTACTCGGCGGTACTTTCCCAATGACCGGAAACGAATCAGATCGCGGTCGGACTTCGAAGTCGTATCGCCGAGCAATTTTTCTCGGAGAAGAATAACTCAGCGCTACGCCGCTTGCATTTTAATGTAAGCGAACCATAAATATGGTAGCATCATCTCATGAGAACCACGGTGGACATTCCGGATCCGGTTTACCGGCGCCTCAAAGGCGAGGCGGCGCAGCGCGGTTGCTCGGTGAAAGAGCTGGTTTTGCGCGGGGTCAAAGCGGAGCTGGAAGGTGGAAAGCCGGCACGCAAGGCACAGGCGGTCAGCCTGCCCATTATCGACTCCAAGCGACCGGGCTGGCTGCGCCTGACCAACCAGCAGATCAATGAAATCCTATTTCCCTGATGTGAACGTCTGGCTGGCGCTGGCCTACCGGGGCCACCAGCATCACCCGATTGCCTCCGCATGGTTTGAGGAAGCGGAAGAAGTCATTTTCTGCCGCTTCACCCAATTGAGCTTTCTGCGGCTGCTCACCCACCCCGCCATCATGCGCGATGAAGTCAAGACACAACAGGAAGCGTGGAAGGCTTACGATCAGCTCTCGGGTGACGCCAGGGTGAGCTTTTTCACCGAGAGCGAGCCCCCGCGGGTGGAGGCGGCGCTGCGAGCGCTGACGGCCAGCTCGCGCTCTTCCCATCAGCAATGGCCGGATGCCTATCTGGCGGCGTTTGCCAGGGCTTCGGGGTTAACCCTGGTCACGTTTGACAAAGCGCTGGGTAAACTGGCGGGAAAAGAGTGCGTGTTGCTGGCCTGAGCCCCGAGTTCCCAGCCCGGCATGTGCCGACCTCATGTGCCGACCTGAAGGTCAGCGCTACGTCAAGCACCTGCTGACCCCAAGGTTGGGTCTACGTCAAGCATGTGCCGACCTGAAGGTCGGCGCTACGTCAAGCACCTGCCGACCCCAAGGTTGGGTCTACGTCAAGCATGTGCCGACCTCAAGGTCGGCGCTACGCCAAGATGGTGTCATGCCGGGAAATTCATAAATGGCGTTATAATACAGGGGTGCCCACCCTCTAGTGGTCGAGACATGCCGTCCAGCGCGGGGATGTCAGCCGTTGATTCAGCCCCAGCATGGGGCGATGGAAGGGAATCACGATGTCCAAGATTGATGAACTCAAGGCAGATATCGAGAGACTTCCCAGTGAGGAATTCGCCGAGCTTTTCCATTGGTTGTCGGAAAAGGAATGGGAGAGTTGGGACAAGGAAATCGAAGCCGACTCTCAGGCGGGAAGGCTCGATTTTCTGGTGCGCGAGGCTCAGGAGGAGAAGGCCAAAGGAATCCTGAAGGAATTGTAAATGCATCGCACTACCGCTCGCTTTTGGACCTCCTATGCGCGCCTGCCAGAATCCCTCCAGCGAGTGGCCCGCGAGAACTTCGAACTGCTCAAAAACAATCCCGCGCACCCCTCCCTGCATTTCAAGCGGGTCGGCAATCTGTGGTCTGCGAGGGTCGGGATCAATTATCGTGCCGTCGCCGTGGAGGATGGCGCGGATTTTATTTGGGTCTGGATCGGTCCTCATGACGAATATCGGCGGCTGATCAAACAACAGGGCTAGCGAGGCGTCGGCTGGCGCAGACTGCTGGTTTGGGGAGGCTGCGATTCCGCGTAGAGCCGGGCTTGAGCCCGGCATGTGCCGACCTGAAGGTCGGCGCTACGTTAAGCACCTGCCTACCCCTTCCCCTCTGAGCCTGCCTGGGTCATAATAATCCTCTAGCCGCAATAGGCAGCGCCGCTGGGAGGATGACCATGAAGCACGCCCCGGAGTTTCTGAAGATCGTTGAAGACGCCAAGACGCGCATTCGCGAGACCACCGTTCCGGAGGTCAAGGCGCGGCTCGACGCGGGGGAGAAATTCACCCTGGTTGACGTGCGCGAGGACAGCGAGTGGGCCAGGGGCCACCTGCCCGGCGCCATCCACCTGGGCAAAGGCATCATCGAGCGCGATATTGAGAACGCCGTTCCGGGCAAGGCCACGCCACTGGTGCTCTATTGCGGCGGCGGGTACCGGTCAGCGCTGGCGGCGGACAATTTGCAGAAGATGGGCTACACCGACGTAAAGTCCATGGACGGCGGCTGGCGGGGCTGGACCGACGCCGGGTTCCCGACCGTAGCGGACTAAATGTCGCTTTTTGGTGAGCCCGCTGAGCCCCCAGTCGCTATCTGGGCTGCGCAATTTCGAGCTAGCCACAATGCGTGCCGCAAACCCCTTCTTTTGTAAATCAAATTTCCAAAAATCGAAAATCGGTCCTGGTACGTGAGTCCCATCCGCTCAACCAGCCCCAGTGTTACAATCTTGGCAGGCGGAACCCACAGATGCAGCATCGGCCCGACTTGTACACTCGCTGGTCGCTCGAAGTGCGATCCAAACATTACTTTCATCCCGGCCAGCGCGTGGGGGTGGGAGTTTCGGGCGGGCCGGACTCCTTGCTGCTGCTGCACTTCATGAAAAAACTGGCGGATGATGCGGGGTTTACGGCGGCGGCCGTCCACTTCAATCACAATCTGCGCGGGGCGGAGTCCGATGGTGATGAAGCCCTGGTGCGGGACGTTGCGTCGTCTCTTCAGATTAATTTCCTGCGGGGTGAAGCCGATGTATTGCAGGTGGCGCGCGACCGCCGCGGCAATGTGGAAGCCGTGGCGCGCGAGTTGCGCTACCGTTACTTCTTCTCACTGGTCGATCAGGGCCGGCTGGACCTGGTGGCCACCGCGCACACCGCCCATGATCAGGCGGAAACCGTGCTGATGCGCCTGCTGCGTGGCACCGGAACGCGCGGCCTGGGGGGAATCTATCCGCTGCTTGAAGGCAAAGTGGTTAGACCTTTTCTCGGCGTCACGCGCGATGAGGTGGTAAAAGAAATTGCCGCCCGTAAAATATTTTACCGGGTTGATTCGTCTAACTTGAATGTGGGGCTTCGGCGCAACAAGGTGCGGATGGAACTGCTGCCCCTGCTGGCGGAGCAATACAATCCGCAGATTATCGCGCTGCTCAACCAGTTTGCTGACCGAGCCCGTGACGATGAAGCCAGTTTGGAGCGGCTGGCGCGCGCTCAGTCGCAGCCACTGCGGGTGCGCGAAGGGAAGGAAGAGCGCATCCCCATTCGTGCCCTGGGGGAATTTCCGCCCGCCGTGGCACGGAGAGTCTTGCGGCAGATGCTGCAAATCATGGGCCAATCGAGGCAGGGATTGACCCACGCACACATTGAATCGCTCCGCAGGTTTGCCGCCGAGGCGCAAAGCGGAAGAACTTTGGTTCTCCCGGGTGGAGTGGTTGCGCGCAGGGAGTTTTCCTGGCTGGTGGTGGGTCGGAAAGACATTGAACCCGCAGGAGGGGATTATTCCTTTCCCGTCAACATTCCGGGAGAATTGGCGGTCCGGGAATCAGGGTGCTTGTTTCATTTTAAAATACTTACACGCCAGGAGCCCGGCAGGGGGTATAATCTTAGCAAACTCGTTGGCCTCGACCCGCAGAAGCTGTTGGGTGAATTGGAATTGCGCAATTGGCGGGCGGGCGACAGTTTTCTTCCCGTTGGAAGCCGCGGCGTTCGCAAGCTGAAGGAGTTATTTCGCGAGCGAAAGATCCCCGCGATTCGGCGTAAGGGCTGGCCCGTTCTCGTGTGCGCAGGACGAATTGTGTGGGTTCGTGGATTTCCGCCGGATAAGGGCGCTGCCGCAAGTGACGAGGCCCCGCTGGTGCTGATGGTGGAAGAGGAGCCCCTGCGGCCTATTCCACTCGCGCGCGAAGAACCACTATGAAGAGGCGTGCCGCGTCCAAACCCAGGGAGTGCTGGATTAATGTTCAGGCCGCCGGGTCGGATGGCCGCTTTCTGGTTGGTTAAGGGCTGGGATATTAGGGGCAGTTTCGCAACTTACCCTTAACCTTAGCCCGTTTTACAGAATCTGATGGAACTGCGGAGCGAGACGGCTCCCGCGTGCATCTAACTTAAGTAGGGGAAGACCCAGGGGTAGGCGAATCAGGGGTTTCAGGAGGACGGTCCGTGAACTCGGCAGTGAAGAACATTATCTTTTGGGTGGTGATGGCTGTTACCGCTCTGCTGATTTGGGCAGTGGTGAAGTCGAGCACCGGCGAACGCGTCGCTGACTTGACCTTCACGGAGTTCACCACTCGTGTCAACAAGGATGAAATCAAGGACGTCACCATTGCGGGTACTGACGTAACGGGTACGTTCAAGAAGGACAATTCGCATTTCCGGTCCACCATCCCCGCCAACTATCCGGATCTTTACAAGACCCTTCAGGACAAGAACGTCAACACGGTCATCAAAGACAACTCCGGCAATAACTGGATGACGTGGCTTGCCAACGGCCTTCCGCTGATTTTGATCCTGGGGTTGTGGATCTTCATCATGCGGCAGATGCAGTCGGGGGGGAACAAGGCCCTTTCCTTTGGGAAGAGCCGCGCCCGCCTTCACTCCAGCCAACAGAAGAAGATCACTTTCAAGGATGTGGCGGGCGTGGAAGAGGCCAAGGAAGAGCTGCACGAGATCATTGAGTTTCTGCGCGAGCCGCAGAAATTCCAGAAACTGGGCGGCCGCATTCCCAAGGGCGTGCTGCTGGTCGGACCTCCGGGAACCGGCAAAACCCTGCTGGCACGGGCCATCGCGGGCGAAGCGAATGTTCCGTTCTTCTCCATCTCCGGATCTGACTTTGTTGAAATGTTCGTGGGCGTGGGCGCCTCCCGCGTGCGCGACCTGTTCGAGCAGGGCAAAAAGAACGCTCCCTGCATTATCTTCATCGATGAAATTGACGCCGTGGGGCGTCACCGTGGCGCAGGCCTGGGTGGCGGGCACGATGAGCGCGAGCAGACACTGAACCAGTTGCTGGTGGAAATGGACGGCTTCGAATCAAACGAAGGCGTCATTCTGATTGCCGCCACCAACCGTCCTGACGTTCTCGACCCGGCACTGTTGCGGCCCGGCCGTTTTGACCGCCGCGTGGTTGTGCCCCGGCCTGATGTGGGCGGCCGCGAAGCGATCCTGAAGGTTCACACCAAGAAGATTCCCCTGGCCGAGGACGTGGATATTTCCGTTCTGGCACGTGGAACACCCGGATTTTCCGGAGCTGACCTGGCGAACCTGGTGAATGAGGGCGCGTTGCTGGCAGCAGGACAGAATCGCAAGACCGTTACCATGCAGGACTTTGAGCATTCCAAGGACAAAGTCTTGATGGGGCCGGAACGCAAGTCGATGATTCTCTCCGAGAGCGAGAAGAAGAACACGGCGTATCACGAGGCTGGCCACGCGCTGGTTGCGGCCAACATTCCGGACGCAGACCCCTTGCACAAGGTCACCATCATTCCGCGCGGATGGGCGCTGGGCCTCACCCAGCAGCTTCCCCTGGATGATAAGCACACTTATACCCGCGAGTATCTGGAAGCCCAACTGGCTGTGTTGATGGGTGGGCGCGTGGCGGAGGAGTTGTTCCTGCACCACATGACCACCGGAGCCGGCAATGACATTGAACGCGCCACTCAAATCGCCCGCAACATGGTGTGCGAGTACGGCATGTCAAACCTGGGCCCGCTGGCCTTTGGTAAGAACCAGCAGGAGATTTTCCTGGGTCGTGACATTGCCACTCAGCGCGACTTCAGCGAAGATACGGCAATCAAGATTGACCAGGAAGTAAAAACCTTCGTCACCACGGGCTACGAGAAGGCCAAGAACATCCTTTCGACTCACCGGGAGGTCTTGATCCATATCGCCGAGGCCTTGCTTGAGCGCGAAGTTCTGGACGCCATCGAAGTTAAGACTCTGATCGATGGCCAGACCTTGCCGGAATTCGTTCGCGTCAAGCCCCAGCAGCCCTCGTCTTCGGATACGGTGCAGGTGCTCAAGCCGCAGCCTTCTTCGCCTTCGGGCATGCCGCCGCGCGAGCGTCCTCAACCGGCGTAAGCACGCGCAGTTACGAAAAACGAAACTCGAAACCCGAAAATCGAAATTCATCTCGGTTTTCGGGTTTTGACTTTCTGCCTTCCCGGAGGATGCTATAATCCGCCTATGATCACGAGCCTGAAGTATACCCACGATGATCTGTTGCAATTGCCTGACGACGGCAAGCGTCGTGAGATTATCGACGGAGAACTTTACGTGACGCCTTCGCCCGTAAATTATCATCAAAAGGTTTTGCTCAACCTCACCGGGGCCTTCTGGATGTTTCTTGAAAGCCACCCCCTCGGTGAAATGCGCTTTGCTCCACTGGATGTAATCCTGAGCGAACATGATGTCCTGGAGCCGGACCTGCTTTTTGTTTTGAATGAACACTTGGACATTTTGCAGGATTGGGTGCGCGGAGCTCCAGACCTGGTGATTGAAATCCTCTCACCTTCAACCGAAGGGCGCGATCGTGGCATTAAGTTGAAAGCGTATGCCCGCTACGGCGTCGGAGAATACTGGATTGTTGATCCCGCTGCGCAAGTGATTGAGGTTTACCGCCTTGGCGCCGAGGGCTATCGTCTCGCCGGGACCCACACCAGGGACATGGCGGTTGAAACTCCGCTGCTCCCCGGGTTCTCGCTTGCCGTTGCCAGGATTTTCCAGGCTTAGCCCCCTCCCAATTTTTTCTTTGTTCCTCCCCATTAATTTTCCGCGCATTTTTTCGCCTCCCGGACTATACTTTTGGCCACTTTCAGGGCTGCAAAATTACAATTTGAGGGGGGCGCATGAACACGTTTTGGGCGGAGCTTGTGGGCACCATGTTTCTGATCCTGTTCGGCAATGGAGTTGTTGCCGCCGTGGTTCTGGGAAAGAGCTATGCGGAAAACTCCGGTTGGATCGTGATTACCACCGGATGGGGTCTGGCCGTGGCAATGGGCGTTTACGTGGCGGGGCACATCAGCGGTGGGCACATCAATCCTGCCGTCACTCTGGCACTGGCATTGACGGGCAAGTTTCCCTGGAGCGAGGTTCCCAAGTATCTAGCAGCACAATTCCTGGGAGCCTTTCTCGGCGCGGTAATTACATGGCTCGCTTACCTCGCCCACTGGCCCGTGACGGAAGACCCGGGCAAGAAGCTTGCGGTCTTCTGCACCGCGCCAGCCGTTCGCAAGCTCCATCTGAATCTGCTTACGGAAATCATTGCCACCTTCGTGCTGATGTTTGGCGTGCTTGCGATTATCGCCAACACCACTCCCGCGCAAAGCGAACTCACCCCGCTATTGATTGGATTTCTGATCTGGGCGCTGGGGCTGTCGCTGGGCGGGCCCACGGGATTTGCCATGAATCCCGCGCGTGACCTTGGCCCGCGCATTGCCCACGCGCTGCTGCCCATCCCTGGTAAGGGACCTTCCGACTGGAGTTATGCCTGGGTGCCCATCGTTGGACCGATCATCGGCGGCGCTCTTGGTGCGGTGTCCTACATTAAGATATTTGGGGCCTAGCGGAAATGCTGTCATTGGTCCTTTGTCCGTGGTCAGTTGTCCGTTGTCCAACTCGAGCGCGAGCGAGGTGGGTTCGGCTACCCCTTCCATTTGGCTGGGGTAGCTGAATCAGGGTTACAATCAGAACCGGTCGAGACCGATAATGGCCTCGGACAACTGACAACGGGCTACTGACTTTGCTTCTTCGCTCCCAATTCGAAATCGAAGTTTCTGGGCGCAAAATTGCCGTGGGCGCGCGCACGCTCATCATGGGTGTGCTGAACGTCACTCCCGATTCCTTTTCTGATGGCGGGCGCTACTTTGAACCGGCGCATGCCATCGAACGTGGTGTGGAGCTTGTCCGCCAGGGTGCAGACTGGCTCGATGTGGGCGGCGAATCCACGCGGCCGGGTTCAAAAACCGTTTCTGCAGAGGAAGAACTTCGGCGCGTGCTGCCCGTCATTCGAGGGCTTCGGAGGAAGCTTCGCAACGTTCCCATCTCCATTGACACCACAAAGGCGGAAGTGGCGGAGCAGGCGCTCGCGGCGGGCGCCAACATATTGAATGACATCAGCGGGCTGCGTTTTGATCCGCGAATCGCGGAAGTGGCCCAACAGAGCCGGGCACCGCTGATCCTGATGCACACGCGCGGCACGCCTGAGAACATGCAGCGCCAACCCTTTACGCGTAACATCTGGCGCTCGCTCACGAACGGATTGGAAACGTCCATTCGCCGGGCTCTCGCGGCCGGGGTTCGGCGCTCGCAAATCATCCTCGACCCCGGGCTGGGCTTCGGCAAATCCCGTCGGCAAAATTACCAGATTCTCGCCGGGCTCGAAAAACTTCACCGCTTTCATCTTCCGTTTCTGATTGGTGCGTCGCGCAAATCCTTTGTGCGGGCGATCGTCGCGGGCGAGGGCCTGGATGCTCTGCAGGCGCCGGGCGCCGTGACACGCACACTAACGGCTTCAGCCGAGCGCGCCAAGCAAACAGAGAGCCGCAGCGAATCCGACCCCAAGAAATCCGTCCTTCTCTCCACTGGAGACGCTGCCATCGTAACCGCTGCCATTTTGGGCGGCGCGCACATCGTCCGCGTCCACGACCCCGTGGCAATTCTCCCCGCCGTGCGCGTTGCTGACGCGTTGCTAGCCGTTGGTAACCACCCCCGCCGCTAGCGCGTCGGCCCCTCCTGGGATGGCGGCATGGGAGGGTTGTAGCGCGGGTGTCCCCACCCGCGCATTCGCGATGGGAAAATGGACATCAGGCGCGGGTGGGGACACCCGCGCTACAACGCATTTGGACACATTTACGACACGACTTCCCGCGAACGCCCAGGTTAGGTATCATTCGGGGATGCACTTGGTTGGACGCCGCGCATGGTCGCGAAAGCTGATATTGTCAATACTGCTGGTGTGGGCGCCGTCCGCTCTGCTGGCAGGACCGCGGCCAGTGGCGCCTGAAGCGGACGGTCCGCCACCGGTCATTCTGATTTCAATCGATACCCTGCGTGCAGACCATCTCAGCAGCTACGGTTACACGAAGCTGCAAACCCCGCACATTGATTCGCTGGCGCGCGGTGGCACTCTCGTCACGGAGATCAGCAGCCAGGCGCCCATCACGTTGCCTTCGCACGTGTCGCTCTTCACGTCCACCTATCCTTTTGCCAACGGAATTCGGGAGAATGCGCAGGTGCTGCCCACCGGCGCCACGACGCTCGCGACGGTGCTCGCCGCGCACGGGTACACCACGGCGGCTTTTATTGGCGGATATTTTCTTGAGCGCCGGTTCGGCCTGGCGCAGGGGTTTGAAACTTACGACAGCCCTTTTGATTCTCGCGTCATCAATGGCGCCCTTGACCTGAAGCGCCCCGCGCAACAGGTGCTTAATGGCGCGGAGCATTGGCTCACGCACAATTCCAGCCAACCCTTCTTTCTCTTCGTCCACATATTCGATCTGCACCAGCCCTACGACGCGCCTGCCTCCTATCGCGTCCGCGCCCCGCAAAGCGAGTATGACCAGGAACTGGCTTACGTGGATGACGCGCTGGGCGGGTTTCTTGACTACCTGGAGAAATCCGGCCTGGACCGCCGCGCGCTGGTCGTTCTCTTTTCCGATCATGGCGAGAGCCTGGGCGACCACGGCGAGAACACGCATGGATATTTCATCTATCGCAGCACGCTGCACGTGCCGCTGATCTTCCATTGGCCGCAGACAACAGAAAATGGAAATTCGAAAATCGAAAATGGAAACTCGACGCGATTTTCGAGTTTCGATTTTCGAGTTTCGTCTTTTAGCGATCGCGTTCATGCTCCCGCCGGCCTCATTGACGTTGCGCCCACGGTGCTGAGCTTTCTGGGAATTCCGGCGCCGCCAAGTTTCTGCGGCCACAGCCTATTGGAACTGGCAAAGGATGGGTCTACGCCGCCGCGCGACGTCTATAGTGAAAGTACCTACGCGCATGACAAGTTCGGCTGGGCGGCGATGCGAAGCCTGCGCCGTGGGGACTATCAATACATTGATGCGCCTCACCCGGAGCTGTATCAACTGACCAACGACTCCGCCGAACTTCACAATCTGCTGCCGGGCCAGGCAGCCCTTGCGGCCACTTATCGTGAGAGCCTGGCGGCGCTGGTGGCAACCTATCATTCCGCGCCGGCCCCGGGTGTTGAAGCGGCGGTAAAACCCGCGCCCGGTTCTGCTGAAAGTCTGCGCTCGCTTGGCTATCTTGAAATCAGCACGCCCAAAGCGGCGCTGGATGATTCCGGCGTCGACCCCAAGGACCGGGTGTTTGAGTACAAGCGCTACCTGCTGGCCGGCCACCTGGCGCGGATTGGCCAGGCGGAGGAGGCGGTGGCGGAATTCCAGGCCATCCTGGCCGATGACCCGCGCAACGTGCCCGCCTATCTCGATTTGGCGCGTTCGGATATTGGCCTGCACCGCTACCTTGACGGCGCGAACCAGCTTAAGGCCGCGCTGACGCTCGATCCGCACAACGTCGAGGCGGAGGAATTGTTGGGTGATATCTGGCTGACCGTGGGGAACCCCGCGCGCGCCGCCGCGGAGTTCAATCTGCTGCTCACCTTCGCGCCGCAGGACTACGAAGCGCATTTTGGCTTGGGCCTCATCGCTGCGCATCACGGCAACACCGCCGAGGCCGCGCAGCACTTTCGCGCCGCATTGGTGACTAATCCCCACTCCGCCGAAGCACATTATCAACTGGGATTGATTTTGGAAGCCCAAAACCAGAAGGAAGAAGCCATTCGTGAACTTAGGATAGCCCTTGAGCTTGATCCCAAGGATAAGGACGCGAGCCAGGAACTTGCCAAGCTTACAACTTCGGGCCGTTGACAATCCGTAGACTTCCCTTCATGAGTGCTCCCGAGCGGAATGAGCATTCCATGGCGCGATCGCCCATACCATTTGGCCAGCGCCGCACCGGTTCGAATGGCAAGCTGGAGATTTTGACACCTGATTACTTTGACGATATGATTCTCAAATGCTGATTCTGGCCCACAATTGTTGTAGATGCTGTTCGATGACCTGCTTGATGCGGGGCGCAACAGCGTGTGGGCACAGGAGATTTTGCGGCTAAGTTCTCCAATCCCAAATCGTTATCAACCAGCGCCCACGATCAACAATCGTGGGTTTTTTTTTGCAAACCGACACGTGTAGCGCGTCGAATTTGCTCGTCGGGGGAAATATGATTTCGAATCGATCGTCTGTTAATTTGTTCAGCTTGTGGATGTTGTCCGCGTGCATTCTTATCGGTCTCAGCGTTGCGCGGGGCCAGGACGAAGTCCCGCCGGGCGCTCCCGCCGCCAAACCAGGCACGGGCCAAACAAATGGCTTCCTGCGGAATTGGTTTGCCATGGTGGGGGAGACGCAGAATGAACAGCCGCATTGGGCAACACCAGTGGCGACGGTGACACCAAGGCTTGAGCAGGAGTTCCGCTTCGATCTCTCCCGCCAGGTGCAGCCCGACGGAACAACCGTCGTGGAAAATTTCGATGGCTCGAAGGGTTTGGAGTTCATTCCCCAAAAGCACATCGAGATTTTGATCAACCTGCCACCCTACATGGTTCGAAGTGAGAAGAAGGTGCCAGACGGGTTTGGCGACGTGTCATTTGTCATGAAATACCGGATCCTCTCCGCAAATGAGACGCACGGGAACTATATCCTGACAGCATTTCTGGGTGGATCGATCCCCACGGGCTCGTACACGAATGGGACAAAAGACGCCACGATTACGCCGACTTTGGCGGCAGGCAAAGGCTGGAGAAACTTTGATGCCGTGACCACGCTCGGCGCCATCCTGCCTGTTGCCGACACTTCACTCCTTGGGCGGCAAATCGTGTGGAATAGCACGTTGCAATATCGAGTACTGCGAAAAATCTGGCCCGAAGTCGAATTCAATTCCACCTTCTACTCAAACGGCCCGTACGACGGGAAGAAGCAAGTTTTCGTGACCCCCGGTTTCGTTTTGGGAAAATTCCCCATCTGGCACCGGCTGGGGATCACCCTCGGTACCGGAGTGCAAATTGCCGCAACGCAATTCCACACCTACAATCACCGTTACATCTTGACGCTTCGCGTGCCATTTTGAAAACGAGAGCCGGATTACTGCCCTCGATGGGGCCACGCGTTCTTGCGAGGTCTGGTCTCTCGCTGGCCCCTTTTGCAGGAGAAGGAAATCAAGCAAGTCGGACGTCAATCGCAGAAATGCGTTCTGCGCCAGCCCCCTTGATAATTCACAATTCAGAATTCAGCATTGCCCCTTTACCTCTGCTATAATGACCGGCCTCGCAGGACCCGATGAGGGAAGGTGGTTAGTTGATGACTACTCGATCCTTCGTTGCACCTCGCCCCAGGCGGCCTTAAGCCGCAATCGATAGAATTTCTCCGTGAATCTTCTGTCCCGGCACCTTTCATCGAAAGGGTTCGGGATATTTCCATCAGGATACCGCCCCTATGCTCTTCAAAACCCTAAGCGCCTCCGTCTTTGGCATTGATGCCTACCCCGTGGAAGTGGAGGTTGACATCACGGCAGGCCAGCCCTTCTTTACCACCGTCGGCCTGCCCGACGCCACTGTTCGCGAAAGCCGCGAGCGCATCAAATCCGCCATCAAGAACTGCGGTTTGGAATTCCCCTGGCAGAACATCACGGTGAACCTCGCGCCCGCCGACGTGAAGAAGGAAGGCTCGGGATTCGACCTGCCCATCGCCCTGGGGATTCTGGGCACCACGGGCGCGCTGTTGAAAACCGATTTGAAAGACATCCTCTTTCTTGGTGAGCTTTCGCTGGATGGCAGCCTGCGGCCCATCAAGGGAGCTCTCTCCGTCGCCACCATGGCGCGGCAGAAGGGCATCCGCAAGCTGGTGCTGCCGCTGGAAAATGCCGCGGAGGCCGCCGTGGTGCAGGGCGTGCAGGTTTACGGACTGCGCTCACTGCCTGAGGCGCTTGACCTGATCAACGAGACGCGGGAGTTCAAGCCCGTCCACGTTGACACAACGGCGATGCTGGCGCAGGCCTGCCAATACACGGTGGATTTTCGCGACGTCAAAGGCCAGCTCCACGCCAAGCGCGCCATTGAAGTGGCCACGGCCGGCGGGCACAACATCCTGATGATCGGCCCTCCCGGAGCGGGCAAGACCATGCTGGCCAAGCGCATTCCCACCATTCTGCCGCCCCTCACGTTTGATGAGGCCATCCAGACCACCAAGATTCACAGCGTGGCCGGAGTGCTGGAAGGTGGCGCTGGTTTGATGGGCGTGCGCCCCTATCGCTCGCCCCACCACACCATCTCCGATGCCGGACTGATTGGCGGCGGCGTGGTTCCGCGGCCCGGCGAAGTCAGCCTGGCGCACAACGGCGTGCTATTTCTTGATGAGCTGCCCGAATTCCAGCGCAACGTGCTGGAAGTGATGCGCCAACCCCTGGAAGACGGCAGTGTCACCATCGCCCGCGCCGCCATGACGCTCACTTTTCCCGCGCGCTTCATGCTGGCCGCGGCCATGAATCCGTGCCCGTGCGGATTTTTTAACGACCCTTCGCGCGAATGCACGTGCACGCCGCCGCTGATTCAGCGCTATGTTTCCAAAATCTCCGGGCCGCTGCTTGACCGCATCGACATCCACATTGATATGCCCGCCGTGCGCTTCCAGGAATTGCGCCAGGAAGCGGGCGGCGAAACGTCTGACGTCATTCGCGCCCGCGTCATCCGGGCACGCGAGCGCCAGCTGGAACGCTTCCAGGGCGAGAAGATCTTCTGCAACGCGCAGATGAGCTCGCGGCAGATTCGCAAGTACTGCGACATCTCTCCTGACAGCGAGCGCATGCTGGAAAGCGCCATGAACCGCCTCGGCCTCTCCGCCCGCGCCCACGACCGCATCTTGAAAGTCTCCCGCACCATCGCCGATATGGAGGGCGCGGAAAACGTAAGCAGCGACCACGTCTCCGAAGCCATCCAATACCGCTCGCTCGACCGCAGCTATTGGACGTAGATTGAGCGCTGAGGAGGTGAAGCCTTTGATCTTGCAAACTGCAAGAGCAAAAGGTCGAGCCAAGCGCCGGACGCCGACTCACGCCTTCACTGGACCCGCATTGGCCGCATGTGGTGTAGGATAATCTTGTATTCAGGGATCGTGATAAACCAAAGTTGCGCGAGGGGCAAGGCTGTTCACATAGCCCGGATTTCTTAACTCCCTGTTGGCACCGATGCTTCTGAGCCCCAAGGGGGCGTGATAGCTCAGCCCAGGCCATCGGCCTGGGTTTCGAGGACGAAGGGTTACCCCAAGCCCTGAAGGGGCGGAATAAGCAACAAGGTGATGGTTAGGGATGTAAGCGTTTATTACGCCCATACAGGGCTTTTGATACGCATTTAATGATGTTGCCGTAAACCCAGGCCGTTGGCCTGGGCTGGGTTATCGCGCCCCATCGGGGCTTAAATCTTGCATCGCCCAAAGTGAACCGCCGAGGCTTGTGAAAAGTTCGGGTTAGGACAATTCTTGAGCCAGCCACCTTAGAGTGCGGTAGCAGCAGCTACCGCCTTTCGGAGTCGCGCAGTGAGCCTTGGCCGAATAAACCAAACGCAGAAGGCGGTAGCTGCTGCTACCGCACTCCAAGGTGGGGTTCGCTAGCAGTTGAATTGCCTAATCTGTCGCGACAAGGAGAATGCTGAGGTTGTCTCATGCCTGACTTCAACCGATACTGGGTCGGGGTTCACTCCATTCTCGCCATGATGGTGATGGCTTCGTGCAGTCCCGTTCGCGCCCAGATTGTCGCTTTCGGCGCTAGTAATGTTTCAGGATGGAACGTAGCCGCATCCGAAACATTTGCGGCGCAGCTCCAGGCCATGCTGCGGGAAAAAGGGTACAACGTCAGGGTTTTGAACAAGGGGATTTACGGCAACTCCACCGCGGAGATGCGTAATCGGATGGAGGCGGACATTCCCGAGGGCACCACAATCGTCATTCTGGATACGACGGGCGGGCTTTATAACGACTCTTTCAAAGGGATCAGCCGTGAGCAGGGCGATGCGGACATGGCGGCGATTACCGACCGCCTGAAGGCGCGCGGCATCAAAGTCTTTCCATTCAGCGCGGCTGACCTTCCCGCCGAGTATCACCAGCAGGACCACGTGCATTTAAACCCCGAGGGCCACAAGCTGCTCGCTTCGCAGCTTCTCCCCCAAATCACCGAGGCCCTGGGGCCGCCGCCTGCAACGCCGGAGTCCGTGCGCCGCGCCTGCGCGGCCGACGCCCGCAGATTGTGCGCAAAAGTCCTTGGCGATGATGAGAAGCGCCACGCCTGCATGCACGAACATAACTCCGAACTCTCTCTCGATTGCCGCCGCGCCATCGCCGCCAGCCGTCAGCACTGACCCATCAGATTGAGGTTGCCGCTGGCTCGATCTCGCCTTAGTCTTGAACTCGCTTGAAAAGGAGCGCTGCGATCGCACCCATCACACTCACGTCCGTTCTGGAGACAGCCGACAGCACCCTCTGCCAGGTGGCCACCCATGCCCCCGGCCCGGCCGGAGTTCTGCCCCTCAGCGCCGAAATGCTGCTCAGTCAACCTTCGGGCAATCTCTTTGGTTTGAGCCAGAGCGCCGGCATGGGTTGGGACCCGGCGCGGCTGCTCGACCCCGAATTCCTGATTTTGAGCACGCACGGCGGCCTGCGCGCCGAAAACGGTGAGGCCATTGCGCTGGGCTTGCACACGGGGCACTGGGAAGTGGGCCTGCTGGTGGCGGAAGCGGCGCGGGAGCTAAAATCCCTGCGCGCCGTTCCTTTTGCCGGGGCCTGCACCGACCCTTGCGATGGCCGCACGCAGGGCACCACGGGCATGCTTGATTCGCTGCCCTTCCGCAACGATGCCGCCATCGTGCTGCGCCGCCTCATTCGCTCGCTGCCCACGGGAAAAGGCGTCATCGGCATCGCCACCTGCGACAAGGGTTTGCCCGCCATGATGATGGCGCTGGCAGCATCGGGAAATCTTCCCACCATTCTCGTGCCTGGCGGCGTCACGCTTCTGCCGGAAACGGGCGAGGATGCGGGCAAGGTGCAGACGCTGGGCGCGCGTTACGCTCAGAACCAGATCAGCGTTGAATACGCCGCCGAGGTGGGCTGCCGCGCCTGCGCCTCTCCCGGAGGCGGTTGCCAGTTTCTCGGGACGGCGGCCACAGCGCAGGTTGTGGCTGAGGCGCTGGGATTGGCCCTGCCGCACACGGCGCTCGCGCCCTCGGGCCAGCCGATCTGGCTTGATGCCGCGCGCCGCTCCGCCCGGGCGATTCTGCGCCTGCACCAGTTGCAAACCGGCACGTCGGAAATCCTGACGCAAGCGGCCATCCGCAACGCCATGGTGGTGCACGCGGCGTTTGGCGGCTCCACCAATCTTCTGCTTCACGTGCCCGCCATCGCCTTTGCGGCGAAATTGCAGCGGCCGGTTGCCGCCGACTGGGCGGAGGTGAATCGCCTTGTGCCGCGCCTGGTTGACGCCCTGCCCAATGGACCACGCAACTTCGCCACGGTTCAGGTCTTCCTCGCGGGCGGGGTGCCGGAAGTCATGCTGCACTTGCGGCGCGCGGGATTGCTCGACACCACCGTCAAAACTGTTACCGGAGAATCGCTCGACGCTTCCCTGGATTGGTGGGAGCAGAGCCCGCGCCGCCAGGAATTGCGCCGCCGCTTGCGGGAGCTGGATGGCATCGATCCCGACGACGTTATCATGACGCCCGACCAGGCGCGCTCCAAGGGAATCGGTTCCACCATCTGTTTTCCCGTGGGCAATCTCGCGCCGGACGGCTCCGTTATCAAGAGCACCGCCATTGATCCCTCGCTGATCGACGCTGACGACGTCTATCGTCACGTGGGCTCGGCCAGGGTTTTCATTACGGAAGCCGCGGCCATCGAAGCCATCAAGAGCGGCGAGGTTTCAAAAGGTGACGTGATCGTGCTGATCTGCGGCGGTCCGGCCGGGGCGGGAATGCAGGAGATCTATCAGATCACTTCCGCGCTCAAACAATTGCCACATTGCAAGCACGTGGCCGTCCTCACGGATGCGCGCTTCAGCGGCGTCTCCACGGGCGCGTGCATCGGCCATATTTCGCCCGAGGCGCTGGCTGGGGGTGCAATTGGAAAAGTCCTGGAGGGCGACCAGATCGAAATCGTGATCGACCGCAAACAACTCACCGGGTCGCTTCATCTTGTGGGAGATGTCAGGGAAATCTTCGGCGCGGAAGAGGGCACCCGCCGTTTGAACCAGCGCCAACGCCGGCCCGATTTGCGTCCCCATCCCTCGCTTCCGGAAGATACGCGCCTCTGGGCCGCCCTGGTTCAGGCCAGCGGAGGTGTTTGGGGAGGCTGCGTTTACGACACGGAAAAGATTATCTCTTTATTGGATAGGCCCCGGTAACCCCCTTAACAATCAATCAGTTGGCGTTGCCGCGGACGCCATTACCATCGCCCAAGAGGCGGCATTCCTGGTGCTCGCAAAAACGTGAGCAAAACAGTACAGACATTAACCGCAAAGGCATCCACGATGATAGCGCTGCCGGTTCGGCTGGAGGCCAAGCGTCCAGGAATTGGAACCGGGTTCGCCCGCCGGCCTTTTTGCCTTCGCGAGTGGATTCTTTTAGTGCCGGAATTTACGGCGCTATAACCGCAAAGCTCCATGATGGGGATTGCCGCAGGGCTTGCGGGTATTCAGGTACGAAGGCGAATGGGTTACAGCCTGATCCACGCCCGACAGACATATCTTAAGGAGACTCACCATGAAATTTAATCCTCTCCACGATCGAATCCTGATTAAACGGATTGAAGAAAAAGAGACCGCAAAGGGTGGAATCATCATTCCCGATTCGGCCAAGGAAAAACAGCAGGAAGGCGAAGTCATCGCCGTAGGAAACGGCCGGAAGACCGAAGACGGGAAGGTCATTCCCCTCGACGTGAAGGCGGGGGACCGCATTCTTTTCGGCAAGTACTCCGGCACGGAGATCAACGTCGACAGTGAAGAATTTCTGATTTTAAAAGAGGAAGAAGTGCTGGGAATTATTGAAGGCAGAGCGGCCACAGCCGGCGGCAAGAAATAGTCCAGTACGCGATTTGAAGCGCCTCGGCGTGGGTTGATCCGCCGCGAGGTGCGGCAACAGAACTTATACAAGTGAAGACATCGAATTTCAGGAGGAATTGACTATGGCAAGCGCAAAGCAGGTTATTCATGGCGAGGAAAGCCGCCAGGCGATACTCCGCGGAGTGAACCAGCTCGCGGACGTTGTAAAGGTCACGCTGGGCCCCAAGGGTCGCAACGTGGTTCTGGATCGAAAGTTTGGTTCCCCGACAATCACCAAAGACGGCGTAACCGTGGCTAAAGAGGTCGAGTTGTCGGACCCGATCGAAAACATGGGCGCGCAGATGGTGAAGGAAGTTGCTTCCAAGACTTCTGACATCGCGGGCGACGGCACCACAACCGCCACAGTCCTGGCGCAGGCGATTTTCCGCGGCGGAGCGAAGACCGTGGCTGCGGGCGCCAACCCCATGGCCATCAAGCGCGGCATTGAGAAGGCAGTTCGCGCCATCTGTGGCTACGATGAGACGGGCAAGAACGGCAGGAAGCATGTCAACGGCGAACTTGACAAGATTTCCAAGCCGGTTGAGGGCGATATGATTGCGCAAGTGGGCACCATTTCCGCCAACAACGACCGCACGATCGGCAACATCATTGCCGCCGCCATGAAGAAGGTGGGCAAGGATGGCGTGATCACCGTGGAAGAATCGAAGACCATGGACACGGCGCTGGAAGTGGTGGAGGGCATGCAGTTTGACCGCGGCTATCTCTCACCCTACTTCGTCACCGATCCGGAGCGGATGGAATGCGTTCTGGAGAATGCGCTGATACTGATTCACGAGAAGAAGATCAGTTCCATGAAGGACCTGTTGCCCCTGCTGGAACAGATTGCCAAGTCGGGCAAGCCGCTGTTGATTCTGGCGGAGGATGTTGAAGGTGAGGCCATGGCCACGCTTGTGGTCAACAAGCTGCGCGGCACTTTTCAGTGTTGCGCGGTGAAGGCCCCGGGGTTCGGCGACCGTCGCAAGGCCATGTTGGAAGACATCGCCATCCTGACCGGCGGCAAGGCCATCTCCGAAGACCTGGGCATCAAGCTTGAAAACGTAAAGCTTGAGGACCTCGGCAAAGCGCGTAAGATCACCATCGACAAAGACAACACCACCATCATCGAAGGCGCCGGCAAGAGCGCGGACATTGAAGGCCGCGTCAAGCAGCTTCGCACCCAGGTGGAAGACACCACTTCCGATTACGACCGCGAAAAGTTGCAGGAGCGCCTGGCCAAGCTGGTGGGCGGAGTTGCACAGATTAAAGTGGGCGCGGCAACCGAGACCGAGATGAAGGAAAAGAAAGCTCGCGTTGAGGACGCCATGCACGCCACCAAGGCAGCCGTGGAAGAGGGCATCGTGCCCGGCGGCGGAGTGGCGCTGTTGCGCTGCATTCCCGCTCTCAACAAGCTGAAGGGCGATGAGGACGAACAGATCGGCATCGACATCGTCAAGCGCGCGCTGGAAGAGCCGCTGCGCATGATCGTGGCCAACGCCGGCCATGAAGGCGCGGTGGTGGTTGAAAAAGTGATGGCGAATAACAATCAGAACTTCGGCTTCAATGCCGAGACTGAGACCTACGGCGACCTCGTGGCCGAAGGCGTGATCGACCCCACCAAGGTCACACGCGCCGCGCTGCAGAACGCTGCGTCAATTGCCTCACTGTTGCTCACCACGGAGGCTTCTGTCAGCGAGTACGCGGACCAGAAGGACGCGGCCCCGGCGGGACCCCCTGGAGGCGGCATGGGCGGGGGAATGTACTAAAAGGCAGTCAACGTAAGTCAATTGCCGGCAAGGATGGGGTGGCAACAAGCCCCAGCTTGCCGGCAATGTTCGTGCCCTGTAGGCGTGGGCAAAAACGAAGAAGGTAAACCAATGGTACAGAAACTCGGCATCGGGATGCTCCTCATCAAGGATGGTACTTCCTTGCCGCAAGGCTTGCAGGTGGAAAGCGAGCCCTATTTAAAAGGCTGGAGTCTGATCAGGAATTTGGACAGCTCCACCATGGACCGAAAGCTTTGCGATTCGGCGTGGTCATTTTTCTTCATGGCGGGCGAGACCAAGGCCATGGCCTTTGGTTCGGACCTGGTGGAAACAACCCGCCGGGCGGTTAAGAAGATTATTGGCGGCATGAGATTGAAGCAATTCAACTGCCTGGAAATTACCCGGGTGGAGAAGAAGAAATTCCTCGGGGCGCCCTTCGTCACGGTTGGCGGACATCCACGGCACATTCAGGAAAGCATGTATCTCTTCCATACCAGGCATATTTCGGATTGGAAGCAGGAGCCGCTGCCGGCCGTGTGAATCGATGCGCACGATCCTTGCAGCAGGAGTTTCTGCATTGCGATTGCTTCCCTTCGCTCGATTGTTTTCCCCAGGGTGCCGTACCAGTCTGCCCCAATGCCTCTCCTTTCCCACGGGTATCGTTATCCTCCACCCAAGCCTGTGCTAGAATCACGCCGCCGCTAAAATCCTTCGCTTCGGCGAAATCGAGCGGCGCGGAGTTTTGCCATTTTCCGTCCTCCTGCGGAAAGGAAAGTTCATCATCATTATTCTTAAAGCAATCGAGCCTTTCCCCGCACAGTGACGAACCCACAGGGAGATTGTTATGTTGACAGCACGAGACCGCTGGTTGGCTCTTTTCGAGGGGAAGGATCCCGGCAAGGTGCTTTGCGATTACTGGGGCACGGCTGAAGTCACCAGCCGGTTGCAGAAGGAACTGAACTGCCCCACCGAACGCGCTCTGTTTGAACACCTGGGAGTGGACAAGCTGGTGATGCTGGGCCCCACCCACCCCCACGGCACGGAAGAGACGTGGCACACCTCATCGATGTGGAGCCTTTTTCACGTGGAGGTGACCAATATCTCCTACGGCGAGGGCCTGGGAACGTACGAAGAGGCCTCGGGCAATCCCCTGGCGCAGGCAGAAACCGCGGCCGATGTGGAGCGCTTTGCGTGGCCCGATCCCACGTTGTTTGATATTGAAGGCCTGCGAGCCCGGATGGAATCGTGGCACGGCTACCCGATCCAGGGCGGCTGCTACGAACCGTTCTACGTCTACTCGCGGCTGAGGGGAATGGAGCAGGCGCTTGCCGATCTCGCTATGAATCCCGAGGTGGCGGAAGCCGCCCTGGAACACCTCTATTACTTTCACGAATCGTTCATTCGCCGCACGCTGGAAGTGGCCAAAGGCTTGGTCGATTTCATCTACGTGGCGGAAGACCTGGGCACGCAGGATAATCTGCTGATGAGCCCGGCAACTTTCCGCCGCTTTCTGAAACCGTGGATGCGCAAGATGGTGGACCTGGCACACTCCTTCGGCGTCAAAGTGATGCACCATGACGACGGCGCCATCCGCGCCATGCTGCCGGACCTGCTCGACACCGGCATCGACATGCTCAATCCCATCCAGTGGCGCTGCAAAGGCATGGAGCGCGAAGGCCTGGCGCGGGATTTCGGCAAATCCATTGTCTTCCACGGCGCCGTGGACAATCAGCAGACGCTGCCCTTTGGCACTCCAGACGACGTGCGGCGCGAAGTGGCGGAGAATATCCGCATCTTCAGTGGAGGGAAAGGCTACGTGGTGGCGCCGTGCCACAACCTTCAGCCCAACACCCCCACGGCGAATATCCTGGCGCTGTATGAGGCCGTGCGGGAAGCCTCAGCGTGAGGCGCTTCACCCGATTGGACTGGGCCCGAAGTCAACCTTAGAAGTAAACCTTAAATGACCGAGGCGCGGGTGGGGATTGCACCCGCGCCAGAGTCACCCCGCTGCCTGAATGCCCCCACAATGAGAAACATTTAACTCAAGTTATTCCCATAACTACCGATAGAGGTTGTTGAACAGCAATTGCCCGAGTGCGTCGGCAAGAAGGTGTAGGGGGGTGGGAGGGGGCAAAGCATCCCCGGAGGCGCGGGCGGAAACCTACTGGCGAAGGAGTGTCTTCAATGCAGGATAAAATGTTCAAGGCCACAACCATCGTAGCTCCGGACGTCTCCAACCGTCTGATTTTGGAAGCGGCATTTAATGAGTGGGCGGAAGAGACCAAGCCCGCGAGCATCCTTCACGTTCACTATTATCACGACATGGAAGCGCACGTTCGGGGTTATCAGGTGGTCTATCAGGAGCCGTGGGTGCCGTATCTGGCGCCCGAGGTTCCGCGGGAGCAGGAGCCGGCGCGGATGCTGGTTTAAGAAGATCGATTTCGGCTGTGATCCTCGTCGCGATCTCCACCGGGGCTCCGGCAGGTCCGTGGTGGCAGGTCGTGGCGGGGCACGGCCGACTGTAGCGTGATCAGGGCGCGTCAGGCTGTGGGCACGCGGCCGGCGTGATGGTAGGTAGGCTGCACGCTATGGTTGGCGCGCGGCGAACTGTAGGGTTCGCCGCGCGCTTTTTAATTTCCAGCGCGTTCTATGTGCTCACCAGGTTTTGGGGCTCGCCACCAAGGTAGGCGTTCAGGTTTTCCACCGTTGTCGTTAGAATCCGCTCCACAGCCTCCACGCTGTTGAATCCGATATGAGGGGTGATGACGACGTTATCGCGGTTCAGCAGGGAGTGATTCAGCAGCAGGGTGCGCAGCTTTTCCTGGGTCAGGGGCTGCGCCAGAATTTGACGCTCGTCCTTCAGCAATTCTTCACCCTCCAATACATCTAGTCCCGCACCTGCGACAATGCCCTCATCCAGCGCCAGAGTGAGGGCGGCAGAATCGATCAGGCCGCCGCGCGCGGTGTTGATCAACAGTGCTCCCCTCTTGATTCGCCTGACATTTTCCAGGTTAATCAGGTGATGTGTGTGGGGCGAGTACGGGCAGTGAAGCGAGATGATGTCAGACGTTTCAAGCAACTCATCCAGTGGGACATAATGGAAGTTCAGCACCTCGGCCAGAAGAGGCTCATGGTGGGTATCAAACGCCACCACGCTCATGCCGAAACCTTTGGCAATTTTGATGGTGTGCAGGCCGATGCGCCCGGCGCCAATCACTCCCAGCGTCTTGCCCGCCAGGTCAAATCCCCGCAGGTCGCGAAAGGGAATCTCCCGGGCGAGAGTGTGCACAAACGCCTTATGAATGTTGCGCGAGAGGGCAAGAATCAGGGCGAAGGTGTGTTCGGCCACGGTATTCTCACCATACGAAGGAACATTGGAAACTGGGATTCCCCGCTCCTTGCAACAGGTAAGGTTGATGTGGTCGTACCCCGTGGAACGTGTGGCGATGAACTTGAGGGCAGGAAGCTGTTCCAGAACCTCGCGAGTCAGGGTGGAGTGGACAAAAGTCGAAATAATGTCTGCGTCCTTGGCCTGTTCAATCGTCCTCTCCGTCAACGGTCCGGAGGAAAGATGTAGGGTGTGTCCCTCAAACCGGCCGTTGCGCAGTTCAGCCTTTTCCCAATCTTCCAGTTCAAAAAATGCGATTTTCATCCTGCCCCCAGTGATACTTAACTCTAAACGTAGCCCCGGCGGCAGGTCAACTCGTTGACTTTGCCACCAGGCGGCGCTCCCAAAGAGGCTTTGGGGCTTCCTGGAAGCTTGATATGCATTTGAAATAAAGTCGCTTGCAGACTTGTTGAGCGAAGTGCCCCAGGGTTCTGAGGGGCTGGGCAGAAGTGGGTAGTCCATTGCCATACGCCGAGACCGTGCGGGGGCGTAGACTTATTATTTATTTTTTAAATGAGCACTTTTGAACAGACTTCCCGCCCGGTGAGCGTTAATTTGTTGGTAAGCATATGAGCGAAGCCACTTCGACTGCACAGTTTGGACTATGGGAAAGAGAGTTAAGGATGACTCGCTCACTCCTCCCCTCAAATCAAGCCATGAAGTTCAGTTACCAAGTCAAAATGGGCACTCCGGCCTCCCGCCGGGGTGCCCCCCTCATTCCAGTGAATCTTGGGAAGTAAGCAGCGCTGAGAGTGCTGTTCAAGGCTTGCTTCGTGCCGCACTTGACGGTAAGGATTCGGTAATATTGCCCCGCTTGAGCTCTCCCCTCGGTCCAAACGCTTCCAACGGAATTGGGAACTCAAAAGTCTGCAGCGCCTACTGCACATCCACAACGCAGCGGAATCCCACCGTGGCAGAGCGGTCCGTGCTGGGCGCGATCAGAAGATATTTTCCATGTTCGTTCAACTTATAGGCTTGCGGGAAGTACCACATGGAACCTTGGGGCTGGTAGTAGCTGCCGCCCCGTAAGATAGCTGCTCGGGTGTGGGAATCGATAAATTCCTCGGTCCACTGCCAGACGTTGCCAACAAGATCCTCCACTCCAAACGGGCTTCCGCCTTGGGGATAGGCGTCCACGGCAGCGGGTTCGTGCATCTCGCGACCCTTCTGCGCGGGTGGCACGGCGGCGCTGCTCCAATCATTTCCCCAGGGGTAGAGGCGGCCATCGGGTCCCTGTGCAGCGTACTGCCACTCCCATTCGTGAGGAAGCCGTTTTCCCGCCCACGCCGCGTATGCGCGCGCGTCTTCCAGGGAAACCCAGGTGACCGGTTTATTCGCCCAGCCCTCGGGATAAGCCCCATCCTTCCAATCGCGCAGGAAATTGTGGTCATCCTTCGGGTGGTATTGCGTGGCGTCGAGGAATTTCTTGAACTGTTCGTTGGTCACCGGAAACTTATCGATGTAGAACGGTTTGATGGAAAGCACCTGCGAGTGATACCGCCGCGGCGCGTCTTCCCAGGGGTACTGCACGTCCACTCCAATATCATTGTGGCCTTCGATTTCAACGCCGGAGACGCGGAAATTAAAACTGGCCCCCGGGATGGACACCATGCCCTCAGGCGCGGCGGTGGCAGGCTTGGTCGCGCTGATGGGAACAACTTGTTGCGGCAGGAATTTCCATTCGTGGGAAAAATCCCGCAGGTGTTTCTGGCCGAGTTCGCCCATGCGCGCCAGCAATTGGTGAACTTGTTCGTTGGGTTCGCTCCAGAGGGCCAGCACAGCGCCGTAGCCCCTGGCCTCAATTTCAAAGCTCAGCGTTGCCGTGCTGCCCTGAATTTCAGGCTTCAGCTCAGTGCCATTCCACAAGTCGTATAAATGCACGCCTGCTGTGTAAGGGACCACGATCTGCCGTCCCGCAAGGTCATATTCATTGCGATTCACGACGGTCCAAAGGTCCCTGCCCACGCCGGGGAACTTGCTGGCGAAAACTCCATCCTGAAGCGTGGGTGTGTGCGGTTCCCAATCCGCGCTGGTCAGAAGGGGGGCCATGGCGCGCTCAATGGTGGAAATCCGCCGCAAGGCTTCCGCATCGCGGGGAGTTATTTCATTCCAGATGCCCCAGATGTTTTCCCAGCTCTCATATCCCACACCGTTGAAGAACGCGTGCTGAAGGTCGTCGGTTTTGTCGCGTCCCCAGCGGCGGCAGATGTTCACCATGTGGCGCGATTCGAGCCATTTGTACTTGCTCACGGTGGGGATGAAGGAGTAATCCCAGTATCCCCAGCTCAGGTTATTCCAGGGAAGGCCAAGGTCAACGGTCAGGTTTTCAGGCTCAAATGCCAGTGGATGGCCGGTGGCGTCTGAAGCGGTTCGGAAGGCCATCGGAGCCACGTTCAGCGTGTCGCCATTCACACCATCGGCGCCCACATCAGCCAGCAGGCGCGCCGTGGCGGTCCAGTTGGGAACACCTTCGTCGCGCGTACCCTGGTCCCACAACATCACCGGGAAAAGCACTTGCACACCGCGCCGATGGAAGTCCGCGATCATCTGCCGCACACCCGCGACGCCGCCGGGCATGTCGCGGAGCAGGTCATACTGATTGCGGTTGTCGATTCCGATGTTTGGGTAGGACTGCCAGATCAGGAGGCTATCAATGCCTCCGTAACGGTGCTGCAAGTCGTCCAGATAACGGTCCACGGTGTACTGGCCCATCACGGGATCGTAGAAGTAGCGGTCATGAATCATCATCTGCGGCTGAATGAAGCTCGATTGCGCCCACCTCAGCTCCGGGCGATCGTATTCCGCCCCGCTATATCCAATGCGAATGCGCTGTTCCATGCGCCAGTGCTGAAGGTCAGCCAGCCACTTGGGGAATTCCGCCTTCGTGGGCGGCCCGGGAATTTGTGAACCATGCGGCGGGTAAGCCGTATCTTGCGCGCAAGCCATGGTGGGAATTAAGACGATGGAAAAGACGAAGAAGAGAAGGCGTTTGCTCATACGTGGTCCTTTGCGTGGTCAATCCGCACTTCGCACGGCGGGCTTGAGCATTCGGACGCAATGCTCCGCCTGCTTGCGGCTCCCATCTTACGTTCGCCGGGACGCGAAACCAACAGGAAATCACGCGACCCACTTTATTTCGGGTGGGTTCCGTAAGCAGTTGCTTCCGGCGGAGGTGCGATTATAATGGGCGCGCCGAACATGCCCGCTTCTCCCCAACCCGAAGCAGTGCGAGAACTCCAACACGACATTGAGGGCCTGCTGCACCAGCTTCGCCATCCCACGCTGGTGGAGAACGAGGTGGTGCTGCTGGATCTCACCGCGTCGCAATGGCGCTTGACGGTGGAATTTGGCAAATTGATTTTCAGCGCCTGGAATGCTTCAAAATCCCTCTCGCGGAAGGTGGAGGAGATTGCCTACCGTGACCGGGATCGCTTTGGGATTTTCGTGCGCAAACCCGGTGGGCGCGAGACCACAACCCTGGAGTTTCGCGAATTGCACGCGTCGGAAGTTGTGTCCCGTGTCGCCGGGCGCACAGGTTATCGCCTGCAACTCACCGCCCTGCTCGAGCGCGAATACCGGGGCTGGAAATTTGAGCGCGTCAGTAATCGCTCCGACCGCGAGCACTCTTTTTCCGCGTGGTACACGCGCGGCCTGGCCACGCAAGGCCGCTCCGCCTGGGCGTTTCTGGGACTCGCCGAGGAGGAAGGCGCAGGCGCTCAAGATGGCGTGCTGGCGTTCGGCCTTATCTGGCTTGATTGGCTGCGCAGCCGCCAGGACCGTGTGGCGATTACACATTTGAAGTTGTTTCTGCCACCCGCTGCTGTCAGCGTGATCGCTCATCGCGCTGCGTATCTCAATCCCCGCGCTTTGAATGTGGAGATTTACGAATGGCGGGCAGGGCAAGCATCCGCCACGCCCGTTGACCTGAAGGACTATGGCAATGTTGAGACGCGGCTTGCACCCCGGCGCCAGGCTGAGTTGCTGAAGCAGGACCACACTCGCCTGCTCCGCGAGATGCTGGGTGAGGACAGCGCGAAGATGGAAATCATTCCTGATTCCGCCGGTACATTGTCCTCCTTGCGCATTGCGGGCTTGGAAGTGGGACGAATTGAGGGCCAACTGGCGCCGCGCATCTACTTTGGCCTTGAGGGCAGCTTCCGTCGGCTGGATGACTCGGGCCTCAATGACTTCAGCAGTTTTCTGCGCGAGGTGGGGCGGATTCGATGCGCGGCGAGCCCTGACCCTCAGCACGAATTCTATCGCCTTCAGTCAGAGCGATGGCTTGAAAGCCTGCTCTTCCAGGACATCACGCGCATCGATCCGTCACTTTCACCCCAGCATGTCTATCCACAGGTTCCGGCCTTCTCGGGAAGCGATCGCGGGATCATTGACCTTCTTACCATCACGCGCGGGGGGCGGTTGGCCGTGGTGGAGCTGAAGGTCCACGAAGAGATCAACCTTCCTCTTCAGGGGCTGGACTACTGGCTGCGGGTGAACTGGCTCCAGAGCCGCAAACAGTTTCAGGAATTCGGGTACTTCCACGGCTGCGAACTTTCGTCCGCGCCTCCGTTGCTCTACCTGGTGTCACCGGCGTTCCGGTTCCATTCCAGCACGGGGAGCCTTCTGCGCTACTTTGATCGAAGGATTGAAGTCATTCTGATCGGGATCAATGATACCTGGCGCAAAGAGATCAAAGTGCTCTTCCGCCATCAGAACCCTGCCGGTTCGCCTCCCTGAAGCCCGGTCTGAACGGCAAGCCTGACGATGCGGATTCCTGAGGCCGGTTCTCCTGAAAGCCTATGGGCCGCCCATTCGTGCCTTTTCGTTATTGTCAGTAAATTTTCTTCTTTGCGTAAAACGTGGAATCTGGTATAGCATCTAATGTCTTTGGCCTCTTCCTTTTAAAGGACTTGATTATGCGGGTAAGGTTTTGGGGAGTGCGTGGCTCTACCCCCACTCCGCAACCTGAGAATTTACGTTACGGGGGAAACACGCCCTGTTTGGAATTTCGGTCCGACGCCGGCTCCCTGCTGATCGCCGACTGTGGCAGCGGTCTAAGAATGCTGGGAAAGTCGTTGATGAAAGAGTTCGCGGGCCGGCCCATCCGCGGCAACGTCCTGATCACGCATTTTCATTGGGATCACATCCAGGGATTGCCCTTTTTCGTTCCCCTCTATAATCCCGCCAATCAATTCCATTTTTACGCCAACCGGCCGCACGAATCGGCGTTGGAAGACATTCTGGGCGGCCAGATGACCCAACCCTACTTTCCGGTTGATATGACGGCCATGCGCTCAAATCGGAGTTACACGGAGATTTCCACCGAAGCCTTTCAACTGGACGATTTTCGCATCCAGCCCACTCGGTTGAACCATCCCCAGGGGTGCCTTTCCTACAGAATTGAGAACAACGGAAAATCTGTGGTTTTTGCCACTGACACGGAGCCGGGAAATCCCCAGGCTGATCTTGCTATGCGCGAGGTTTGCAAGGACGCTGACATCCTGATTTACGATGCCCAGTATGAGTGCAACCAACTCGAACGCGAAAAGAAGGGGTGGGGGCATAGTTGCTGGGAGGCAGGTGTGAAGATCTGTCAGGAGAGTGGCGTCAAGCAGCTGATTCTATTCCACCACGATCCTGATTCCGATGACCGCGCCATCGATGCTTTGCAGGAACGGGCCCGCACCCGGTTCCCCAATACGCGTGCGGCATTTGAAGTGATGGACATTACTTTGTAGATTTGTGCCTCGCACCACAGCGGCGGTCCTCATTTCCTGAAGAACCTCAGAACAAGCGATCCGAATCCAGCAGCAATGTTACCGGCCCGTCATTCACCAGTTCCACATCCATCATGGCGCGGAATCGTCCTGTCTCCGTGGGGATGCGGCGATTGCGAAGAGATTTAATAAAGGCTTCGTAGAGGGACAGAGCCTGGTCAGGCGCGGCAGCTTGATCGTAGCTTGGGCGGCGGCCCTTGCGGCAATCGCCATAAAGGGTGAATTGGGATACGCAGAGCGCCTGCCCCCCGGTTTCCAACAGTGACAGATTCATCTTTCCCTGGCCGTCATCAAAGACCCGCAGGTTTACGATCTTCTCCGCCAGGGCTTCACCTGCTGTTTCCGTGTCATCGTTCCCCACTCCCAAAAGAATGAGGAATCCGAACCCAATTCGGCCCACCACCTCATTTTCAACGCGCACTTCCGCCCGCTTGACCCGTTGCACCACGGCTCGCATTGTTGGAAAGGTCCTCCTTCTGGCGTTTGAAAACGCCGTTCCGCACCTTGACCCACGTTCAGTCTATCCTGAACTCGGCGTGAAAAATGCGGCGAAGTTTACTGTGGGAGGAGGTAAATTGCTGGTCCGGCTCAATCCATCGGGTGCCCTGTGCGGAGGTCCAGCCGCAGTCAACCCCAGCTATCCTCCCAGCACTAAAGTACTATTCCCCTATCTCGCCCCGCCAATCTGCCTATGTTAGACTATAGTCAAGTTGCCGAAGGGTGCAGTTCAAGTATTCGATTGTGCTTTGAAAGGCCCAACGCGTAAGGCATATCGAGAGGTGCAGCATGGGAAAGTCGACCACGTCACTCCCGCTACGACGCAGCACGCGCGTGAACATTGGATGCCCCGTAAGGATCTCAGGTTTAATGCCCAACCACGCGCCCTTTTCAGAGAACGCCCAGATTGTCACCGTCAGCAAGTTCGGCGCGAAGTTGAGGGCTCCCATTCAACTTCAGGTGGGAATGAAGGTCACTGTAGCGCCACTCTTGGGAAAGAAGTCGGGAGTCTTTCGCATCGTTTGGGTTGGCCGGCCGGGAACACCGCGCGCGGGAGAAGTGGGAATGGAATACGCAACGGAACCCACGAACCTGCTGGGAATCAATTTCCCTGACCAACACTCAGCCTCAAAATAAGCCCACACGTCGTTCGACTAGCAGTAAAATAGGTGCGTTTATCAAGGGAGGAAATCGCCCATGGTTCTACGCCGCCTTGCACTGCTTGCTGCATTAATGCTCTGCCTGTTTCCACTCTGCCGCGTTGCTCTTAGCGCCGCCCCCTTGCCACTTCCCGTTTTCTCCGCCCAGGATTCCGACTTTACGATGGGAGGGAAAATCACGGATAAGTCCCCGGGCAAGCTCACCATCAACAGCGGTGACAACATCATCTTCCACGTGCTTTACAGTGACAGCACGGAGATCAAGAAAAAGGATGGGAGCGCCGGGACCGCCCAGGACCTGCGGATTGGTGTCACAATCTCAGTCGCGGGAAGCCTGGCGGAAACCGGGGAGATCACCGCCAAGAAAATTGAGATTCAAGCGGATGATGCAGGAAAGCAGTAAGAATATTTATCAACTCTTCGTATTTTTAGTGACCGGGAATTCCGCACTCGCAATTGACTATGCAGAACTTTTCAAAGTCAGGTCAAGTTCCTTCAGCAGTGCATGCCGCAGGTGTTGGATTTTTCTCTTCAGCCCGGGAATGGTGAGCGAGATGAACAGCAGTCGCGCCTGTGGCCGGACCAATCCTGAATATCTCCACAAGTACCACCCCGATACAGGTAACGTTGGCGCGTAATATCCCGCCCAGGCTCTGCCTCGAAAATGTGCCACAAGGAAAATCTGCAGGATGTAAAAAGCCAGTATCACTACGGCTCGGATGGTGAGCTCGGTGGTGCGGGCTCGCGAACTGTTACGCTTGAACGAGCCTGCGACGAGAAGCACCAGCGCAATGGCCCAATGATTCAGCAAGCCATAGAGGGCAATCGGCAGGCCGAGCAGGGTTTCAAACCAGAGCAGCACCCGCCGCCACCCCGAACCCAGCGGAGAATCACCGCCATCCACTTCCAGTTCCCGCAATGCGCATTGCCTTTGCAGGGTACGGTAATCATCCAGTGATTTTCGTAACTCCACCAGCCGGCTGGGATGCAAAAAATTGGTCTGCTTCACCCATTCGGTCACCAAACGGCTCAGCACAAAACCTTCAGTGTCCTGCTTCCAATCCGGGCGCGTGGCCCAATCCTCCTGCAAGCCGGTTCGCAAGACATCCTCAAGATCGGTAAGGAAGAATTCCAGGTCTGCGGGCCGAAGCTGGAAGGCGTTTTCCTGAAAGCTCGATTCGAGTGCCGCCACCAGGGCAGGTGTTTCGGCGCCCGGTGCCGCCGTCGTGGTCTGGCCTTTCGCCGGGGCGATGGCTGAGCCGATATAGACCAGGATTTCGCGCGTTTGCGGGGTTGATTCCGGCAGGAAGAGGTGAACGGGATAGACGGTGGCGCGGCGTCCCGCCGTCATTGTTGCGGCACGTTCAATCAGGGCCGCAGCCGTGGATGCAAGGGTGCCCGGGGCATTCTGCCCCGTGGAATTCTGGTCTGCAAATACCACGAGTGCCCCACCGCGTGCCAGGACGTCCGCAGCCTCCCGCAGGGTGGGTTCTGAAGTCGCCTTTTCACCTTCAAAAAGGATCATGCCCATGTTGCGCGCCAGGAACCCAGCCAGGGGGCCGCGCACAAGGCTGTTCGGAAGCAGGCATTGCACCGGGCGCTCAATCGTGAGTGACAGCACCACCGCCTGCAGAAAGCCCGCCGGATGACTGACGGCAAACAGAACCGGCCCTTCGGCGGCAATTTTACCCGAATGCAGCAGACGGATTTTTCGACGGGTCAGGGCAAACCACGCGCGGACCAGCGTGTTCACCATTCCGGGCTTCGGCGTTATTGTTGGATCACTGCCCATGTGCAGACTTAACCTTTTCGCCGCTTGGGATGCCGTTTGTGGTGGACTTCAGGCGTTGCGGGCATCGCATCGCTTTCCCAACCAGGCACGGTTCCGACCGAACGAGTAATGGTATCAAACAGTCCGTAAACTTTCTGAAACTTCTGGCCTTGATCATCCATAAGGCGGAGACGGAAATACGGAACGCCATCAACTTCCGCCACCCGAATGGGGAAATAGCCGTTCAGATTGCTCTCCACAAACGCGGTGACATACTTATGGTCCTTGACCCACCAGGTAAAGACCCGGATGTGGGAAAAGTCAGCGTCCTGTGTGCCCAGACGTTCCGCCGTCAGATACTCCGGCACTGGCTGGCCTTCATCATCGACGGATTTAAGAACCACCCAGGCCACCAGGTTTGAGCCCTGGGCATAGGGTGAAAGCCTCTCGGGAGGGTCGAGGGCCACGAATCGCCCCATAACCCATCCGGCGTTGGCATCAGCGCGCACCAGGTACCATGCGTCGCGCAATTTGGGAGCAGCGGTCTGGCCGTCGGGCGCGATGCGATCCACCATGCGGCGGCCAAAAACCTGCAATTTCAGATTCTCCGGCAATTGTGCGAGTTGGATGGCGTCACGCGCAGGCTCAAGCCGCAAGTTGACGATACCGCTGGTGTGGCCGTCAGCCTGGGCGGGAATCTGGCTCAAATCACGAAGCAGTTTTTGGCCGCCTTCGTAGGTCTGCGAATCCAGCAGGTCTTTCAGCTCCACCCAGCCCGTCAGATTATCGGCCGTCTGGATTTGCGCCCAGTTGTGGGTGCGCTTGAGGATCTCCACTCGATCGCCGCTTTTCAGCGTTCCCACGGCAAGGCGCACTTCAGCGGGTGTATCGACCACCTGGATGCTTGGCGGCAGCACGTACCCCACTTCAACCTGGAGCATGTGCGCCGGCTTATACTTTAAGAAGTAATAGGCGGAGCCGATGGCTGCCAGAATCAATAACAAAAGAAGTGCGATTTTAATGACGATACCTCATTTGGTTTTGGATTTTAGATGGGCGGGAGCGCCTTGATTGATTCGGACGGCCTAAAGACCTGTATGAATGAAACGTTGGGGCCCCCCGGCAACAGGTTGCGCTGCGCAATTAATCCAAAACCCAAAATCTCTTATCCAGAATTGCCACATCCCGATGATGACTCAAACGCCGCCTTCATTCTACACTATGTAGCTGTCAGCAATCAGCGGTCAGCTTTCAGCCCGGCGGGCGAGAACTGGCAGCTGGTAGCTGATCGCTAAGAGCTGACAGCTTTTTTCCTTCGAGGTGATTTACGAAAATCGACCGCATGTTCATTACCGGGCCCGACGGGCCGCTGGAAGCGCTGATGGAATGGAACCCCGAGGTCACGGCAAGCCGAGTGGCGCTGGTTTGCCATCCGCACCCGATGTTTGGCGGAACCATGCACAACAAGGTGGTCTACCGGGCCGCAAAATCCGCGCTGCTTGCCGGGCTTCCCACGCTTCGCTTTAATTTCCGCGGCGCGGGGAACAGCGTGGGCGAATTCACCGGAGGCGAGGGCGAACGCGATGATGTGCGCGCCGCACTGGACTACCTGGCCGCCCATTTCCCCGGCTTGCCCGTCTGCCTGATGGGGTTTTCCTTTGGCTCGTGGGTGGGCCTTGACGTGGGCGCGACGGACGCGCGAGTCTCCACGCTCGTGGGCCTGGGCGTTCCCGTCAACATGTCGGACATGGATTACCTGCACGGCGTAACCAAGCCCAAATTGATTATCCAGGGGACGCGTGATCAGTACGGCTCGGTGGCCAAGGTTTCTGAGTTGTACGCTGCCCTCACCGAACCGAAACAGATTCATTGGGTTGAGGGAGCAGACCACTTCTTTGCCGGAAAACTCGACGAAGTGCAGGAAGTCTTGGTCAACTTTCTTACGCCAAATAGCCTGGAGATCCCCTCCATCTGAGGTTATGTGCAATACCTGGTCTCGAATTGAAAAGAATGGTTGTCTTTGGAAACCGTATCCGCATGAAACAAAAAGCAATCCTTTCCTTGAACCTGAAGCGGCTTGGCTTATTTTAGAAAAGCCCCATTTAGTATAATAAGCACGTGCTGGTAGCGGCTTATTATACGGGACTTCAATAAGCCGCTGGGGAGGGGGCCCTTGTTTTGCGAGCAGGGCAATTCATAAGTCAACTGACTGGATATTCGGCCTTCTTGCCCTCGCTACGACAGGAAGGCACCAGCCAAACTACGGTCGCTGAGTAGGCGGGCCTGGCTTGGGTGGGTATGGCTAGTGACCCTTACGGCAAGTTCGCCCGCGAAATTGGCCGGATTGATGAGGGCGCATCTGGATGGAATTGTATGGCTGAATCAAAAAACGCGGAGCGCGAGCCCCTCTACTGTCCTGCTTGTGAAGCGGAAGTTCCTGACCCCCTGGTGTGCGGAGATTGCGGCGCCGTGATATGCCGAAAATGCGGAACGCCGCTGGAGAAGATTGATGAGCTGGGAATTGGGTGAGGAACGGGACAAGGGGCACGGGACACGGGATGTGATTGCCGGATTGGTCTTTTGGATATCGGGTTTCCGATGGTGTTTGGATTTCAAGTAGCTGATGACGGAATTTCTTCTTGCCCCAACTCAACCCAGCTCCCAGTCGGAATCCTGCCCCCCCACTTCCTGAGCAGTTGATGCTAAACAGCAAGACTCGCCTCCCGTGTCCCTTTTCCCGTGTCCCTTGTCCCGTTTCAGTACGCCGCCAGCGCCCTTGCGGCTGCCACGATGTCTTTGGCCTGGGGCAGCACGGCGTCTTCCTGCACAGGATGATAGGGCACGAAAACGTCTTTGCTCGCCAGCCTGCGAACCGGCGCATCGAGGAAGCCGAAAAGTTCGTCGGCAATGCGCGCGGCAATCTCCGCCCCGTAACCCCACGAAAGGCAATCCTCGTGAAGAACCAGCACGCGGTTGGTCTTCTTCACCGAAGCTGAAATCAGTTCCCAATCGTAGGGGTTCAGTGAGCGCAGGTCCAGAATTTCCGGTTGAATTCCATCCTGCTCGAGAGTCTTTGCGGCCTGCACGGCAAGATGCACCAGTGAGCCGTAGGTGACAATGGTGAGTGACGTTCCCTCCTGCACCAGCTTGGCCTTGCCGAAGGGGATCATGTAATCCCGCCCGGGGTAGGGCGCGCGGTTGTGCGTCTGGCGATAGAGGTGTTTGGGTTCGAGAAACAGCACGGGGTCGTCGCAGCGAATGGCGGTGCGCAGCAGGCCGTTGGCGTCAAGCGCCGTCGACGGCATCACCACGCGCAAACCGGGCAGATGCGTAAAGATCGATTCGCCCGACTGGCTGTGATAGACCGCGCCGCCCGTCAGATAGCCGCCAATGGGCACGCGAATCACCACAGGGCAGGAGAAGGCGTTGTTGGAGCGCCAGCGCAGCATGGTGAGCTCATCGCGAATCTGCATCATCGCGGGCCAGATGTAATCGAAGAACTGAATCTCCACCACCGGCTTCAATCCCCGCGCCGCCATGCCGATGGCGCGGCCCACAATGCAGGCCTCGGCCAGCGTGGAGTTGAAGCAGCGCGTGATGCCGAATTGCCGCTGCAATCCATGGGTGACTTTGAAGACGCCGCCCTTGCCCTTCACCTTGTCTAAATCGTTTTCGTGGCTGGAATCCGCAACGTCCTCGCCAAATACCACAATGCGCGGGTCGCGAACCATCTCATCTCTTAAGCAGGTGTTGATGAGGTCCACCATGGTCTTGGGTTCGCCATGAAACTTGGGGGGATGATCAAAGTGTTCGGAGGTGGGGTCAACCCCGGGGGAATAGATATAGTCAAGAACGGTGTGGGCAGAGACCGATTCGGCTTCCAGGGCCCGGTCCGCCGCTTCACGAATGTCATGCTCAATCCCCGCCTCGATTTCTTCCAACTCCTTTTCAGTTACTCCCTTTTCCTCAATCAGCAGCCGCGCCAGGCGTAACAGCGGGTCGCGTTTGGCCTCCTGCTGGCGAATTTCCTCCGTCTTGTATAACCGCTCGTCATCGGAGTAGGAATGGGAATACAGCCGCACAACGTGGGCGTGAATCAGCGCCGGCCCTTTTCGCTGGCGCACGTAATCAACCGCCTGCCCTGCTGCCTGGTAGCTATCGGGAAAATCGGTGCCGTCGCATTCCAGCGTCAAGAGATTGGGAAAACTGCGGGTGAGGCCGGAGATCTTTCCCCCTGCCGTCTGCACGTCAACCGGCACGGAGATGGCATAGCCGTTGTCCTGCACCACATAAAGAACGGGAAGCTTTCGGCCGCAGGCGTAGTTCAGCGACTCCCAGAATTCACCTTCGCTTGATGCGCCATCGCCCAGCGAGACGTAGGCAATATCATCCGGGTGATAACTTGGGGCAAGTTCGGCCGCTTCCTGCATGTGAGAGAAATACCAGCTGGCTTCCGCCGCTCCCACAGCGTGAAGAACGCGGGTTCCGGTGGGGCTTGAGCCGGTAAAAATGTGGAGCTTCTTTGACCCCCAGTGCGAGGGCATCTGGCGCCCGCCGCATGCCGGGTCATCCTTGGCTCCCGCCGAGGCCAAAAACATCTCATAGGGAGTTGTCCCGATTTGCAGGCAGAACGCACGATCGCGGTAGTAGGGATAGAACCAGTCGTACCCGGCCTTCAGGTGCATGGCCGTCGCCACGCCAATGCCTTCGTGGCCCACACCGTTGATCTGGAAATAGACCCGGTTCTGCCGCTTGAGCTGGATCTCTTTGTCGTCCACGCGGCGCGACGTGAACATGGTTCGATAGGCGCCCAGAAGCAACTCCCGGGAAAGGGTTGCCGCCTTCAAGACATCATTCGTGGTCGTGGCCATGGACCCCTCGCAAAAGGCTTATATGATGCCAGAAATTCTGCGTCGCCGGGCAGACTTTTCCGCTCGCAGGGGAAATTATCATGTTACGAAAAGCGAATGTCAATCGGCAGTTTGCCCCCGACAATCGCGATTGACTGGACAGGAAAAGGACCCTGAAACGACGTTCACTCTTGCGGGATGTTTGGGAGGGAGATCTTGCCAGGAATCCTGGCCTGATACCCCTTCGCAGCAAACGTTGCGAGCGACTGTAGCGGCGGTCTCCGACCGCCGCCGTCGATCGGAGTTTACCCCTCAGGGCGGGCACCGCCGCCGTCGATCGGAGATCGACGCTACAATTTACGTCGCGCTGTATACCACCAACGACGCCCGCATCTCCACTCCATCGAGATCTTTTGGGGGGGACATCGCGTCTCTGCGACACAATGTCTCTTGACAAAATTAGCCTAGGGTGTATACTATCCAGCCTGTAGTACGCGAGGCGCCCCCATGTCCTCTCTTTGGTCTCCCCCCTGTTTCAAGCTCCAAGTCATCCCGACCACCCTGCGCAAAGGACAAAACGACGGTGTCATCGTCCGAGAGGGCGGGTGCTCGGGACTGGGGGCTGGGGGTCAGGTGTTAGGGATTAGGGATTAGAGGTTACGGATTGGCCAGACCGGAATTCTAAATCCTAGATCCTAACTCCTGGCTCCTGTTCTTAAAAATGAAGGTGCATCCGGCGATATCTATGAAAACAAAGGAACGGGAAATTGCCAAGTGGATTGGTCGAGAGGAAGTCGCAAGGGAATCGCCATTGATGATCCAATATCCGGGCGGGGAAGGCGCCTCTGAGCACGAATCTATTTCTCGACCTCGTGCCCCGTATCCCTTGTCCCGTACCCCGCATCCCGGTTCACAAAAAATGCAGGTGCATCCGGCGATGTTTATGAAAACAAAGGAACGAGAAAATTTCGCGCGCCCAACACCCCGAAATTGGGGGGGCGACGTCCGAGCCCTGCGGCAGCAAGAGGGGCCCCGACCATAACTTCTGGCTCCCCGATTCTTTCCTTGCCGGGATATCCCGAGAAGTTTATGAAAACAAAGGAACTTGGAAATACCAAGGGGATAAGCCGAGAGGAACTCGCCGGGGAATTGCTATTGATCACTGCATTTCCGGCCTGCCATAGGGTGAGGTCAAAATCATCACCACAATTTCAAGTAGGGCGTCCACCGGCACCCGCCATCCCTTCCGTGCCATGCCCGAGTGTGTTAAAGTAAGCGAATAAAAGGCGAACGAATGCGCGGCACGTGGATCGGGGAAAACCGATAATCGGGTGACCAAGAACTGGCTCTGGCAAAGTGGCCTTTAAATTCCCCGATCACCCGATCGACCGATCACCCGATGACTCGATTGAAGGACTCAAGAATGGACACCAAACATGACGAGCTGATTGCGTTCCCCAAGCATGACCTTGCCCCGGTGGAAAGCGCGCTGAAAGAAATTTCGGGAAAATTCCGGAACTCCAATGCCCAAGGTGGAGTGACGGCCATTCGCCACTTTCCCGCACGCGAGGCACGCTCGGCGCCTTTCCCCCCAAACCTGCCGCCCCGCCTTGTGGAAGTGCTGAAGGCTCGTGGTTTTGCCTCGCTCTACACGCACCAGGCGGCCGCATTTACCATGGCGGGCGAAGGCAAAAATCTGGTGGTGGTCACGCCTACGGCTTCGGGCAAAACGCTCTGCTACAACCTGCCCATTCTGACGGAGCTGATCGCGAACCCGGAATCGCGCGCTCTCTATCTTTTCCCCACCAAGGCGCTTTCGCAGGACCAACTGGTTGAGCTCAATCGCTGGACGGAGCAACTGGGCGACGAGGTCCGCACCTTCACCTACGACGGTGACACACCGCAGGACGCGCGCAAGGCCATTCGCGCCCGCGGCAACCTGGTGATCACCAATCCTGACATGCTGCACGCCGGAATCCTGCCGCACCACACCAAGTGGCAGCGCCTTTTTGAAAACCTTCGCTACGTCGTCATCGATGAGCTGCACTACTATCGCGGCGTGTTGGGCAGCCATCTCGCGAATGTCTTGCGCCGGCTCAAGCGCGTTGCGAAGTTTTACGGAAGCACGCCGCAATTTATCTGCACCTCGGCCACAATTGCCAATCCGCAGGAGCTCGCCAGGTGCGTCTTGGAAGAAGAGGTTGAGCTGATTGATGACAACGGCGCACCCGCGGCGGAAAAGTATTTTGTCTGCTACAACCCGCCGGTGGTGAATGTGCAATTGGGCATTCGCCGGTCTTATCTGAATGAAACGCGCCGCCTGGCCAAGACTTTTCTTTCGCGCGGACTCCAAACCATCATCTTTGCCAACAGCCGCCTGGCCACGGAAATCCTGGTGACCTATCTTCAGGAAGACTTTGCTCCCGGGCCCGCCGGACCGCAGGCAATTCGCGGCTATCGTGGCGGATATCTGCCGCTTGAGCGCCGAGAAATTGAGCGCGACCTGCGCAGTGGCCGCTTGCGTGGAGTGGTTTCCACCAACGCGCTTGAGCTGGGCATCGACGTGGGCAGCCTGGATGTGGCGTTGCTCTGTGGCTACCCCGGCACGATTGCGTCCACGTGGCAACGAGCGGGCCGCGCCGGGCGACGCCAGGGAACATCGGCCGCCGTGCTGGTCGCCTCCAGCGCGCCGCTTGATCAGTTTATGGTGCAGAACCCGGAATACTTTTTCGGCCGCTCGCCCGAGCATGGCTATGTGAATCCCGACAACCTTTTTATCCTGCTGAACCACCTGAAGTGCGCGGCCTTCGAATTGCCGTTGCGGGAAGAGGAGAAGTTCAGCGGGCTCGACCTTAAGCGCCTTTGCCAGCACCTGGAGGAGACGGGGTTTCTGCATCACACCAAGGATGGCTGGCACTGGCTTTCGGAGAGCTATCCCGCCGACGCGCTCAGCCTGCGTTCAATCTCCTCTGACAATTTTGTGATTGTTGACAACACGCACTCGCCGCGCGTGATTGGCGAGACGGATTTCACCAGCGCCCTCACCACGCTGCACGAAAAGGCCATCTACATTCAGGACGGCGTGCAATACCACGTGGAGCGCCTTGATTACGACGATCGCAAAGCCTACGTCCACCAGGTGGATTCCGAGTACTTTACCGATGCAATCTCGTACACAAAAATCAAGATTCTGGAAACGTTCGACTCCGGCACTGTTGGCGCCGCGCGTAAGAATCACGGTGAAGTCCAGGTAAATACGCAGGTGGTGGGGTTCAAGAAGATCAAGTTCTACACCATGGAGAATATCGGGTCGGGCGAGCTGACCCTGCCTGAGCAGGAGATGCACACCACGGCATTCTGGCTGACGTTGCCGCGCCCCATGATGGAGGCGTTGCCGTACAGTTCCACCGATCGGCTCGACGGCGTAAACGGTCTTGCGAATGCGATGGGAGCCATTGCCACACTGCTGGTGATGTGCGACGCTCGTGATTTGGGAACCTCCGTGGGCGAGAATGCGGAGTTGGAAGTTTCAGAAGAACCCGATCCTGAGAGTGGCATGACGGGGAAGCGCACCGTGGTGAAGAAGATCTTTGAGCCCAACATCTATCTCTACGATTCCTATCCCGGGGGCGTGGGACTGAGCGAGCCGCTCTTTCGCTTGAGCAATTCGCTGCTGGAGAAAACGCACAAACTGATCTCCGAATGCCCCTGCCCCACGGGCTGCCCTTCCTGCGTGGGCCCGGCGGGAGAGATTGGGGAAAAGGGAAAAGAAGTGGCGCTGGAGATTTTGCGGCAGATGGTGGCAGCGAGTTCGTGATCATGCGCTTCGGGAAGAACAAAACAATTTCACGCAAAGGCGCTAAGGCGCAAAGGGACAGACTGGTGCTGGTAAGAAGGTCATATCGCGAAACTCGAAGTATTCCGGAATTGCTCTGGATAATGTAGGACACACTGACACCAGGATGCGAAACAAGGGACCACTGCTACTGTTAAGAAAGTGACACCGCCAAACTCGAAGTATGCCGGGATGGCTATGGATAATGCAGGACAAACTGACACCAGGATGCGAATCGCAGAAATTCTCTGCGCCTTAGCGCCTTTGCGTGAGAATGTTTTTTCATGAATTTGGACGAAAAACTCCGCCACCTCAAGAAGGCCTCGGCGCCTCGCGACCCTGACCGCGAGCTCGAGCAGACGCTGGAGTTTCTGCGCCGCATGGATAAGCCGCCGGAGCCGCGCAAGCTCCCGGCGCAGCGCGTGGCCAAGGGGATTGAAGAGTACGTTGAAGGCGTGCTGGAAAAGAACGACCTGGGTGAATACTTTGTGGCGCGCCAGGCGTTTCCCTTCGGCCGGCCCTACGGCAAGCTGCGCATCAGCGATATCTCCGTCGCTGACTTGAGCCCGCTGAATTTGCTCTTCCCCCAGGCCACGCTGCCCGCGCCGGAGCGTCTTGTCTACCTCGATACCGAGACCACGGGCCTTGCGGGCGGCACCGGCACTTGCGCCTTCCTGATTGGCATTGGCACGTTAGAAGGAACGCAATTCGTAGTCAGGCAATTCTTCTTAAGAGATTATCCGGAAGAGAAAGCCATTCTGCACGCGCTGGCGGAAATCCTGAGTGCTTTTGATGGCATCGTGACCTACAACGGCAAGACGTTTGACATACCCCTGCTCGAAACGCGGTACGCCCTGGCGCGTTTAAAGTCGCCCTTTACGCGCTTGCTGCACCTCGATGCGCTGCACCCGGCTCGGCGGCTGTGGAGGCTGCGTCTTGAAAGCTGCAAGCTTCAGGATCTGGAAAGCGCGATTCTGGGGATTGAACGCGAGGGCGACGTGGCCGGTTCGGAGATCCCCGCGATTTACTTTGACTACCTGCGCGCCGGCGATGCGCGCGGATTGCAACCGGTGTTCCACCACAACGCGCTCGACATCATGACGCTTGCCGCCATCACCGTGGAACTGGCGCGGGCCATGGGCGACTCGAGCACGCTTGATTCCCCGGTGGACCTCTTCAGCCTCAGCCGCATGTTTGAGGTCGCCGGCTCAAGGGAACAGTCCGTCGCCACCTGCCAGCAGGCGTTGACGGTTGGCTTGCCGGAAGAGATTGAAGCCCGCGCCCTGCACCAGTTGGCCACGCAGTACAAGCGGCAGCGCCAACATGAATTGGCCGTGGAAAAGTGGCTGGAGCTCTCGCGCCGCGCTTCACCGTTGGCAATCGAGGCCTTTGAGGAGTTGGCGATTCATTACGAGCACCACGCGCGAGATCCCCACAAGGCGATGGAGTTTACGCTTGCCGCCCTCAGAAGCCTGCGGGATTCGGCCTCCCCGTCGCCTTACGCCGAACGGTTTACTCACCGCCTCGGGCGATTGCAACGCAAATCCTCGCGGGTCCAAGGCGCGGTCAAACTTCCGATCACATAGCGGCTAAGCGGCGTCTCACCGCAACCGGCACTGCGGCGTGCCCTTCACCTTCGTGTTCACCAGGTTCATCGGATATTCACCGTGAATAATCTGCACGGCCTGCTCCGATGTCTGTTGCCGCATGATGGCGTAGGACTCGACGCTCAGCGACGCGTAGTGGCAGGTAAAGACCACGTTCTCAAACTCCGTCAGCGGATGGGGCAACTGGATGGGCTCCTGTTGCAGCACATCGAGTCCAGCGCCTGCCAGGTGGCCAGAGGAGAGGGCGGCGGCGAGCGCGACTTCATCCACCACGGGACCACGCGCCACATTCACCAGAATGGTTTGGGGCTTTAGGAGCGCCAGCGTGTGGGCGTTGATCAGGCCACGGGTCTGCGGCGTATCCGGCACGTGGAGCGAGAGAATATCGGCTTGGGGCAACAGTTCCTCCAGGCTCATCAAGGTGACGCCCGCGGCTTTGGCGGCCTCGGCGTTGGCGTACGGGTCGTAGGCAATCGTCTTCAGCCCCAACCCCTGGGCCTTGGTTGCCGTCGAGCGCCCGATTTTCCCCAACCCAATCAACCCCAGCGTCTGTCCGCGCAACCGCCGGATGGGCTGAAGCACCGCATCCATGCCGGGAACCCATCCACCGCTTCGCGACTTGCGGTCAGCCAGAACGATCTTGCGCCCCACGGCAAGGATCAATCCAATGGTATGCTCAGCCACTTCATCCGAACAGAAGTCCGGAATATTGCCGACGACGATTCCAAGCTCGGTGGCGGCGTCAAGGTCGACGTTGTCAACGCCAATGCCCAGGCGCGCGACACCTCTCAAATTCGGCAGAGCGGAAAAGAATTCACGCGATAGGCGCGCGCCTCCCACCACCACCACTTCAGCACTCGCGGCGATCTGGATGCGCTCCTTCTCATCGGCGGCGCGGGCGAAGCGGACGCTCCCGCCATTCCTGCGAATCAACTCCTCATCGAGCCCGCAAACCGGACCCGCTTCTCTCTCGGTAAAGACCACAAGCTTCTCAGCCATGTTATGTTTTCCTCTCTTTTTCCAACCCCTAAGAATATACGAGGCGGGGGGAAGAAATCACGCGGGGAATTGCCCGCGTGGGGATTTAATTACAGTGTGAGCGTCCCACGCCTGAACCAACCTTGCGTGCCGGGGCGCTCAGAGGTATGTTATCCGGGCCAGGTGCGTGGTGAGTTTCCTGCAAGCCGAGGCCTGGCAGTGGTTGATCGGAGCGGGCTTCAACGAGTTCTAACTTAAGCGACAAGCGGCAGACAAGCGCTATCGCCATTCTCTAGCAATCTGAACCGGTCTGTATTCATGACTCATCTATCGCATCCCCAACCTGCTTTACACAACGCCATGTGGCCCGGCGTGGTGGGAAAAGGCGCTGGTTCCGAGCCACCCATTGACCTTGACACGATGCTGAAACTCACAGCCGCCGTGGAAGTGGGCGGGGTCAAGTTTGACGGCGTCGATCTATTCCTCTCGCTGCCACACACCGACATCGATTCCACCGATGATGACCTGAAGCTTCTTGCCGACAAAGTTGCCGCGCTTGGCCTCAGGATCGGCTCACTGGTTGCACCTGTATGGGAAGGCACGGGCGGCGGGCGGGCCATGGGAAACGATGACGAGCGGAAGCGCTTTCTTGGGCAGGTCGAAAAGGCGTGCCGTATCGGGCGGAAATTGCGCGATCTGGACGTTCGGCATTACGGCATCATTCGCATCGACTCTGCCTGCAGCCCGGCGGAATGGGCGGAAGCCCCGGAGGCGAACACCAGGCGCATTGCGGATGCATTTCGCGAAGCCTGCAAGATTGCAGAAGAGCATGGAGAGCGGTTGGCGGCGGAAGGTGAGATCTGTTGGGGCGGAATGCATGGCTGGAAGCGCGTGGCCCAACTGCTGGAGATGGTCGATCGGCCACAGACGCTGGGCTTTCAGGCCGACATGGCGCACACGTTGCTGTTCACGCTGGGTTACAACGCTCCGGAAGATCGGCTGCTGCCCGAGCCGTTTGATTGGAGCCGGGGGGACCAGTTTGATGAGGCGTTGCGATTGCTCACCAATGCCCTTCGGCCCTGGACCATTGATTTTCATGTCGCCCAGAACGACGCCACGGTAAAAGGCTCAGGATCGCACGATAAGACCGGGCGCCACTGCCTGCCAAACGATCCCAACGGCAAACTCCACATCGTGCGCCACGCGGGCTACTGGATGCGCGACGAAAATGGCGAGCCAACCCGCGCCTTCCAGCACATCTGCTGGGACGGCTGTATGTTTTCCAACAGCGTGATGATGGATCCCAAAACCTGGCGCGACATTCTTGCCACCATGATTGCGGTTCGCGAAGCCCATGGCTGGGATTGAACGCGCTTTGCTGTAGCGGCGGTCTCCGACCGCCGCCAAATTTAGCTTCCTTGACCGATCAAATACAGCGGCCCGAAACCTCCGCCAA
>Ga0302320_10002216_pt1 | contig 46159 bp, 39 predicted proteins | sample Bog_T0_3_FD_202130 | JGI IMG/M metagenome (GOLD analysis project Ga0302320, IMG submission 202130) | Peat permafrost microbial communities from Stordalen Mire near Abisko, Sweden - Bog_T0_3 | ecosystem: Environmental > Terrestrial > Soil > Wetlands > Peat | place: Sweden: Abisko, Stordalen Mire...
CTCTTATAGTAATAACCAAACTAGAAAAAGCCGGCCTTCTTTCGAAGTTGCAAGCACTCCATGCCGGGCGTTCTTTGTTGCTAAATTGATTGCACTTACAACAATTCGTTTGTGTGCGCAAGAGTGAGCCCGGCGAAGCCGAACCGACAATCCGAGCGCGATGCTCCGCAGCGCGAGGCCTTTCCCATACTGCGCAAGCTATGCGAGGAGAGCGGCGCGCGCTTTCAGCCCATCGACCGGCGCAGGGACGTGCGCGACGAAGCGGGGCTCGACTAGGAGACCATGGAGATCTGCCTGCACAAGGCGGATTTCCCGCAGCGCTCTGTGGCAAAGCATCATCTTGGAGCAGCAGAACCCACACACGGATCTTCGCCGGTAGCGCAGGCACCCTGCCCCGAACCGTGCCTTTGGTTCACGAGGTAATCTGTGTGAACGTATGAATCAGGCCGAACCTGGGCGCTGACAAGCGAATCCACGGGCCTACACAGGCGTGTTCGAGACTGCGCCGTTTTGAAAGGAACGGCGCACGGTTGCTTCGCGGAACTGCTTTACCGGAAAACAACGGTCCGCTTCGCAGTAATAACCCCATCCCAACGCCAGGGAGTTCGATGGTGCCGATACAGCAGTAAACCAAGGCGGCATCAAGATGTGGGCCGAAACCTGAGTCTGGCGGTGCCAGTTTCCCGGCAACGCGCGGCTAGTTGATTCCGCATGAGGGTTGCGTCCGGGTCCACAACGGGGGGCCTCGCCTTAAGCGAGGCCACATAAAACTCGGGAGTCTAAGTTCCACGTACGATGAAAGTTGGCCGGCGACGGTCACACAAGGGTGGGTTCGATGGTTTGGTCAGCGAACCCCAATCAGTCTCGCGCGGAACGATTAAATGGCTTGGAGTCCTAAGAACCCCAAGGGAAGCCCTCGGTGTGCCTGGCAGGGCAAAAGTCGGCGATTCCAAAACCCGCTCGCTCAGACAGCCATGAAGCAGGTAGCCAGTGAATATCGAAAGAGTCCACCCGCTCCACCACTTCCAAGGTTCGTCAGACGGCGGAGGATCTGGAGGGGCTTGGGAGTTTCGCTGAAATCTTAGCAAAACCGCGCCTTAGCCCTTCTGCAACTGTAACTAACTGATATGAAACAGGATACACTTTTGGATACAGCTAGCATAGCCTGGGTACCCAAATGTGGGACTGGTCAGCATGAAGGCGACGATTTTCGTCGCCTTATCGACTGAGCTGAAAAACCAGCCGAGAATTCGGCCGGTTAGCTTACGGTGTTCACCTTAGCTCTGTGCCGTCCACAAAGGTGAATCCTGTCACCAGTCGAGCCGCATGCGATGGCTTACCATGCCCGCAGCCAGCACCGTTTTAGTGCCATCACTTGGACGCCGGCTGGGTGAGGGAACTGGTGCCTAAGGTGGGCGGCCGGCAATTTGACCAACAACGCGAGAACCACTCTGAGTAAGAAATCACAACCCGAAACAATATCAATCCTGCCGAAACTCGTTCGCGCAGACATTATCCCGGCCAGCACGCCCTGGACGCGGAAGCACATCTATGATTTGGCTCGGCGTCACATGATCCCACACCACCGCTTTCCAGATGGATCCGTCGCTTTCGACCCTATCAAGGTCGGGAAGTGGATATCCGATCACGAGATCGCGGCCTAACTTCGAGGCCGGCGACTGCAGCGCCGGGCCGAACCTCCTCTGACACTCCGCCAGCGATGTTCCCCCTCCAGAAACACGAAAGCCCACCGGCATTGCGCTTGCTGGGGCTTACTTGTGGTGTTCTTTCCTGGTGCGCTAAAAGCGAGTTTAATACCACTTCAAATTGTTGATCCGCTCCTGAATCTGGATGTCCTCGGCGGGGCGCAAATACCGCATGGTCGATGCAAGTTCCCGATGGCCCATCATCTTTTGTACGGTGCGAAGGTCAAAGCCGGCGACTACCGCACCGGTCCGGCTGTCAACATGCTCTCGCAGCAGCTTTGTGCAATAAGTGGCCCGGAACTTGTGCAGGAACCACCTTTCACACTCCCTTGACCTCTTCGGAGTTTCAAGGAGGCAACCCTCGCAGATACCGCAGTTCAAGCCAGCGGCTCGTACCTGCTGCTTGAGGGTTCTGAGCATGTGTCCATCCAATCCTATGCGCCCCTCCTGGGGACCCTTCTGCATTCGCTTGCCAAAGATCAGTGTGGATTCCCCTCCGTGTTCCCGCCGGTGATCCTCCAGCCTTTTCAGGAGATCGTCGCTGAGAGTCTGCTCACGCTGCTCCCAGGTCTTGATCCTGGATTTCCATCGGGGCTTGGATTGGACTTTCAAGGTCTTCATTTCCCAGTTGATGTCGGTTCACTCCAGCGGCATGGCCTCCCGCTCACGGAGTCCGGTTTGGAGGAGGAGCGTGTACAGTAAATTCTCTCTTGCGGATGTGACCCGGCTGAACAACTCGGTTAGTTCATGGTCGGCGTATTTGCTGGGGTTTGTGGTGATTCGATGAGAATCCAACTCTCTCCGCCATAACGATGCCTATTCGCCTTAGTCTGAATATATGTAACACAAAACAAGCAGCTTAATGATTGTAATCATAGGCACTCCCGTCGCTGTAAATCCTCCCAATACCCTCGATTTTGCCACAACGCCATACGATGCGGAAATTACCGTGACACCAGCTTGGGCATGAAAGAGCTTCAGCCCCTTCCTCATTGAATTCGGTTTGAATCCGAATTCCGGCGCAGGCATAGCGCCGCACTTTAGCAGGCTGCGGAAGCATTTCGGTTTCATGCAATCCATTCGTCTTTCACTCCACGGAATGGGGAGCGGGGTGATTCAACACTCCGGCCAGGAAAAAACGGAACAGCAGTGACGAGCCCAGGGGAATTGTGGCAGTATGGATGGTTCGGTAAACGCTTTCAGAACGGGTAGGGAATTGATGATGGAAAAGATGATCGGATTGGCCTCAGGAGTTTCGGTTACCGGGAAGTCGGTGGCGTGGCGCAGTGTTTCGAGGGTTGCTCTACTCGTGATTGCGTGCTGTTTGATCGCAGGCGCGTGTGGGGGACAGGCTCCTACGGCCAGCCTCGCGATTCAATTGGATCGACCGCTCCATGCCGTGAGCCCGACACTTTATGGGCTGATGACCGAGGAAATCAACTACTCCTATGACGGCGGCTTGTATGCGGAGATGGTGCGCAACCGCACGTTCCAGGATCATGGCTGGGATGGCGTGGCGCGGTGGAACATTGAAGAGTTGGGGAACTCCGTTGCGACCATGGAGGTGGACCTGGCGGATGGACCCAGCGCCGCGCTCGAACATAGCCTGGCAATCACCGTGAAGCAGGCCGATGCGGCCAACCCGGCCGGAGTCCGTAATGAAGGCTATTGGGGCATGGCAGTGCGTCCCAACACCACTTACAAGGGGTCGCTTTATGCCAAGTCGGACTCGGCGGACATTGGGCCGCTGAATGTGGCGCTGGTCAACAACAACACAGGCAAGGCGGCGGCTTCAGCGGCGGTGCAGGGAATCTCGACCGAGTGGAAGAGGTACGAGTTCACGCTGACTACCGGAGACGTTCAACCATCCTCGGGGAATCACTTACTGATTACAGTGGGCCATGCGGGGAAACTGTGGATCGACCTTGTATCTCTGTTCCCGCCCACGTATAGGAATCGCGAGAACGGCAACCGCGCCGACCTGATGGAAATGCTGGCAGGGATGCATCCCAAGTTTCTGCGGCTGCCAGGAGGCAACTATCTTGAGGGCGACAAGATCGACGAACGGTTCAACTGGAAGAACACAATCGGCCCGCTCGTGGACCGGCCCACGCACCGCAGTCCATGGAGTTACCAGTCCTCGGATGGATTGGGATTGCTCGAGTTTCTTGAATGGAGCGAGGACCTGCACATGCAAACCGTGCTTGCGGTTTATGCGGGCTACTCGTTGCAGGGCGACCACATTCGTCCTGGCCCGGAGCTGACTCCGTTTGTGGAGGATGGGCTGGACGAGATAGAGTTTGCAACCGGCGATACAGCCACCAAGTGGGGCGCGGTGCGCGCCAGGCTGGGGCACCCGGCGCCATTTTCAATCCGGTATGTCGAAATCGGCAATGAGGATAACTTCGATCGCTCGGCAAGTTATGAGGCAAGATATGCTCAGTTTTACAAAGCTATCAAGGCAAAGTATCCGAAGCTGGAACTGATTGCTACCATGCCGCTGAAAAGGATGAAGCCCGATGTGGTGGACGACCACTACTACAAGCGCGCGGACGAGTTCTTTGAAGATGTGAAGCACTATGACACGATCGACCGGAACGGTCCGAAGATATTTGTGGGCGAATGGGCGACACGCGAGGGGGCTCCGACCACCAACATGGGCGCGGCCCTTGGCGATGCCGCGTGGATGACCGGTATGGAGAGGAACAGCGACCTGATTGTCATGGCGTCCTATGCTCCGCTGCTTGTAAATGTGAACCCTGGCGGAATGCAATGGGAGTCGAACCTGATCGGGTATGACGCGATTTCCAGTTATGGATCGCCGAGTTATTATGCCCAGACCATGTTTGGAGGTTACCTGGGAACAGAGGTGCCGGCGTCTTCCATTACGGGCGGCGGCGATCGGTTGTTTTATTCCGTCACTCGCGATCCGGCGAGGGGCGAGCTATATCTGAAGCTGGTGAATGCATCTTCGTTGGCGCAGCCGATGGAGATCGCCCTGACTGGAGCCGGCAACGTTACAACCACTGGGACACTGGTGTCGCTGACAGGCTCGAATCGAGCGGAGACAAATACGCTGGCTGATCCGGCGCGCATTGCGCCTGTCAAGTCGGTGCTCCAGGGCATAGCGGCAAAGTTCGCTCATACCGTGCCTCCGTACTCGATTGAAGTGATCGAGTTGCAGGCGAAGTAATTGGAGTGAATGGCAGAGAAAAGTAATTGGAAGTTGGCAACCTGCGGTGAAAGTCGGTTTTGAAAGGGCACGGCTTCAGCCGTGCCGATAAAGTCGATAGAATCTGTGGACTTTAGCCCCTGCGGGATGTTTTTTGGGCAATCCGGACTTTCACCAAAGGCTGCTGGAGAACGAGATGCTTCAGCTTTCAATTGAGACTTGGGCGCCAACATCGGTTCGCTATCCAACCCCCGGATTCGCGAGTCGCGTTTCTCCTCGGCCCCTTTGACATTGCTCCTGTAAAGTTGGAAGCAGCGGCCCGCATATCCGGTGCGCATTCTTCCATCCCCAGGCGTACCTCTTTTGACCACTCCTTCCAATTCGGATTTGCTGGCTGGGTTGCTGCGGTCGGTGTTTGGATTCGCCGGTTTTCGGGCGAATCAACTGGCGGTTTGCGAGGCGGCCCTGGCGGGTCGCGATCTGCTGCTGGTGATGCCCACCGGGGCGGGCAAGTCGCTGTGTTACCAGTTGCCGGCAATTGCTCGCGGGGGCACGGCGCTTGTGATTTCGCCGCTGATTGCGCTGATGGACGACCAGGCCGCGAAGTTGGCGGCGCTGGGCCTGAAAGTGGCGCGGATTCATTCCGGCCTCGACCGGAGCGTGGCGCGGCAGGCATGCGTGGATTATCTGCAAGGGAGCTTGCAGTTCCTGTTTATTGCGCCGGAACGGCTGCGCGTGCCGGGTTTTCCCGAGATGCTGGCCAAGCGGCGACTGGCGCTGATTGCCATTGATGAGGCGCATTGCATCTCGCAGTGGGGGCACGACTTCAGGCCAGACTACCGGATGCTCGGGCAGTATCTGCCGGGGTTGCGAGAAGGCAGGGAACCGGGAACGGAGAGCGCGGATCATGAGCGCGCCCCGGTGCTGGCGCTGACGGCGACGGCGACGCCCACGGTGCAGGCGGATATTGTGGCGCAGCTTGGCATGATGAATCCGGTCAAGTTCATCCATGGCTTCCGGCGGGTGAACCTGGGGCTAGAGGTGGTCGAGGTTTCGGTACCGGACCGGTCGAGGGCGATTTGCGGGTTGCTGGCCGACCCTTCACGCAGGCCGGCAATCGTGTATGCGACCTCGAGGAAGCAGGCCGAGCGGCTGGCGGAGGAGTTGTCTCTGACGCCTTCGAACCGAGGGAACTCAGGCCGGGCGGCTTTTGCGGGGCGGATTCCGGCCGCAGCTTACCACGCGGGTCTGGATGCCGCCACGCGGGAACACGTGCAGACAGCCTTCCAGGCGGGCAAGTTGGAGGTGGTGGTCGCCACCATTGCGTTTGGCATGGGAATCGACAAGGCGGATATTCGCACGGTGATCCACGCTGGGCTGCCGGGCACGCTTGAAGGCTATTACCAGGAGATTGGGCGAGCGGGGCGCGACGGGGCGTTGAGCCGTACCTATCTGATGCACAGCTATGCCGACCAGCGCACGCACGATTTCTTCCTCAACCGCGACTATCCACCCGCGGACCATTTGCAGGAGGTGTTTCGGGTGCTCACGGAGGAGCCGCAGCCCGTGGAGGAGTTGCGAGCGAGGTCTCGTCTGAGTGAGGAGGAGTTCGACAAGGCCCTGGAAAAGCTGGAGATCCACGGCGGGGCGCGCATGGACTTTGGCGGAAACGTGAAGGCGGGCGGTCCCGGCTGGAAGAAAACCTACTCGATCCAGGCCCAGCACCGCGCGGAACAGCTCGAAAAGGTACTTCGATTTACAACCCAGAACGAGTGCCGGATGTCGGCGCTGGTGCGGCATTTTGGGGATGTCGAGGATGCAAACCGGCCATGTGGGGTATGCGATGTGTGCGATCCAGCGGGGGCAGTGCTCCGGCTCTTCCGGCGGGCGACGGCGGCCGAGGGGCTGTTGGCGCAGGCCATTGTCGACGATTTGCGAGGAGTGGAATACAAGGCTGCGGGGACGCTGCAACGAGGCCTCGATCTGGTAGGGCGGATGAGTCGCAGCGAGTACGATGGGCTGCTCGGGGCCATGGCGCAGGCCGGGCTGATCGAATTGGAAGATGCCGAGTACGAGAAGGATGGTGAGGTAAGACGGTTCCGCAAGATAAGGCTTACCGAGGCCGGGCGGGAGCTGCGGCCTGGGACGCCGGTGGAGTTGCTGATCGGCGATGGACTAGTGGAGGAGTTTGGCGGGCGGAGCGCTGGTCCGGCGCGGACCAGGAAGCCTAAGGCGGCGAAGGCTGACGCCGCGAGGACTGGCGGGGTGAGGCTGCTGGAGCCCGCATCGGCTCCCGCGGTTTCACCGCCGCTGACGCCAGAGGGAGAAGCTGTGGCTGCGCGGCTGAAGGCCTGGCGAAGCGCGGAGGCAAAGCGACTGGGGGTTCCGGCTTATGTTGTGCTGCACGACCGCACCTTGAACGCACTGGCACAGGTCAGGCCGCGAAACCCCAATCAGTTGCTAGCGGTGGATGGGATGGGCCCCGCGAAGGTGGAAAAGTTCGGCGCAGCGATACTGGAAATGTGCGCGGGCAAGGCTGGTTAGGTAGCCTCCGAGTGGACAGCCTCATCCGGGCGCCGCTACTTCCTCCTATCGCGCATCCCGCACGCATCGGAAACCCACTCCTCCCGACCGGTCATAGCCGGGAGCCATCAATAACAGCTTGCTGTGCTCGTCGTTGCGATAAGCCTGCGGAAAATACCAAATCGACCCCTGCGGTTGGTAATAATCTCCCCCGCGCAGAATCGCGGCCCGCGTATGCTCATCCCCGAACTCGTCGGTCCACTGCCACACATTCCCCACCAGGTCCATCACCCCGTATGGACTCGCCCCCTGCGGATGAGCGTCCACCGGGTCCGGCCCTGGCATCGTGCGGCCCATCGCCGGGATGGGAAGGTTGGCCGGCTGCCATACATCGCCCCATGGAAAGGTACGGCCGTCTGTGCCTTGCGCGGCCAGTTGCCACTCCCACTCGTGCGGCAGCCGCTTGGCCGCCCACTTTGCATACGCGCGCGCGTCTTCCAGCGAGACCCAGGTTACCGGCCGGTCGTCCCAACCCGTTGGATATCCACCGTCCTTCCAGTCACGCAGAAAGTTCCCCTTGTCAGCAGGCGCGTAATGCGTCGCGTCGAGAAACTGCTTGAATTGCCCATTGGTCACGGGATACTTGTCGATAAAGAACGGCGCAACCTGCATCTCATGCTCATGGAACCGCCGCGGCGTGTCCTCCCACGGGTACTGCACATCGACCCCCGCGTCTCCCCCGCCTTCAATCTCAGTCCCGGCCACCTTGAAGACGAATTGCCCGCCCGGAATGCGCACCATACCCTCCGGAGCCTCGGCCACCGCAACGGTAGCCGGTATCTCGACGATCCTCTGCGGCAGGATCTCCGGCGCATGCGAGTAGCTGGCCAGCGGCTCGCCGGTCATTGCGGCCATGCGCTTCATCAGCGCTTTAACCGCCTCGCTCGGCTCCCCGTGCGTCTCCAGAATCGCCCCGTATCCGTGCGCCTCAAGACTAAAGCTCAACACGGCAAATGGGCTGCTGGAATCCGGATTGGCCTCGGGTTTCAACTCCGTTCCGTGGTACAGATCGAAGTACCGCATCCCGGGCGCAGCGGCCACATCCATCTGTCGGCCGTCAATTTCGTATCCGGTCCGGTTCACGATGGTCCATACGGTATCCGCGCCCAGCGGCCAGCGGCTGGCAAACACTCCAAAGCTATGCATGGGATAGAGCGGCTCCCAGTCAGCGCTGACGAGGAATGGCGCCACCGCCCGCTCAATGGTTGCAACGCGCCGCGTGGCCTCAGCGTCGCGGGGAGTGATCCCTATCCAGAAACCCCACACGTTCTCCCAGCTCTCCCAGCCAACGCCGTTGAAGAAGGCGAATTGCAGGTCGTCGGTCTTGTCGCGGTTCCAGCGGTCGCTGATGTTCGCCATGTGCCGCGTCTCCAGCCACTTGTAACGGTCCACCATGGGGATGAACGGAAAGCTGTACTGGCCCCAGGTCATGACGTTCCAGGCCAGGGCTTCATCGCTGGGGTTCGATTCAGGCTGAAACGCCAGCGGATGCCCAATCTTCTCCGCACCCAGCGAGAAGCCCAGCGGCACGCCGTCCTGTGTGTCGCCGTTCACGCCGTCCGCGTCAATCTGCTTCATCAGCGCCGCAATCGCGTCGGGCCACGGCTGGTCGGGCTCGTGCGTGCCCTCGTCCCACATCATCATCGGGAAGAGCACGCGGACGCCTCGACGGTGAAAGTCGGCGACCATCTGGCGGACGCCCTCGATACCCCCAGGCATAGACGCAACCATTTCAAGCTGATTCCTGTCGTCGATCCCCATGTTGGGGTAGGTAGCCCAAACCAGCACCGCATCGATCCCGCCATAGCGTTTTTCCAAGTCGTTGAGATAGCGATCGACGGTATAGCGCCCAGTGGCTGGGTCGTAGAAATAGCGATCCTGAACCATCATTTGCGGTTGGATGAAGCTGGATTGGGTCCATTTCAGGGCAGGGAGCTCGTAGCGCGCGGGGTCGTAGGCGATGCGGATACGGCGTTCCGAGCGCCAGTGCTGGATGTCGCGGAGCCAGCGCTCATGCGCAAAGGGCAGGCAGCCCGCCGTCAACACATTTTCCCAGGCGTAATGCAGGTTCAAACAATCGGGCGCGGGGATTTGCTGGCTGCGAGGACCGTACTGAGTGTCTTGCGCGGCGGCTGTTATACAGACAGTTAACAGAAGGATTCCCAGGCTGATCTTGCGAAGCATTTGGGCTGATTTCTCCCTTGGTTTTGATTCGGCTTTGGAGTTGACGGACACAGGAATCTTATGGCAGTAATAACCTTGGCTAACCCAATCTACTGAAATAGGCTGCTGGCGGAATAATAGCTCGGCGGAAGCAGCTTAGTCTCCGATGGGGTTATCGCACTGATACCTTGACGGGCTAAGAACTGAGCCTTTAACTGAGCCTTGCTCTTGTTAATACCCCTATCCCACGTCAAGAATTCCGTGCACTGGGCCTCAATCGCCGAAGCTACATGGATGGCATCCATCCCGCTAAGTTTAATATTATGTTTCCAACGCAAATCGCGAGCCCGTTCAGCCACAAAAATTGTGTCTTGAACGAGTTTAAACATTCTTCCCGAAGTCAGGCCCCTATAAAGAACTCTTGAACATCATCGCTCCAATCGTCCCCTGCGGCCACACATTCGGCCACGCTAATGCTCGACGTGAACAGAGAGATTTCTTCATTGTTTGCAGCTTGGAGCAATTTCTGCATCATCAGCACGTCCGGCTCGCGTAACGGGTCATGGGTTCTCTTTGCCCACTTCGCAAGCTCGATAATCGGGTTGGCATCCGAGTAGATGCGAGGGCTCGCGATCATTGGCTTCTATTGGCTCCGAGAAACTTCTCCACATCTTCGAATCCGTAGGGATCAGCAAGCATAATCTGGCTGACTTTTACATGATGAATGCTGTGGCCTCGAGTGTCCGACATAACAGCGCCTCGGACGTGAATGACTTGGTCAATCACGCCTAAGGCTCGAATGATGTCTGGATATACGTCGTTTTCGTATTCGCACTTGATGAGGTTTGCCGTCGAAAGCTCCCGAAGCGTGAAGTATGGATGCGGCTTGGATTCTTTGTAAAGGGAATGAATTCTCCCCTGGATCGATCCAATGGCTTCGCGGAACGGGAGAACTTTTATCATCCGGGCTAGAATTGCGGTTCTCTGACTGATCTGTATTGGAATCTGGTCATTGCTCTCACCAAAAACAGAGATATCCGCAGTCTCATCCTGTTCTAGGGTGCTCGCCAATTGGAAGAACTGGTTCGCCGTGGATCGCTGCACGGACTGAGGAAACTCACTCCTGGCGAGAGCGATAATAGCGTCGTTAAAGCGAGTCAATTTAGGAGAGGCTACGGGGTTGGTATATTCTGAGGCGAATTCCAAAGAGCCGTTCATAAAATCAACCGCAACCCACGACGTGGGTTCAGCGAGCTCGATATCGTCGCTCATGGAGACCAAGAACCTGCGCATCTCCTGAACGACTTTCTCTAGCTTGTCGAGGGAGATTCCCCTCTTGCCTTTATTCAACTCGATTTTTAGCCTAAGATTCGCCACGGTTCTGCCCTCCTAATACACTAACAACCGAGAGCCTGATAGTGGCGTTCGCAGCGCCACCATCTTCCGATGGAAAAGTCGCGGTCAAATCCGCCAGAGCAAGCGGTTCAGCCAAATTCGCACCCGTTACTCGGGTATCTACAGAGTACTAGTAGTGCGCAATTGTAAGCGACGGCGGCAATCTGCTGCAATGAAGAATGAACCTTCATCATCACCTAGGCCAGCCTCGGAGGCGTTTTCTGAGGCTTCATCGAAGATCGTTTCCATGCGGTGTGCTGAGATTTTGATCTGACTTTGGGGTTGACTGACCCAGGAGAGTTATTCGCTCGCTGCCAGAAATGCATCGACCTCGGCCCGTGACGGCATAGACGCCTGCGCCCCCGGCCGCGTAACTGAAATGGCGGCCGCCGCTGAGGCGAAGCGCGCCGCTGTCCATGGGTCGTTGCCTTCCAGTAGACCCACGGCAAAGGCTCCATTAAAGCAATCGCCCGCGCCCACTGTATCCACGGCCTTCACCGCAAAAGGCTTTACCCAGCCCGCATTGCCGCTGGCGACCGCGATGTACGATCCTTCAGCGCCGCGCTTCAGGGCTACGCCTTTCAGTCCGCGGCTCAACAGGTGCTGCGCCGCTTCTTCGGGCTTGGAATCGTCGCCAAGGTAGAAGGCAGCTTCAGTCTCGTTGGGAGTAAACCACGCCACCTGGCTCCAGATGGGATCGGGAAGGGCGGCGGCAGGAGCTGGATCGAGCATGACGGGAACGCCCGCTTCCGCGCACAGGGCAAGAACGTAGCTGACGGTCTCCATCGGCAGTTCCAGTTGGCACAGCACCATTCCAGCGGAGCGGATCAGGTCGGCATGGCGATCGACAGACGCGGGATCGACCTTGCCGTTGGCGCCGGGGACGACGACGATGGCGTTCTCTCCCGCTTCAGACAGGAAGATGGGCGCCAGGCCGGAGGGTCCGTCAGCCTTCTCCATGGCCGCAATTTCCACGCCCGCGCGGGCCAGGTTATCCAGCAGGACGGGGCCATAGACATCGCCGCCAACTTTGCCGACCATGTGCGTTGGGTAGCCGAGTCGGGCCGCGGCAACGGCCTGGTTGGCTCCCTTGCCGCCGGGAGTGGTGTCGAAGCCCGTACCAATCACAGTTTGTCCGATGCGGGGAATCTGTTTCGTGCGCGTGACCATGTCCATGGTGACGCTGCCGACGACGACGATAGGTTTGCGCGGGATCATCCCCATTCTCCTTCCGCTTCAAAAGGCAACAACCAGCCTCTTCTCGGGATTTTAGTCCCCCACCGGCGTTGCCGGCCCGCAGGAGATAAAACAGGCAGATGTGGTTCGCTTTTGCGGAGGGAGAAGGGGGTTTCAACCCCCTGAAAATGCCCGGAAGAACGCTCGCAGCCAGATGATATCGGTGATATCACTGATATCACCGATATCATAATGTAAAGGTTTACAGACACAATTTTGTACGCAAAAACGCATCAAAAACGCTCTTATTCGCTCTCAATTGGCCTTATTTCATGTCGTTTTGCACTATTTGCCACACGTTTGAGTTCGCGTATACGCGTATGCTAGCCTGTCGTTTTGCCATCGCCGCATACGCATTTGACCGTACACTACGGAGTTCTTTCACCGGTTCTTAGAATTCGTTTGACGATCATACGCGCGGGAACGTAAATGGCAATCAATAATGGGATTGCGAACCATGTCCAGCGCGTAACATCAATTGCTACTTCAATGAAATAGAGACCAGTTAGGAACAGAGCAATGGACGCCACGACGACTACCGTGACCCATCGCGCTTGAAATGAGGCCCGGCTCAACAGCGCCGTCAGGGCAAGCGCGCAGCCAAGAATCACGGCCAAAACGATTATCGAACCCACAGGCCACCTCTTGCCTCAGACTACTCCGCGATAAAGGATCTAGTAGAGCGGCGCCATGGCAACCGCGCCCAGGCCGAGCGCGAAGAAGAGGAACATCAGCAGCAGAAGCAGTTTGGCGGAGCGGGGCGCGCCTGCGAATTCGCGCCACACAAAGACGCCCCAGCAGGCTGAGATCATGGTCGCTCCCTGACCGATGGAATAAGAAACGGCCGGCCCGATTGGTTTCGCCAGGTGCGCCACCGACGCCACAAAGTTGGCCACCGCGCCCACGCACCATACCGCCCCGCCGAAGACGCCTGCCAGGTGCCAGGCGAGAGGAGCGCGCCAATAGCCGGAACCGTCAACGGGAGGCTTTCCGTCCAGCGGTTTGGCCATCAGCAGCAGGTTGGCCGGAATGGTGGAGAGCAGTACGCCGATGGCAAAATAGAGGGCGATTGCGTACGGGCCTGGGCCGGAAGCTGTTGCAAGATCGTGAGTTGCGATGGGATACCACGCGCCCATCAGCACTCCGGAGACGAGCGACAGCACGATGCCGCGAGTCGTCGCCGCCTTGGCTGTGGCTTCGCGCTTGCGGTAGGCGGCTGCATCCAGCACAATGGCAATGGCCACCAGCGCGACTCCGCCGAACAGCAGCAGGGGATTGGCAGCGGGGGTTACCAGATAGCTTGAGACCGCGCCAATCACCAGCGCCAGTCCGATGCCCACCGGGAAGGCGACTGCGAGCCCGGCAACCTCGATAGCCGCCACCAGCAGCAGATTGGCGACGTTGAAAACTGCCCCGCCCGCGATGGCAAACAGAATCGCGCCGAGCGGAGCATGAACCACCTCGTCAACAAAGGACGGGCCTGCATGCCCCAGGCTGCCGGCCGTGAGTCCCCAGACCACGGTAGCCAATGCAAGGCCGATAGCGTAATCCCAGTAGAAGAGCTGGAAGCGATAGCGGGGGCACAGCTTGAGCGTGTTGGCCCACGATCCCCAGCACAACATGCTCAGGACCATGAGAAAGAGTGCGGCCTGATACGACTCAGGAAGATACATTCCCGGCGCCTCCGTCGGAACCATTGTTCGGCAAACAACGAACCATAACGCCTCAGGCTATGAAGGCGCAAATAGGGAGCTGGCTTGATCGCGTTCAAGGAGAAACAACCGATTGGCCTCGAAGTCTTGGTAGAGTGCTTGTAGGATGCTCCCATGGAACCGAATGCCCATCCCCGGACTTGGAAAACGCTGCTGGCGTTCGCGATCATCTATTTTGTCTGGGGATCGACATTCCTTGCCATTCGTGTTGGCGTGCGGGAAGTTCCACCGTTTCTGCTTGCGGCGATGCGGTTTCTGGCTGCGGGGCTGGTGCTTTGCGGCTGGATGTTAGCGCGGGGCGAGCGCTCGCCGAAGCTGCGGGAATGGCTGTCGGCCTTCTTCCTGGCGCTGCTGATTTTCGTATTCGATTACGGGCTGTTGTTCTGGGCTGAGCAGCGTGTGCCATCGGGAATCGCGGCGGTGATGATGGCTACAATTCCCGTGTTCATGGCTCTCTCTGAGATCGTAATCCTCCGCACGCAGCGGCTCACTTTTCGATTGGGACTCGCGCTCCTGGTGGGGATTGCGGGAGTCGCTGTCCTGATCAGCCGCTCGCTCGATCTGGGCGGCGCGCCCATCGACAGAATGGGCGCAGTCGCCCTGCTGATTGGGTCCGTCAGTTGGTCTGTGGCGTCCGCGCTGAATCGCAAGCTGCCGCTTCCCTCGTCGAAGGTAATGAGCTCCGGTGCGCAGATGCTGGCAGGAGGCGTGTTGCTCACCCTAGCAGCCGCCGCGCTCGGAGAGTTTCGCAATTTCCATCCGCTCAATGTCTCCGCCGGAGCGTGGTTTGCCTTGGCATATTTAATTGTTGCCGGGTCGATTGTAGGGTTCACGGCGTATGTCTGGCTCCTCCATCACGAATCGCCAACGACTGTTGGGACCTACGCATATGTGAATCCAGTTGTAGCAGTGATAATCGGATACTTCATCGCCGGTGAGGCGCTGGGACTGCGAACGATTCTTGGGACTGCCTGCGTTCTTGTCAGCGTGGTGGTGATAACTACTACCAGAGCGAAGAAGCCGGTTGGGTCTGCTGCTGTAGAGGATGCGGGGTAGCGGCGGAGGGGATCACTGGGGTAGCTGCTGGCAGACACAGATTTTGCGCATACAGATGACAGTGGTGTCAGAGTGTGACGCCTGTCCAGGCATCCCACCAGGATTGATCTTCCTCAAAGACGTAGGACTGTTCCGGATGCTCAGGGCGAACGCGGATCGTGACATGTTCATTGGGTACAAACAATCGGGCGAATTCCTGCGCGGAGTCGCGGTACCAGAAACCCCTCTTGTACTTCCCCTGGTACCTTTCGAAGGTGACTTTATAGGTGTAGGAGATTTCGGCGCACGGGTACATTGTGTTTTCCTTTGCCTGCGCTGACCGGACGTTGGCTTCAGTCTTTCTCCAGGAGCGGCTTCGCGCACGAAAGAACTCCCGCATGAGAACCCGAATGAGGAAGGCGATGATGTTGTCAGCGATGAGGGCCAATTCAACTCTCCGGTGACCAGATCCCTCTAAGCCCTACCAAGCTTGATTGCCTCGCTGTCGACGATTCGAGCGGGCTTCATTCCCTGAGAGTCGGTTTTTCAACCAGGATCAGATACTGGTTGAGGCTGAAAAACCACTCTCCGCGCTCCCCGGTCTGGCGCAGATCTTGGAGCCACGCGAGTGCTTCTTCCTCGCTGACGCCGCGCCTCCCAGGGACAAAGGAGGCGATCAGGCCAGCGGTCAGCGAACTGAATGTGTCGGGGCTGTATATCGCATTGAAATGCGGAAGGATGGACTGGGATGCAATGGCGAATCCGGCCGTTTTGAGCAAGGGCACGAGCACTCGCGGAAGAGCTATGTGAGGACAATGCTCGCTGAACGCATCCAGAATTCTTGTCATCCGCTCCGGGTTCGACGAGTTCCAGGTAAGCGAAGGCCAATCGGTGGAGACGATAACGGCGCGGCCTCCGGGACGAAGCACACGGTAAAGCTCGCCAAGAGCTTTAGGTAGGTCGGGGACGAAACTCAAGAACCTGGATCACTGCCGCCGCGTCGCAGGAATTGCTGCTCACGGGAAGTTCCGTTGCGCTGCCGATTTGAAAGCACACCCAGGGCTTGCCGGCACAGCGCGTGAAGGCCATGCGCATCATGGTCTCGCTGGTGTCGATGCACTCCACCTGTCCGGTGCCGCCCACTGCCACGGCCATCTCCAGCGCCACAAAGCCGGGCCCGGTGCCGATGTCGAGCGAACACTCGCCGCGTTTGAGATTCAGGGCGTCGAGAACCGCCTTGCGCCGGATCGCGGCTTCCCTCGTCTGGTAGATGGACTCGAGCATTCGTATCGTCGCGTCGTCGAATTGCAAACCCTGGCTGCCGATGGGAACCCTCCTGGCGCGAAATCGAGTGGCATTGCGCGGCTGCGCAGATCGCTTGTGGAGTTGCTGGTTTCAGTTTAACCTTTCTGGGATTCCAGGGCCGCAATTAGCGCGGGAACCACTTCAAACAGGTCGCCGACTATGCCGTAGTCGGCCACTTCGAAGATGGGGGCGTCGGGGTCCTTGTTGATGGCTACTATGCACTGCGAGCCCTTCATGCCGACCAGATGCTGAATGGCTCCGGAGATGCCGATAGCGAGATAAAGCTTCGGCGAAACGGTTTGGCCGGAGCTGCCTACCTGGCGATCCATGGGTAGCCAGCCGTTGTCGCAGATTGGTCGTGAGGCGGCCAGCTCCGCTCCGAGAGCCTTGGCCAGTTCCTGCACGATGGGAATGTTTTCGGCATCCTTAATTCCGCGGCCTATGCTTACGATGAGTTGCGCTGAGCCGAGGTCGACGGTTTGAGAGCGGCCGCGGAAGGGTTCGCTGGGCTTGGTGCGGATTTGTGCCGCATCGATGGTTGGAGTGAAGCCTGTAACTTCAGACGCGCCTGTCTGGGTGGTCTCGGCGCGAAAGGCACCGGCCTGCACAGAGACGAAGCAGGGGCCGTTGCCGGCATGGCGATAATTGCCGTTGAGACGGCCTTGAAGAAGCTGGCGGGTGAACAACGGGCCCTCGCCGATCGCCACCACATCGCCAATGAGCACTTGCCCCAGGCGTGCGGCCAGCGCGGGGGCGTAGTCGCGGACCTGGTAGGTATGCGGGAAAACGACGTAGGCCGGCTGTTCGGTCTGGATAAGCTGCTCCAACGCGAGTTTGAAGCCGTCCGCTGTGTAGTACGCGAGAAGCGGATGCTCGACGCGGATCACTTTGGCAAGTCCCCTGGCAGCAACTTCAGCGGCAAGGAATTCTAAGTCCGAGCCGACGAGGATGGCGTTGACGGGCAAGCCAAACTGAGAAGCGAGGCTCTGACCGGCCGCAACGGCTTCCCAGCTGATGCGGGCAATGCGGCCTTCCCTCTGTTCGATTACGACCAGAATTCCGCTCATAGGACGCGCACCTCGAATTTCAGCTTCTCTACCAGGGATGCAGCGGCTTCCTTGGCGGAGCCGGAGAGAATCTGCGTGGATTTCTGCTTCTGCGGCAGGGTGACCTGTACAAGCGTTACGACGGGGACGGCCGCGTGATTGGGCGGGAATAATTCCGCGGCGGCCAGGCGGCGCACCTCTTTGGTTTTGGCTCGCTTGATGCCCATGAGCGTGGCATAGCGGAGCTTGTTGCCTCCGGATTGGATGGTGAGGACGGCGGGGGTGGGCAGGTCTATGGTCTGGAACCAGCCTTCTTCGAGCTCGCGCTTGACGGTCAGGCCGGTTTCGGTTTTTTCGACGTGCAGGATCAGCGTGGCGTGAGGCAGGCCAAGAAGCTCGGCAACAATGACGCCGGTTTGGCCCAGGCCCAGGTCTTCCGACTGCAGGCCGGTGAGGATCAGGTCTGGATTCTCGGGTTGCATCGCGGCTGCGAGCAGGCGAGCTACGCCTAAAGCGTCGAGGTCGGCCAGGTCACCCGAGTCGATTTGGATGGCGCGGTCTGCGCCCTTGGCCAGGGCTTCGCGGATAGTTTGGCCTATACGCTCGGGGCCTGCGCTGACTACGATGACCTCGCCCCCGTGCTTCTCCTTGAGCTGAAGCGCTTCTTCGAGGGCGTAGGCGTCGGACTCGTTGAGGGCATATTGGAGGTTGGATTCTTCAATCCACTTGGCTGCGGAGTCGATGCGGATTTGAGCATCGCGGTCCGGGACTTGTTTGATGGCTACGATGATTTTCATATTGCAGATGCTCGGGTTACATCATAGTTCGGTTGGGTGCGGGTGGGCTATTGAGATAGCTCCGATGGTCCCGCTTTCGGACTGGGAGATCGATAGTACTAATGGCTATAGGCTTCGGCGGCCGTGCGGATCAATCTAATAAGGCGAACTATAGATCTGTCGCCGTCGTCGATGGTGGGGAAGCTGTATTCACAGGGTGTGCGGATTTCGCCGTCTGAACCTTCCCATGGGTATTCGCTGTTGTCTCTGCGGTGGTCGCCATCATCGCAGGCCGGGGCAAGCAGTTCGATCTCGCGGGCCAGAACTCTGATCTGTTCTATCTCCCATTGTGCAATCGACGCGTTGCTGTTACCCAGCGAATAGAAGTGCCGGGCAATCAACGGCAAGTTTTTAGCAATGTATGCGTGGCTTTTTCGCACGTTCTCGTGCCCATTCTGGGATACCAGATGCGCTTTGCAGGCTTTTTCCGCAGCCATTTGAAGGAAGTGAAGGCGGTGGCATTTCTCCGCATTCTCGGCGGCTAGGACTTCGCGGATACGAAGATCGGAAAGTGCTTGCCTGGCGTAGCCTCTTGCCCAGGACACATCGATTGCTTCGGCGTTCGATTTCCCGCTAGGCACGAGCGATTTCCTCGCCGAGGTCCCAGTCGTGGTTTCCAAAGCGGACAGGTCCATTTTTCTGAACGGAAGAGTATTCTTCCGGTGAGATTTCAATGATGACCACGGGATAGTCGATGCCACGAGCAGGGTCGGCGGCAAAGGCAATCGGCTCGAATCCACGCTCAATCGTGCCTTCAACAACCTCGAGGAGGCGAATCGGATCTTTCGGATCCTGGTCATGGAGAGGCTTGAGGACACATACGAATTTCAGATGAGGTTCGACCTGAAAATGCGCATTGGCAAGTCTTTTCGCTGTCTCCAGTTTGCTCGCTCTTCTCGCTGTCTCCAGCTCGCTCATTCTGCCTCCGAAATGCTCCATAACCGGATTATCTCTCCTTCAAGGGAGGAAATCCAGTTTTCACATCCGCTGTCTGCCACCACTCGGCAAACTGCGCGCGGTTAACTGGGCTATGTCGAGCAACTGCGGAGGAGCGTCGCCGGTGGATGCCAGCGCATCCCGAAACATAGTATTGCAGAACGGGCACGCCGTCCCTACTGTCTTCGCCCCGGTGGCGACGAGTTCGGCGGCGCGGTTGTGGCTGACCCGCTCGCCGGTCTCTTCGCCGAGAAACGCAAGACCGCCGCCGGCTCCGCAGCAGAAGCTGCGCCCGTGGTTGCGCGGCGCTTCAATAACGGTGCCGGCGAGGGCGGCGACGGTGCGGGGCTGCTCGTAGACGTTGCGGTAGCGGCCGAGGTAGCAGGGGTCGTGGAAGACGATGGTTTCATCCGCAGGATCTTTGCCATTTTTGCTTGGATGCGGAAGTTTGTCTGCGAAGCGGGCCAGAAACTCGCTGTGATGCTCGATCTCCGGCGGCGTGCCGTATTCCTTCCAGTCTTCCTGGATGGTGCGGACACAGTGCGGGCAGATGGAGACAATCTTCTTCACTTTGTTTTGCGCCAGGGCTTCGAGGTTGGCCTCCGCCAGTTGCTGGAAGAGGAGATCGTTGCCGAGGCGGCGGACGGGGTCGCCCGTGCATTTCTCCTTGCGCAGCACGCCGTAGCTGGTTCCCAGGTAGTTCATCACGCGGGCGAAGTCGGCTATGATTTCGCGGCCCTTGGGGTCGTATCCGCCCATGCAGCCCAGCCATAAACAATACTCCTGAGTCCCGTCGAAGATGGGCAGCGATTGCTTCTGGATGAATTTGTCGCGCTCAGCAGGGCTGATGCCAAGTGCGTTCGAGCCGCGTTCGAGGGCCAGGAAGAGCTTGCTGCCGTGCTGGTCTTCCCATGCACCGGTGTTGACTGCTCCGCGACGCAGGCCGACGAGGATGGGGACATGCTCAATGCCAACCGGGCACTGGAACTCGCATGCGCCACAGGTGGTGCATTGGAAGACGGCCTCCTGCGAGTTGTATTTTCCCAGTAATGGTTGATCGGATGCGGGGCCCAGGTCGTTCAAATAGGCGCGGACGCCAAGGATAATTTCTTTGGGGTTGAGCAGCTTGCCGGTAGTGGCAGCAGGGCAGTGCTCGGTGCAGCGTCCGCACTCGACACAGGAGTAGGCCTGGAGGCTGACTAGCTGGGTGAGATCGGTTCCGGCAACCAGGCCGAAGTCTTCGTCGCCCGCAAGTGGGGGGATCTGGGCAAAGCCGCCATGGGACAGAAAGATGGTGGCCGGGCTGAGAACCAGATGCAGATGCTTGGTGTGGGGGATCAGCGGGAGAAAGATGAGCAGAGCCAGGGTGTGAATCCACCACAGGAGGCGTGCGGCAGGGCTGGCGGAGGAGACTGAGAACGAGGCCAGGTACGTGGCCATCAGTGCGAAGATCAGCCCGGCGATCAACCCTGATTCCCATGAGAGTTTTTCGCCCAGCCATTTGGGCCGGATGAGGAAGCGGCGGACGAACAGGCCGAGAATGCCGGCGGCGCAGGCCAGAGCGAAAAGGGCAGCGACGTAGAAGTAGCAGCGACCGATGACGCCGCCGGGAGAGAGGAAGCCGATGCCGAAGACGATGGCGCAGTGATTGAGGGTGACCAGCGCAAAGGCGAGAAAGGCCCAGAAAACGAAGGCGTGCGCCAAGCCGGGTAGTGGGCGCTCACGGACGACTTTGGCCTGGCAGAGGACTTCCCAAACGAAGTCCCAAATGCGGCGGCCGAGTGGAAACAGGTGGAAGCCGGGATCTTTTTTGGAATGGAGGATTTTGTTCAGGATGGGGCCGAAGCGACGCCAGAAGCCATAGGCCGATGCAATGGCCAGGGCGGCGAAACCAAGCTTCTCAAGGAGGGAGAAGGGTTGCGGCTCGGCGAGGAGTGGGAGCGAGAGAATCATTGGCGAACGAGATTGACAATACAGGATGGGCTGGGGCGCTGTCTCGCGTTGGACGGCTCAGGACTTCCACTGGAAACAGATGCCGAAGCCGTCGGGGTCTTTGAGATAGAGCTGCTTCATCCCGTACCAGGCGACTTTCGGTTCATTGATAACGAGGCCTTTATCGCGAAGATGCCGGTAGGCCGCGGCTACGTCGGGACAGCCGAAGTAGATGCAGGTGTCGCCATGGGCGGTTATGACGGCGGGGTCGGGAGCCTCGGGGCGCTCGCCGTAATCGTAGGCGGTATTGAGCATCAGTTCGGTGCCATCGCCATGACGGAGAAGGCACCAGCCGAATTCGTCGACGGCCCGGATGGGCGCGTGTTCGGCAATCTCGAAGCCGAGCATGTCGCGGTAGAAGCGGGCCGATGTTGGCATATCGAAGACCTGGAGCAGGGGGCAAAGGCCTTGCATGTTGATTGGCATGGGGATCTCCGCGAAGGAAGCTTGCTTGCTGTTGAGAATACCCCGCGGCCAGCTGGGACAGCAATTTCTGTGGCGTAAAAACTGGCTGACGAAGGGTTGAAAACACATTAGCATCTAAGCGAGAAAGGAAATGGTAGAAATCGTGCAGACTATGAACAAGATCACCCCATTCCTGTGGTTCAACGCGAACGCCGAAGAGGCGGCCAATTTCTATCTCGCTGTGTTTCCAAACAGCCGGAAGCTCGCGGAAGTGCGTGTGACGGAGGCCGGGCCCGGACCGGTCGGGTCGCTGCTGGTGATGGATCTTGAGTTGGATGGCCAGCAGGTCACGTTTCTGAATGGAGGGCCTCCGCATCAACTGACCGAGGCGTTCTCGTTCACCGTGCGCTGCGAGACGCAGGCGGAGATCGACGGCTACTGGGCCAAGCTCGGCGACGGTGGCAAAGAGCTGGGCTGCGGATGGATCAAAGACAAGTTCGGGCTCTGCTGGCAAATTGTTCCGCGAAAGATCGGCGAGTACGTGAGCAAACCGGCCGGGATGCGGGCGATGATGCCGATGATGAAGCTGGATATTGCCACGCTTGAGCGGGCGGCAATGGAATAGAGGCCTCCCCAAAGGATTCTGATTGCTCGATCGGGATTCGTGTGGGTTCTTCGACTCCCAGGAGCCCACCATCCTACTGATATCAAGCAATCAGAGCCTGGGCCATTCTCAAGTGTGACGCACCTCACGCACAATTCGTCCAGGATGGGTCACACTGCTGAGTATTTCTGTTTCGGCGGCCTTTCGATTTGTATTGGCTGGGGAGAAGACTCGCGCGTTCAGGTAGATGCAGCGAAGTGCTTCCATTTTGCAATGAATGGGTGGGTTCCACTGAAATCCACCAGCAGTGCAAATTTTTGATTTCTTGGGGTTGAAACCCCGATTTTTCCGGATCGAGTTGATTTGCAGCATGTTCGAACCCAGGGATTGCCCCGTCGAGGGCTCCCTGGGAGCGAGGAAGCCAACTCTTGCCGGAGATTCCCGCCGCTCAACCCGATTCGCCGCTCGATGCTGACCGCGGGCTTCATGGGCACGTGAGTCGGCAGAGTTCCTCGACCTCTCTGCGGGAGGTTTGGAGGGTTGTTGCGCGTCGGCGACGGTTGGTGGCCGGCGTGGTGGGGGGACTTCTGCTGCTTTGCTTGCTGTATTGCCTGATCACCCCCAACCAATATGAAGCGAGCGCCAGGGTTGCGCTACGAACATCGCCCACTTCATCGCTGAGCCTGGAGGCCCAGGAACCACAGATTTCGGCGTCGGTGCTCTCCGCACCGGTGCAGCTTGAGACGCTGGCGGACGTTTTTCGAAGCGACGAACTGGCGTGGAGAGTGATAACGGAGCTGAAACTCTACAAGGCGCCGGCATTCATGGGCAATTTTGCGCATCGCTTTCCCGCCTTTCTTACTGATGCGCCTGCCGCGGACTCTCCCGATTATGCCGGCGCCAGAGACTATCTGCTTGATCGATTCCACCGCCGGCTGCGCGTACAGAGCATGCCGCGTACATTGCTGATTCAAATACGGTTTCGCTCCAAGGATGCGGCGTTGTCGGCGGCTGTCGTCAACGCGTTGATTCGGGCCTATGGCGAGCAGGAGAGCGAGTTGCGGGTGCAGGCAACAGTTCAGGCCTCGGACTGGCTGGTCGGCCAGTTGAAAGAGCTGAAGAGTCGCGTGGACCGCGACCAGCTGCGATTGACCGCTTTCCAGAATGCGCATGGAATCCTGAGCACGCCTGAGACGCTGGCCAACGGGCAGGCTGGAGACACCCAGCATACGCCGGGGTTGCTGGAGATCGACGAGTTGGGCCGTGAACTGGTGACAGCCACGACCGATCGGATTCTTCGCGAGGCCGAATACAAGGCGGCTTCCAAAGGCGACCCGGAGCTGGCGATCGCGGCCGATCCGCGCCTCCAAGCCGAATACGGCAGCTTTGCCACCGCGCTTTTGCAGCAGATTCATGCGCAACGAAGCGCGCTGGAAGTGGAACTTTCGCAACTGAGCATGGAACACGGGCAAAGCTTCCCCAGAGTAGTGGAGATACGCGGCGAACTCGAGGACCTCGATCGGCAGAAGCAGGCCGAGGACACCAAACTTGTGGCGCGATTCCAAAGCGCGTGGCAAACTGCGGCCGATCGCGAACAGTTGGTCCGCAAAAGCCTGGACGAGCATACAGCGGAGGGGATGAAGCTGAACCAGGCCGCCACCGAATACGAGGCGATGCGGCAGGAGGCCACCCGAAGCCATGAGCTGTATATGCAGTTACAGGAAAAGGTCGAGGAAGCGGGGCTGGCCGCCGGCATCCGCGGTTCCAGCATCTCCGTGGTGGACCCCGCGCGGCAGCCGGTGAAGCCGGTTGCGCCCGATCTGCCTCTGTATCTGGCCATCACCTTATTCGTCAGCCTGTGGCTGGCATTGGGAGGCGCGCTCTTGCTTGAATCGATGGGTACCCCCGTGAGACGTACGGTTGTAATGCTGATGATTGCGGTGGTGGCCGGCGGGTTGGGCGGATTGGCGCACGGCCAGGCGCCCACTCCGAACCTGGATGGCCTGCCCACGGGAGTGGCGCGAATTCCGCTGACGGTGGAGAACAAGAGCGTTCCCAACGCCAAGGATGCGCCTGCGGTGTGGAAGGACGCGACGGGCACGAGTCAGGCAGGTTTGCCGGGGCAGGCAACTGGGCTTGCCGCAGCCCCGATGGCGGTGGCAATTGGCCCTGGGGACCTGCTTGACGTGGTGGAGTTCCGTACGCCGGAGTTTCATTCCGGTGTTCGCGTGTCGGCGGCGGGGACCGTGACGCTGCCAATGATTGGCGATGTGCAGGTGAACGGGATGGACGAGCGGGAGGCCGCACACGCCATTGAGGCTGCGCTGGTGGCCAAGGATATGCTGCTGCACCCGCGGGTATCTGTACTGGTGACGGCTTATGCCGGCGAGGACGTGAGCGTGCTGGGGGAAGTGGCGCGCCCGGGCGTCTATTCCTACACCGTTCACCATCGATTGCTGGACCTGATCTCTTCCGCATCCGGGTTGACGCCGAACGCCGGCGGCCTGGTGAGTATCTTTCATCGCAGCGAGCCGGATGTGCCTCATGCGGTGGTGCTGGACCCAAGCGGAACGGACACCGGCGCAGATCATAACCCGGAGCTGATGGCCGGGGATACGGTGCAGGTTAGCCGCGCAGGGCTGGTTTACGTCATTGGCGATGTGATGCGGCCGGGCGGGTTTGCTGTCGATCCGGCACAGGGGCTGACGGTGGTGCAGGCGCTGACGCTGGCATGGGGCCCGACACAGAACGCGGCAACCAGCAGAGCTATGCTGATCCGCGAACAAAAAGGTGGCCGCACGCTGATCACGCTGAACCTGAAGCGCATGCTCCACGGACAAGAGCCCGACCAGCCAATCCACGACCACGACATATTGTTCGTGCCCGATTCGATGGCCAAAAACATGATGAACAGGACGATCGAATCGGCGATCCAGTCCGCGGTTGGGGTGACGATTTATGCGGGGCTGGTTTATTCGGATAGGTTTTAATGTAGTTCATGGATTCAGGTTGAGTTTTTGGGCGCGGAAAGGAGTTTGCCTTGTTCATATCGCGTTCGGTTAAGCCGGTCAGGCGTTTTCCGTTCTTGCTAAGTTCCCTGGTTATCGCGGCCATGGAGGCCGCGCTGTCTCCGCTGTTTGGAATAGAGATCAAGACGCACGGGTGGGATTCGCTAAGGCTCGTCACGATGTTTGGCGGCTTGATCCCTATGGTTTGGTGGCTTCGCTGCGTGGAAGGCCGTTTATTGGACGCAGCCTTGCCCAAGTGGCAATTGTGGCCGTATGTATCAACGCTCGTCTTAGCGTGCATCTATTTGGCCTTAAAGTTCCCTCATGGCTTTTGGGCACTTTTGCTTTTCGTGGTTCTCCAGATTCCGACGGCGTTTCTACGCAGCAAGCCCGCGACCGTCGAAACCCTGTTTGGCGGCCCGAGCCGGGAGGATGCGGAGAAGCCTGCTAGAACGGAGAAGCCGACTGGGCGTTTCACGCTTATGCTGATTGTCGTTCTCTTTGCGATTTTGGCGGTTGGGTTGCGTCCCCTGGAAGTCGGGCAGTGGCGCGTGCTGGATCAGATCGTATATTTCATTTTTCTTCCATTCTGGATTGTTTCGCTCGAAAGCCGCCTGCAAGTTGCCGGCTTGCCGGATTGGTGCTTTCCACCGTACGCTTTCATTCTCCTCATCACACTCGGACTGCCATGGGAGTTCAAGGCAATCGATAACACGACCGCGTTTTTTCTCTTTGTCCTTCTCCAAGTCCCGACTCTCTATTTCCGAAGCAAGCCAGCGACGGTTGAGCCGTTGACCCAGGTTAGAAGTCAGGAAGAAGAAGCTGGAACGAACAGCATTTCTTGACAAGGGAGTAAGCAATCATGCGTCGTATTGCCTGGGTCCTGTTGCTGCTCTTCGCATTCGCGATCCCCTGGGAGTACTCCCTGGATCTGGGCGCACCGCTGGGCAATGTGGCGCGCATCGCCGGATTGGCGCTGCTTCTGGTAGCCGTTCCGGCTGTTCTGCAGGCTGGGCGGTTGCGCACGCCGGGGCCAATGCAGTGGCTGGTGTTGGCTCTCTTCCTTTGGTTTTGTTGCACGTACTTCTGGACCATCGATTCATTGGCGACCCAAAGAATGATGCGCGCCTATTTCCAGGAGATGGTCATCGTTTGGCTGGTGTGGGAGCTTGCCGAGAGTCCTCAGGATCTGCGTGCGCTGCTGCGGGCGTTTGTTGCCGGCTCATGGGTGCTGGCCTTGCTAACCTTGGTGAACGCCGGCTCGCCTGAGGCCATTGCGGCGGGCCAGATACGGTTTGCGGCGGCGGGCCAGGACCCGAATGACGTAGCCCGGTTTCTGGATCTGGGCTTTCCGCTGGCGGCATTCCTCCTGACCAGCGAATCCAGAGAGTCCCGTTGGCCTTGGCGATTTCTGGCTCTGGGTTATTTGCCGCTAGGGCTGGTTGCCGTGTTGTTGACGGCCTCTCGAGGCGGATTTCTGGCGGCGGTTGTAGCGTTGGCCGGCAGCGGCCTTTTGTTGATTCGGAGTCATACCAGGGGAGCGATTGCCGGCGCATTCGCTTTGCCGGCGGCAGCAGCCGGTCTTTGGTTCATCCTGCCGCACGAGATATTTGAACGGCTGGCGACTATTCCCCAGCAACTGCAAGGCGGCGACCTGAACCAGCGGTTGAACATCTGGAACGCCGGCTGGCATGCCTTTCTGGAGACGCCCTTCGCCGGTGCAGGCGCCGGCTCTTTTGTAGCCGCGGCAGGACTTGACCCTATGGATACGGCCCACAACACCGCATTGTCGATCCTGGTGACCGGGGGATTGTGCGCCTTCTTTCTGGCTGCGGGAATTGTCGCGGCGGCCGTGTGGGCGGTGGTGCGGACGCGCGGCCCGCTGCAACTAACCCTGGCCACAACGCTGGCGGTTTGGATAGTCACTTCGCTGGTTGCGACGGTTGAGGAGAGCCGCACCACCTGGCTTTTGCTGGGGTTCGTCGCGTTGGCCGGGCGGCTTGCGATGGAGGATCCGGAACTTCTTGCCGCTTGTTTCGCCGCCGGTGCATCGCGTAGTGAGATTGAGTTGGCCGGTGGAGCTGAAGGGGTTCCAGTGATTTGAAACTGAGGTTTCCTCGGACCCCATGAGCACAATCGCCCAAGTCGTGAGGACATTCGAAGGCGGCAGCGTCAATCGCCGCATTTTACGCGCGATCGCGGTGGTTACCGCAGCCGGAATCCTGGTGAAAGTTGCGGCAACGGCGAAGGAAATTGCGGTTGCCGGTGTCTATGGGCGATCGGACGCGATGGATGCCTTCCTGACCGCCGCGCTGATTCCGGGCTTGCTGATCAACCTGATCTCCGAGTCGATGAATCAGGCGCTTGGACCCACGCTGGTCCGCGTCAGGGAACGCGAGGGCCACGAACGCGCCCAGGAACTGCTGTCCAGTTCGATGCTGTGGATGTGCCTGTTGCTTGCGTCGGCGTCGGCTGGGATGGCTTTGGGGGCGCGCGGTTTCTTTCCGCTGATTGCCTGGCGTTACCCGGCAGCCAAGTTGGATCTTTCCGTCCATCTCTTCTATGCGCTCCTTCCGGTTGTTCTGCTTACGGGAATCGCCACCAACTGCACTGCCGTGTTGAATACGTTCGACCGGTTTGCCACGCCGGCGCTTGCTCCCCTTGTTATTCCAGTCACCGTTGTTGCCGGCGCGGTGTTATGGGGCGGCCGGATGGGCATCTGGGCCATGGTGTATGCCACTCTGGCCGGCTCTTTGATTCATGCGGCGTTGGTGGCGGGCATGATGGAGTCGCACGGCTACCAGTTCCGTTTGCGCTGGAATGGGATGACAGAGGCCAGTTGGGAGGTGGCTCGGCAATATGGGCCGGTGCTGCTCAGCAGCGTGGTAGCCTCCGGCGGCTTGCTGGTGGACCAGGGGATGGCCGCGACCCAGGCGGCGGGGAGCGTTTCCGCGCTGGTATATGCGAGCCGGTTTGTGGGTGTGGTGTTGACGCTGCTGGCTGGAGCTATTTCAACGGCGCTTGCGCCCTACTTCTCCCGGATGGTGGCGCAAGGGGATTGGAACGGTTGCCGAACTACCCTGCGCACATGGGTCCTGACGACCGGATTGATCACAGTGCCGATCACTATAGCGCTAATGGCGGGGGCGCGCCTGCTGATCCGCATCACCCTCGAGCACGGCATTTTTGGCCCGAGGGACACGGCTGTCGTAGCGCCGGTTCTGGCGATGTACGCGATTCAGATTCCTTTTTTCGCATGCAGCCGCGTTTTCTACCGATTCCTGCTTGCTCTGCGCCGAACCGACCTGATTTTCTACTGCGGCGCGCTCAATCTGGCGCTTGATGTTGTTCTGAACCTGATACTTATGCATTGGTTCGGCGTGGCTGGCATCGCGCTGGCCACCTCTCTTTGGGCCGTGAGCACATTCTTTTTTCTTTGGTATTGGACGTGGAAGCTGTTGCCAGGTGAGAGCGCGGCTAAGCCGACAGCCGAAACACGAGCGTAAATTGGGAACCTGACGAAGCCTGAAGGTATAATCCAAGCAGAATCATGATCCCCAAACCTGCCCAATATCTCCTTCGCTTCGACGATCTGTGTCCGACAATCTCGCGCACTCGTTGGCAGCGATTTTTGCCGATGATTGAGAAATACGGCGTCAAGCCGATTCTCGCGGTCATTCCCGACAACATGGACCGCAAACTGCACCGTTCCCGCCCGTATCCGGAGTTCTGGGAGGAAATGCGCGCAATGGAGGCGGCGGGAGCCACAATTGCCCTTCACGGATACCGCCATCTTTGTCACAGCATGGGCAAGAGCCTCGTGCCGCTGCATCACAACACGGAGTTCGCCGGCCTATCCGAGGATATTCAGCGCCATTGGGTCCACGCCGGCCTTTCGATTCTGAGAGGGCACGGGCTGAACCCGAAAATCTTTGTAGCGCCTCGCCACGGCTTTGACCGCACCACTCTGCGAGTCCTTCGCAAGGAAGGCATCAAGCTGCTTTCCGACGGCTTCGCTCGCGTTCCGTTCAAGCGGGGAGGGATCACATGGATTCCGCAGCAGCTTTGGGGGCCGGAAGAAAAGCGGCGCGGTCTATGGACCATTTGCGTGCATAGCAACAACGCGCGAAGCTCATTGGTAAATCAGCTTGGCGCCTTTCTGTACCGGAATGGCGCGCAGTTTACGTCGGTGGACCGCATTGTGGCGGAGTATCGGCCAACAGAACTTGGATTGAGCGAAAAGATATATGGAGCAATCGCGATCTGGCTTGCGAGAACATCGCAAAAGCGAAGGCGAATGATCCATTCGCCAAAAGACTCAAAAGACGATTAGCGGCTTTCGATCCCTCAATCCTTCAGAGCCGGTTGGTTGAATCCGTAACCCGCCAAAGCTGCGTCGAGCATGTTCTCATAGGCCGGGATGGCGCGGTCAAGGGCGAATTCCTGAATGAATGGGTGCGGAAAACGCTGGCCGGTCTGCAAGCTCCCAAGCGCCGCGAGCAGCGTACTTGCAAGCGCCGGGGAAGAGATCTCGCCTGCCAACCACACACCGGGCCGATGGCTGAGTAGATCTACCACGCCCTGCGAGGACGGTAGAGCCACAATGGGTAGTCCAGCGGCGGCAGCCTCAAGCATTGCGTTGGGCAACCCCTCGTGCCGCGAAGAGAGCACAAATACCGTCGCAGCGCGGAAGTATTCCGCTGGACGCCGAACGTGGCCCGGAAAAGACACGGCGGTCTCAAGTCCTAACCGACGGCACAGGGCTTTCAATGGCGCTTCTTCCAGTCCGGCACCGGCAATGGTCAAATCGGCGGTTGGGAAGCGTTCCCGGACAGTAGCCAGCGCCGAAAGCAGCAGATCGAAGCCCTTTTCCCGGGCTAGCCTGCCAACCGCCAGCAGATGAGGGCCCGATTGATGACCCGGCCCGTGCCAGTGAGCCGGATGGCCTGGAGCGGCTTGCGCCTGCGCCCGTATTGCTTCCACATCCACTGGATTTGGCAGCACTGCCAGTCGGGCTTCCGGGATTCGAAGCTCCCGGGCGAGCTCCAGGGCCATTGCAGGGGTCTGGCACACGACACAGTTCGCACGGCGATAAAACAGCCTGTAGAGCAGACGCGTGGAACCGGGAATACCTTGAAAGGCCTGCGTAGGTGCAAGAGCGCCATTCTGGCGAACCAATACACGTGTCCTTCGTGGGTAAAAAGGGCGCAGAAACAGTACCGGAAGGTGCAGATACGTTATTCCGGAAAGAATGACGTCCGGCTTGAGCCGCCAAACCAGGCGCAGCAAAGGCCATGCTCCGAAGCGGACCCTGGCTGCGCCCAGCGGGTGAATGCTCACGGATGGCGGCATCAGATTGCTGTCAACTTCGGCCTGGGTAATCAGGCCTAGGTGTACCTCGTACTTGGCGGATGAGAGATTGCGCGCCAGCACAGCGGTGACTTGCTCCGCGCCGCCGCCGCCGAGGTGTGGAATGAGTAAAAGAACTTTGGAACGCGGATTCATCGGTTATGGCAACCATATACCTGTTCCAAAATTGCCGTATCCCCAGGCATCTCACCCACTCCAAAAACGCCAGAAGCAACTCGGACGAATGGCCGATGGTCTTCGGTTGGGAAGGAATTCCGCTCAGCAACAGTTTCCGCGCTGGCCCCAATTCCAGCACTACGCTGGCCCTGACCCTGGGGCGCTTTCGAGTACCAATCTGTAGATCGGGAAGATTCTTGACATCCCGGGTCCCAAAAGGCAACGCCTCCAGCGTGCTCAACTTACGACTTGTCGTTAAGAATTCGATGTGCAGTCACGCGTCGACGGCTCTGTCCAGGAATTTCAAATTCACGTCTGTAAGACTTGGCGCCCTGGATACAAACGCGGATCTGCATGGGTTGTGTCCGATTGCTCAGCACTGCAAACTGTCAGGTGGGAGACTGCAAATGCAAGAGCCAAATCCTTTGCAGGAATATGGAGGAGATCATGCCCGAAAACCGCAGTGACCATGCAGCGGACCTTCACATCCACGCCGCCCACGCCCACACCGCCGCCGCCGCCGCGCACCACAGGGGCGATCACGAGGCCGCGGGAGAGCTGAGCGCGAGGGCTCAGGAATACTCAACCGAAGCAGCCGAAAAGACGGAAGAAATTGCCTGGCGAACTTCGGAGCCCATGCGAGCTTGAGTCGTCCAGAGGCATGGCCCGGTGCCAAACCAGAATGAGAGCTTCCTGAGGCCCGCTCGAAATGCGAGGCGGGCCTTCCATTGATCGGGCTAATGTCAGATCGCGACTTGAGCTGATCTTGGTAGCAATGGCGCGCGCCGTGATAAATTGCCAGCCAGCCTTTTCAGTCTCAATGGACGGAGAGCAAAGCCCGATCTTGTTTGCGTCCCACCATCCGCCTCGGCGAGCTTCGAGTATCACCCGATGTCCGCCCCAGTGCCTAAGGTCAGGCGAGTACGAGATCCAAATATGAGCGCCGAGCCCTGGTTTTCGTTGACGCGACCCGTACGGGAGAGTCTCGTCATCGCGAGCCTTCTCTAAAGGTACGAGTTGATGTTTTTCGGCCAGCAGGACTGACAGCAACACGTCCTGTGATGAGAGATTTGCACACGGCTCGTGGATTCCCCGGTCCCCATCTCATCGATGCGTCTTCCAGTTTCTGGTTCTTGCAAGGTTAGTTTTCGTTCTTGCCCGTTTTCGCTCAGGTGCTGGTTTCCGTTGATGATCGCATCTTGTGTATTCATGATTTCCCCTCCCTTGGGGATGACTAGCGGCTAGTGTCGAGGCGAACTGGGAAATCTCGCTGGGGATGGCTCGGCTCACGCTCCAGCTCTTGCAGCATGTGGAACTACACCCTGAGAGATATTCTGCCAGTATGCCGATCACTAAAGATGGTTGCTTTTGCTCAGATTGCAAACAGCTCTGTCTGGATTAGCCCATAGGAGGAATTTTGGGTGGGTGGCCCACCCGTTGGATTACCTCAAAGCGCGGGTGCCCCATCCTTGCGCCTTTTCCTGTCGCAAGAGTGGGAGGCCACAGCCCTCGACCGCCGCGTCCATCGCGGCGCGGACCTGTGGGCTGCTTGAACTGTGCGTCGAAATCGCGTACCCCGATCGTCACACTGAACTGTGATAATGCAAATCTGCTAGCACTGTTATCACTGCTATTCAAAAGCCGGGATTTGCTGCCCATAAGCGCCGCATGGACGACCTAAAAAATGCACATTTGCGAAATGATAAATCTATTTAGGCGTTCTTAAACACACCAAAATGCGCCAATTTCCCCAGTTTTGCCTCCGTTTCCGGCCTTCCGCGCGCGGATTCTTACGGGATCTGCGCCGATATTCCACTCAAAACCCAGGTTTCTCGCAAGCGCATCCACGCGCCCTCGGCCCGACTATCCATCGCACTCGGCTTAGCACTACGGTCGCAGATCGAAGGTTCCGGAGGGAGCAGGGGGTTTCAACCTTCTGAATCCGCAGCGAATCGACAAGACCTTTAGGCCCGGGCCGTGCGCCCCTTCTGCCGCGTCGAGGATCGCCTCGTCGCGGCCAGTCAGAGGACTCGCAAAACAATTCCAATGCCGTTTGGAGATTAACTATGCGCAGCGGAGCACAATCGTTGCATAGGATGCCTCGATGCAAATCGGACTTCCAGCCGAAAACACGTACCCCCGAAAATCCAGCCCATTTTCAGCGCGTTCTCTTCATCAAACTATAAATAATCAGCAACTTACAAAAACAGGCAATTAACCAATCAGTAATCAAACACCCTTACTTTTGAATACTTTTAAACCTTTGTAGACCGGTTTTCGATGCTGCGAGCGTCAAAAAGCCGCCTCTTTAAGCAATACACCGGTTCTGGAAGTGCCTTGGAGGTTCGGGTAAGGATGCTGCAATACGGTGTGTTCCGGCGCACACACAGCGGTGAACAGCGATGATACATTGTCTTTGATTTGCACATCGGACTGTTCCGTAATGGACGCTGGCAGATTGCGTCAGGAAGTCTTTCAAGGGCTAGAAACCCGCCGATACGATTAGAATTCGCATCAAATTCATAGGGCAGCAGCGACTTTTACCCCCAGCGTTGAAGCAGATTCCCCGGCACACACGGATGCCGAGAGGATGCTTGGAGCGCAACCCGATTCATGCCGGTCTTCACATCGCCACAACACATCGCTGAAGTTACGAGCCATTCAACGCGGCGAGCGCCCCACATTGTGGTGGGGATTACGCATCCTCAAACCTGCCTCAATCTCGGCGGACGATTGGGAGCTCTGCGCCAAGCAGGATTCCGCGTAACGCTAGTCTCAAGTCCGGGTGAGCTTCTGGAGCGGACAGCGGCGCGCGAAGGGGTTGGTTCGATAGCCCTTCCGATGCAGCGGGTGATTGCGCCGTTTGCGGATATATTGTCGCTGGCGCGGCTTTGGTGGTTGCTGCGTCGGCTCAAGCCGGATGTCACCGAGTTCAGCACTCCCAAGGCTGGCCTGCTTGGGACCGTGGCGGCCAGGCTGGCCGGTGTGCCCGTTCGCATTTATATGCTTCGCGGGCTAAAGCTGGAAACCTGCACAGGACTGAAGCGCAGGATTCTGCTGGCTGCCGAGCGGATGGCTTCATCCTGCGCACAGGTGGTGTTGTGCAATAGCGAGAGCCTGCGAGCCAGGGCGCAGGGGCTCGGTGTGGCGCCGCGGACAAAGCTGAATTTGCTTGGCGAGGGCAGCAGCAATGGGGTCGACACGGAACGGTTTTCGCCCGGCCTAAGCGATGTGCGAGACCAACTGGGTATCCCGGCCGCATGCCGCGTGGTGGGTTTTGTGGGGCGATTGACGCGCGACAAGGGTGTGCCTGAGCTGCTGGAAGCATTCGACGCCATTTCGATTGCGGACCCGAACGCGCGACTCTTGCTGGTGGGCTGGTTCGATGGTTCGGAAGATGCGCTGTGCGCCAGTCTCCGTGAACGCATTCGGCGGCACCCGAAAATTCATTGCACGGGCTTTGTGGACGACACAGCGCCCTACTACCGCGCTATGGATGTTTTGGTTCTACCCACTTGGCGCGAGGGCTTTCCCAACGTGGTTCTGGAGGCGGCTGCGTCGGGCGTACCAGTCATCACCACGGTGGCTACGGGCTCCCGGGATTCAGTGGATCCCGAAGTTACCGGGTTGCTGATTCAACCCGGCAACCCCGGAGCGATAACCGAGGCAGTGCTCAGCTTGCTGCGCAACCGCGCGAGACGGCAACGGATGGGCAAGGCGGCACGAATCTGGGTGAACGAACACTACGTGGATGGACGGGTGCTTCAACTTGCCACGATGTTCTACACCAGTCTGGTTGTGAAGGAGATGGCGGGTAGATCCGCCCAGGCGCTTCAAGGGGCCGGTCTGGCGTCAGTCCTGTCGGCTGGGGACAAGGTGGTTGGCGCGCCCATTTGCGATGCGGGCGCTTCCAGTGTGTGAGCTGCGGCTTCAGCGGCACTGAGTGCTCCGCTTGGTTGGATGCCCAGAACCAGTGTTGCAGCAACCGCAAACAGCAAGGCCGCTCCCACCGCTATACCCACCCTGGGGGTGGAAGCCGCAACTTCATCCTGATTGCTGACGGGACGCTGGGCTGCCGCCAGGGCGAGCCGGAGATAGTAGGCCGCCGCCAATCCCGAGTTCAGCAGTCCAATGATTGCCAGCCAGATAGCCCCGCCCCCCACTGCGGCGGAGAATGAGTAGAACTTGCCGAAGAACCCGCCGGTGAAGGGAATTCCGACCAGGGACACGAGGAAGAAGATCAACAAGCTGCCAAGCAGCGGAGAGCGGTAAATGAGGCCGCGAAAATCCTGAATGAAGGGCAGGTCCTCGTCGTATCCGCTTACTAGCGTAATGACGGCGAACACGCCTACATTCATTGCAGCGTAGGCCGCGATGTAGAAGCTGGCGGCGGCAATGCCGCTTTCTCCAAATCCGTTCGCGTTCGTAGCTCCTGCGAAGGCGGCCAGCAGGTAGCCGGCGTGAGCGATGGATGAGTAAGCCAACATGCGCTTGACGTTCTGCTGGCGCAGCGCGGCCAGGTTGCCAACGGTCATTGATAGGACGGCCACGATCCACAGCAGCGGCGCCCAGGTGGAGTGAAGGCTGGGAAAGACCTCATACAACACCCGCAGAAGCAGCGCGAAGGCAGCGGCTTTGGGCGCTGTGGAAAGCAATGCCACCACCGGCGAAGGCGCGCCTTCGTAGACGTCCGGCGTCCAGAGGTGGAATGGCGCGGCGGAGACCTTGAACAGAATGCCGACCAGCATCAGCGCCATTCCGGTCAGGAGGAACGAGTGATTCTGGGCGGTGGAAGCAAGGTGGGCAATCTCGTAAATCTGAGTTGTGCCGGTAGCTCCAAAGATAAACGCAACTCCGTAGAGAAGGAATGCAGTGGCAAATGAGCCAAGCAGAAAGTACTTGATGGCGGCTTCGGGGCCGCGCGCTGTCTGCTTGCGGTAGCCGGCCAGAACGTATGTGGAGATGGATGAGATTTCGAGAGCGATGAAGACGACCAGCAACTCGACGGCTCCGGTGAGCAGGCACATTCCCACCGCGCCGAAGACAACGAGCGCGTAGTACTCGCCCTGATGATGGCTGTCTTCCGGCAGAGTATCGAGCGAGAGCAGGAGCGCCACGAGCACGATGCCACAAATGAGGATGTGGAAGAAGATGGTAAAGGCGCTGGTCTCGACTGTGCCGTAGAAGCCGGCGCCTTGTGCAAGGGAGAATTGCGCAACGCTGGCCCAGAGAGCGAGGGTGGTCCCGATGGCGGCAACCCAGCCAAGCCAACGGCGGGAAGACGGAGGCGGCAGCGAGGCGTCGATAAGCATGACGGCGACGCCTGTCAGTGTGAGGACGACCTCGGGAAGGATGCGGAGAATATCGGGAACTGGATTCACCGTTGGTCCTCCCTTTGAGACGAGGCTGTCGAAGGTGAGGATGGCAAAACGAACCCTGGAGAAGCAGCCAACGATTTCAATTGTGGAATGTGTCCAATTCTCTCCAATGACGTGAGCCAAATTGACGGGGCGAGTCCCATGACCAGCATGAGTACGGCGAGGGGCCATAGCACAGCCAACTCGCGGAAGTGAAGATCGTCGGCGGGCGTTAACCTGGCTAGTTCACTCTCAGGGCCGTAGAAAAGACGTTGGACGAGCATGAGCATGTAAGCAGCGCCGAGGATTACGCCGAGCGACGCCGCGATGGCCCAACTGCGGCTGACACCGGAGAAGGTGCTGGAGAGGATAAGGAATTCCCCCACAAAGTTGTTCAGCAAAGGCAGGCCGATCATGGCGAGGGACGCGATCACGAAAAGCGTCGCGGTGCGAGGCAGTTTGCCTGCCAGGCCTCCAAAATCCGCGATCTGGCTGGACGAATAGCGATCGTAGAGGACGCCCAGGAGAAGGAAGAGCGCGCCGTCGACAACGCCGTGGTTGAGGATCTGATAAACAGCGCCAGCTGAGCCGATTGCGGTGAAGCCGTAAATGCCGAGAACGATGAGGCTGAGGTGGCTGAGGGCGGCAAAGGCGATGAGCCGCCAGAAGTCGCGCTGCACCAGCGCCAGGCACGCGCCGTAAAGAATTCCGATGACCGCCAGCGCGATAAGCCAGGGCGCCAGAGCCCGCGCTTGCACGGGGAAGAGACCGATGTGGAAGCGGAGCATGGAGTAGAGGCCCAGCTTTCCGGCCACGACCATTGCGAGAGCTACCGGAGCTTCGCCGTATGTATCCGCAAGCCAGCCGTGAAGCGGAAAGATCGGAACTTTGACCGCGAACGCGAACAGGAACGCGAAGGCTACCCAGCAGAGTGCGTCGGCGGGAAACGAGCCGTGAGCTATCAGGATTTGCAAGGTGACGAAGTCGAAGCTGCCAGTTTTGGCGTAGAGCCACAGAATCGCAACCAAAAGCGGGGCCGATGGGATGAACGTGAAGAGGAAAAACTTCATCGCGGCTTTGGGTCCATCCTTGCGGCCATACATGGCGATGAGGATGACCATGGGCACCAGGGAAAGCTCCCAGAAGCCGTAGTAGAGCATCAGGTCAAGCGAAATGAAGACGCCGAGCATGGCCGTTTGCTGGACCATAAAGAGCGCGAAGAAGATTTTGCGGCGTTCCTTGATGGCATTCCAGCTTGCGACTACGCCGACCGGGGCCAGCAGGCCGGTGAGGACAACGAGCCAGAGGCTCAGGCCATCGATACCTACATGGTAGTGAATGGCGGGGCTGTCGATCCATGGAATATCGATCAAGAACTGGAATCCGCTTTGACCGAGAATGAAGTGCGCGGGCAGGTGCAGCGTAAGGCCGAAGGTGACGAGCGAGGTCAGGAGGGCGATCCAGTTGGGCAATTTGGCGCGATCGGGGACGAGCACGATCAGTGCTGCTCCGGCCAGCGGGGCAAGGAGGATCAAGGTGAGAATCGATTCGTTTATCGCGTTCATTCTCTCAATGCCTCGCTACTTTCCATACGAAATCCAACGATGCCGGCCAGACCAGGTACCACGGAACCACAACAAATAGCAGCACTGCCGCCGCGCCCGCAGTGAGCCATGCCGCATAGGAACGCAGATTGCCCGACTGCCAGCGCTGGAGGAGCGCACCAGCGAAGGTTGCTGTGCCGCCCAGGAGCCAGGCGGTTCCGCCGAGCAGCGCCGTGTCGACGACCGGGCTCAGAAAATACTTGGAGAACAGGAGCAGGGGCTTGACGATGCATGCGCCGTAGATTTGGTCGACGTAGTACTTGCCGACGAGGAGCTTGTATGCGCCCGGAAGAGCCGCGGCCAGCTTGGCGGGACTGTCTGGTTTCTGCCCGTAGAAGAGTTCGGCCATAAACCATCCGAGAACGGCAACGACGACGGCCACGACGCTTAGAGTCACTTCGAGAGCAGCACTTTCTGGATCCGTCGCCGTCAGGCCTAGCACTGGCGCGAGGAAAGAGCCAAAACGTCCCACACCTGTCCACGCGCCGCTAATCCATCCGCCGCCGATGGAGAGCAGCGCGAGAATAACCAATGGGACGAGCATGGACCAGGGAGTGGGGTGGTGGTGAGTTTCTGCTTCGCTGCGCGGCTTGCCGAAAAAGGCCAGATACCAGAGCCGAAACATGTAGAACGAGGTGAGCAGGGCCGTGAGCAGGCCAACGAACCAGAGGGCCTTGCCGGTGTCTCCTTGCGCAAAGGCGGCGGCCAGGATCGCGTCCTTGGAAAAGAATCCGGCGAACGGAGGGATGCCGGCGATGGCCAGAACGCCGACCGTGGTGACGGCAAAGGTGACGGGCAGCTTTTTGCGAAGACCGCCCATTTTGCGGAGGTCCTGTTCGCCGCCGATGGCGTGGATTACCGAGCCGGCCGCAAGGAAGAGCAGGGCCTTGAAGAATGCGTGCGTGACCAGGTGGAAGATGGCGGCCGAGTAGGCGGCTACACCGCAGCCCAAAAACATGTACCCGAGCTGGGAAATGGTGGAGTAGGCCAGCACGCGCTTGATATCGGTTTGGACGAGGGCGATGGTGGCGGCAAACAGTGCCGTGGCTGCGCCCACGACGGCTACAATGCTCAAGGCGAAGGGCGAGTGGTCGAACAAAACATGATTGCGGGCGATCATGTAGACGCCGGCGGTGACCATGGTGGCGGCATGGATGAGCGCGGAAACCGGGGTGGGGCCTTCCATTGCGTCGGGCAGCCAGATGTAAAGGGGAAGCTGGGCGGATTTGCCTGTTGCGCCGAGCAGCAGGCAAAGCGCTATGACCGTCACCACTCCGCCAGTCCAGCCTGGGTCCTGGCCTAGCTTGGTGGCGATCTCGGTAAAGGTGAGGGTGCCAAAGTTGGCCAGCAGCAGGAACATTCCGATGAGGAAACCGAAGTCGCCGATGCGATTGACGATGAAGGCTTTTTTGCCTGCGTCGGCGGCGGTGGTTTTCTGGAACCAGAAGCCGATGAGCAGGTAGGAAGCCAGGCCGACGCCTTCCCAGCCGACGAACATGAGCAGGGCGTTGCCGGCGAGGACCAGCACGGTCATGAAGAAGAGGAAGAGGTTGAGATAGGAGAAGTAGCGCGCGTAACCCGCTTCGACCTTCATGTAGCCGACAGAGTAGATGTGAATTAAGAAGCCTACGCCGGTGACGACTAGCAGCATGACTAGGGAAAGCTGGTCGAGGATGAAGCTGAAGTCGATGTGGAGCGTGCCGATGTTGATCCAGGCTAGCGGGCAGGTCTCGACGAAGGGGAACGGGCTGGGCCCGTCTTGGGCGCCGAGAAGGCTTGATACAGCAAGGAGCACCAATGCGAACGACGCTAGTGGCGCGAGCAGCGCAACCGTTGTGACAATCCACTTAGGCAGCCGCTTGCCGAGGACTCCATTGAAGAGGAAGCCTGCGAACGGCAGAAGCGGGATCAACCAGAGATGTAGGTATCCGTTCATAGTTTCATCAGGTCGATACGGTCGACGGCCAGGGTTGCACGGGCGCGGAAGACGGCGATGATGATGGCCAGACCAACGGCAGCTTCCGCCGCGGCCACCATCATCACAAAGAAGACAAAAATCTGGCCCTTCACCGCGTGGGCTTGGGCTAGCAGGCATCCCTGCGTGGACGGGTCGCAAAACTGCCACTGGCGGGCGAAAGTTACAAACGAGAGATTGACGGCGTTGAGCATGAGCTCAATGGACATGAAGACGGTGATGAGATTGCGCTTGATGAGGAAACCAATGATGCCGAGCGAAAACAGCACCGCGCTAAGCAGCAGATACCACGACAGGGGGACTTGCTGCGAGAGAAAGGTGCTCACTTGGCAGCCGTCCTTTCCGTCTTTCCGTCGCTGTCGCCGTGGCCGTGGCGGCCCAGTGCTACAGCGCCGAGGATGGCGATGAGAATGAGGACCGATGTCACTTCGAAGGGCAAAAGCAATTCGGTAAAGAGTACTTTGCTGAGGTCCGCGGTTGAGGTGATGCCGTCGGACAATCTGGCTACGCCGAGGCCCTGTGCCTTGAGAATTACGGTGGCGATGACCGCCAGGACGGCGACCACGGCGGGAAAGCCAACCGCGCGCCAAGTGCGGCTGCCCATTGTGCGCTCTTCGCGGCCGGCGTTGAGCAGCATGACGACGAAGGTAAACAGCACCATGATTGCGCCGGCATAGACGATGACCTGCGCGGCGGCCAGAAACTCCGCGCCAAGAAGCAGGTAGAGTACCGCCAGCGAGGTCATCACCACAATCAGCGAGAGCGCGCTGTTGATGGGATGACTCTGGAGCAGGAGGTTGATGGCTCCGGTCAGGCAGAGTCCGGCAAAAACGATAAACAGAATTAGGTGCATCGTTCCCTGGCGTTCAGGCCAAAGCCGGCAAATAAAAGCCGGCAGGTTATCAGGAAAGGTTGTGGAGCAAACGGCTCAGGCTCCCGGAATCTCTCCCGATTGTAAATCAGTGGTAGGCATACCAAAGGCTGGTGGCCATAATGTTGAGCATGGCCAGCGGCATGAGGTATTTCCAACCGTAGCTCATGAGCTGGTCATAACGGAAACGGGGCAGCGTTCCCCGCACCCAGACGTAAAGAAACAGAAAGCAGAAGACTTTTGAAACGAACCAGAAGATGGGCATCAGCGCATGAACGAAGATGTTCTGCGGTGGCGGAATCAGGTCGCCGAAGGGGCTGGTCCATCCGCCCAGGAAAAGAAGAGTGGCCACGCAGCCGACGGTAATCATGTTGGCGTATTCGGCCATGAAAAACATGGCGAACTTCATGGAGCTGTACTCGACGTTATAGCCCCCGGCCAGTTCGCTTTCCGCTTCCACCAGATCGAAGGGGGAGCGGTTGGTTTCAGCATAGGCCGCCATGAGGTAAATGAAGAACGCCACAAATTGCAAGCCACCGAAGATATTCCAGGTGAGTACGCCTTTGGTGGCCTGTTGTTCCACAATGACACGCAGATTGAGCGATCCGGCACGTACCACGACACCAACAAGCGAAAGTCCGAGAGCCAGCTCATAGCTGACCAACTGGGCAGAGGAGCGGAGAGAGCCGAGCAGAGAATACTTGTTGTTCGATGCCCAACCTGCCAGAGCAACCCCGTATACGCCGATTGACGTAACGCCGAGGATGACCAGAAGGCCGATATTGACATCGGCAATCTCGAACAGGTGCAAGCCGCGCGGCCCAACGTTAGGCTCGCCGAAGGGCACGACGCCGATGGAGATGAGCGCGCAACCCAGCGCGAGGATGGGCGCGAGCAGGTAGAGCGGCTTGTATACAGATGTGGGGATGATGTCCTCTTTGAGGAAGGACTTTGCACCGTCGACGAGCGGCTGAAGCAGGCCGAAGGGGCCAACACGGCTGGGGCCCCAGCGATTCTGGATGCGGCCCACGAGCTTGCGCTCCAGCAATACGGTATACGCGACGCCCATCAGCATCACTACCGTACATACGGCCACTTTGAGCAGGCTCCACAGGAAAAACTCGAAAATCGTCACGGGTCCTTAGCCTCTCGGGTTCGTCTTTCTACGAAATCTCAGCAGGGGCTAAAGCCCCAATCGTTTTTCCGCGTTCTATGGCACGACGCAATTCGTGCCCTGATACAAACAAATTTCGCAATTCAAGATTCAGTCCGCAGCCGCGTTTGCCAGCGCAGGCGCCTGATGCAGTTGGAGTTGTTTGAGCGCGGGGCTGTAACGGCCCAGCGTTCCGGAGGTGAAAAGGGTGTCGTGCGCGGGAGCGATAAAGCCGGGCACGGGATTTTGCGGCGAGGTTAGCGAAGAAACCGGAACAAGGCCAGGCTCCGAGCGCACATCGTTTCCGCCAAAGAGATTGATGCGGTCCAGTTTATAGCCTGGGACAAGGCGCTCGATCTCATCCAGTACCGCGAGGGGATCGAAGGGGCTGAGGCGTGGTTCGAGATCGTTGGCCGCGAGCCAGACGGCATGGCGGTCCGCTTCGCCTGCCTGGGCGCCGCGCGACTGGCCCAAATCGGCCGTGACGCCGCCCTTGCCGAAGGGAACCAGCGATTTGACATCGACACCCATGCCGCCGGCCAGGCGCACCAGGATCTCAAAGTCGGTCTTGACGCCGGCGCGGTCGGCTGCCTTCTTTGCCAGTTGCACATCGCCGAATGTGTTGGTGATGGTGCCGGTCTTCTCGTAGAGGCTGGCTGCTGGAAAAACGACATCGGCAATGGCTGCGGTTTCGGTGAGGAAGATGTCTTGAACGATGACGAAGGTGTTCTTGAGGGACGCGGGGCTTACGCGCAGGCTGTCCACCGGGTTTGCTCCCACAACAAGCAATGCGCCAAGTTCGCCTTTGCCGGCTGCCAAAAAGATCTCGGGCATGGTCTTGCCGGGCGTTGCGGGCAGGCCAGGGTATTCCGCGAATGTGCCAGGGGATGCGACAGGCACATAGCCGGGGAGAAGGTCAGGGAAGAGGCCCATGTCGGCTGCACCGCGCGAGTTTGAATGATCGCCGAGATAGGCGAAGCGGACATTACCGCGATTCAGGCCCCAGGCAACCATCGACTCCAGAGCCTTGCCGCGATATTCCTGGCCAAAGATAACGACCAGCGACTCCTCGGCGAGGATGGCGTTAGTGAAGTCGGGATTGGCGGCGTCCGGGTAAGCATCGAGGTTGGTGTAGCCGTCCGGAGGCAGCCGCAGAGTGGCTTTGGCCTGCCGTTCAAGCTTGATGGCCTTGCTGTTTACAACGTAGAGACGCGCCTGGTTGAGACGAACATTGGTGCGCAGAGTCCAGGCCAGCAGGGGATGTTCTTCGGTGGGATCGCCGCCTACCAGCAGGATTGCGGGGGCGGTTGCGATATCGCGCAAGCTGGCTGCCTTGCCGCTGTGGCCGGCGAGGGCGCGCGCAAAGGCCGCATAGTCGGTGGTGCGCTCGTGGTCGATGTTGTTGGTCTGGAGGACCGTGCGTGCGAACTTCTGTAGTAGGTAATTCTCTTCGTTAGTGGTCTGGTTGGAGCCGATAACGCCGATTGCCGCGCCGCCTTTGCTGTCGCGAATCTCCTTAAGCTTTGTGGCGGCAAAGCGGAGCGCGTGCTCCCATGTGGCCGGCTCGAGCTTGCCCTGAACATTGCGAACCAGGGGCTTTGAGAGGCGCTCAGAGCTCTCGACAAAGTCAAAGCCGAAGCGGCCCTTGGCGCAGAGGAAGTCGCCATTGATGCCGCTTTTGTCGCGGTTGTCGGCGCGAACAATTTCGGAGCCGTCGTTGACCTGGCGCACACCGAGGGTGACTTTGCAGCCGTCGGCGCAGTGGGTGCAGACGGACGATACGTGATTCATCTCCCAGGGGCGGGTCTTGTAGCGATAGCTGCCGCTGGTGAGCGCGCCAACCGGGCAAACATCGATGCACATGCCGCATTGTTCGCAGTCGAGTTGGCCGGTCGGGGCGTCGGGCGTAGCGGCGTTGGGAACGATTACCGAGCTTACGCCGCGGTTCTGCACACCCAGCGCCCACACGTCCATGCCTTCGCCGCACATGCGGATGCAGCGGTAACAAAGGATGCAGCGCGGGCGGTCGTAGTAGACGGCGGGAGACCATTGCTGCTCGTCGCGGTGCGCCTTGGCTTCGGCGTAGAGGCTCTCGCCAGCGCCGTACTTGAAGGTCATATCCTGCAGTTCGCATTCGCCGCCTGCGTCGCAGACCGGGCAGTCGAGAGGGTGATTGCCGAGCAGCAACTCGATGGTGGCCTTGCGGGCCTGGGCAATTTCAGCGGACTCGGTGACGAAGACCTGGCCCTCGGCGACGGTGGTGGTGCATGCGGTTTGCAGCTTGGGCACTTTTTCCTGGCGAACGACACACATGCGGCAGGCGGCCTGCAGGCTTAGGCCAGGGTAGTAGCAGAAAGCGGGGATCTCGATGCCGGCCTTGCGGCAGGCTTCGATCAGCAGAGTCCCGGCGGGCGCCGTGAGCTTCTTTCCATCGACTGTGAAGGTTACGTCTGGCATTCGTGTCCTTATGCGGAAATGGCAAGGCGCATTTCGACGGGCATCGAAATCGGTAGCCACTCAACGTAATAGCTGGAGGCTTCCTCGCCCGGCTCCCGCGAAAAATCGTAGATGGTGGTCACGGGTTGAGGAATGGGATCGTGATCGTTCGCCATCCATTCCAGATGCGTTTCGACCGCTTCCAGGAAGCGCCGCCGCGTTTCGTCCAGTGTCGGCCCCACGGCGAAGCATCCCGGAATATCCGGAGAGGATGCGCCGAAGCTCGTTTTACCCACTTCAAAAACTACCAAGAACTCGGTTTTCATTTCATCCCTGCCTGTTTGCGCATCGCCTTCAGCGTTTTGGGCGGAATATCGTCGTTCGGATGTCCCGCTACCGTAACTTTACCCTGTTTTGTTGGATGAACCCAATGCTGATGACTGCCCTCTTGGCCCTCGATCCGCCATCCCTCGTCTCGTAAATCTCGCGTGAACTCCCGGTATTTCATCGGTTGCTGATGCTTCCTCGATGAATTGTGCGGTCGTTCATTTTCCAGCCCTTTGCAATGTTTTCCTACGCGGCTTTCATTGCGCGCCGTGCAGCCTTGATGATTGAGTAGCCGGGTTCAATCTTCTTTGCGTTTCGATAAACGCTTTTCACAATTCTGACTTCGAGCCAATCAACGACACAGTACTCCACGATTTCGTCTTCCGCATCGAGCGCAAAGTCAACTTGCGTGGTGATCGGTTCTGGAATCTCTTCACCTTCACACAGCATTGAAGAGAGGTGGAATTCGAGTGCTTCCGTCATCATCTCACGCATGTGCTTAAGCGAACGCCCTGTAGAAATGCAACCCAGGACATCCGGTGCATATCCGGCGAAATTGTGTGCGCATTTTTCATTGACAACCAGATAGCGTTTCTTCATTTCAGTCCTGCTTCCTTCAGCGTGCTCCCAAGGTCTCAGAATCGAGACTTGGGCCACCCGCCTGGGTCACCGTGCCATGTATTCCCTTGTCATTTCAGCCCCGCCCTTTCGGCCAGCCTCGACTCCCACTCGGAGATCGTCGCCAACATTTCAACCTTCCAGCCTTCTTTTGGCTCAACAGTGCCCTCTCGAAACTCGAACTCTGTAGCGTCCAGGTTATAGAGCAGCTTCGTTACCGACTGGGGGATCGAGTAGAACTTGCCGTTTGTAACCCAATAATCGCCTCGCTCGCCATTACTCGCCTGTGCGAATAAAACCCAGCCGATTGCGCCGTCGCTCCCTTTGCACTTCATGCCATAAATCGTAAACTCTGCAGTTTGTTTCGGCGCCACCCCGGGACAAATCCTCTTCAGGATGAATTTTGGACTCTCGTAGTCTTCCATTTTCCCCCCGAAAAAATCCATTCCTCTGCCTATTGTGAAAGCCGCGGGACATGGTTGAGTGATTAGTCGTCGCTCCAATAGCCCCATTTGAGACCGACAATTCCGCGTCCATCCTCAAAATCGTACTCGAACCACATCGCAGAATTGTACTGATCATGCGTGTAAGTTCTACAAATCAGGTTAGCTCCGTCAGATCCCTTCCTTGCGCTAATCCAGTTAGGATTCTTTGTGCTTCCGTGCCAAGTGGGAATGAATAGCCATTCGCAAGTGTCGGTCGTGGTGCTCTCGCCCAGAAAATCGGACGCTGTTTCATCTCGCCACCCTTTGCTTCCGTACCGAGAACTCCGCAGCTTGTCAATTAGCCAATTCCTGTCCTTGTCTTTTTGCCTCGACTCCTCCGCTTCGTAAGATCGATACCTGCCGCATCCCCAAATCGATCCTCCGATGGCCATCCCTAGAAACCCTAATACCAAAATGCCCCTAAACACATCTCTCGTCACTTCGCTCTCCGGAGGCGCTCAGATGACAGCCAACTCAACGTGTTTGGCGAATGGGCAGGGCTTGCCGTTCAGGTGGTCTTCGAATTCTTTGCGGAATTTTTTCACAAAGCCAAGCGTGGGCATGGCGGCCGCGTCGCCGAGCGGGCAGAAGGTGCGGCCCATCATGTTTTCGGCTAGATACTGAATGTTATCGATGTCCTTTGCTACACCGAAGCCGGCGTGGAACCGGGTCA
>Ga0302320_10002217_pt1 | contig 46141 bp, 38 predicted proteins | sample Bog_T0_3_FD_202130 | JGI IMG/M metagenome (GOLD analysis project Ga0302320, IMG submission 202130) | Peat permafrost microbial communities from Stordalen Mire near Abisko, Sweden - Bog_T0_3 | ecosystem: Environmental > Terrestrial > Soil > Wetlands > Peat | place: Sweden: Abisko, Stordalen Mire...
GGCTACCGCCGCTCGCGGAAGAAGGTTCGGAGGAGGGTGGAGGAGGCTTCGGCGAGGATGCCTTGGTCGACCTGCATTTGGTGGTTGAGCTGGGGGTGGTTGAGGACGGCGAGGACGGAGCCGGCGGCGCCGGCTTTGGGGTCGGCGGCGGCGAAGACGAGGCGGTCAATGCGGGCGTGGATCATGGCTCCGGCGCACATGGCGCAGGGCTCGAGGGTGACGTAGAGGGTGCAGCCGGGGAGGCGGTAGTTGCCGAGGGCGGTGGCGGCGGCGCGGAGGGCGACGATCTCGGCGTGGGCGGTGGGGTCGAGGTCGCGCAGGACGCGGTTCTGGGCGCGGGCCAGGATTGCGCCTTCATGGACCACGACCGCGCCGATGGGGACTTCGCCGGAAGCGGCGGCGAGGCGGGCTTCGGCCAGGGCGGATTGCATGGCTTCGCGATCAGTCATTTCCATGGAGCCGGAGCTTGCGAAGATCGTCAAAGTTGAGAACCGGAAGGCCACGAGATTTCAGAACGCCGGAGAGGCGGTGGTCCTCCGTTACGACAAGGGCTTCGGATGACAGTTGGGTTAGGGCCGTGTCCGCAATGCCGAATGGCAAGAACTCGGGCATCTCCGAGAGTTCGGCTGCAGATGTCCATTTTTCTCGCACGCCGATGCGCGTTTTCTCGGATCTCACCAGAGCGGCAAAGTTCACATCCCAGTCGCGCTTATAAGGCCCTGTCAAACTGTCCGCCAGATTGCTGACTTCGGTGAGAATGTGTGGTGTGGTCAGCAAGACTGAAAAGCAGCCCAACAACCGCACAAGCAGCTCATAGTGGCTGAATCTGTAGCTGCTAATTCTCTTAAACGATTTGAAGACCTGAGGACCTAAGAATCCAGAAAGGAAGACGAGCAACAAGTTCGTGTCAAGTAAGACCGCTTTCCCTTTGAAACGCAGAAATAGCTGTTCTTCGCTTACCATAGGGCCTCAAAAAGGTGGCGGCGCGTTCTCAATCGCGATGAGAGACCCATCGTCGGGAGCGACGGATACGACTTTCTCAATTCGTTGCCGTCTAACCAAATCCGCAAGTGAATCAGGCTCGCCACTATTAGCCGAATAGGCGTAAAAAGTAATTCTCCACCTGGACTTTCCAAGCAAATCCTGTGCAAGACTGATCTCTTCGACCTTGGGATCGAGCTGTGCAAACTCAGGCATGACCTCAACCATGTATTTCCGAGCCCTGCCAAGTACATCCTTCGGTTCAAGCATCTCGAAATCTCCGTGAGAGAAATTATACCCCGGCCTTATCCGCGGCGGGCTGCTGCTGGGTCATGCAGTGGAGGGCGCCGAGGCCCCAGACGAGATCGACGGCGTGGATGCCGATGACATCGCGGTCAGGGAAAAGCTGGGCGAGGATGTTGAGGGCGATGCGGTCTTGGGGCGAGTGGAAGGTGGGGACGAGGACGAGGCCGTTGGCGATGTAGAAGTTGGCGTAGCTGGCGGGGAGGCGCTGGCCGCGGAAGACGACTGGGCGCGGGAGCGGGAGTTCGACGATGTCGAATGGCTTGCCGTTGAGGGTGCGGGCGGCGCGGAGGCGGGCTAGATTTTCGGCGAGGGGGGCGTGGTTGGGGTCGGCGGTGTTGGGTTCGACGGCGGTGACGATGGTGGTGGGGGCGACGAAGCGGGAGATGTCGTCGACGTGGCCGTGGGTGTCGTCGCCGGCGATGCCGCGGTTGAGCCAGAGGACCTGGTCGATGCCGAGAAAGTTGTGAAAGGCTTGCTCAAGCTGCGCGCGGCTGACGCCGGGATTGCGCTGCTGGACTTCGCTGAGCAGGCACTCCTCGGTGGTGAGGAGCGTGCCCTGGCCGTTGGTGTCAATGGAGCCGCCTTCGAGGACGATGCGGTGGTTCGTACCGTTGTCGAGCTCGATGGAGGGTTGCCAGGACGGGAGGCCGAGAAACGCGGCGACGCGGGCGGGGAGTTTGTCGTCTTTGTGCCAGTCAGGGTATTTGGCCCAGGCGTTGAAGCGCCAGTTGGTGGTGGCGATTTTGCCTGCGGCGTTGCGGACGAAGATGGGGCCGGAGTCGCGGGTCCAGACGCGGTCAGTGGGCCAGAGGTGGAAGGTGACGTGGTGGAAGTTGGCGTGTGCGCGCTCGAGGATGGCGGTTGCGCGCTGCTGGGATTTTTTGTTGTTGACGGCGATGTGGACTTGCTCGCGGGCGGCGAGAAGGCGGACGATTTCAGCGTAGAGCCAGGGGATGGATTGGAATTTGCCGGGCCAGTCCTCGGGGTTGTGGGGCCAGGCGAGCCAGGTGGCGGCGTGGGGTTCCCACTCGGCGGGCATGCGGTAGCCGAGTTGTTGGGGCGTCGAGGCGGGCGCGGAGGGAGCGGGCATTTCTATTTTGAATCTCCATCGGCGGGCCAAGGGGTTACGGGGTCGAGGAAGCGCTGGGTGATGCCGGAGTAGGCGTCGATGCGGCGGTCGCGAAGGAAGGGCCAGTTGCGGCGGGTTTCTTCAATGAGGGCGGGGTCGATTTCGGCGATGAGGATTTCTTCGGCGTCGTGAGAGGCTTGGGCGAGGATGCGGCCGAAGGGGTCGGCGAGGAAGCTGCCACCCCAGAACTCGATTCCCTGCCCTTCCGCACGGAGGTTGCCTTGGGCTAATTTGACTTCGCCGTGTTCGTGGCCGACGCGGTTGACGGCGGCGACGAAGACGCCGTTGGCGATGGCGTGGGAGCGCTGGATGGTTTGCCAGGCGTCGTATTGGGCGGGGCCGAACTCGGCTTTCTCGGCGGGGTGCCAGCCGATGGCGGTGGGATAGAACAAGAGCTCCGCTCCTTGAAGCACCGTGAGCCGTGCCGCTTCAGGAAACCACTGATCCCAGCAGACGAGGGTGCCGATGCGGCCAAAGGCGGTGTCAACGGCCTGGAAGCCGAGGTCGCCGGGGGTGAAGTAGTACTTCTCGTAGTAGAGCGGGTCGTCGGGGATGTGCATCTTGCGGTAGACGGAGGCGAGGGCGCCATCGGCGTTGAGGGTGACGGCTGTGTTGTGGTAGAGGCCGGGGGCGCGGCGCTCAAAGAGCGAAGCGATGAGGACGACGCGGGCGGCGCGGGCAACTTCGGCGAGTTTCGCGGTGGAGGGGCCGGGGATGGGCTCGGCGAGATCGAAGAGGCGGGTGTCTTCGCGCTGGCAGAAGTATTGGGCGCGGAAGAGCTCGGGGAGGCAGACGATGTTTGCGCCGAGGCGGGCTGCCTGGTGGATGCGCTCGATGGCGGAGGCGAAGTTGGCCTCGGGGTCGGGGGCCATGCGCATCTGGATCAGGCCGACTTTGAATTTGTTTGCGTTCGACATGGGCTGAGAACGATTTTACTCACGAACGGGACGGTGGGGTTCGAGGTTTCCCACCCATTTCGCAAAAGACGCGAAATGGATGGGGCACGGAAGACTTGTGGAAGAGCCGGAAGTAATTCGATTCACGAACGGGACGGTGGGGTTCGAGGTTTCCCACCCATTTCGCAAAAGACGCGAAATGGATGGGGCACGGAAGACTTGTGGAAGAGCCGGAAGTAATTCGATCCCGGCAACGCACCTTAACCATGCAGCGAGGCCAACCTTGCCGGTGGCAAGATTGGCCTCAGAAAAGAGCTGCCGCGCGCGATGCTTACTCGTCGAGAATGAGGACGGCGGCGGCGATGGTGGTGGTCCATTTTCCGCGTTTGTCGCCGACGGCCGATTGGGTGACGTTGCTGGTGCGGACGATTTTGTTGGAGATGCGGTAGATCTCCTTTTTCTCGTCCCAACTGGTATCGGGATCGAAATCGACATCGAGGGTGGTGGCGAGCATTTCGGCGGCCAGTTCCTCGGCGTATTCGCCGGCCTGCTCTTCGGTTTCGCCAAAGCTGTGGTGCTCGCTGAGGTAGCCGTAGGTGTTGCGGTCGGCGGGGATGGCGACGCCGATGCTGGAGACGACGAGACGGTGGGGCTCGCGGGTGGAGTTCTCGGCGATGACGGCGAAGACGACTTCTCCGTGATGGAGGTAGGTGAGACCTTCCTTGCGCGTGATGACTTTGCATTGCGGGGGGAAGATGGAAGAGACGCGGACGAGGTTCTGCGAGGCGATTCCGGCATCCCGAAGCGCCAGCTCAAAGGAGGTCAAACGTTCCTTGTGTTTGCCTACGCCCTTGGTGAAGAAGATCTTCTTCGGGACCATGCTTTTTCCCAATTTCTATGTATCCTCCGTGGGTTTGAAGATGATGGTGTTTTCGAACAGCGTACCCGGTTGAGTCTATCGCATTGAGGCGGGAAAGGGCGGAATTCCGCGGAATTTAACAAATGAATGGAGCGGTCAGGATTGGAGGAGGGGGTTGACCCAGCGGAGGCCGGGGAAGCGGGCGAAGTCGCGATCGGTGGTGTGGAGGATGCCGCCGTGCTCGATGGCGAGGGCGGCCAGTTGCGCATCGGTCGTGACTGGCCCCTGCACCCTCCCAGCAATCAGCAGTTCCTTGAGCAAGCTCCAGTGGCCCTCTGCGGGAACGATCCACCGCACGTTCCGCACGGCAAGCCAGCCATCCACAATCCGCGCAGCCTGCGCCATGGGCAGGAGGTTGCGCCCGAGCCGCGCGTTGGTTGCAATGCGGAGGAACGCCCCGACGGATATCCAGGAAAGGCCTACGATCTCCGTTCCGGAAAGCGCGCGGCCCAGCCAGCGGGAGGCGGCTGGTTGCAACTCCGATTTGCTGTCGTAGGCGTACAGAAGCAGATTGGCGTAGGGAACGATCACCGCCAGTCAGGCCCTTCCAACTCTTCGAGCAATGCCGAGACACATCCATTATGGCGGTCCAGCATTTCTCCGACGCCGAGCGGAAAAGGCGTGACGACAAACGGCTTTTCGGCCCGGGGATTGCGGCTGGCGGTGAGGCCCTGGCGGAGCAAGCGGTTGATCGTTCCCTTGAGGGTGTCTCCGGAACGGCGCTGCTCCTGCTGCACGAGCGCGGCGATGTCGTCGTCGAGGGTGAGGGTGGTTCGCACATCATGATGCTATTTTTTAGGCATCACGATGTCAATGGTTTGAATGCTCCGGGGCGGTTCGTTCCGGCCGCCGGCCATCCGCCCGGTGTTCCATTGCAATTCAACCGCCCGCCCCACAGCGACTTCGTGGAAATTGTCCGGCGCCCTTGGAGCCCCAAAATTCGGATCTACCCCGATGCGGCGAAAAACATACTGAAGAGGCTGGGGCGCCTAATCGGCCCAATTGGCTTCCAGAAAGGACTTCACCTTCGCAGAGACCTTCTCGGGGTCATCCCACGTCTCGGGTTCCAGCGCCCAAAAAAGATGATCGGGCGCCTTGGGCGAAGCCACGGCTTCGGAATGGAGGCTTGTAGGCTTTAGCCAAATTGAACTCGCCTTACGAATACTGATGGATAACGGCGCTGGCGCCTTTGTCCAAATTCCAACATAAAGTAGGTATGCCTTTGCGCGCTTTACATAAAACCCGTAGCTTTCCCGAAAATTCGTTTCGGTCTCAGTCTCGAATCCGCCTGCGCTCAAAAGTCCCTTCGCTTTGTCGACCGTCTGTTCGAGCTTTCGAAATGCGCTGAACTCTTCCTTGTGCCACGACTTGAGGAGTTCCCGTTCTTCAGGTGTCAGTCGTTCCATTCCGAACCACCTTTTCCAAAACTTGATAGCCTCTGCCAATACGCCGTCGGATAGAGACTCGGAGACAGGTTCGATAATTTCAATCAGCTCTCGCCAATGCAGGATTTGTACCTTGACATCTGCAGAGAGGCTAGAACTTACAGCGCTCGCGCTCTCGGAATATTTCCAGCCTGTCGGCACCAGAAAAACCAGATGCTGTTCCCAATTCCCATTCAGGCACGCCTGGTAGCCTCTCTTCTGCGCTTCGGTTAGGTCAAGCCACGGGTCGATCTTCGCTTCGATCAGGCATCGAAAACCGTCTCCTTGGATCAGAATGTCGGGAATCTCCCGACCCTCATCACCCGAAACTGAGTACTGTGCTCGGAATTCCAGAGAAGCTGCCTCGTCCTCAGAGATGTTTTGCTTTAATAGGGAATGCAGTATGGCCGCTGCTGCTTTTGGATAGCGTTCCATGATATTGCGCAAGAGGCGAGTGTGGTCGTTCTCTGTTCTCACCACCCCGTCAAAGAGAGAAGACATAAGGCTCCTCGGAGGCGCTTCTGACCGCTGTTCATTTTCGCCCCAGGAGATGATGCGCCGGCGGTAGGCTATTTGCAAGCGAAGCACCAGTTCGCGGCCCGGCCTGCCCCGGACTGTCCAGCAAATGGGGCAAAACCCGGCTGGTCGCCAGTTCGGGGATTGCCCTAATCTGGGAATTGCGGCACCTTTCGAACGCCCTCCAGAGCCTTGCGCACGGTCACTGTCCCCCCGCCATTGCCACCGCTGTTTTGCGGATGTTAGCCTCTAGCTTGTCTGCACATTGAGAAGGGAACCTAGCAAACACATGCAAACCACCTATAACGGGCTGGAATTGCCGAAGAACGGCCAGGCGATTGAGTACGCGAACGGGCAATTCACGGTGCCCGATCATCCGATCATTCCATTCATTGAAGGCGATGGGACGGGGCGGGACATCTGGAAGGCCAGCCAGCGGGTCTTTGACGCGGCAGTGGAAAAAGCCTACGGGGGAAAGCGGGCGATCCGCTGGTTTGAGATCTTTGCCGGGGAGAAGGCGTTCCGGCAGTTTTCGACTTGGCTGCCGGACGACTCGGTGGCGGCAGCGCGGGATCTGCGGGTGAGCATCAAGGGGCCGCTGACGACGCCGGTGGGCGGAGGGATTCGCTCACTGAACGTGGCGCTGCGGCAGTTGCTGGACCTGTATGCGTGCGTGCGGCCGGTGAAGTATTACCAGGGCGTGCCCAGCCCGGTGAAGCACCCGGAGCGGGTGGACATTGTGATCTTCCGCGAGAACACGGAGGATGTGTATTCGGGGATCGAGTTCAAGCAGGGTTCGGCGGATGCGGCGAAACTGATTGAGTTCATCAACGAGGATTTGCTCAAGGGCGGCAAGAAGAAGATCCGATCGGACTCGGGCGTGGGGATCAAGCCGATCTCGATCTTCGGGACCAAGCGGCTGGTACGGTACGCGATCAAGAGCGCGCTGGAGATGGGGCGCAAGACGGTGACGCTGGTGCACAAGGGCAATATTCAGAAGTTCACCGAGGGGGCTTTCCGCGAGTGGGGGTACGAGGTTGCAGTGGAAGAGTTCCGCAACGAGACGGTGACGGAGCGGGAGAGCTGGATTCTGGGCAATGCGGACGCGAACCCGAAGCTGAGCGTAGAAGAAAACGCGGCGCTGATTGAGCCGGGGCTTGAGTTTGGCAACCAGGCGTTTCGCGATGCGCTGTATGCGGAGATCAAGGGCGTGCTGGATTCGATTGGGAAGACACACGGGAACGGCGCGTGGAAGAGCAAGATCCTGGTAAACGACCGGATTGCGGACTCGATCTTCCAGCAGATCATTATCCGGCCGGAAGACTACAGCGTTCTGGCGACGACGAATCTGAACGGCGACTACATTTCCGACGCGGCGGCGGCGCAGGTGGGTGGGCTGGGCATTGCTCCGGGCGCGAATATCGGCGACGGGTTTGCGGTGTTCGAGGCTACGCACGGAACTGCGCCGAAGTATGCCGACAAGGATGTGATCAATCCGGGATCGGTGATTCTTTCAGGCGTGATGCTGCTGGAGTTTATCGGCTGGAAGGAAGCGGCAAAGCTGATTGAGACTTCGATGGAGAAGACGATTCAGCAGAAGTTTGTGACCTACGATTTTGAGCGGCAGACGGCAGGGGCGACGAAGGTCGGCACGAGCGAGTTTGCTACGCGGATTATCGCAAACATGTAAACAGGGATCAGGGGTCAGGGGTCAGGGGTCAGGGATCAGTTGGCCGGCGGAGTCAGCCGGCCACGAAAAGCGCGGGGATTCGATCCCCGAGGGAGAAATGGAAATGCGGAAGAAAGTAAGTATTGTGGGCGCTGGGAATGTGGGCGCTACGACGGCGCACTGGATTGCTGCGAAGGAACTGGCGGATGTTGTGCTGGTGGATGTTGTGGAAGGCGTGCCGCAGGGCAAGGCGCTGGATCTGCTGGAGGCGATGCCGATTGAGAAGCGGGATGTGCATGTGACGGGATCGAATGGGTATGAGGCCACGGCAAATTCGGACATCGTGGTGATTACGGCGGGGATTCCGCGCAAGCCGGGGATGAGCCGCGACGACCTGTTGCACACCAACTTCAAGATCATGTCGGACGTGGTGAAGAAAGTGGTGGCGCAGTCGCCGGAGTCGATTTTGATTATTGTTTCGAATCCGCTGGACGCAATGGCGCAGACGGCGTACCGGCAGGCGGGGTTTAATCGGCAGCGGGTGATCGGGATGGCGGGGGTGCTGGACTCGGCGCGCTTCAGGACATTTATTGCCGAAGAGCTGAACGTGAGCGTGGAGAACGTGACGGCGTTTGTGCTGGGCGGGCATGGGGACACGATGGTTCCGCTGGCGCGGTACTCGACGGTGGCGGGGATTCCGATCACGGAGTTGATTGCGCCGGAGCGGCTGGAGGCGATTATCCAGCGAACGCGGGATGGCGGGGCGGAGATTGTGAAGTATCTGAAGACAGGCAGCGCGTTCTATGCGCCTTCAGCCGCGGCCACGGAGATGGTGGAGGCAATTCTGAAGGACAAGAAGAAGATTCTGCCTTGCGCGGCCTATCTGGAAGGCGAGTATGGGATCGATGGCTACTACATTGGCGTGCCTTGCAAGCTGGGCGCGGCGGGGCTGGAGCAGATCATCGAGATCAAGCTGACGGCGGAAGAAGGCGCGGCGCTGAAGAAGAGCGCGGATGCGGTGAAGGAGCTCTGCGCAGTGATTGGCGTGTAGAACTGGCCGCTGTTTTTCGGGTTCAGGATTTCGTGATTGTCGATTTCTGTTGACAGGCGTGTGACAAAATTGGCAGCCTTGGAATCCTGATCTTGAGAACAAAGGATGGTCATCGATGCGCTTCCCCGGACACGCAGCCATCAGCGCGATCGTCATCATGGCGGCCGCTGTGGCATCAGCACAGCAAAAATTCCCACTGAGGCCCGGTGAATGGGAGGCGAGTACGCCATCCACGCCCGGCGCTGCGCCGATTATGCTTTTGTACTGTTTGAACAATGAAACCTGGACCAAGGCACTGACGCAGAATCCAATCTGTACGATTCAACAATTCACGGTTAATTCGAGCGGCGCAAGCTACTTGTTGGACTGTCCCTCAAAGGCCTTTCAGATGAAGGGCAAGGTTACGATGCGCTTCGACGGAATGACGCACATCGTCGGGAAGTCATCAATGGATGCGACAGTCGACGGAAAGACCACGCACTACGATTCGCAGACGAATTATGTGTGGAAGAACGCCACCTGCAGTCCCAACGATATGAATCTCAGGGCGCTCAAGAAGCAATAGAATTCATCACTTTATGGATGGCGAAGGGGCCGCTGCGGGAGCGCCCGTTGCTTTTGGGGGCGATCGTGCAGATGAGGCTGCGACCACCCGAAGTCGGTGGCCGCTCAGCGCTCAGCAAGCTGTGTGCGCTGGCGCTTTGGATGACTCCTGCGCGGGCTTGTGGGCTGCGCAGCGAGCGGGTATCCTACTGCATCACGAACTGCACCGCTTGTGGGCCAATCTGCGCAGCGCATTGGCCGGGGGCGAGGTGGCCGCAGGCAGGAACGACGAACAACTGCGACTGCGGGACCAGAGCGTGCATTTTTTCGCCCTGGCTGAGCGGGGTGATCTTGTCTTCAGCGCCCCAGACGATGAGGACCGGCATTTTGAGGGTCGGGAGCAGATTATCAGTGGCGTCTTTGCCGGTGAGCATGGCGGCCAGGGCGCGCTGAATGACCCAGGCGTTTTTGTGGGAGAGGCGGAGGATGTCGCGGGCGATGAAGCCGGGCACCACGGGGGGATGAGGCATGAGGAGCGCGTCAAGCTGGTCGAGCTCGGCTGGGTTCTGCGGGGTGAAGAGGCGGGTATCCCAGGCGGGCTTCTCGTAGATGCCGGCAGAGTCATAGAGCATGAGGCGGCGGACGCGCTCGGGGTGACCGGCGGCGACGCGCTGGACGATCCAGCCGCCCATGGACCAGCCGCCGAGATCGACCTGCTTGAGGCCGAGGGCATCGAGGAAGCCGATGACCGCGGCGGCTTCATCGGGGACGGAGTAAGAGAAGGCGGCGGGTTTTTGACTGCGGCCGTAGCCGGGCAGGTCAGGCATGTAGACGCGGTAGCCGGCCTGAGCGAAATAAGGGGCAAGGTCACGCCAGTCTTCAGCGCGTCCGCCGAGGCCGTGGACCAGGACGACCACCGGCCCGGAGGCCGGGCCCTCGACGTTGTAGTGGATGCGAAGGCCGGCGACGTGGACGGTGCGGCTTTGAACGCCGGAGAGACAGGCGCGGATATAGCCCACTTCGTTGAAACATTTCACCGGGCGGGCCCAGAAGACGAGGCCGGCTGCTACGACGAGCACGGCCAGGACGGCCGCGATCCGGAGAAGTATATTTCGCAATCTCATGGGGTTTTCCGCCTTTCTTCTTCCAGCGCCTGCGCGCGCTGCCAACCGGCCTCAATGACGCGAACGGTGATGGGTTCGAGGGCGAGTGCGCTGTGGCTGTTCCACTCCGCGCGCTCGACCCAGCGGACCGCATCGGCATCAGAGGCGGCGAGTAAATCACCGCCGACGACGCGGCAGAGGTAATCGGCAATCACATAATGGTAGCGGACGCGGCCGGCCTCGCGGTGGATGCGGTCAAGGAGTTCGATGAGTTCGACGGGCTCGACGAGGAGGCCGGTCTCTTCCCTGACCTCGCGGACGACGCCGTCGGCTAGCGACTCACCGAGTTCAAGCAGGCCGCCGGGGAGGGACCAGTGGCCTTTCATGGGCTCGGTTCCGCGGCGGATGAGCAGCACGCGGCCCCGATCGACGACGACTGCGCCGACGCCCAAGAGCGGGGCTGAGGGAAACTCTCGCTGCATATGCCTCCGTTGGCACTCAAGCATGTCCAGGATAGTGCCCGGGGGCGGGGGTGCATCCTGGGGAACGGAATATCATCAAAGGAACCAGGAGCAAACGATGGCTGAATTTACGCTGCATATCGATGGAATGCATTGCGGATCGTGCGTTCGGCGGGTGAGCCAGGCGCTGGCGGCGACCGAGGGCGTGCAGGTGGAAGAAGTACGGGTGGGGGCGGCGCGGTTCACGTCAAACGCGGAACCGCCGCCGGTGGAGCAGGCGGTTGCGGCACTGGCCAAGGCCGGGTTTGCGGCACGGCTGGAACCGTAACTCCTAAGATGGCTACCACAGCGACAGAATCGATCACACTGCCGGTGCTGGGGATGAGCTGCGCCTCGTGCCAGCACCATGTGGAAGAGGCACTGCGCGCGACGGCGGGCGTGGAGCGAGCCCACGTGGATTTGATCGCAAATCGGGCGCAGGTGGATTTCGATCCGGCTGTGGCAGGGCCGCAGGCGTTTGTGGATGCGATTCGAGCGGCGGGCTACGATGCGGTGCTTCCCCGCCCTGGGGTTTCCGGGGGCGGCTCCTCGGCGGAGGGTTCGACGTCTGGTGCGGAGCGCAAGGCGCTGGCTACGCTGGTTGCAGGGGCGGCGGCAATGGTGCTGGCGATGCCGCTGGGCGCGTCCTCATCGGCAGGCGCGATGGGCGGAATGGACCACCTGCTGATGCGGGTGCTGCCGTGGCTGTATGCGATTCCTGCGGATCTGCTGCGCTGGGTGTTGCTGGCGATGACGGCGCTGTTGATGGTGTGGGCGGGGCGCGGAATTTATGTGAGCGCGGCGCGGGGGCTGCGGCACGGCACGACGAACATGAATACGCTGGTGAGCCTGGGGACGGGCGTGGCGTTTGCCTACAGCGCATATGCGACGTTGCGGCCGGCGGCGGGGCGGCAGGTTTACTTTGATGCGGTCTTGCTGATTATTGGATTCCTGCTGCTGGGCAAGGCGCTGGAGGGGCGCGCGAAACGGCGGGCACTGGCGGCGCTGGATGCGCTGTCGCACTTGCGGCCGGCAACGGCGCGGCGGATTGTGGATGGCGTGCAGGCGATTGTTCCGCTGGAAGAGATTCAAGTTGGCGACAGCGTGCTGGTGCTGCCGGGGGAACGGTTCCCGGTAGACGCGGTGATTGTGGAGGGGCGCACCAGCGTGGACGAATCGATGCTGACGGGCGAGCCGACGCCGCTGGGACGCGAGCCGGGAGGGCGGGTGCTGGCCGGAAGCCTGAACTACGACGGCGCGGTGACGTGCGAGGCGGAGTCACTGGGCGAGGCCACGGTGCTGGCGCAGATTACGCGGATGGTGGAGCAGGCGCAGGGATCGCGGGCACCGATGGAACGGCTGGCGGATCGAGCGAGCGCAATTTTTGTGCCGGTGGTGCTGGGGTTGGCGGTGCTGACTTTTGTGGTGTGGCTGGTGGCGGCGCACTCGCTGCCGCTGGCGCTGGCCAATACGGTTGCGGTGCTGGTGATTGCCTGCCCCTGCGCGATGGGGCTGGCGGTGCCGGCGGCGCTAACGGTGGCGGTGGGCCGTGGGGCGCAGCTTGGAGTGCTGTTCAAAGGCGGCGAGGCGCTGGAGCGGCTGGGGAACCTGGACGCGATTGTGCTGGACAAGACGGGGACGCTGACCGTGGGAAGGCCGGTGCTGGAGAGTATTCATGCGCTGGCTGGGCAGGTTGATGAGGATTTGCTGCGGTTGGCGGCGGGGGTGGAGGAGCGGTCGAACCATCCGCTGGCGCATGCGGTGGTGGATGCGGCGAGAAGCAGGGGTTTGACGTGGGCAGCGGCGGAGGATGTGCAGGTGTTGCCAGGGCGCGGGCTCAGTGGCAAGGTCGAGGGGCATGCATGCCTGCTGGGGAATGAGGCGCTGTTTGCGGAATTCTTTATCAAGCTGCCGAAAGAAACTGCTGCGCCGGAGCCGGGGGTGACGCGGTTGTGGATGGCGCTGGACAATGCGCCGGTGGGCTACTTTGATGCGCGGGACGCACTGCGGGCGGATGCGGCTGGGGCAGTGACGGCGCTGCGAGCGGCTGGGCTGCGGGTGCTGATGCTGACGGGGGACTCGGCGGCAGCGGCGGAGCCGATTGCCGAGCAGGCGGGGATCAGCGAGGTGGAGGCTGGGCTGGATCCGGCGGGCAAATTGGCGCAGATTCGTGCGCTGCAGAAGAGCGGATTGCGCGTGGCGATGGTGGGGGACGGGATCAACGACGCGGCGGCGCTGGCACAGGCGGATGCGGGGATTGCGATGGGCAGCGGGGCGGATCTGGCGCAGGAGGCCGGCGATGTGCTGCTGCTGCGGGCGCAACCGGCGGCGATTGTTGCGGCGCTGGGACTGGCGCGGCAGACATTGCGCGTGATGCGGCAGAACCTGGGGTGGGCCGCGGGATATAACTTGCTGGGCATTCCGCTGGCGGCGGGGGTGCTTTATCCGGAGTTTCATGTTTTGTTGAGTCCGTGGGTGGCGGCGGCGGCGATGGCGCTGAGTTCAGTGAGTGTGCTGGGGAATAGTTTGCGGCTGCGGCGGTGGCGGAGCGGGGTGGGGTGAGATTTGTGGTTTCCCACCCATTTCACAAAGGACGTGAAATGGATGGGGCACACAACTGGTGTGGCGGGTTGGGCTTGTCGGGACGTCCCTCGGGTGAGATTTGTGGTTTCCCACCCATTTCACAAAGGACGTGAAATGGATGGGGCACGGGGCATCTAAGTCGGGTTGGGGGTGTCGGGACGTTCCTCGGTGGAGATTTGTGGTTTCCCAGCGGTTGAGGTCCGGCACGGTAGACTAACGGAAGAGCTGACTGTGCGCATTCTGACCCGCTACATTCTCGGCGAGATACTCTCCCACACGTTGATTGGCGGGGCGCTTTTTACCTTTATTTTGTTTATGCACGAGCTTCCCCACTTGCTGGAGATGATGGTCCGCAACAGCTCGACGTTTATCAACGTTCTGCAGATTTTTCTTTTCACGGTGCCTAATACCTTCCGCGTCACCATTCCCATGGCGGTGCTGGTGGGGGTGTTGCTGGGGTTGAGCCGGTTGGCAGCTGACAGCGAGATTATCGCGATGCGCGCCTCGGGACTGGGCATCGGTTACTTTGTGAGGGTGTCAGCGATTGTGGCCGTGGCCGGGACGCTGCTGGGGTTGGTGAACTCCTGGTATGTTGCGCCGCGGGCGAACCAGGCGATTCTGGACTTGCAGCAGGAGTTGGAGACCTCGCAGGCTTCTTACGAGATTCAGCCGCGCGTGTTCTATGAAGACTTCAAGAACATGGTGTTGTACGTTCAGGACGTGCGGGCGGGGGCGGGGGCGAGCAACTGGCGTCAGGTGTTCATGGCGGACGTGACGGATCCGGCGACGCCGGCGATCACGACCGCGGCCTCGGCAACGGTGACCAACGATTCGACGCAGGAGTTGTTGATGCGGCTGCGCGACGGGTCGCGGCACGAGATGGTGGCCAACCAACCGCAGCAGTACAACATTTCAACATTTGCGACCACCGACATGCCGCTGCAACTGAGCCAGCAGAGCGCGGTGCAACTGGGGCGGCTGGATACGGCGCTGTATGCGCTGCCGATGCCGGTGCTGCTGGCGCACACGCACGGGCGAGACGCCAAACGGTTCCAGATTGAATGGCACAATCGGTTTGCGTTCCCGGCGGCGTGCCTGGTGTTGATGCTGGTGGGAGTTCCGCTGGGGGTTGCGTCGCGTCGCGGGGGCAAGAGCTCAGGATTCGTGTTTACGATTCTGCTGGTGTGTCTCTACTACATTCTTTCTTACACGGGGATTGCGCTGGCCAAGCAGGAGAAGATTTCGCCGCTGCTGGGCGTATGGTCAGCCAATTTGATTTTTGCCCTGGCGGGAGTTTTTCTGCTGTGGCAGATGGCCTCAGGAGGACGGATTCTGGGGGCAATCACGGGGTGGGCGGCGCGGTTTGCCGAGCTGAGGCCGGTGGCCAAACCCAATGGCCAGGCACTTGCGGGGATGCTGGCGTTCTGGCGGAGGCGCTCGAGGCCAGTGAAGGCGCGCAACGTTTTTCCGCGCATCCTGGACGAGTATGTGGTGCGCGAGTTTCTGACCACGTTCGTGATGGTGCTGGCAGGATTCGTGATGCTGATGCTGATCTTTACGTCGTTCGAGCTTGTGGGCGACATGATCCGCAATCATATTGCGCTGACGACGCTGGGTGACTATCTGGTGAACCTGACGCCCAGCATGCTTTACCAGATTGCGCCGCTGGCAGTGCTAATTGCCGTGCTGGTGACCTTCGGCGTGCTGAACCGGAACAGCGAACTGATTGCGATGAAGGCAACGGGGATCAGCCTGTACCGGCTGGTGGTTCCGATCGTGACGATTGCCGCGATTCTCTCGATCAGCCTGTTCCTGTTTGACCAGTACTATCTGCCGCAGGCCAACCGGCGGCAGGAGGCACTGCGCTCAACGATCAAGGGCCGGCCGCCGCAGACGTTTCTGCATCCGGAGCAGAAATGGATCTTTGGGCAGCCGCGGACGGGCGAGCCGGGGCGCATTTTCTACTACCAGTTTTTCGATCCGGACCGCAACCAGTTTGCCAATCTCTCGTTGTTTGAGTTCGACCCGAGCACGTTTGCGCTTTCGCGGCGGGTGTTCGCAGCGCGCGCAACCTGGGATGAGGCGAGCGAGACGTGGAAGTTTGAGAACGGATGGCAACGGGATATCGCCGGGGCCAACGTGAGCGACTACCGGGAGTTCAAGCGCACCACCTATGCCGAGATTCACGAGGAGCCGAGCTACTTCAAGAAGGAGAGCCTGCAATCGCAGGAGATGAACTTCGGTCAGTTGGACACGTACATCAGCGATCTGCGGCAGAGCGGGTTTGACACCATGCGGCTGCGGGTAGCGCTTTGGCACAAGCTCTCGTATCCGCTGATCGCGGTGGTGATGGCGGTGCTGGCGATTCCGTTTGCGCTTTCGATGGGGCGGCGAGGTTCGCTGACGGGGATTGCCGTGGCCATAGCCGTGGCGCTGGCTTACTGGGTGGTGGACGGGCTGTTCGGGGCGATGGGGAATGTGAATTACCTGCCGGCGGCACTGGCTGCGTGGTCGGCCGACGTTTTGTTTGGGCTGGTGGGCGGGTATCTGCTGTTGAGAACGCCAACGTAATCAATTGATTACAGGGTGGGTTTGCAGATTACATATAATCTGATAATCTGATTTTATGAAAGAAGAAGTCATCACGGTCACTGAGGCGGCGCGCAACTTCTCCGATTGCGTAAACCGGGTCCGCTATCAGGGCACGACATTTGTACTGCATAAGAACGGCGTTCCGGTGGCGCGGATTGTGCCGGAAGAAAGAAAGCCACGCACTGGCCGAGAGATTGCGGCTGCACTCCGTGTATCGCTGAAGGACGTGCACCTTGGCGAGGAAGAGGCCACTACATGGCTTCATGAGCTTGAAGAGGCTCGGAAGAATTTGCCTCTCCCGGTCGACAAATGGCAGTCTTAATTGATTCCGACGTCATCATCCAGGCCGAACGAGGACTCTTCGACTTCGAGGGGTGGCTAGTCTCACTGCCGCAGGAAGAATTCAAGCTGGCAGCAATCACTTTCGCCGAGCTTTGGCATGGAGCAGAGCGCGCAACGGGTGCTCACCGAGTAAAGCGGCAGTTGTTTCTTGAGCGGCTCTTCGCCACATTCGAGTGCGTTCCCTATGACCAATCGATAGCGTTCGAACATGCCCGGCTTTGGGCCGAGCTCGAGTCCCTCGATCAGATGATCGGGTCCTATGATCTGATCCTGGCAGCGACTGCCCTCAAACATGGTCACGCCGTGGCCACCTATAACACACGCCATTTTGCAGCAGTCCCAAGGCTCAAGGTCATCCAGCCAGGGTAGCGCACATTCAGTCTCCTCTCGGGCACTTTACAATAGAGACATGCTTCGCGATCTGTCCCCTCTGTTCGCCTATATGCGCCGTTACCGCTGGGGATACCTGTGGGGCACACTCTCCTGCGTTGCCACCAATGCAGTCGCCGTGCAGTTTCCGCGGGTTCTGGAGCGGGCGATTGACGCGATGAAGAAGGGCGCGCCGCGGGAATGGATTCTCATCTTCGCCGGGCTGCTGATCCTGATTGCACTGGTGAAGGGCTGCTTTCTGTATGCGCAGCGGTGGATTCTGATTGGGATCTCGCGGGAGATCGAGTTCGATATTCGCAACGACCTGTTCCGGCACCTGGAAAAGCAGGACTCGGGCTTCTACCAGAAATATCGCACCGGCGACATCATGGCGCGCATGACGAACGACTTGAATGCGGTGCGCATGCTGCTGGGGCCGGCGCTGATGTATAGCGCGAACACCATCTTCTTTACCGTGGGCGCGTTGTATTTTCTGCTGCGCATCAGCCCCTATCTGACCCTGGTGGCGCTGGCGCCGATGCCGCTGGCCAGCATCCTAGTGCAGTACCTGGGGCACCGGATTCACGACCGCTTCGAGAGGATCCAGGCAAGCTTCTCAGAGATTTCTTCGCAGGCACAGGAAAACTACTCCGGGGCGCGGCTGGTGAGGGCGTTTGCGCGCGAGGAGTCGCAGATTGGCATTTTTGAGAAGCTGAATCGCGAGTACATTCGCCGCTCGCTGCGGCTGGTGCAGTTGATGGGCATGCTGTGGCCGACTCTGGAGTTCATCCTGGGCGTCTCCATGCTGATTACGCTGATGGCCGGCGGGCACCAGGTGCTGGCGCATCGCATCACGCTGGGGCAGTTTGTGGAGTTCAACACCTTCATGGTGATGCTGATCTTCCCCATCATCGCTGTGGGCTGGGTGGTGAACCTGTTCCAGCGCGGGACCGCTTCGGTGACGCGCATCGATGAACTGCTGCGCGCCGAGCCTGCGATCGACGACCGCGACGCCGACCCCGCGATTGCGGCCGAGGCGGTGCTCAAGGGAGAGATCGAGTTCCGCGGGTTGAGTTTCAGCTATGGCGAGACCCAGGTGCTGCGCGATATTTCGCTGCACGTGCCCGCGGGATCGAGCCTGGCCATTGTGGGCCCGACAGGATCAGGGAAGACGACGCTGGTGAACCTGCTGACACGCCTCTACGAAGCTGCACCCGGCACGCTGTTGATTGACGGGAGGCCGGTGCGCGAGTTTCCGCTGGCGATGTTGCGGCACAACATTGGCATGGTGCCGCAGGAAACGTTTCTGTTCAGCGAGACGATTCGGGAGAACCTGACCTTTGGCGCGCCGGACGCAGGCTTGGAGGCGATGCTGGAGGCTGCCGAGGCTGCGCATATTCGCCAGGAGTTTGAAGAATTTCCGCAGGGATTTGAGACCATGGTTGGGGAACGCGGACTGACACTTTCAGGCGGACAAAAGCAGCGCTCGGCGATTGCGCGGGCTTTGTTGCGCAGGCCGCCCATTCTCATTCTGGATGACGCGCTTGCCAGTGTTGACACCTACACCGAAGAGCGGATTCTGGGTGGACTGCGCAGTTACACCGCCGACTCGACGACAATTCTGATCTCGCATCGCGTCTCAACGGTGCGCAATGCCGACCAGATTGCGGTTCTGGACCACGGCAGGATCGTGGAGCTGGGCGGGCACGATGAACTGCTGGAGCGCAACGGCTACTATGCCGGGCTCTTCCAGAAGCAACAACTGGAGGAAGAGCTCACGGTAGCGGGATAAGGCAGAATCGCGATTCCTGTGCTCTGAAAAGCGGTGTGCAAGGTGTTGATTTTCAAAGGAAATCAACACTCTGCTGTTGAGGCCTTGGGTACACCTATCGTGATTCTGCCGTAGAGCGGCTCAGGCATTCCAGCGCGAACCGGCTGCGGGCGCGTCAATGCCGAACTCGTCGCGCTCGAATCCCGCCTGATGGCCGGTGGACAGATTGAGCACCTGCGGCGGAGCCGGATTCAGCGACGGATCGCGAGCTGCCTGCTTCCAGGCGTCGCGCACATTGCGCACGCATTGGATGGCATGCTCGAACTTCTGCGGGGAAGCCGACTGTGAGGCCTGCAGAATCTGCGCGAAGATGGAGGCGTAGAACTCGCTGAGCACCTGGGCGGGCCGGCCGCCGACATCCATGCGCAAACGGGCCTGGAGATGGATGATGATGTCGAGCGCGCGCTTGACGGCCGCGCGGCGCGCCGCAGGATCTCCGCGCTCAGCGGCTGCGGCGGCCGCATGAAGAAAGCGGAGAATGCCGTCATAGAGGGCCACCACCAGTTCGACGGCCGAGGCGCTTTCCAAAGCGTGTTCCTGATAACTTCCCATCCGGTAGGACTCCTTTAGCCGTTCGAACTCTGGTTGTAGCCGGTAATCGCCGAGTAGAGCTCGTTGACGCCCTGCAACTCGGAAGGCAACTGCTGCATGATTTCGTTGGCACTGTTCAACTCAGCGGTGAGGCTTGTCTGCTCCGCGGAGATGGTGGAGTTCTCTTTGGAGATCTCGGCATTCAGCGCGGACTCGATGCTGCTGTTGGAACTGGAGGCCAGCGAGAGCGCTCCAGTGACCGAACTGGAGCCTGCGTTGTTGAGCAAGGTGGAGAAGGCCTGGCCCCAACTGTTCGCGTTCTGGAAGAAACCGACCACACCGCTGAAGTTGGAGTTCAAGACCGAATCCAGGGAGTTGGCGTCGTAAGTGAGCGTTCCGTTGTCAGCCTGAGAGATGGTGATGCCCAGGTTGGCCAGCGTGGAGACGTCGGAAGAGTTGGTGTAATTGAGGGTGCTGGTGGTGGTTGCCGTGGTGTCGAGAATGTTGGATGTTACGGTCAATGCGCCGGCGCTGCCGCCGGTGTTGGACAAGAGCGACAGGCTGGACGAGCCGTCCTTGTTGAGAACAATGGAGGCGGTGACGCCGAGACTGGCTTTGTTGATGGCAGTTTTGAGGCCGTCGAGGGTGCCATCGGACGAGTCAAGGGTGACGGTTTGTGCGACGCCGCTGCCGACCTGAATGGAGATGGAGCCGGTCAGGGTGTCGGTGGTGTTGGTGATTCCAGCGAGTGTGCCGCTGGAGGCCTGAGCGGAGCTGGCAGGCGTGCCCGAGTAACTGAGCAGCGTTCCACTGGTGGCGGCGACGCTGGAACTGACGCTCAATGCACCACTGGACCCGGCGGTTTGCGAGAGCAGCGCCAGGGTTTGCTGGGTGCCGTTGGTGACCACGGTTGCCGTGACGCCGATATCGGCTTTGTTGATGGCGGCAGCCAGTCCGGAGAGGGTGTTCACTCCGCTTCCCGTGTAGATGGTATTGGCGGCAGGCGTGGCGGGCGCCGCGCCGATGACGATGGTTTGCGCCGTGCCGCCGGCCACCTGGATGGAGAGCGAACCGGCCAGGGTGGTGTCGGTGTTGGAGTTGATGGCGTCAAGATATCCGTTGGGATTCTGGGTGTTGAGGCCGGTGAGAAGCTGCTGCTGGAGCAACGAAAGCGTGGGCGAGCCGAAAAGGGGTTCGGGAGTCCCGGAGCTTGTGTCTCCCTCCTGGGTGTTGATGGCGCTGATGAGGGAGTTGTAGTCAGAGACAAACTGGTTGACCGTGCTCTCGACTTGAGTGTTGTCGTTGCCGATGACGACCTGGACCTGCTCCAGGCCTCCGCCGGTCTCAGTAGCGCTAGGGGCCAGCAGTTGGAAGGTCACGCCGGGAATCAGGTTGGCCACCGTGTTGGAGGCGCTGGTCAGGTTGACGCCATCGACGGTGAGCTTCGCATCGGCGCCGGAGACGGTTGGGGTGTAACCGAGGTGGGTGCTGGGGTCGGCGATGCTGGAGGTTACGCTCAAGGTTCCGGTCGAGCCCTCGGTGTTGGAGACGAGCGACAGGCTGGAGGACCCGTCGCTGTTGAGGACGACCGAGGCGGTGACGCCGGGGACACCGGTGGCAGGGTTGTTGATGTCGCTGGCCACCTGGGTGAGATTCTCGCCGCCGCTGGCCAGCGTGATGGTTTGCGGCGTACCGCCGGCGACGGCGATTTGAATGGAGCCGGTGAGGAGGTCGCTGGGGTTGGCGACGGCGGCGAGTGTGCCGCCGGAATAGGTTGTCGGGGTTCCAGCCGTGCCGGTATAGCCGAGCGTTGCGGTGGCGGCGGCGGCGATGGAGTTGGCGGTAACGGCGATGTTGCCGTTCGCTCCCGAGGTCCCCGAGACCAGACTGAGCCGGGAACCCGAGGAGTCAGTGAGAACGGAGGCAGTGATGCCGACGCCGGAGGAGTTGATGGCCGAGGCGAGGCCGGCCAGCGTGTTGTTGGAGGAGTTGAGCGTGATGGTCTGGGGTGTGCCGGAGGCCCCCACCTTGAGGGTGATGGAGCCGGAGAGCTTGGTGGAGGCACTGGCGATGGGGGCCATATAGCCGCTGGACGTCTGGGCCAGAGAGGTGACCTCGACGGTGTGCGTTCCGGCGACTGCGGAAGAGGAGGCTGCCGTCAGTTCGAGCACGTTGGTGTCGGAACTGGAGCCGGTTTTCTGGGTCATGATTCCCTGAAAATCGGTGAGCGCGCTGAGGTCGTTGGAGAGGTTGGACATCAGGGTTCCGAGGCTGGAGATGGAGGTGTCCTGGCTTTGCAGCGAGGCCAATTGGGTTTTCCACGGGGTCTCGACATTTTGGAGATTACCCACGATGGCCGCCACGGTTGAGCTCACGTCGAAGCCAGCGCCGCTGGTCGGCGAGCCAAAGCTCAGTCCTACGGTACCCATGGTTGCCTCCCTGGAGGACTAGAGCAGCCTGACATCCAAGTGGACCTGCAACGGATTGGAAAATACTGATGACGAGGTGTGCATTACCTTCCAGGTCAAGCAACCGAGGGCGTCCTTGCGGACGCCCTCGGTTGGTGAACGGACCGCCTTGCGGCGGAGGTTGTTGGAGCCGGCGCCAGCGACAGGAGGCAGCCGCTGGGGACCAGCGGTTACTGCAGCAGCTTGGTGACTTCCTGCTGCATGCTGTTGGCCTGGGCCAGGGCGGAGATGCCGGTCTGGCTGAGGATCTCGTACTTGGACATGTTGGAGGTTGCCTGGGCATAGTCCGTGGCCTGGACCGCATTCTCAGCCGACTGAACGTTCTCAGACTGGGTGGTGAGGACCTGGTCGACCGCGTTCAGGGTGTTGATTTGAGAGCCGACGTAGCCATCCTGCGCGGCGACGTCGGCAATGGCTGAATTCAACGTGGTTAAAGTGGCCTGCGCGCCAGCCTGGGTAGTGAGGTCATTTTGGGTCAGGTCTGCCGAGCCGTTTGCGCCCGCCTGGTAGCTGATGAGGGCGCTGCTGGATCCGGCGTTATCGTTGGTTCCCGTTACGATTGCCGCACCTGTACCCATCTGTAACGTGGTGTTCGCAACGATGATGTTGGCAGCCCCGCCCGCCGCGGTTGGATCGGTGGCTGCGGTGCCTGACGTAACGTTGCCCTGGATTTCGAGGCCTATATCAGCGCCACCGGCTCCAGCCACAGCTCCCGTGGTTACGGTAGCCACCAAGCCGAGATTGGAACTGTTGATCTGGGTGGCGAATTGACCCAGCGTTTCGCCGGCCACGCCGGTAATGGTTTTGGCCACCACACCGCCAGACAAGGAATCCCAAACGTCGACGGTAATTCCATGGGCTCCCTCAACCGTGTTGGCGCTTGCCGTGGTTGTACCGGAACTGATAAACACGTTTTCGCCGGCGCTATATTGCATGCTGCCGTTGGCATCGCCCACGGAAGCAGAGGCAACCTGCGCGAAGTGCAGGTCGTCCTGCGAGGCGCTCTGTGCAGAGGAGTCGCCGGTGTAGATGGCGATATCCGCACCGCCGAAAACCTTCTGCTGGTTATAGGTGGTTGTGGATCCGATGTTGTTGATTTCGGAAAGGATGGACTGGTATTCCTGGTTGGCCGCGGTTTGCTGCGAGCCGATGAGGGTGCCGTTGGAGACCTCGGTGGCCAGCGTTACGGCACGGTTGAGCAGGTTCGTCACTTGCGAGAGGGCACCATCGGCCACCTGGAGCAGACCCACACCCTCCTGGGAGTTGGTTGCCGACTGTGTCAGGGCAGTTGCGTTTGCCTGCAGCCCATTGACCAGCGAGAGGCCAGCCGCGTCGTCGGCGCCGGAGTTGATCTTCGAACCGGAAGACAACTGCTGCAGCGTTTTGGACAGGCTGTTGCTGGTGTTATTCAGATTATTCTCCGCGTAGACGGCGGAGAGGTTGTTCAAGACACCCAGGGACATGGGGTACTCCTTATTGGATGCGTGGATTTACGGCCAATCCCGAGATCATGCGCCCACTGTCATTTGGCTGCGCTGGGCTGCTGGTTTCGGGTTCTGGCCATCGCATCTGGCCCATTCTTCGGCGTGGGGATGGGGGACTTTATGACTCGCGTATTTTTGTCCTGACGGGGACACTCCGATTCCATTTGCATCACTATGAATCTTTGCCGCGGGCTGCCGATAACCAGCCATGAAGGAGTTGCGCGCCGATGATTGAACTGACAAGACTCAACGGCAACCCGATGGTGCTGAACAGCGACCTGATCAAGACCGCCGAAGCATCTCCAGATACGATGCTGACGCTGATCAGCGGCGAGAAGCTGATTGTGCGCGAGGAGTGCGGCGAGGTGGTGGAGCGAGTTCTGGCCTATCGTTCGCGGCTGCTGACCCTGGTGGCGCGGCGGCTGAGTTCGCTTGGCGAACTGCAAACGGTTGTGTCTCTGACCAGCCTTGACGTATCGGGCCAGCCGAGCTCTGCGCCGCCATCGAAGCGTGAACCACCCAAGAGCCTCTGATTCGATTTTGTTGAAGCAGGAAGGTCACGTTGTTTTACCCGGGTCCCGAAGGAGCATCACATGGATAAGGCCAGCATTGGCGGAGCATTTCTGGCCGTCGCCGGCATCGTGGCAGGGCTTTTGATTGAGGGAGGCAACCTGGGCCAGATTCTGCAACCGACGGCGGCACTGATTGTCTTCGGCGGCACGCTGGGCGCGGTGCTGCTGCAGTTTCCGCTGACCACGGTGGTGGCTGCGTTCGGCCGGCTGGCGCGTGTGTTTGCCGCACCGGCCAGGCAGGATGGCCAGCTGGTCCGGCTGCTGGTGGCCTTTGCCAACAAGGCCCGGCGCAACGGCGTGGTCAGCCTGGACAGCGACCTGCAGACGATCGAAGATCCATTCCTGAAGCGTTCGCTGATGCTTGCCGTAGACGGCACCGAGCCCAACGAGTTGCGCAGCATCATGCAGGTGAGCCTTGACTCGGCCACGGAGAGCGAAGAGCGGCTTCCGGCGGTGTTTGAGTCGGCGGGGGGATTCTCCCCGACGATCGGCATTTTGGGTGCGGTTCTTGGGCTGATCCAGGTAATGCAGCATCTGGACAACATCCAGGAGGTGGGGCGCGGCATCGCGGTGGCCTTTGTGGCGACCATCTACGGCGTAGGCATTGCGAATCTCTTTTTTCTGCCCTTCGCAGGCAAGATGCGCATCCGCATCCGCGAGGAGCACATGCGCAGGGAGATGATGTTGGAGGGAGTGATCTCGATTCTCGAGGGAATGAATCCGCGCATGCTGGAAGTGAAGCTGGGAGGCTTTCTGGAAACCGCAGTGACGGACAAGAAGGAGCGCGCGGCATGAGAGCGCGTGTTCCGAGGAGCCGGGTCACGCACGACCGGTGGCTGGTCTCGTATGCCGATTTCATCACTCTGCTTTTCGGCTTCTTTGTGGTGCTCTACGCCTTTGCCAAATCGGACCAGAAGAAGCAGATGCAGGTTTCCGAGTCAATTGACGCGGCGTTCAAATCGCTGGGACTGTTTCCGGATTCGACACGCCGCCCGGACCCGCGGACAAGCGGCGCGGCCGGCACGGACCAGCCGGAAATCCCGATGAACATTGTGATGGGCGAAGATGTGCTGGCGCCAGCCAAGGTGAAAGACGACCTGGAGCACATGCGCAGAGAACTGGCGCAAACGCTCTCAAACCAGGTGGCGCAGCATACAGTTTCGATCCAGATGGGGCGCGATGGGCTGGTGATCAGCTTGCGCGAGGCGGGCTTTTTTAGCTCGGGGTCGGCTACACCGAAGCCGGAGTCGCTGGGCACGCTGCACCAGATCGCCGCTTCGCTGGGCCATACGCCCTATGACTTGCGCATTGAAGGCCACACGGACAACGAGCCGATCCATACGGCAGAGTTCGACACGAACTGGGAGTTGTCTTCAGCGCGAGCCACGCGGATTGCGCGGTTGATGCTGGACGAGCACGCGCTGCCTGCGGACCGGATTTCGGCGGCCGGATACGCGGAGTTCCACCCGGTGGCGAGCAACGCGACGGCCGAAGGGCGCGCACAGAACCGGCGTGTGGACCTGGTGGTGCTGCCGCGGAGCAAAATCAATTTTTCAGTGCCCGGGTTGCCGCGCCCTGCCGGGGAATGGCACAAGATCACCGACGGAGATCCGGCGCCAGCAGCTAGCGATGCTGGTGGCACGACCCAGCAATAGAGATCTGCCTCACTGCAAACTGGCAGGAGAGGGACGAAAAGAACTCTACACAATCAACGAGCCCGGCCGGCTCGCGCGGAACATGAGCCCCGCCCTGGGAGCGGGTCTCGCAGCCGGCGAACCCGGCCCTGGGTCATTGATGAGGCCGGCGGGAAGCCTAGGTTCTTTCTTGTGCGCCTCAGAGCTGGGTTGTCCCCTTCAACCGCGGAGCAGGGGTCGTGCATTCCCCGGAAGCATGGTGGAGACTTGGCCATGCAGTGAAACGCCGCGACACGCCATGGGAACCCGTCGATCGGTGGGATATGGCTACAACTCGTTTCAACCAGTTTCCATGAGATGGGAGAAGCGGACTCAGGCGGGTTCAAGGTATCCCACCTTGCCGTCTGCCGCGGCGGGAGGCAGGATTGGGCATCCGGCGTCTGCCGCGCTGCGAACCGCTATGCATGGGATCGCGGGAGGCACGAAGCCGCTCAGGAAGGCTTTCGCGGGACAAAGATATGCCTCCGGCTTGGGGTCAGAGGCTTCAGGGTCGAGGTGCACGAGGTATTCGGCCTTGCGGTGAGGATCGGTGGGGTAAGGTGGGCTGCCTGCCTTTCGCCGACCCCAGAGCGGGTCTCCAGTTTTCGTGGTGTTTCAAGTGCAGCGAAAGAGGGCTTCTACTTCCACGCCAGCAACGTGGACCTGTCTCTCCACCCCAGCGACGAAGACCTGTCGCCGGGCAGGGCAATCGCATGAACAAAAAATTGCATAACGCGCCAGCCTCGTACTGCCCCTACGGGGCAGTTTCATGCCTTGATCCAGCTTTCCCAGGACTGCGCTTCGCTTGTCCAGGGCTATTTTCGACTCGTCCCTCCGGGACGACGAAGCAGCGTGGCCATGCCAGCCGGAATGCTCTCGCGATGAATGGCAGGGTGGTTGGGTCGAGCGAAACCAGAGTCCCTGCGGCCCGGTGTGTTTCGTGCAAGGTCGCCGCTCCCTGATGGTCGCGTCAGCTTGAGTGCGGTTCCTTCGGGATAACCAACTCTGGTTTCGCTGCAGGTCAGCGCAGGAAAAGCGGGGCAGGAAACACGGCTCAGCCCATGCTGATCCGTGTTCCCTGCCCCGCTTGTTCTCCGATCAATTATCCGAGCATCTATTGGATGCCGGGCAGTTGCGCTCCATTCACGTACACCGTGCAAGCGCTCGGGTCCTGGCAGTAAATGTTGCCAGTGCCAAGGTTGCTTAACGAGGACAGGTAGGACGTTCCGTCGGCGACCACCCAAACGCTGGCGGCGTCGAGGCTGAGGCTCACCGTTCCTCCGCTATTGGCGGCGTTGATTGCGCCGGTCAGCATGGAGGGAACAGATGCGCCGTCCTCAGCCAGGCTCAGGTTCACCGTGCTGATGCTGTCGACGATCACGTCGCCGACCAGGGTTTCGCCATAGGCGTTGAACAGGACACTGCCGCCGTTGGAGCCGGTGGTGCCGCTGTTGAGGGCCGCGGCGGTCAGCAGGGTTCCGTTTGCGTTCCCTGAGTAGGGCGTGTTGTTGAGCACGGTCACATCGGTCAAGGTGATGCTGGCCGAAGTGTTGGCCACGGAGAAGAGAGTGGCGTTGACATTTTGGTCGCTGGAAGGCGATCCCGACGTGCAGGCCGCGTTCTGGGTTCCGTCACAGACGTAGGTGATGGAACCGTTGGTCATGGTGAAGTTGCCGGCGCCGGCCGTGGCATCTGCCGTAGTCGGGTTGTAGTAGAAGAAGATGCCATGGTTGTCGCCCAGCGCGCCGGAGAGCGATGTGGCCGCCGGCCCGATGGTCACCGAGTTGCCGCCCTCAACCACCACTGCCGAAGCAGCCTGCGCCGAGACGGTGTCGCCGGACAGGGAGACCGAGCTGTTGGTTCCGGCGGCGCGAATGCCCGAGGAGCGCGTACCACTGGAAGTGTAAGTGCCGTTGGTGGAGGTCACGTTGCCGCCGCCAATGCCGGCCACAATCACGGAACTGTTGTTGCCGGCGGTGTTGGCCACCACGTTGTTGAGATTCAGTGTGCCCGCATAGCTCGCGTCCAGTCCGTGCGAGCCGTTCCCGGATGTGCTGATGACTGCATCCGTGATGTTGACGGTGCCACCCATGGAGGCGAAGACGCCATTGGCGTAGTTGTTGAAGGTGCTGATGGAGCCGGGGTCGCCGGAGCCATCGTCGGTGATGGTGATCGTGGCGCCCGTGGCCGCAACGGGTTCGGTTCCGTAGGCCAGCACCGCGGCGTTGGTGCCGTAGGAATTGGAGTCGGCGGAATAGCTGCTCGCGGCGCCGGAGGTGATGATGGGATAACTGACGGCGACAACCCAGCTGTCGGATGGGCCGCTGTTGACAGCGCAGATGGCGCTCTCATTGGCGCCCTCCGCGTCGAGGATGAGATCGGGCGCGGACACGCTGGCGGTGTAGACATTCAGGGCCGTGGAGTTAGAGGAGTTGGCGCTGTCGGCCAGGCCGCAGGCGTTGACGGTGATGCTCACCCAGGCACTGGCGGTGGTGTAATCGGCGCCATCGGTGGGCGTGAAGGTAACCCCGTAGGAGGTGGTTCCGACTCCGGGCACAATGGTGTGATCGGTCCAGGCGAATTCACCGGGCACGGTGTTGGCGTAGGCGTCGATGGCAGTGCCGCCGGTCAGAGCAGAGCTGTTCAGCGTCTGGCCAACGGTGATGCCGCCGGCCACCGGCAGTACGGAGATCGTCGGCGTGGCCTGGTTCACCGTAACGCTTACATTCTTCGTCGCCGTGGTGTAGTCGGTTGAATTGGTTGGCGTGAAGGTGACGCTCTCGGAATCGGAACCGGCGCCGGCGACAAAGGCGGGGTTGGTCCAGGCGAAGTGGCCGGCAGTTGAGCCGCCGCTCAGGATGGATGCGGAGAGGGGCTGCCCGTAGGTGATGGCAGAAGCGGTCGGCCAGGAGGAGACAGTGGGCGCCACCTGGTTGACGGTAACGGTGATTGCGTGGGTCACGGTGCTGTATTCCGTCGAACTGGTTGGCGTGAAGGTGACGCTCTCAGAAGGCGTACCCGCGGCGGGGACAGCAGTGGGGCTGGTCCAGGTGAAGACGCCGGCCGTGTTTGCCGATCCGCCTGTGAAGCTGGATTTACTCAGCGCCTGACCGTAAGTAATGGCAGAGGCCGTCGGCCATGTGACCACCGGCGTTGCCTTGTTCACGGTGACATTGACGTTGGAGCTGGCCTGGTTGTAGTCCGTTGAATCGGTTGGCGAGAAGGTCACGCCCTCGGAGTTGGCGCCCATGCTGGCGGGGACAATGCTGGAGTTGGTCCAGGCAAAGGCGCCGTTGGAAGAGCCGCCGCTGAGCCTGGATGCGGACAAAGCCTGGCCGTAGGTAATGGCGCTGGCCACTGGCCACGTGACGGTCGGCGCTGCCTTGTTCACGGTCACGCTGACGGTGCCCGTCGCGGTGGTGTAGTCCGTGCCATCGGTTGGCGTAAAGGTCACTCCCTGGGCAGGCCCGCCCACGTGAGGGATGGTGCTGCCGGTTGTCCAGGCGAAGCCGCCTGCCGGGGTGGAAGTGCCGCCGGTCAGGCTGGAGGCTGTCAGAGCCTGGCCATAGGTGATGGTTGAGGAGGTCGGCCAGCCGGTGACCGACGGCGCCGCCTTGTTCACCGTGAATGAGCCGTTCGCGTAGGCGATGTCATAGTTCGGATCTACCGCACCGTAGCAGATGGTGCTGTACAGTCCCGGATGGCTGCTGGTGGTGTAGGGCGTGAAGCAACTGGGCAGCGTGGACAACGATGCGCTGGTATCACCGTTGGCGAAGGCGCCGTAGCTGGCAGTGATGCTCGGAACGGCCGTGCCGAAGGAGATGGCCGAAGGGCTGGAGGCGGTGATGAGCAAAGGCGCGGGGTAAACCGTGACGGTCTTTGTGACCTGAGTCGCCGCCGCGTAATTGGTGTTGCCGGCCTGGTTGGCCGCGACAACGATCGATCCAACGCCGCTGGGCGTGAGGGTGGTTCCGCCGCCGGTGATGTTTCCCGGACCGGAGACCACGCTGTAGGTAATCGTCAGACCAGAGGATGCAACAGCCGAGAGCACAACCGGCGTTCCGTAGATGGTAGACGAGTTATACCAGTGGGTGAACGTCTGCGGGGCCTGGTTGACGGTGACCAAGCCGGTCGGGTAAGTGATGGAATAGTTGGCGCCCACTGCTCCGGTGCAGCTGCTGGGGTAGGTTCCCGGGGCACTTGTGATGCTGTAGGTCGACGAGCAGGTGGGCCGTGTGGTCAAGCCAGTCCATTGGTTTTCAGACTTCACAAAACCGACGTAACTCGGAGTGATTGCGGGCACCGGCGCTCCGTAATTGATCGCAGCGGGGCTGGAGGCGGTGATGGCCAAAGGCGCCTGATTCACTGTCACGGTCTGTTGCACCGAGGTCGCCGCAGAATAGGCATTGTTGCCGGCCTGGGCCGCGGTCACGGTGCAGAGGCCGGCGCTGGTAAAGGTCAAGGTGCTGCCGTTGACAGAGCAGGCGCCGCCCACCGTGAAGGTAACGGCCAAGCTGGATGTGGCCGTAGCCGACAGCGAAACCGGCGCAGCGCCGTAGGTGACCGGGCTGGCCGGCGGCGTAAAGGTGATGGTCTGGGTATTGGTGATGGTCACCTGGGCCGCTGTGGAGAGGCTGGCGGTAAACTCCGCAGTTCCGGAACTGTAAGCTCCGCCATAGGAAGCGATGAGATAGTGTTTGCCGACCGCGAGCATGGAGCCGGTGACGGTGAGCGAGGCGCTTCCAGCAGTGACAGCCACTTTTCCGAGTTCGGTGGCGCTATCGTAGAAAGTCACGTTGCCGGCCGAGATGGTAGCCGCACCGATGGTAGGGGTTACGTTGGCGGTGAGCGAGAAGCTGGCGCCGCCATAGGCTTTGGTTGCCGGACCGGAAGCTACCGCCGCGACCGCCGTGGTGGTGGCGGCGACGGAGAAGGTGGGAGCGGTGGTATTGCTGGTGACAAAGCTCGTGTTTCCCGCATACGTGGCGGTGATGGAGTGCGAGCTGACCGCCAGCGCGGGGAGGGCCAGCGAGGCCGCTCCACCGCTGAGAGTCACGGTTCCGAGCGTGGAGCCATTGTCAGAGAAGGTGACGGAACCGCTTACCGTAGCCGCGCCCACGGTGGGCGAGACGGTGGCGTTCAGGGTAACGGCGTTGCCATAGTAGTATGGGCCGGGCGAGACGGTCAGCACGGTCTTGGTGGGCGTGGTGACAGTAACGACGGAGGCCGCGGAGGGGCTGCTGGCGTCATCGGTGGTACTGCCTTCATAGGTCGCGGTGATGGAGTTCGAGCCGGCCACCAGGGGATTCGCGAAGCTTGCGGCGGACAGCTGGGCTGTTCCCTGAGCTGCTCCTGTGGTGGTGGTGACAGGCACGCTTCCCAGCACGATGGTGGAGTTGTCAATGAAAACCACGTTCCCTGTCGCCGTCTTGGGGGTTACGGTCGCGGTCAACGTCAGGGTGGTGCTGTTATAGGCCACGCTGCTGGCCGAGGCTGCGAGCGTTGTCGTTGTTAACGCTCCGGCGATCACTTTGACGCTGAGGGCCGTCGATGTATTGCTGGACAGGTACGGCGTACTTCCCGCATAGGCGGCGTAGATGGCGTATGTGTTGGCCGTCGGGAAGGATACGGCCAGGTTGGCCTTTCCAGCACTGAGAGCCGAGGTTCCCAGCAAGGAGCCCGAAAGGGATCCGAGGTAGAAGTTCACATTGCCGGACGGCGTACCTGCTCCCGTTGGGGCCGCGACGGTGGCGGTGAGCAGAACGCTGCTGCCCACGGCTGTGCCGGCGGCTGGAATGGCCCCGCCGTTTACCGTGGCTGCAAGCGTTGTTGTGGTGGTGGAGGTAACGGTGACGCTTGCCGCAGGGGTGGAGGTACTGGGGTCATTGGTGGTATCTCCTCCATACGCCGCGGTGATGGAGTGAACGCCGACCGCCAGCGTGGAGAGGGCCAACTGGGCCGATCCGGTAGCGAGAGTCGCGGTTCCCAGCGAAGTGACGCCGTTGTCGAGGAAGGTCACCTTGCCGGTTGCCGTCGAGGGCGTGACGGTTGCGGTCAACGTCTCAGTGGCGCCAGAGGCCAGGGTGCTTGCAGAGATTCCCAGCACCGTATTGGTAGAAGTTCCCTGGACAATGGTGACGGAGGGGGCGGCCGCTGAATTGCTGGTCAGGTAGACCCCGTTTCCAACATAGGTCGCGGTGATGTTGGCGTGAGCGCCAACCGTCAGCGTAGTGACGGCCAGCGTGGCCGTTCCGCTGGCGAGCGCCGATGTTCCCAGCGACACTCCGTTGTCGAAGAAGGCCACATTTCCTGTTGCCGCCGAGGGCAAAACGGACGCGGTGAGCGTGACAACGCTGCCTAGAGCCGTACTGGCCGGCGAGGCTCCCAGCGTGGTTGTGGTGGGGGAAGTAACGGTGACGCTGGTGGCCGGGGAGGAGGTGCTGGTAGCGTAACTGGCTGATGCAACGTAGATAGCCGTCAGCGAGTCGACACCCACCGGCAGCGTCTTGGTTGTGGTGGTGCATGTGCCGGCGCTCAGAGTGCATGTTCCCACCTGGGTCGATCCGCTGTTGAAGTTCACGGTACCGGCCACTGTAGCCGCACCCGAGGCGGGCGCTACGGTGGCGGTCAGCGTCACGGTGGCGCCGGAGGCATAGATTGAGGATGCTGCCGGAGAGGTGAGGGTGGTCTTGGTGGCCGCCGCCGTCGCATGGGCGTTGGTCACGACCGCCAGCAAGAACAGAAGCAGGAAAGCGAGGCTGCCGCAGCCCATGAGAATGCTTGTGAGTGTTGCAAGAGCGCGTTTGCTCGTCGTTTCTACTGGCACAGATCCCATCTCAGACATTTTGAAATCCTCCACAGATTTCCGGGCACGGGCGGCAGGGCGCCGCTTCGTGCTCTTACACTTACCCCATCGACATCCTGCTCTGTCTTGCGACGAGACACGCGGCGGTTAGAAAAGAGATGTCGCCGGCTTTCCTGATGTGGGATACGCCTCCCGAAATGACCTGATCCAAAGGGCGGCGAGAAACCGATTCCCGGATCCGACCGGACAGACCCGCAAGGGACAGGGCGCTACCGCCGGCCCGAGCCGGCGCGATACTCTTAAGTCCAGCATGATCAAAGAAGACCCAGCTCCGCAGCCCCCCACTTTGGACAAGAGTTCGCAGGAACTCACGCCTTTTATGCGGCAGTGGACAGCGGCCAAGCGGGAGAATCCGGACGCGCTGCTGTTTTTCAGGATGGGTGATTTCTACGAGCTGTTTTATGACGACGCGGTGGTGGTGAGCCGGGAGCTGCAACTGACGCTGACGGCGCGGGACCGGGAGCGGTCGCAGCCGATGTGCGGAGTTCCCTATCACGCGGTGGACGGCTATCTGACACGGCTGCTGCGCAAGGGGTACCGGATCGCGATCTGCGACCAGATGGAAGACCCGAAGCTGACCAAGAAGATTGTGCGGCGCGAGGTGACGCGAGTGCTGACGCCGGGGACGGCGCTGGATGCGGCGCTGGGTCAGGAGCAGAACAATTTTCTGGCTGCGTATATGGAGAGCGGCACGGCGAAGGAGCCGATTTGCGCGGTGGCGCTGCTGGACGTTTCGACGGGCGAGTTCCGGACGGCGGAGTTCACGGGCGCGGCGGCGCGGCAGCAGGCGGTGGACGAGATTCTGGGGGCACAGGCGAGCGAGGTGCTGGTGGCCACGAGTCTGGAACTGCCGGCGCAACTGGAGCGGCTGCCGGCGCGGACGCGGGTGGAGGACTGGGTTTGGACGCGCGATTTTGCAGTGCCGCTGCTGGAGCGGCAACTGAGTGTGCGCACGCTGGAGGGGTTCGGGCTGAGCGAGCATCCGGCGGCGGCGATTGCGGCGGGAGCGGTGCTGCACTATGTGAGGACCACGCAAAAGAACGAAGCCATCCATATTGATGGGTTGCGGTTCGAGGAGCACTCGACGGCTCTGGAACTGGACCAGGTGACGGTGCGAAATCTGGAGTTGGTGGAACCGCTGTTTGTGGGACAGGACAGCCGGGCGACGCTGTTTCACACGCTGGACGAATGCCAGACGCCAATGGGCAAGCGGCTTTTGCGGGCGACGATTCTGCGGCCGCTGCTGGATGGCGCGGCGATTGAGGCACGGTATGAGGCAGTTGCCGAAGCGCACGGGGATCTGGTGAAGCGCGAGGAGATTCGACGGGCGTTCAACGGGCTTTTGGATTTGGAGAGATTGCTGGCGAGGCTTTCGCTGGATTCGGCGGGACCGCGGGATGTGCGGGGGCTGGGAGCAAGCCTGGCCCGGCTGCCGGGATTGAAGGCGGCGCTGGACGCGATGCGCGCGCCACGGTGGCGGGAGTTGGCGGCGAACCTGGACACGCTGGTGGATGTGACGGCGCGGATTGCGACGACGCTGGTGGCCGAGCCTCCGTTGACGCTGGTGGATGGCGGCGCGATTGCGGCGGGCGTGGATGCGGAACTGGATGATTTGCGAGCGATCTCGACGACCGGCAAACAGCAGATTGCGGCGATTGAGGATCGGGAGCGGCAGCGGACCGGGATTGGTTCGCTGAAGGTGCGGTATAACACGGTCTTCGGCTATTACATTGAGATCACCAAGGCGAACCTGGCGATGGCGCCGGCGGACTATGAGCGCAAGCAGACGCTGGTGAATGCGGAGCGGTTTACGACGCCGGAGTTGAAGGAGTACGAGGTCAAGATTCTGACCGCGCATGACCGGGCCATCGAGATTGAGAAGCGGCTGTTTGCGGAGTTGCGGCGCGGAGTGCTGGAGGCGGCGGGAAGGATCAGGAAGAGTTCGGCGGCGGTGGCCGAGGCGGACCTTCTGGCCAACTTTGCGCATTTGGCGGCGCTGCGCCGGTATGTGCGGCCGGTGATCGATGAGGAGCCGGTGATGGAGGCGGCGGCGACGCGGCACCCGGTAATTGAGCAATGGATGGAGGAGACGCGCGAGGGACGGTTCATTGCCAACGATTTGTATTTGAATGCGGCGGGCGAGGGGCCCAGTTTGCTGCTGATCACGGGGCCGAATATGGGCGGCAAGAGCACGTATCTGCGGCAGGCGGCGATGCTGATCCTGCTGGCTCAGATGGGCAGCTTTGTGCCGGCGGCAAGTTTGCGCTTTGGGCTGGTGGACAGGATTTATACGCGTATCGGGGCCAGCGACAACGTGGCGCGGGGCCGCTCGACCTTCATGGTGGAGATGACGGAGACGGCGACGATCTTGAACACGGCGACGAACCGGTCGCTGATTCTGCTGGATGAGATGGGGCGCGGGACGGCTACCTTTGACGGGTTGAGCCTGGCGTGGGCGACGGTGGAGTATCTTCATGCCGAGTGCGGGGCGCGGACGCTGTTTGCCACGCACTATCACGAGCTGACCATGCTGGCGGAGAAGCTGCCACGGGTGCGCAACCTGCGGGTGGGCGTGAAAGAGGCGGCGGGCGGGATTGTGTTTTTGCATAACATTGAGCCGGGCGCGGCGAGCAAGAGCTATGGCATTGAAGTGGCGCGGCTGGCGGGGTTGCCGGCGGCGGTGATTGAGCGCGCGAAACATGTTCTGCGGCAGCACGAAAAGCAGGAACGGCAGAGTGTGCAGGTGGAGACTGCGCCGGAGCCGATGCAGATGACGATTTTTACGCCGCTCTCGCAGCGGATTGTGGATCGGATTGCGGAGATCGATGTGAATGCGCTGACTCCGCTGCAGGCGCTGAATCTGCTGGAAGAGTTGCAGAGCGAATTGAAGGAGAAATCATGACGGCGAGCTTGCGCGGGGATGCGGGGAGCCTGCTGGTGGTGGGGCTGGGCGCGGCGGAGCTGACGGGGCTGGAGCGCGCGTGGCTGAGGCCGGTGCGGCCGGGCGGGGTGATTCTCTTTCGGCGCAATATTGCCGATGCAAGACAGACGCGGGCGCTGCTGAAAGAAGCTGCGGCGCTCTGCGTGGTGAACTCGGTCCGGTGTGTGGATGTGGAGGGCGGGACGGTGGACCGGCTGCGCGATGCGCTGGCGCCGATGCCTGCTGCGCAGGCGGTGGCACGGGCTGACGCCAATCAACGGGCACGAGGAGGATCGAGGGTTCCCAGGTCCCAGAATCGGGACCTGGGGCACCCGACAGGAGTGGCATACGAACATGGGGAGTTGGTTGGTCAAGGCGTGAAGGCGTTTGGATTTAATACGACGCTGGCGCCGGTGATGGATTTGGCGCTCCCGGTTTCGGCGGGAGTGATGGGGACGCGGGTAGCTGCGCAGACGGCTGAGGGCGTTGTGGAGTACGCGCGTGGGTTTCTCGCCGGACTGGCTGCGGAGGGTGTGGCGGGTTGCGGCAAACATTTTCCTGGACTGGGCGGAGGGACGCTGGACTCGCACGTCGAGACGCCGGCAATCGGGCGGAATTGGAACGAGATTTGGCGGGAGGATCTTGCGCCTTATCGAGAGCTGAGCAGTGAGCTGCCGATGGTGATGGTGAATCACGCGGCTTATCCAAAGACGCAGGGCAAGGACCGGCCGGCGAGCGTTTCGAAGTTCTGGATTACGACGGTGCTGCGGAAGCGGGTGGGGTATCGCGGGCTGGTGTTCTCAGACGATCTGGAGATGGGCGGGATTTTGAAGTACATGCCGATGGAAGAGGCGGTGATTGCGGCGCTGCGGGCGGGGATGGATTTGCTGGAGATCTGCCACAGTCCGGAGCTGATTTTGCGCGCATTCGAAGCGATGATTGCGGAGGGGGAACGGTCGGCGGCGTTCAAAACACTGTTGCGCGCAAGGGCGCGGCAGACGGCGCGGCAACGGGCGAGGCTGTTTGCAGGCGGGCTTCAGAAGGCTTTGACGGCGCGGCAGTTTGAGGCGCTGCGGGCGCGGATCTTGCGCTTTGGCGAGACGGTGAGCAAGGCACAGGCGAGTGCGGGGATGGGGAGCGCATGAACGCGAAGAGCATGATTGTGGCGGGCGTGATGAGCGGCACTTCGGCGGATGGGATCGATGTGGCCGTGGCGCGGATTGCGCCGGGCAAGGCGCGGCCCAGGCTGACGCTTCTGGCGCATGAGGGGTTCAAGTTCCCGGCGGGGCTGCGGAGGGCGGTGCTGGCGGCGATGAACGCGTCTTCGACATCGACAGCTGAGTTGGCGCGACTGAACTGGCGGCTGGGGATTGCGTACGCTGAGGCGGTGAGTGCGACGGTGAAGCGGCATGCGGTGAAGCTGGATTTGATTGGGTGTCACGGGCAGACGCTCTATCATCAGCCGCGGGCCGTGCAGTATGCCGGGCGCAGCTTTCCGTGCACGTGGCAGTTGGGCGAGGCGCAGGTGATTGCGGGAGTACTGGGGGTGCCGGTGGTTTCGAACTTCAGGCCGGCGGATATGGTGGCGGGCGGGCAGGGAGCGCCGCTGGTGCCGCTGCTGGACTACGTGCTGTTTGCCGATGCGCGGCGGGGACGCGTGCTGCAGAATATCGGCGGGATTGCGAACCTGACGGCGATCCCGGCAGGAGCCCCACCGAGCGCGGTGATTGCGTTTGATACGGGGCCCGGCAACATGGTGATGGATTGGCTGGCGCAAGAGTTGACTGGGAAGACTTTTGACCGCGATGGAGCGATGGCGGCCGGGGGCAAGGTGCTTGCGCCGGTGTTGAAGGCGGCGCTGGGCAATGTTTATTTTGTGCAGAAGCCACCGCGGACGGCGGGGCGCGAGCAGTTTGGGCAGGCTTACGCCGCTGACTTTCTGGTTGAGTGCCGGAGGCATAGCGGCAAGCCCGAGGATGCGCTGGCCACGGCGACCGCGTTGACGGCTGAGACGATCACCGGGAGTTACAAACGGTTTGTAAGGCGGGCGATGAAGGGCGGCGATGTGGACTACATTGTCTCCGGGGGCGGGGCGCGGAATCATACGCTGATGGCGATGCTGGCGCGGCGGCTGGGGCCGATGGGGTGTGAACTGGCGGTGAGCGAGGATTTCGGCATGCCTGCGGAGGCCAAGGAAGCGGCGGCGTTTGCGCTGCTGGCGTGGCAGACGTGGCATCGGCTGCCAGGGAATGTGCCTGCGGCTACTGGGGCGGCGCGGGGTGCGGTTCTAGGTCAGGTTACGTATGCGTAGCGACTTGGCCGTGATCGATGAAAATGAGGGCATGAGGGGTTGTGGTATCCCTGGTCTCAAAATCGAGACCAGGGGCACCCAGGTTTTGTGGCGGGGCTGGTTGCGCTTGTTTTCTTGATTACGATAGCGGGGTGCAGGTCTGTAGCGCGGACTGCACAGGCGCTTGTGTTTCTGATTGAGAGCAGCCCGGCGATCAACTTGTGGTATCGGGACACGGTTGTTGTGTACAACAAGCGGCTGACGCAAGTGATGCCGACTCCCTCAGGAAGTTTCACTTTTCTTGAGACGGCGAAGCTGGTGGATTGAGCAGTTGAAGGTTCCCGGTTAAATTTCAGGGTCACTCCGTTACAAACAAATGAGAATCAAGGCGTTCTCGCCGGAAGGTGGGCCTTTTGGGCGATTGGGGGAGGGTTTGCGCCGGTTTACTCAACCTTTTGCCGAGTTAGCTCGTCTACCGAAGCAGATGACAATTTCACTTTCAGAGGCTGGCGGGATCTGGCCGGCAGAGAACGGAACGATGCAGACACGGAAAAGGATTTGCGTTTCGGCTTGGCTGGCAGCAGTTGCGCTGGCGCTGGCTTTCGCAGGGTCAGCACCGATGGCGACTGCGCAAACGGCGGCACGATTTGTGGGCACCATCACCGCCATCACCGGCACGACGCTGACGGTGAAGACAGACGCGGACGGGGAGCGGCCGGTTCTGGTTCCGGCGACAGTGCCGATCAAGCGGATTGCTCCGGGACAGAAGGATTTGAGCGCGGCGGAGGCGATCCAGTTCAGCGATCTGGCTAAAGGGGACCGCGTGCTGGTGAAGCTGGATCCGGAGGCGCAGGGAGATCCGCCGCAGGCATTGCAGATTATTGCCGTGAAGCAGACGGATGTCGCGGCGAAGCAGCAGAAGGATCGCGAGGACTGGCAGCGGAGCGGCGTGGGCGGGCTAGTGAAGAGCGTGGACGCGCAGGCGGGCGTGATTTCGATTGGCAGCGGCGTTGGAGCAACGGCCAAAACAATTGCCGTGCACACGACGAAGGCGACCGTGCTGAAGCGTTATGCACAGGCTTCAGTGAGTTATGACGCGGCGCAGATTGCGCCGATTGACACGATTCACGTGGGCGACCAACTGCGGGCACGGGGACAGAAGAACGCCGATGGGACGCAGATGGATGCCGAAGAGGTGGTATCGGGGACCTTCCGCAATATTTCGGGGATGATTTCATCGCTGGATACCGCGGCATCGACGATGGTGGTGAAGGATCTGGCAACGAAGAAGCAAGTTACGGTGCACATTACGGCCGATGCGCAGATGAAGCAGTTGCCGGAGATGATGGCGCGGATGCTTGCGGCGCGGTTGAAGGGCGGAGCGGCTGCGGGGTCGGGCACACCGCAGACAGGCACTGGCGCACAACAGGGCGGCGGGATGGGGCGTACAGGCGGCGATCCTCAGCAGATGCTGAGCCGGTTGCCTGCCATTCAACTGGGAGACTTGAAGAAGGGCGACGCGGTGATGCTGGTGTCGACCGATGGGACGACGGAAGTGACCGGGATTACTCTGCTGGCCGGCGTCGAGCCGCTGCTGGAAGCTCCGGCAGCGAGCCAGAGCCTGCTGAACAACTGGAGTTTGGGGTCAAACTCGGCGGAAGCAGCCGCGCAGTAACAACCAACAGATATTCATCGCAAGCAAGCGAGGACACGTGTACTCAAAATTGCACTGCTTCATTCATTCGGTAGTTGTATTTGCGATTTTTATGGCAAGCCTGGCCGCAGCGCACGCGCAGGCTCCGTCGCCCGATACGCAGGTTCAGGCCGCACCGGCGTCAACCGCCACGTTACGCGGACACATTGCCGACCCGACCGGGGCATTGATTCCGGGCGCGGCAATCAACATCGCGGACGCGGCGGGCACAATCGTGAAGACGGTGGTGGCGGACGCCGCGGGCGCGTATGTGGTGACTGGCCTGGCGCCGGGCAGCTACCTGGTGACCACGAATGTCGATGGGTTTGCTCCGTTCAAATCGCAACCGATTCCGCTGGCCGGGGGCCAGGTAAAGCGCGTGGATATCGCGATGGCAATCGAAGCCGACCAGCAGAGCGTGGTGGTGACCGACGAGTCGCCGGCGATCAGCGTAGAAGCCGGAGGCAACACCAGCGCAATTGTACTGAAGGGGAAGGATCTGGATGCGCTCTCGGACGACCCGGACGAGCTTTCTGACGAGTTGACGGCGCTGGCAGGCCCCTCGGCAGGGCCGAACGGCGGGCAGATTTATATTGACGGATTCAGCGGCGGGCAACTGCCGCCCAAGTCGGCGATTCGCGAAATTCGCATCAACCAGAATCCTTTTTCGGCGGAGTTCGACCGGCTGGGCTACGGGCGCATCGAGATCTTGACCAAGCCGGGTACAGACAAGCTGCACGGGCAGATGTTCATCCAGGGCAATGACAAGGAGTTCAACACCGGCAACCCGTTCACCAATACCATTCCGTCGTACTACAGCTATCAGTTCAACGGGACGGTGAGCGGGGCGCTGAGCAAGAAGGCATCGTTCTTTGTGAGCGCGGAGCAGCGCAACACGGAGAACGTGAATGCGTGGTCGATTCCGAATGCAGTGATGTTGGAGAACCCGCTGCTGCCCTACGACTCCGTCACGAATCCCTACCAGGACACGGTGAATTATGGCGTGAGCCTATTGAACCGGCGGATACGCGACAACACATCGGCACGCATCGATTGGCAACTGGGAGCGAAGAACACGTTTACGGCGCGCTATGGGTTCTGGTCCGAGTCAGAGCATGGAGATTTGAACCAGGGAGCGCTGGCGATTGCGGCCACCCCCGATATGAACCCATCGACGCACGAGTCGAACACCGACCATACGGTGCAGATGAGCGACGCGATTATTCTGAACGATCACGCGGTGAACGAGAGCCGGTTCCAGTATGAGCGGCAGAATGAGAATCATTACCCGGACTCGACCGATCGCACGATTTCAGTGCAGGGGGATTTCACGGGCGGCGGATTCTCAGGGCAGGAGAGCCGCGACCATACGACGCGGCTGGAGTTCCAGAATCTGACGACATTGAGCCACGGAACACATGCAATCAAGTTCGGCACGCGTATTCGAGACTCGCGGGATGCGAACCTGACTAATTCGAATTTCAATGGCGGGTTCACATTCGGGAGTTACGGGGCGTATCTGAAGATGGCCAACGGACTGGCGTCGGGGACGCCGTTCAGTGACCTGGTAACCGCGGGCTATGGACCGGCAACAGCGACCTATGCGACCGGGGGCGAATCCACGCTGGCCAACGTCTTTGATATGGCGCTGTTCGCGCAGGACGACTGGAAGTTCAACCCGCGGCTGACGCTCTCGGGCGGCATGCGCTGGGAGGCGCAGAATCATGTCTCCGATCACAACGACTGGGCTCCGCGGGTTTCTCTGGCCTACGCACTGGACGGGGGCACGAAGGACAAGAAGACGAAGACCGTGCTGCGCGCCGGTTATGGGCTTTTCTATGACCGCTTCGGATCGAACAACCTGCTGACCATCAACCGGTACAACAGCCAGCAACAGATTGTGCTGAACGATCCACAGTGCAACACGGCGGCGACCTCGCTGGGGGCGATTGACATGACTACGTGCGTGAGCACGGGCGGGTCATCAACCGCCTCAGTGCCGGTGAAGTACGAAGTGGATGCGCACTATCATTCGCCTTATACGGGGCAGGCGGGCGCGAGCCTGGAGCGGCAACTGCTGCCGGGAACCAGCGTGACGGCTACCTATCTTCATTCGTTTGGCGTACACCAGATGAATACGCGCAACGCCAACCAGGCTGAGGGCGGAACGCCGCAGGACTCTACCGGCGGGTACCTGTATGAGTTTTATCCGGAAGCGGTGTTCAAGCAGGACCAGTTGATTGTGAGCGTGAACGGCAAGCTGAGCAAGACGTTCAACGTGATGGGCTCCTACACGCTGGCGCGGGCCAATACGAACGGGGCGGGCGGCAGCGCATCCAACGCGTACGATCTTGACCAGGATTACGGGCGGGCCGGTTTTGTTTCACGCAACATGCTGTTCCTGATGGGGAATTATGCCGCGCCGTGGGGGATCCGGTTCAATCCGTTCATCATTGCGCAGTCGGGCAGGCCGTTCAATATCACGCTGCCTACGGACCCGGAGAACAACCTGTTCAATCAACGGCCGGGCCTGGCGGCCTCCAACTCATGCGGCAGCAATCTGGAATATGTGCCGACATCTTTTGGTTGCCTGGACACGACGCCTTCGGCGGGCGAGCAGCTTTTGCCGATCAACCTGGGGAGCGGACCGGCCGCGGTGGCGGTGAACCTGCGCATCAGCAAGGCGATTGGGATTGGACCGAAACTGGCTTCGGCAACGAGCCAGGCAGATGGCGGGCCGCCTCCGGGTGGACCGCCTCCGGGCGGCGGCGGGCCGGGCGGCGGACGCGGCGGACCGGGTGGTGGTGGACCGGGCGGCGGTCTTGGACCGGGCGGGCTGGGCGGCGGCGGCGGGCGCGGCGGGCCGGGCGGCATGTTCGGGACAGCCAGCACCGGGCACAAATATTCGCTGAACTTCAGTGTGCAAGCACTGAACCTGTTCAACAACATCGACTATGGAACGCCAAACGGAACGGTAACCGGGACGCTGGACCCGAGCACGAACCTGGTTGTTCCCGGGAGCCAGTTTGGCAAGTCGACGAGCCTGGCAGGGGGCATCTTCAGCACCGGCTCGGCGGCGAGGCGCATCTTTGTGCAGGCTGTGTTCTCGTTCTGATGGGCGAGGGGAAACAGCGGGGGGCCGAAGCGCGATGCTTCGGCCCTTTTGCTTTTTCAGCTGGATGATGTCAACGATAGGTAGAGCGTTTCCCATTCAGGGACGCGGGCATCGATGCTGAAGCTCTCAAGGATGCGCTGGCGGGCGGCGCGGCCGAGGGCGCTGCGGGCGTCTGCGGTGCTGTGCATGGCGGCGAGCATGGCATCGGCAAGGGCCTGGGGATTTTGGGGCGGGACGATTGTGCCGCATTCGGCGACGAGTTCGCGGGTACCGCCGGCACTGGTGGCGACGAGCGGTTTCTGCATGGCCATGGCTTCGGCCGCGGCGAGCGGCATGCCCTCCCAGGCGGAGGCCAGCACAAATGCGTCGGCAGCGTCGAGCAGGGCGGGCAGATCGCGGCGGAGGCCGAGCCAGCGAACGGATTCCTGAAGGCCAAGTTCGGCGGTGAGGGCTTGCATCGCGGAGAGCTGGGCGACGGTGGCCTGGCCGGCGATCAAGAGTCGGGCGTTGGGGGCCTGGGCATGCACAAGGGCAAAGGCGCGGAGCAGGTTGGGGTAGTCCTTGGAGGGTGAGAGGCGGCCGGCGGTGAGCCAGATGAAATCGCTGTGTGCGCTCAATTCGCTGCGCATGGTTTCGCGGCGTGCTGGGCTGGGTGCGAATTCCACAGTGTCAATGCCGTTGGGGAGGACGAAGCACTTGGCGGCGGGGACGGCTTTGAGACGAATATAGCGGTCGGCGACCGCCTGGCTGACGCACATGGTTCGGCGGCTGAGGCGATCGGTAAGGCGATAGGCCAGCATGCGCGGCCAGGGCCCTTCATAGACGTTGTGCACGGTGGAGACCACCTGCGGCGGGGCCGACACAGAGACCGCCTGCGATGGGGCCAGCACCTTGAGCAATCGCGCGAAGATATTGGCATGAAATGTGTGGCTGTGGATGAGGTCGGGGCGGAAACCGGCGAGGAACTTGCGCGTGGAGGCCAGGGTGATGAGCAGGCCGGCGGGAGATTTGCGCATTGAGAGGTGAACAACGGGAAGCACGCTGGGCCATTCCTCGGGAACGGGCGGGCCGAGGACGATGAGAGCGACCGCGTGGCCTCGGGCGGCGATGCGCTCAGCCAGCGCGAGTGCCTGGCGTTCTGCTCCGCCGATGCCGAGCGTGGTGAGCACATAAGCAATGCGCATAGGCGACCAGATGCCTCAAGGGAATTCAAATGGAACGATGATACCGCGCGGGGTGAGGCTTTGTTTATGCGCCGCTTTGCCTTTGGCTTCCCTGCTCTGCTTGCGCTACCCTGATTGTGCCCGGAGGCGGAAGCAGAGCCGCTGCGGAATTGCGAGGCGACGTGGAGAATCCGAAGGCGATGAGGGTGCTGAGCGGAGCAAGCCTGGTGATGGCGCTGCTGCAGAGCCTTTGCACGGCGGTGCTGACGATCAGCGGGATTCGCGTGGCGATCGGGCTGACGGCACTGGCCGCCGCGAGCGGCGTGTATGCTCCGGCGCGGGGATTCCACCAGGACGCGATTCGGATTCCGATGCTTTGGCTGGCAGCTGTGGGCGCGGTTGTGAACCTGCTGGTGTTGGGATGGATCTGGCATTTGCGGGCGCGGCCGTCGGCTCAGTGGCGGCGGCGGGAGATGAGCCCGAAGGAACGACGCTCGGAGTGGCTGCAGTTTGCGCTGGCGATTCTGACACTTCTTCTGGTGGGGTTGGAGGTGTGGACCCACCCGATGGTTCATCGCAAAGGGCCTGCCCCGGCAGCGGCTGGGCAAACTCTCAGCCATTCAAGGAGTTTTGATGATGAGCGGCCAACTGCCTGAGTACGATGCAGCGATTGCGGCGTTTTATCGCCAGGCGGACGAAGTGCACCGCCTGGAAGAGGGGCCATTTCTGTTGGAGGCGTTGCGCACACGGGAGCTGATTGAGCGGCATGCGCGGCCTGCACCGGCTACCGTGCTGGACATTGGCGGGGCGGGCGGGGCGTATGCGCTTTGGATGGCGGCGGCCGGGTATACGGTTCATCTGCTTGATGCGGCGGCCCACCACGTGGCCGAGGCTGAGCGGCGCAGCGCGGTCAATCAACGGCCGCTGGCTTCGTGCGTCCTCGGCGATGCGCGCAGGTTGCCGTTTGCGGATGGATGCGCGGATGTTGCGCTGCTGCTGGGCCCGCTGTATCACCTGACGACCGCGGCAGACAGGATGATGGCGCTGCGGGAGGCGGCAAGGGTGCTGAAGCCGGAGGGAGTGCTGTTTGCCGCTGCAGTTTCCCGCTGCGGCTCGGTGCTGGATGGGCTGGCGCGGGAGTTGTTCGATGACCCGCGCTTTGAGGCAATGGCAGAGCAGGATATGCGCGACGGCCAGCACAGGAACGCAACAGAGCGACTGGACTACTTCACGACGGCGTACTTTCACCGGCCGGAGGAGCTGCGCGCCGAGGTGGCGGGAGCGGGATTCGAAGTGAGCGGGTTGTACGGGATTGAGGGGCCGGGATGGATATTGCCCGACCTGGCAGCGCGGCTGGAGGATCCCCGGCGAATCGAGACGGTGCTCAGGGTGGCACGGCTGCTGGAGTCAGATCCGTCAGTGCAAGGGGCAAGCGCGCATCTGCTGGCGGTGGGGAGAAAGCCGCGGCAGTGAAGCGGGCTAAGTCTGGTCCAGTTCCAGTTCGTTGTCGAGGCGGGCGTGGAGGCGCTCACTGAAGCCGGCGGGCAGCTCAAAGACGCGGCCGTCGGCAACCAGAACGACGAGGTTGCGGGTGGAGTCAAGAACCGCGGAGCAGACCTCGCAGGTTTCGAGATGGCGGTCGATCTCGGCGCGCAACTCGACCGTCACCTCGCCATCGATGTAGGCAGAGATGTGGTCCCAGACGTGTTTGCAATCGATCTTCATTTGCCCCGCCCGAACCATCCGTTGCGCCGGGGCGCAAAGGGTTTCAGTTTGGGAGCCAGCTCCCGCTGCAGCAGCGCCCGGGCCCGATGGAGCCTGACTTTGACTGCCCCTTCGGTAATGCCGAGCGCGGCCGCGGTTTCTCTCACGTCCATCTCTTCGATGTCCCTGAGCAGCACAACGTTACGGTAAATCGCCGGCAGGCCCTCGATGGCCTTGCGCAGCAGGGCGCCGAGTTCCTGGCGTTCCAGGGCTTCAGAGGGGATTTCGCGCCAACTGGTGAGGATGGCCGGCGTGAAGTCGCCGGCGTGCTCCTCGGATTCGGCTTCAATGGAGTCTTCGCGGCGTGTGGCCAGCTTGCGCAGCCGGCCGAGGCCCTCGTTGCGGGCGATGGAGAGCACCCAAGTGCGGAACTGCGCGTCGCCGCGGAAGAGATGAAGATTGAGATAGACCTTGATGACAGTCTCCTGGGCGGCATCTTCGGCATCGGTTTCATTTTTGAGCAGAGAAAAGAGGAGGAAGTAGATGGCCCGCTCGCAGGGGCGGATCAGCTCGTGAAAGAGCTGCTTCTCGCCGGCCAGAATGCGGCGAATGCACTCGGCTTCGAATTCGGGGTTGGATGCCTTCATGACTCTCTGCGAGGAGTGCCGACTCTGCTGCTCGACCCAGGAAGCGGCCGACAAAGAAACTATATCCTGCCATGGGGCGAGAGGGTTGGATGTGCATGGCGGAGCGGGGTTGGTATAAGTTTTACAAAATAATAGGAATCCACGTGCGCAAAATATGAATTGGGCTGTACAATCTCCACGAGGAGACCCATGGCCGGAGATATTCAACTTACGTGCAGCGATTGCGGGCAGGATTTCACCTTCACCGCTGCTGATCAGGCGT
>Ga0302320_10002218_pt1 | contig 46133 bp, 36 predicted proteins | sample Bog_T0_3_FD_202130 | JGI IMG/M metagenome (GOLD analysis project Ga0302320, IMG submission 202130) | Peat permafrost microbial communities from Stordalen Mire near Abisko, Sweden - Bog_T0_3 | ecosystem: Environmental > Terrestrial > Soil > Wetlands > Peat | place: Sweden: Abisko, Stordalen Mire...
TGGTTAAAATGCTCGTACGCTCCGCGAATTAACGGGGATTGTCGAAGCGAATCGAGGCCGGATCGAGAGGGCATGGCATGAATTCTTCGGTTAGCGCAATGCGAGTCCGGTTCGATCAGGACAGCATTTGGGTGGATTTAAGTGATGGCCGTACGATCGGTGTTCCGCTGGCGTGGTTCCCGCGCCTGTTGCGTGGCACTGTGGCACAGCGCGAGCAGGTGACGTTGAGCAGTCGAGGCCTGCATTGGGACGCACTCGATGAGGACATTTCAATTGCCGGCCTTCTGGAAGGGCTCGGCGACCAGAGCGCCGGCAGCAAGACGTTCGCAGCCTGAAATGCGTCCGCGTGTACGCAATCCGGAACCCCATGCGCTAGGCGTCGCGCACGCCATTAACCGCTCCTCAGTTAATGCGTAGGTTGCTGCAACTGCAATCGCCACGGCTGCCATCCCGCGCCGCTGTAGAATACTTTCCATGGAGACAATTCAGTTCAACCTGCCCCAGGACCGCATTCCGCGTGTCTGGTACAACATCCTTCCCGATCTTCCTGCGCCGCTCGCGCCCACGCTCCATCCCGGCACCCTTCAGCCCATCGGCCCCGATGACCTGGCCCCGCTCTTTCCCATGAGCCTGATCCTGCAGGAAGTCAGCACCGAGCGCGAAATCGAGATTCCCGAAGAGGTGCGCCAGATTTACGCGCAGTGGCGTCCCTCGCCGCTCATTCGCGCCCGCCGTCTCGAAAAGGCCCTCGATACGCCGGCCCACATTTACTACAAATATGAAGGCCAGAGTCCCGCCGGCTCGCATAAGCTCAACACCGCGGTCGCGCAGGCTTATTACAACAAGAAGGACGGCACAAAAAGGCTGGCCACCGAGACCGGCGCCGGCCAGTGGGGCTCCGCGCTGGCCATGGCCTGCGCATTCTTCGATCTGGAATGCAAGGTCTACATGGTGCGCGTCAGCTACGACCAGAAACCCTATCGACGCGCGCTCATGGAAGTCTTCGGCGCATCGGTCACCGCCAGTCCCAGCAACGAAACTGCCTCGGGCCGCGCCATTCTCGCCCAGCATCCTGACTCCAATGGCTCGCTGGGCATCGCCATCTCTGAGGCGGTTGAAGTGGCCGCCGCCGATTCGCAGACCAAATACGCGCTGGGCAGCGTTCTCAACCATGTGCTCCTGCACCAGACCGTGATCGGCCAGGAAGCGATCGAGCAGATGGCTCTCGCTGGCGAAGATCCTGATGTGATCATCGGCTGCACCGGAGGCGGTTCGAACTTCGCCGGCCTCGTTCTGCCCTATCTCGGTCGCAAACTCAAGGGGCAGAGCCACGCCCGCGTTATCGCCGTCGAGCCCGCCGCTTGCCCCAGCCTCTCCAAGGGCCGATTCACTTATGACTTTGGAGATACCGGCCATCTCACCCCGCTCGTAAAGATGCACACCCTCGGCAGCACTTTCATTCCGCCCGGCATTCACGCCGGCGGCCTGCGCTACCACGGTATGGCGCCACTGGTCTCCCACGTCATCGACCTCGGATTGGCTGAGGCCGTCACCGTCCAGCAGTTGGAAGCCTTTGCCGCCGGCATTCAGTTTGCGCGCTCTGAAGGCATCGTGCCCGCGCCTGAATCCAACCACGCTGTTGCTGAAGCCATCCGCCAGGCCCTCGCCGCCAAAGAGGAAGGGAAGCAGCGCACTATTCTCTTCAACCTCAGTGGCCACGGCCATTTCGACATGCAGTCCTACATCGCCTATCAGGCCGGCAAACTGGAGAACTACGACTATCCCGAAGAGGAGATTGCGATGGCGCTTGCTGGTCTGCCCGTCGTCGATTAACCCGCCTCCCAACTCCGCGCGAGCAAGTAAAAAAGGCCATCCCAACCGGGATGGCCTTTTCTGCGATCAGCAACGTTACGGCTGTAATGAAGCGCCCCCTGAACCACCATTCCTCGCCTGCGCCTTCTCCTCCAGCACCTTGTGCGCGTTGTCTTCCAGCGCTTGGGCTTCGGGCAGGAATGTCAGCGCCTTCTGAATCGACGGATCCCAGTCCGCCTTGATCCGAAGTCCCTGCAACTGGCCGGATTCGATGGTGATAATCGCTTGCTTGATCATCACTTTTAGCCAGTCCGACACACCGTTAACATCCGTGTCGGTGTACTCGATGCTCTGGCTGGTCAAAAACTTCTTGAAGTCGGCCAGCACCAGGTCGTCTACCTGGAAGTTCTTGTCCGCTGCGTGATCGGCCACGTACGCCGGCGCGAAGTGGAAAAACACATCCTTGTACAAAAGCTCATCCTGGAAGTGGTTGCTCTTCGGGAAGTCGATCTTCTCGTCTGGCGTGATGCCGCCCCCACCGTAAACCGTGCGTCCCGAGTCCGTCAGCTTCACCTCGCGGTTGCTCGAATCGGCCGGCAGCGCCCCGGCGTGGTTGTAATAGTCGTACAGCGACACTCCCTCGTAGTTCCTCTGGATCAGACGGCCCGAAGGCGTGTAGTAGTGATAGGTCGTCAGCGCCAGTCCGGAGTTTTCCGCCAGGTTGTAGACCGTCTGCACCAGTCCCTTGCCAAAGGTCGTTTCGCCCACAATCAGCGCGCGATCATGGTCCTGCAGCGCACCCGAAACAATCTCCGCCGCCGACGCAGTATCGCGGTTCACCAGTACTACGATCGGGAACGTCTTGCCGCTGTTGCCGTGCGTGGCCGTGTAGTTCTGGTCCGGATATGCGCGTCCCCGTTGCGAAACAATGGCCTGGCCCTTGACCAGCAGGTGGTCGCACACGTCCACAGCCTGGCTCAGCAGCCCGCCCGGATTGCCGCGCAGGTCCAGCACCAGGCCCTTCAGATTGTCGAAGCCGCTGATGGCATCCGTCATCTCCTCGCCTGTGGTCTCCTGGAACTGCGTCAGGTGGATGTACCCGATTCCTGGGCGTATCTCGTACTTCAGGTCGATCGACGGATGCGGAATCTCGTCGCGGACCAGGTCGAAGACCAGCGGCTTGGCCTGGCCCACGCGTATCGTCGTCACCTGCACGTGCGTGCCCTTGGGCCCTTTCAGCGCCTTGGCCACTTGGTCTGAGGTCCACCCGTCCGTGCTCTTGCCGTCCACAGCCGAAATCACGTCGCCGGGATGGATGCCGGCGCGAAACGAAGGCGTATCCTCGTACGGCGTCACTACGAAAACCTTGCTGTTTTGCTCCTGGATCACCATGCCCACGCCGTAGTAGTGGCCGCGCTGTTCTTCACGTAACCTCGCGTATGCCTTCGGATCGTAGAAATGCGAATGTGGATCCAGCACCTGCAACATGCCCGGAATGGCGCCGTCGTAAATAGCCGCATCGGCCCGGTCGCCGTTAATCGGCTCGGCATAGTTCTGCTCCACCAGCGCGTAAACATTGGTGAACGATTTCAGGCTGTCGCGAAGCTGGCTCTCATCCTCTGAGGACTGTGCGCCCACCCTGCGCTGCAGCAGGCTGCCCACTACCGCGCAGACGGCGAAAAAGAGAACTACGGTGAACAGTGCGCGGCGCGCGCGGGGAGTCATATGCAGAACGAACCTCCGGACGGATAGCCGTTGGCCTCTCATAGCGGTTGCCCAACTGCCCCATACCGGAATCCGTTCCCGACCACGAATTTCCGTTCGATAAAAATTGACCTTGCCCGGTTTCGGCAAGGCCATGGGTAGTTGGCAAAACCGCTCTACTGAGCCCCGCAGAGCCGTCTTCCGTTAAAGTATAGCACCGTTGTGTTTGACTCAGCCGGAGGCCATTCGGGTAGCCACAAGGCCGGTTGGCGCGCTTTCTCGGCTCCCGCAATCCCCGCTTTCCCGCCCCGGCAGGCCCCAATTCCATGACCTTTTACCTCCGGAATCGCGCTTCTGCTGCCCAGGGATTTACAATGACGTCTATGCATCAGGTGGCGCTCGACCGGCCGCTTGGCGCGTGCTGACCCTATGACTCTGAGACTCCTTCGTATTTCCGCGGCTTTCGTGTTCGGCACGGCGCTGCTCGCTACTGCCCTCCTGGCGCAGAACCAGCCCAGCCTACCGGCCAGCCCCTACGGCGGCAACACCGTGGAAGATATCATCGCCCGCGTCAACGACCAGATCATTACCCAGTCGGATTACGACCGCGCCATGAGTCAGATGGACGAGGAGGCCCGCCAGCATGGCGATACCATGCAGCAGATCTCCGCGGCCCATAAAGATCTCCTGCGCAGCCTAATCGACCAGCAACTGTGGCTCTCCAAGGGCAAGGAACTCGGCATTACCGGCGACACCGAACTCGTTAAGCGTCTCGACGAAATCCGCAAGCAATACAACCTCGAAACTCTCGACGACCTCGAAAAGGCCGCCCGCGAACAGGGCGTCTCTTATGAGGACTTCAAGGCCAACATCCGCAACGGCATCATCACCGAGCAGGTGATGCGCAATGAGGTTGGCGCGCGCATTCAGTTCACCCCCACCGAAGCCCAGCGCTACTACCAGCAGCATAAGCAGGACTACACGCAGCAGGAAGCCGAGCGGCTGAGTGAGATTCTCATCTCCTCCGGGGCCGACGATCCCGCCAAACTGGCCGCGGCCAAGGCCAAAGCCGACGATATCGAGGCCCGTCTGCACTCCGGCGGCGACTTCGCCCAGTTGGCGCGCAGCTTCAGCGACGGCCCCACCGCCAGTGAAGGCGGCGATCTGGGCCAGTACAAGCGCGGTCAGCTCCCGCAATTGCTCGAAGACAAGACTTTTCCGCTCGCTACCGGCCAGTACACTGAGACCATCCTCACCCGCCAGGGATACATCATCCTCAAGGTTGCGCAACACGTCGCCGGCGGGCCTGCCCCTTATAAAGATGTGGAAGAGCAGGTGGAAGAAGCACTCTACAGAAGCCGCATGGAGCCGGCCATTCGCGACTATCTCACCAAAATGCGCGAAGACGCCTTTATCGACATCAAGGCAGGCTATGAAGACAGCGGTGCCAGCCCCAACGAGACCAAGCCGATCTACAGCGCCTACGTCCCGCCGTCGCCCAAGAAGAAGGCCAAGGTCGAACGCACCCGCTTCAGGGAAAGCACGCACACCTTCCGGCAAAAGTCGCCCCAATCCGCGCCGCCTCCCGATCAGGCCGCGGCTCCTGAAACAAAAAAGGGCAAAAGAGCCACTCAAGCTGCGGAGAAGCCCGGAAAAAAGGAAAAGATTCGCTTTGGCCAGGCCCCGCGTGAGACCCTGCCCACCGCCGCCGCAAATTCCACAACAGAGAATGCCGGCGCGCTGCCCGAGACAGCTGACAACTCCCAGGAGCCGGCCAATCCGCTGGTGCCCACTAAGCCGGCCCAGAAGTCGCGCTTCAGTGAGCACGCCAAGGATGCGAAAAAGACTAAATCAGGCAAGTCGGGCTCCGACGCGCTGGCGACTGCGCCCCCTGACGCTGCCGAAGTCGCTGACCGCGAAACCCAGTCCGCGCCTCTCGGACTGAACGGCGATACTGCCCACAAAAAGAAAAAGAGGTCTGACACCACCGCTGAAAAAACCCGCCTCGCGCAACAGAAAAAGAAGCCGGCCGATTCCACTCCGCAACCCACGCCCCAGCCCATACCTACAAATCCGGTGCCCGGAGCGCCCGCACCTGCTCCGCAGCAATAGTTCAACAAATTCAGCCTGCCCGTCGCGCCTTGGGTCTCGTCCTGGATCCCGCTTGCCGCTGCGCAATTTCAATCGGCTCCACGCCGTTCTGAGTATGCTTCCGTGATAAATTGCCGTCAGGAGCCGCTTTGTTAGTCAAGAAGGCTGTAATTACCGCCGCCGCGCGGTCTCAGCGTGAATTACCTCTCCAGACCCTCATTGATGCCGAAGGCAACAGGAAATCGCTGCTTTGCATCCTGATCGAGCAATCCCTTGCCGCCGGGGCTGAGGAGATTGCTATTGTCGTCTGGCCCGGCGATGAATCCTCTTATGCCCAGGCTGCCGGGGTGCACGCTTCCTCGGTCCGGTTTATTCCCCAGCCGGAACCACGTGGATACGGTCACGCCATCCATTGCGCCCGCTCATTTACCAATGGTGACCCATTTCTGCACATGGTCGGCGACCACCTCTATATCAGCACTGTTTCCACGTCTTCCGCGCAGCGAATTGTTCAACTGGCCCAGAACGAGCGCTGCTCGGTCAGCGGCGTCCAACCCACCCGCGAGAGCCTGCTGTTGCGCTTCGGCGCTGTCGGCGGTCGCCGCGTCTCCCCGCACGGCGGCCTGTATCGCGTCGATACTGTCATCGAAAAACCCACGCCCACTGAAGCCGAGCAGCGCCTCCTTATCCCCGGCCTTCGCACCGGACATTATCTCTGTTTCTTCGGCATCCATGTGTTGACCCCCTTGGTGATGGATATTCTCCACCGCATGTTGGCCGATTCCAACGCCCCCGTAACCCTGGTGGACGCGCTCGCCGAAGTCGCCCGCCAGGAACAGTACCTTGCTGTCGAGGACCAAGGTCGGCGCTACGATCTCGGCGCACCCTATGGCCTGCTCATCGCCCAGCTCGCGCTGGCCCTGAATGGCCCGGACCGCGGCGAGGTGCTGTCCCAGTTGATTGAGCTCCTGGCCGACCGCGAATTGGCCGGAATCGGTGGAGGCTCGTCCACGTGAGCCGTTTTGTCGCCGTCATCACCGGCAGCGGAGACCAGCGTGATTTGTCGCTGGACGCCTTGTGCCACGGTCTCTCCATTGACGAGATTCTCGCCGAATGTCAGGCCCTCGACTCCTTCCGCCGCGGATCGGATAATCTCTACCACCGCGTCCGCGCGCTCCTCTTCCTCTATGCCATCCATCGCTTTCACATTCCCATCCTCCCGGGAACCTCCGCGCCCGCCCCCATCCCCTTCGCCGGTTTTCAAGACCTGCTCGACCGCCGCTTCGAGGAAGCCATTGAGGTCTTTCTGGCCGCCCAGGCTGAGCACGGAGCCGGCGCCGCCATCTCCAGTGCCCTTGCCGCCAGCTACAGGGCGCTCGGCTTCCAGACCCTGGCTGACCAGGTACGCCGCAGCGTGCGCGGCGTGCGCGGCAACCAATGGATGTTCCGCGCCGGTCACACTGCCGACTATCCGCTCCGCCTCAGCCCCGAACTTCTCGCCGGCGATCCCGCTTTCCCCATCCTTCGTGAAGCTACTCCCGTTCGCATGGACCTCACCCATTGCGGTTGGAGCGATATTTTCTTTCTTGGTATGGACTTCCCTGAGGGCGCCCGCGCCCTCAACGTTTCCATTGATCTCGCGGTCCGCGCCTCCAGCCAGTGCATTTCCCAGCCCCGGCCCCCCGTCGAGGCCTGGTTCCGCGTCATTGATCAGCCCGTCATCCGCTTGACCAGCGTCGACCTGCGCGCTTCCACTGACGTTTCTTCCATCGCCGAGGTCTTCGACTTTCCCCGCGACTACCTTGGCCTCCTCAAGGCCGGCCTGATTGCCGGCGGCATTGTGCCTCCGGGGATCGAAGGCGCAGCCCAACCTCTCGCCGATCTGCTCCAGCGCCTCACCGGAATTCCCGGACACGGCATCGAACTCGTCAGCAGCGTAAACGATATCCCGAAAGGTTCCCGGCTGGCCGTCTCCACCAGCCTCCTGGCCTGCATCATCGCCGTTTGCATGCGCGCAACCGGCCAGATCCAGTCCCTCACCGGAGGCATGCAGGAGAATGATCGCCGGCTGGTCGCCGCCCGCGCCATCCTCGGGGAATGGCTGGGCGGAAGCGGTGGCGGCTGGCAGGATTCCGGCGGCGTCTGGCCCGGCATCAAGCTCATTCACGGCGTTTGCGCCACGGAGAACGATCCCGAGTTCGGCATCAGCCGCGGACGTTTGCTTCCCGATCACAAAATCTTCACCGAAGCTGAAATCTCCCCTGAAGCTCGTCGGAAACTCCAGCAGAGCCTGGTGCTGGTTCACGGCGGCATGGCCCAGGATGTCGGCCCCATTCTCGAAATGGTCACTGAGAAATACCTGCTGCGGAGTGAAACCGAATGGCTCGGCCGCCGCCAGGCATCCGCCATCCTCGATGAGATTGTCGGCCACCTTCGGTGCGGAGACATCCGTGCCCTCGGCGGTTGCCTGCAACGGAACTTCGACGGCCCTTTGCAGACCATCATTCCTTGGGCCGCCAACCTCTACACCAACACCCTCATCGACCGCGTCCGCAAAGAATTCGGCGCCGATTTCTGGGGCTTCTGGATGCTCGGCGGCATGAGCGGCGGCGGCATGGGCTTCCTCTTCAGTCCACAATGCAAGCCCCAGGCCCAGATCCGCATGCAGGCCATCATGAGTGAAACCAGAAGCCACATGGAGCACAGCGTGCCGTTTGCCATGGAACCGGTGGTATACGACTTCACCATTGACGAGTTGGGAACCCAGGCCGCGCTCTATTCCGGTGTCCATGCCCTGATGCCTCCCGCCTACTACACCCAACACGTCCCTCCGCTCATTCGCGCCGGAATTCCCCGGCTCTCTCCCCTGCGCCGCGCTGAACTGGAGCGCTTCACCGCGGCCTGCCGCTCCGGTGCTGAGTACGCGGGTATGATCCAAACCCTGTTTGACCACATGCTCCCCGCCGCCCAGGATGCCGAACAGGACCAGGCCCAATCCCTCCACACTCTCCTCGATAACTACGGCTTCGATCGACTGCAGCACGAACAGATCCGTCAGGATCTCCGTTCCGGTCGCATTGGCCTGGCGCAGAACCGCCTCCCCGCCACCAGCCTCGTTGAAGATGCCGCGGCGGATCGCCTCGATGATCGTCACCGCGCCTCCGGCCTCGCTGCCCTTGCCGCGGGCCGCGTCGCTGTCGTCTCTCTGGCAGGAGGCGTGGGCACGCGCTGGACCCGTGGCGCCGGAGTCGTCAAAGCCCTGAGTCCTTTCTCCAGGCTGGGCGGCCAGTATCGTAACTTCATTGAAGTCCACCTCGCCAAAAGCCTTCGCGTCAGCCGGGAATGCGGCGTTCCGATTCCTCACGTCATTACCACCAGCTACCTCACCCACGATGCCATCGCCGCCCACTTGGCCGAGGTCGGCAACTATGGCTATCCCGGCCCGCTCCTGCTCTCCACCGGATGCACCATCGGCCTGCGCATGGTCCCCATGGTGCGCGATCTCCGCTTTGCCTGGGAGGAAGTGCCGCAGCAGATGCTGGACGCGCAGGCGCAGAAGGTGCGCGAAGGCCTCCATGCCGCGCTCATTCAATGGGCGCAAAGCGTCGGCGAAGGATCCGACTACACCGCCAATGTCCCCATGCAATGCCTTCATCCCGTGGGCCACTGGTACGAGGTTGCCAACCTGCTGCGAAACGGCGTCCTCCAATCCCTGATCCGGATGCGGCCGCAACTGAACTACCTCATGGTGCACAATATCGATACCGTCGCCGCCGATGCTGATCCCGCGCTTCTCGGCTTTCACATCCATAGTGGCGCCGCGCTCACCACTGAAGTCATCGCCCGCCACCTCGAAGATCGCGGCGGCGGTCTCGCGCGCGTCGATGGCCGGGTCCGCTTGATCGAAGGCCTGGCGCTGCCCAGCGAAGAAATGGAAAGCCGCCTCCGCTACTACAACAGCGCGACTTGCTGGATCGATATCGACCGCCTGCTCGCGCTCTTTGGCCTCACTCGCGATGCGCTTTCCGACACCGTGCGCGTCGACGCCGCGGTTCGCGTTGTGGCCGCGCGCATGCCCTCCTACATCACTCTCAAAGATGTAAAAAAACGCTGGGGTAAAGGTCAGGAAGATATCTTCCCCGTAGCACAGTTTGAAAAACTCTGGGGTGATATGACCGCCCTGCCGGAGCTGGATTGCCGCTTCCTCGAAGTCCCTCGCGTCCGCGGCCTGCAATTAAAGGAACCCGCCCAGCTCGACGCCTGGCTGCGCGACGGCAGCGCTGCGTACACTGAGTCTCTATGCGCCTGGCGCGAGACCGCAAGTTGATCGTCGCCCCACTGCCCCCGGGCTTCGCACCCTCAGCTCGCGGCAATGGCGTATCCTTGGGAATGCCACTGTTTCTCTTTATAGGGAATCCATATGAAAGACATTTATATTGCCGATCTGGCCGCCTTCGACGAAGGAAAGCCCTTCAACGGGTTTTTCCTCGTCCTGCTTAAGCAGCAGCGCACCACCAAGAACAACAAACCCTACCTGAACCTCATTCTCGGCGACAAGACCGGCCAGCTCGAGGGCCGCGTCTGGGAACTCGGCGACCCGCGCATCGCCAAAGACTTCGACAAAGGCGACATCGTCAAAGTGCGCGGCAGCGCCTCCCGCTTCGACGACCGCCTGCAGATGAAGATCGATCAGCTCCGCGTGGCCACGCCGCTCGAGGTCGACAAATCCGATCTCCTGCCTTCCACCACCTGCGACGTATCTGTGCTCTGGAACCAGCTTCTCGCCGGCGTGGAGAGTCTCACCAACTCCGATCTCAAGCGCCTGCTCACCACCCTGCTCGACGATCCGGTCCTCGCCGAGGCCTACCGCGAAGCCCCCGCTGCCCGCCAGCTTCACCATGCCTGGCTGGGCGGTTTGCTGGAGCATGTGGTCAGCCTGCTCGCGCTCGCCGACCGCGTCGCCGCGCACTATCCGCTCCTCGACCGCGACCTGCTCATCACCGGCGTCATCCTCCACGACATCGGAAAGATTCGCGAGCTGAGCTGGGCCATCGGCTTCGACTACACCATCGAAGGCATCCTGCTCGGACACATTCAGATGGGCATCGACCTGGTTGAAAAGACCATCGCTACGCTGCCCGATTTCCCGCCCCGCCTGCGCACTCTCGTTCTGCACATGATTCTCTCCCACCACGGCAAGCTCGAATTCGGCTCACCCAAGCTCCCCATGATTCCCGAAGCCATCGTCCTCAACTTCGTAGACGACCTCGACGCCAAGATGCAAGCCGTCGCCAGCGAATTCGAAAAATCTATCCGCGAAGGCAAAGGCCCCGACGACCTCACCGGCAAAGTCTGGTCCCTCGACAACCGCCAGCTCCTGAACACCAAACGCTGGCTCGGAGAAGCCTGAAAGCAATGTGCAGGAAACAGGGGTTAACGAACAAGCTAGCCTCAGAGGTGGGTGTCCAGGTCTCGCTTTGTCAATTTTTGGGATATGGTCTACAGATTGCGCTCTGCGCCGGAAATTCTGCGCCGATACTCCTCCGGCGTCTCAATGACAAACACCGTCTGACCGGCCAACACCAGCAGCTCTTCATCTCCGGTTACCAGAAGATCGCCTTTACCGCTCTGGGCGAGGTCGAGGAATTGCTGGCCTTTGGGATCTCGGCAGAGTACCGGACATCTCTCCAGGGGATTTACATTTTCGCAATGGGGAAAGTAGTCGCTCTGCAACTCCAGCGAGAGTTCCGCGGAGAGCCCAAGTTTGGGATAGGCAAGAACGCGAATCAATTCCTTAGCAGATTCGCGCGAGACAAGAGGTACGCAGCCGCCCTGCCGCCAGTGCGAACGCAGCCAGGCGAGACGGCTAGTGGTAAATACAAGGGCGGATAGGAAGGTATTGGTGTCGAAGACGACGCGCGGAATTGGTTGTGCTGTCACTCGGTCCTCCGCGCCCAGGCAATAGCATCTCTCACATCCTGTTCGGTGATCCCGAGTTGCGCCAGATGTTCCCTCACCTCATCTGCGCGGCTATGCTGAAGAGGCTTGAGCGTGATGAGGTTCCCGTCCGTGCTGACTTCGAAGTACTCCACCCCGGCGAAGCGCGTAGCTACGGCCTTGGGCAGGGTCAGCTGATTCTTGACTGTCAATTTAGCCAGCATGATTCCCTCAATTAAGGAAACAAGGAAATCTTACTACATTCCAACCTCATTCCACAAACCACCCCCACTGCTCCTCAGTCAGCGGCACCACCGATAACCGCCCAATCACCACCAGCGGCGAACCGGCAAACAGCTTCTCTGCCTTGATGGCCGCCAGCGTCTTCGGCCTTTTCAGCCGCTTGCCCACCTTCACCCGCACCACGGGCACCTTGGGATCGCTCGCGTCCACGCTCACCACCGTTCCAGTTCCCACCGCGGTCCGCTCTTCGCCGGTGTGGTAGAAAATCCACTTCGTCCCCGCCTTCATCTCCCGCAGGTGCTTGACCGCCATAGGATTCGTGACTCCATCCCACACCGTCACCTCGTCGCGCAAAAAATCGTCGAAGGAGTACACATCAGGCTCAGTTTTGAAAAGAAAGTAGCTCATGCGCTCCATGGTAGGGCAGGGAACAGAGATTAGGGAACAGGGATTAGGGGAACAGGGAACGGCAACCCGCAGCCAATACCCATACCCCAGACCAGTGTTCTCGCGTTGAACAGCCGAATTCTTTCTCCTGATCCCCGTTCCCTGATTCCTGACCCCTGATCCCTGACCACTGAGCACTGTTCCATTACAATCAATTCAACATGATCCGTTTCTCCACCGCAGGCGAATCCCACGGCGAGGCGCTTATCGCCCTCATCTCCGGCTTGCCTGCCGGCGTTCCCGTCGATCTCGATTTCATCAATCGCGACCTCTGGCGCCGTCAGCAGGGCTATGGCCGCGGCGGCCGCATGAAGATCGAAACCGACAAGGCTCACATCCTCTCCGGCGTACGCCACGGCAAGACCATCGGCACTCCCATTGCCGTCGAGCTCGTCAACCGCGACTGGAAGAATTGGGAAGAAAAACTCCCTGTCGAGACCGGCGATCCCGCCCGGCACCAACCTGTTACATCGCCGCGTCCCGGCCACGCCGATCTGGCCGGCGCTCTGAAATACAACTTCCCTGACGCTCGCTACGTCCTCGAACGGGCCTCGGCTCGCGAATCCGCCGCCCGCGTAGCCGCCGGCGCTTTTGCCAAGCTCTTCCTGCGTACTCTCGGCATCAACGTTGCCAGCCACGTCATCCGCGTCGGCCGGGCCGAACTTGACCGCCCCGCTGCATGGGAGGAGATTGCCGCCCTCGCCGCAAAAGACGAAGTGGTCCTCGCCTGCGTTGACCCGGCCGCCGAAGCCCGTATGAAAGAAGAAGTGGAAGAGGCCGCGCGCACCGGCGACACTGTCAACGGCGTTTTTGAGGTGGTAGCCCACAACGTGCCCGCCGGCTTGGGCACCTACGCCAACTGGGACGAGCGGCTCGATGGCCTGCTCGCCTGGGCCGTCATGAGCCTGCAGGCCGTCAAAGCCGTCGAAATCGGCCGCGGAGTCACCGCCGCTGAGTCTTTCGGCTCCAAAGTGCACGACCCCATCCACTATGCTCCCGAGGCCGGCGTCCGTCCCACCCGCTTCACCCGTCCAAGCAATAATGCCGGCGGCATCGAAGGCGGCGTCTCCAATGGCGAGGATATCGTCGTTCGAGGTTACCTCAAGCCCATCTCCACCCTCCGCCGTCCCCTCCAATCCGTGCGTTTCGATACCCGTGAAGCCACCAGCGCAAGTTATGAGCGCAGCGACATTTGCGTGGTGCCTGCCGCCGGCGTCGCTGCTGAGGCCATGGTCGCCATCACCATCGCCGCCCAGACCCAGCAGAAGTTTGGCGCTGACTCCCTCCTCGAGTTGAAACGGAATTTTGATTCTTACATCGAACAGATACGGAGCTTTTAGAAACCAGCGATGAAGTTGAAGATTGTCAAATTCCCCGAACCCGTACTCTCTCAGCCCGGCGAACCCGTCACTGAATTCAATGACGAGCTGCGCAGGTTGGTCGCCGACATGTTCGACACCACCTACGCCTCGCAGGGAATCGGCCTCGCCGCGCCGCAGGTGGGTGTCTCCAGGCGCGTCACCGTAGTCGATGTCAGCATGGGCAAAGATCCCGATGACCGGCTGGTCCTCATCAATCCCGAGATCATCTCTAGCGAAGGCAAGCTCTACGCCGAAGAAGGCTGCCTCAGCTTTCCTGATATTCGCGAGAAAGTGGTCCGCGCCGCCAAGGTTCGCATTCGCGCTCAGGACGAACACGGCAAGTGGTTCGAGATGGACGGCGAAGATCTCCTTGCCCGCGCCTTTCAGCACGAGATCGACCACCTCGATGGCGTACTGTTCATCTTCCGCATGAGCGCCCTCAAGAAAAACCTGAGCCTGCGCAAGATCCGCAAGATGCAGAGCGAAGGCACGTGGTAATCCGCCCATGACGAGCGCGGCAGAACCCTTGAGACTCGTCTTCTGCGGCACTCCCCGCTTCGCCGTGCCCACTCTCGATGCGCTACTCGACGCCGGCCACAAAATTGACCTGGTCGTCTCCCAGCCCGATCGCCCCGTAGGCCGCGAGCGCCAACTCACTGCTCCCGCCGTGAAACAAGCTGCACTGGCCGCCGGCCTTCCTGTTACCCAGCCTGAAAAAATCCGTGGCAACGCCGAGTTCCGCTCCCAGCTTGAAGCCATCGCGCCGGGCGCTATCGTCGTCGTCGCCTACGGCCGCATCATTCCTCCATGGATGCTGGCTCTGCCCCGGCTCGGGTGCATCAACCTGCACGCGTCTTTGCTTCCCAAATACCGTGGCGCGGCTCCCATTCAGTGGGCCGTGGCCATGGGCGATGCGTTCACCGGAAACACCACCATGCTCCTTGAAGAAGGCCTCGACACCGGCCCCATCCTCCTCCAACAGACCCACGAAATCCGTCCAGACGACACCGCGACGGAGTTGTTTCAAATCCTCGCCCGCGCCGGCGCACCGCTCATGGTCCAAACCCTCGCCGCCCTGGCCAACGGAACCATCCAGCCTCAACCGCAGAACCACTCCTTCGCCACCTTCGCACCGCTGCTCGACCGCGAAGACGGACGCATGGATTTCGCTGCTCGCACCGCCTCAGAGCTCTACAACCGCTGGCGCGGTTTTCAGCCCTGGCCCGGCGCATTCACCGTTCTTGATGGCAAGAAACTCATCGTCCATCGCATGGCCGTTGCCTCCGAACCTGCTTCTGCTCAATCGGTCCTCGCCGAACCCGGAAGCACCTGCGTCGAAAACCATCGCCTCTTCGCTGCCTGCGCAGCCAATACCTGGCTCGAACTCGTCGAAATCCAGATCGAAGGCAAAAAACGCCTCGCCGCCCCCGAGTTCCTGCGCGGCGTACCGCTCGCGCCCGGCGCGCGCTTAGGTTGAGTCGAGTGTCCACCATATCTCCAGCCCGCCGAGCAGCGTTTCAGATTCTCCTGGCTGTCGAGCGCGGACCATCCCACTCCGGCGATCTGCTCCGCGGCCACTCCGTAAACGCTCTCTCGCCCGCCGACCGCAATCTCGTCACAACTCTCGTCCTCGGCGTCCTCCGCTGGCAGATTCGCCTCGACCACCAATTTCGACCGCTCCTCAAGCGTCCCAATGCCAAACTCGATCCCGAAATCCTTATAGCTCTCCGTCTCGGCGCCTTTCAGCTTCTCTTGCTCGACCGCATTCCCGCCCACGCCGCCATCGGCGAGAGCGTTGAGCTGGCCATTCAAGCCGGCCATCGCTTCGCCTCCCGCATGGTCAACGCCGTCCTCCGCAAGCTCTCGGGCGCTCCGCCCGTTCACTTCCTTGAGGAGCCTTCGGCCGAACTCGCACTCGCCGAATCCCATCCCGCCTGGATCGTCGAGCGCTGGGTCAACTTTTACGGCCTTGAGACGGCCCGCGTCATCTGCCGCCACGGCCAGACCGAGGCCGGCTTGTCCCTGCGCATCGAAAATCCCGAAGTAGAAGCCGAACTCGCCCAGGCCGCCATCCAACTCACCTCTGGCAAATTGCTCACCTGCGCTCGAACCGTCCTCTCCGGCGATATCACGGCCACGCCGGCTTTTCTTGAAGACCGAGTGCGCATTCAGGATGAAGGCTCGCAGCTGGTCGCTGAGATCGCCTCTCACCTCGCCGAAAATCTCGTCCAGGAAGTGAAAAGCATCATCGATACCTGCGCGGCGCCGGGCGGAAAGACTCTCATCCTTGCCGCGCGCAATCCTTACGCCCGTATCGTTGCCTGCGAGTCCAGCCCGCCGCGTCTCGAACAGCTTCGCAGCCGCCTCGCTGCACACTCCGCCCGCGTTGAGTGCCGTCTCGCCGATGCCACCATGCTCGAAGAAGTCTCCGCCTTCGATCTGGCTCTGGCCGATGTCCCGTGCAGTGGCACCGGCACCCTGGGCCGAAACCCGGAAATTCGCCATCGCCTGTACGCTGATGACCTCGCCCGGCACTCCGAACGTCAACGCGCCATCCTCCGCGCCGCCATCCGCGCAGTCCGCCCCGGCGGCTGCGTCGTTTACTCCACCTGTTCATTGGAGCCGGAAGAAAATGAGCAGGTCGTCGCCGCAGTGCTGGCGGAGACACCCAACGACCGCCTGCTTTCGCTTGAATCCGGCATCGAATCCCTGCGCAGTGAAGGCATTCTCACTCCCTCCGGTGCGGAGCACCTTCAAAACTGCCTCACACCCAAGGGCGCACTCCGCCTGCTTCCAGGCGTTCTTCATACCGACGGCTTCTTCATCGCATTGATCGAGAAAATCGCCTGACATCTCGCGATGTAAACTCAGACCAGGATCGGAGTTACATTCCTATGCGCATTGCCCGGGTACTTTTTCTGGCTGCCGCCTCCGTTGTCTTTTTTCCTGGCTTTTTCGCACAAACTGCGGTGCCTGTCGCTCCCGCATCGCTGAGTTCTCACCAACTTCAGGCAATCGACACCTTCGTCGCGCAGGAGATGGCTCGCGAACGGATACCCGGCCTGGCCGTCGGCGTTTACAGCCGGGGCCGCGTTCTGCTGGCGAAGGGTTACGGTCAGGCGAACGTCGAGCTCTCGGTCCCGGTCAAGCCTGAGACCCTCTTTCAGTCCGGCTCTGTCGGCAAGCAGTTCGTCTCTGCCGCTATCATGATGCTGGTCGAAGAGGGCAAGCTCTCGCTCGATGACAGCATCACGAAGTATTTCACCAACGCACCGGCCGCCTGGAAGCCGATTCTGATCAAGAACCTGCTCTCCCACACTTCGGGCCTTTCGGAATATGAAAGCGGTGATCGCACAGGCCCCAAAGGAGACTTCTATCTGCGCCTCGATTTCACCGAGGACGAGCTCGTCACAAAAATCGAAGCTCTGCCCATCGAGTGGGCGCCCGGCGAGAAATGGGGCTACCGCAACACCAACTACCTCCTGCTCGGCGTCCTGATTCACAAGATCACAGGCAAGCCGTACGCCCAGTTCCTCGACGAACGGATATTCAAGCCCCTCGGTATGACCTCCACGCGCCTTATCAGCGACCGCGATATCATTCCAAATCGTTCTGCTGGCTACGAAATAGACGGCGAACAACTCAAGAATCAAGCATGGGTCTCACCAACCTTCAACTCCACAGCCGATGGAACTTTGTATTTCAACGTCCTCGACCTCGCCAAGTGGGATGAGGCGCTCTACGGAACGCAGATCCTCAAGCAATCAAGCCTCGACCGCATTTGGACCGTATACTTGCTCAACGATGGGAAACCAAACCCCGCCGGATATGGATTCGGCTGGTTCATCGGTCAACAGAATGGCCATAAGCTGATCCAACACGGAGGAGCCTGGCAGGGGTTCACCTGCAACATCTCCCGCTACCCGGACGATAACCTCACCGTCGCCGTCCTCACCAACCTTGGCTCTGGGCGCGCGAACCCAACCAACTTTGCCCACGTAATCGCCGGTCTGGCGGATGCTCCGCTGCTCCCGGCCAAGCTCGATCCCGTCGCTGACACGCAGCCCGCCATTGCTGCCAAACTGGCAAAGACGCTGGACCAGATTCTAGCCGGCGAAGACATTCGCCCGGGAACGACCGCGGACCTCGCTGCGCTAATTACCCCAGACACAGTGAAGTGGATCCAGCGGAGACTTTCAACGCTCTGGCCTGGCGGAAAGCTCACCCTCGTGAAGCGCACGCCATTGCCCGATGCGCCGGGTCAATTCATGTCCATCTTCCGTCTCAGTAAGGGTTCCGACGCCCTCTTGCTCCCATTCGGCCTTGCGCCCGACGGAAAAATATCCCACCTCGGATTTTCGCCTGACAGAGAATACGAGTGATTTACACGATTGCGCTGAGTTTCTCAGTTCCCGATTTTGCGGCCTGTGAAACAACAAGTGCCGGCTATCCGGAGCTGACGTGCTGACTCGCCGGTTCGCTGCCACGTCCTCAGTCTGACTCCGCCCCCAGCTTCAGTTCCGCGTAATCCCGCCCCAGCATCCCGCAAAGCGCCTCCACCACCAGCTCATGGTCCGCGCGCTGCGGTAATCCCGAGACGGTCACGCTGCCCACCACGCCCGCTGCCTCCACGTGCAGCGGAAACCCTCCACCATCCGCCGCGTAATCCGCCACCGGCAGTCCGTATCGTTCGTGCAGCGTCACGTTCTTCATCTTCAGGTTCAATCCAAATCCATACGAGCTGCGATGGAATCGCGCCACCACGTTGCTCTTCTTTCGCACCCATTCCGGATTGTCCGGCGTTGTGCCTTCAAGAGCCGCGTAAAACAGCGGCTGCCCGAATCGCCGCACATCAATGACCAGGCTCAGCCCACGCTCCTCCGCCATCGCCTTCAGGCGCGTGCCCAGTTCCCACGCCAACCGCGCATCCAGCCGCGGCAGCCGCAACTCGCGCTCCTGCAAACCAATCCGCTCCAAGTCCTCGCTAAACCCCATAAACCCTCTCTCTGCCCGCTGACAACTAACCACTGACCACTGACCACTGACCACTGACCACTGACCACTGACCACTGACCACTGACCACTGACCACTGACCACTGACCACTACTTCCTATTCCCTGTCTGTCTCACTTCGCCACCGTCAGTGTCACCATCGTGCTCTGATCCACGCGCGATCCGGCAACCGGCGATTGCACCAGCACCGAGTCCGGCTTCACCGGCAGCCTGGGCTGCGCGTCTCCGCTGCCCACCCGCAGCACGCCCACATTCACATATTTCGGCGGAGCGGTCTTGACGCCCACCTTGACTAACGCATCTTCCGCGCTCGCCGCCGTCCAACCGGTCATGTCCGGCATCACGTACCCATCGGCCGCCTCATCGTCCGGCGCCGCTACCAGCAGGTTGATGCTGGGCTGCTCGAGATCCTGCGAGTGACCCGGCGGATCCTGCGCCAGCACTATACCCTGCGGCACCTTTCCATCCGGCAGTCGCGCCGTCGTGCCCACTTCCAACCCCGCGCGCCGCAACTCGAGCGCCGCCAACCGCTCTTCTGAGCCTACCGTGTCCGGCACGTCCACCTTCTGTGGCCCCAGGCTCTCTGACACGCGCACCCGCCACTCCCGCCGCACCACCGTTCCCGCCGCCGGCGACTGCGTTAGAATGTGTCCCGCCGCCACATCGCCCGAATAATAACGATTGTCCACGTCCAGGTTCAATCCCAGCCCGGCAGTCTCGCCGCGTGCGTCGGCCACCGTCATGCCCTTCAGCGCCGGCACCTGCACCTCCGCCCCGTGAATGGCGAAGTGCATCGTGGTGATCGCCGCCAGCAGCGCCACGGCCACCAGCAGCATCAGCAGCGACGCTACTTGGAAAAAGTTCTTGATCGATCGGCTCGTCATCGCTGCGCTTCACTCCCGGCAAACACCATCCCGCCCTACCGCGTATTATCCGTCAACGGCTCCGGATGAATCGTCACCCGGTACACCTCCGGACACTCCAGCTTGAAGCGGTCTTCAAGCGCCGTGATCGCCTCGTGCACCCGATGCATCGGCAGCTCGTCAGGCAATGTGCAGTGGCAGGTAACAGAAATGTGCTCGCGGGTGTGGACCACGGCAATAGCGTGAACGTCAACGATATTCGGGATGTTGGCTGCCGCCGCGCGCAATGCCAATTCCATCCTGCGGTCTTCCACCGCCGCTTCCTGCGGCTGCTCGATCGTTGCCGGCTCGCTCTCAATATGCGTGAGCACCGCGTCAATCTCGGGAATATCGCGCAGAATCTCCGCCTCCAGCCCGGTCACAAACCCGTGCGCGTCCCGCAGCGTCTTGTTCTCTTCAATCTCCACGTGCAGCTCCACCCGCAGCCGTCCGCGATGCGACTGGATGCTCAGTTCATGCACTGACACGTTGTTGCGCGCCGCCACCGCCCGCACCCGGTCAAAGATGCTCTCCGCCCTGGTCTGCCGCGGCACCGTGTGGATCACCACGTCGGCCGTCGGCAGCACGCGGTGCACGGCTTCGGTAGCCGCCTGCACCAGTTCCCCCGTGTGCTCGAACGTCGATCGCCGCGGCAGTGCCAGCGTCAGGTCGGCAAAGTAACCCGCCCCGGCTCGACGCACCCGCGCCTGCTCCACCGCCAGCACGCCTTGCACCCTCTGCACCTCGCGCACCAGCCGCCGCCGCGTCTCGGCCGGAATGCCATCCATCAGCGCGCCCACCGCTTCCTGTCCCAGCCGCACCGTCATCCGGAAAATCATCATCGAAACCACCAGCGCAGCAAGCGGGTCCGCGTACCGCAGCCAGCCGATTCCAATTCGCTCTCCCGTCCACGTGGCTAACAGCCCGGCCAGAACCGCCAGCGTGGCCCAGATGTCTGAAGCAAAATGGAAGGCGTCCGTTGCCAGCGCCGGCGAACCGGTTCTCATGGCCACCGCCCGCAGTTCCCGCGATCGCCACGAATCCACGCCGACCGAAGTCACCAGCACCAGCACCGGCCAAAGCGAGTGGTGCAGTTCCACCGCGTGGTAGAAAATCCGCTCCACGGCTTCCCAGATAATCCACGCGCAGGAAACGGCCATCAGCCCCGCCTCGCCAAATGCCGACAGGTTCTCGACCTTGCCGTGACCGTAGGTGTGGTCTTCGTCGGCCGGCTTGTCGCTCACCCGCACGGAAAAGAACGTGAGCGTCGCGCCCACCAGGTCCAGCCCCGAGTGCGCCGCGTCTGAAAGTACCCCCAGAGATCCCGACAACAACCCGGCTGCCAGTTTCAACAGAGTCATCGCCGTCGCCGCGATCATCGAATGCAGCGCTACCCGCCGCTTTGCCGCCGATGCTCCGGCCATGTCCAAAGCCGGCGCACCAGTATCGGGTTCGTTGGATGGCGGCGCGCTGGAGGCAGGTTGATTCATTGCCAGTCTAGATTACAGGCGCTCGCTTGGCCGTGTACAACCCGGCAATCCCAAACGTATACGGCTGCCAGGAGCATTCCGCGTAGCCCGTTCTCCGCATCAGTTCCAGCATCTCCGTCGGCGGCGGAAAATTGCCGACTGAGATCGGCAGATAGTTGTACGGTCCGTTCTTGCCGCAGATCACGCGGCCAATCGCCGGCAGCACGCGCCGGAAATACACCGCATACGCCTTGCCGATCAGCCCGCCCGGCTCGCTGAACTCCAGGATCCCCAACTGGCCGCCCGGCTTCAGCACCCGCTGAAACTCCCGCAACCCCGCCTCGTAGTTAGCCAGATTCCTGAATCCGAATGCCGTTACAATCAGGTCGAGCGACTCCGCCTTGAGCGGCAAATGCAGAGCGTCGGCTTCGAGCACCGTCACGCCATGACGTTCAAACTTGCGCGCCCCGCGATCCAGCATTCCCCGCGCAAAATCCGCCGCCAGTACCGGCCGCGCTCCCCGTGGCCGCCGCCGCATCAGCGCCATCGTCATGTCGCCCGTGCCGCAGCAGATGTCCAGAATCGCCGCTTCGGGTCGCGCCAGCACATCCCTGAATCGCCGCGCCGTCCTGCGCCACCACAGCCGGTCCACATTGGCTGAGAGCACATGATTTAGCAGATCATACCGCGGCGCAATCGCGTCGAACATCTGCCGCACAGCCCGCGCCGCGCTCGCCTCGTCCGCCGTCCCCGTCGGTTTAGCCCCCATTGCCTGCATCGTTCAACCTACCTCGGCTCACTGATAAAACTGGGCAGAATTTAAAAATGCCCGCTTCCCTATCCTAAAATGTCCAGGGAGGTATGAAGGCAGAGAGCATTGGCCAGTCGGCAAATAATGGCTTATTTGGACATCGAAGCCGAAGAAAAACGATTGAATAATAGAGCGGCACTTCTTTGTTCCTTCGCTCTCTTGCGCCCGCCGCCAAATCCTCGTCGCCTCTTTAGAGTCAAATTGCTGCGAATTCCTCGACAGGAGAGCGTGTCAGTTTCAGGCTCTGAGACATTCGCTTTGAAGTTCGAGCGAGCCCTGAAGATACAGGCGAGCGCAGCCCGCGATCTTCACGAGATCGCCCGCGATTGTGCTCTGCATGGTTCCACCGCGCGCGCTGAGTTGTTGCGCACGCAACTTACCCCTGCCCAGTCTTCCCGCCCAGTAGGGAGCCAGCGTGCAATGTATCGAGCCTGTTGCGGGGTCCTCATTGATGCCGACTGACGGAGCAAATAATCGGCACACGTAATCCACTTCACCCTCGCCGGGAGCGGTAACGATCGTTCCGCCGATCCCGATATCAATTCTTGCAAGGTCGGCAAAATTGGGCTGCAATGCTCGCACTTGAGCAGCTTGATCCACCACCACGAGGTAATCGCGGGATTTCATCACCAGCGCCGTCTTCAAACCCAGGGCTGGTAAGAGGCCGGCTGGCGTCTCGCAGGTTTGGGGCGGCCTGGCGGGAAAGTCCATTTCAAAGCCGTCCTGCTCCTGAGCGACGGGGCCCCGAGCCACGCTCAACACGCCGCTGCGGGTGTGAAAGCGAACTGGCCACACGTCGTGCTTCCGCAGCGCGAGCACATAGGCGGATGCCAGGGTTGCGTGCCCGCATAGGTCGTCCTCAACTTCGGGTGTAAACCACCGCAAGTCGAACTCACCATCGGCGCGAGGGACAACAAATGCAGTCTCGCTGTGTCTGTTCTCAGCCGCGATTTTCTGCATCGTGCTATCCGCGGGAAAAGCGGAAAGGATGCAAACCCCCGCCGGGTTACCTCGAAAGATCTCGCCCGTAAATGCATCAACGTGGTAATACGGAATTGCCAAGTCGTGATCCTCTGCAAGGCAACAATATACCCGGCGCACCGCAGCTCATGCCGGGCGATGAACCGCGCATTAGTGTGGCTTGAACGTCTTGCCTGTTTCGATCAGCGTTTTGAGCCGGGAGAGGGTGCGTGGCCAGCCATCCGCACAGGAATCGTAGCCGCTATCGTCCTCCGCCCACTGGTCATGCGTGACGGACACCTTGGTAGCCTCACTCTCCGGCGTCAGTTCTATCGTGACGCGAGAGATATTGTTGGAAGAGCCGAGGGCAAATGTGTATTGCAACAGCTTTGGCGGCTCAGATTGGAGCACCTCGCCGCGAACATATGGAACGCGCTTGCCATCGGCTCCAATGCCGGACCAGTTCATCGAACCGCCGGGCTTCAGATCAACTTCGAGTTCGGCCCCTCCAAAGATGATGCGGTTGGATTCCGGAGAGACGAAGCCCTCCCAGACTCTATCTGGAGGTGTGGCGAAGTAGAAGACGAAGTGCAATGGAGTTCGTTCGGCCATCTGATCTCCTTTGCCGTTTATGCTAACCCGCAAGAAAAGACTCCAATGTATTGACCATTGTACAAAACTGAGCGGGTATTAGGTATTCCGAGCGCTGCAGTTCCAGTACGAAAAAATTGGTGAGTCAAGTCACTTGCTGCCGGCAACTCTATAGATATTTCGTACCGATGCACGGCAAGTACTGATTTCATCTTCCCGTGGGGAAAAGCTGTCGTGTGTATTCGACTGCTCCGGCTCTCGGCTTTGAGACCCGGGCAACCACAATCCGCCGCCCGCCTGGACTAACTGTTCACTGTCCGCTATCCCAACTGCAACCGCGTCCCCTGCTCCTCGTCCTTGCAGTTCAACTCCTCCGGAGGAATAATCACCGCCGCGGCAACTTTGTGGTCTGCTCGGCTGCTCGCAGCCTCTTAACATCAAGCAGATCCTGATCACGTCCGCTTGCCAGCTTGTTGCGGATCAGATCTTCTCTCGATATGACCAGCGCCGGAGTATCCTCGTCGATAAACCCCTCCAAGCGGTGCTCCCAGGCGCTGTCAAAATCCAGTCCTGAAACCTGCTGCAGTATGTCAATGCGTTCCGGCGACTGGCCCATTTGAAAGATCGTTCCGTCCATGAAATCGTCCGGTGTCATTCCAGCTATCGGAGCGCCGAAGTCAGCGAGCGCCTGAAATACAGCCTTTGCGTTATCCGGGTCTGTGCGAATCCAGAGGTCGATATCCTTCGTTGTGCGCGGTTCCAGGTGCACACCGAAGGCGTAGCCTCCGATAACCAGATATTTAACTTTGTGGGCGCTGAATGCGCGCAGGACGTCCTGAAAGTCCTTGTTCATCATGGGCTGGCACTCCTTTGAAGGCGGCTGCGAATGCATATGCGTCCTGGCTCAATTCCGAGATGGCAATCAAGCGCGCGCCGATCGACTGGCTTTGCCAATATCGATACGACTCAGCCTGTTGCTCATCAAGATCGGTCACTCGGCGAAGTGTCTTGTCCATGCATGTGCTCCCTACTGCAGCAGCGTCCCCTGCTCGTCGTCCTTCAGCTCCTCCGGCGGAATAATCACCGCCGCGGCCACCTTGTCCTCCGGCTCCAGGTTCAACAGCCTCACGCCCTGCGTGGCCCGACCCGCCGCCCGAATCGTTTTCGTGTCGATGCGGATGATCTTGCCGAACTGGCTGATCACCATCAGCTCCGACGTGTCGTCCACCAGTTGAATTGTGTTCACGCGCCCAATGCGCGGAGTCACATTCATGTTCCTTACGCCCTTGCCGCCGCGGGTCTGCAAGCGGTACTCTTCCACGTTGGTGCGCTTGCCAAAACCATTCTCGGTGACTGAGAGAATCCGGTAGGCGCCCTCTTCGTGCTCCTTGGGCGTAACCGCCGCCCCCACCACAAAGTCGTTCTTGGCCAGGTCGATGCCGCGCACGCCGTAAGCCGGCCGGCCCATCGAACGCACATCGCTCTCGTCGAATCGAATCGCCTGCCCCAGATGCGTGGCCAGAAATATGATCTGGCTCCCGTCGGTGATGCGCGCCTTTACCAGCTCATCGTCCTTGTCGATCCCGATGGCAATAATCCCTCGCGCCATCACGTTCGAGAAGTCCTTCAGCGGCGTCTTCTTCACCGTGCCCTTCTGCGTGGCAAAGAAAATGTACTTGCCTTCCTCTTCCAGATCCCGCACCGGCAAAATCGCGCGCACGTTTTCTCCCGGCTGCAAATCCAGCAGGCTCTGCATGCTCTTGCCCTTGCCCGCCGCGCTCACATCCGGAATCTCGTACACCTTCAGCCAGTACACGCGCCCGGTGTTCGTAAAGCAAAGCAGAAACGAGTGCGTCGAGTTCACAATCAGCTGCGCCACAAAATCCTCTTCGCGCGTCTTCATGCCCGTGCGCCCCGTGCCCCCGCGCCGCTGCTGCCTGTAAATCGAAATCGGCGTCCGCTTCAGGTAGCCCTGGTGGCTCACCGTTACCGCAACCTGCTCGTCCGCAATCAGATCCTCAAGCTGCAGCTCCGCGCTCTCGTCCACAATCTCCGTGCGCCGCGCATCGCCGTATTTGTCGCGAACCTCTTCAAGCTCCTTCACGATTACCCCGCGCAGCTTGGCTTCGCTGGCCAAAATCGACTCGAATTCCGCAATCTTCTCGCGAATCTCTTTCAACTCCTTCAGGATTTCGTCGACGGAAAGCTGGGTCAGCCGGTAGAGTTGCAGTTCGAGAATGGCGTCGACCTGCCTCAGCGTCAGCCCGCGCTCCTCGTGCGCCAGCCGCTCCCGGTCTAGCGTGATCACAATCTCAGTGCCTTTACCCCACGCGTACAGGTTCTCCCGCGCCTCGGCCCGCGATCCTGACGCCCGGATGATCCGAATCACCGTGTCCAGATTGTCGAGCGCAATTTTGTAGCCCTCTAAAATGTGCTCCCGCTCGCGTGCCTTGCGCAGCAGGTAGACCGTCCGCCGCTGCACCACATCTATACGATGATCGATGAACACGCGAATCGCCGCGTCCATCGGCAGTTCCCGCGGCTGACCGTTCACCACCGCCAGAAAAATCATTGAGAAGCTCTCTTGCATCTGCGTATGCTTGTAGAGCTGATTCAACACGATCTCAGGCTGCGCGCCACGCTTCAGCTCGATCACGATTCGCATCCCGTCGCGGTCGCTCTCGTCGCGCACGTCGCCGATGTCGTCGACAATCTTGTCGTTCACCAGCTCGGCGATGCGCTCGATGAGCTTGGACTTGTTGACCTGGTAGGGGATCTCGGTGACGATGATCGCCTGCTTCTCCTTGGTCAGGTTCTCAGTGGCCACACGCGCGCGCATCATGAAGCGGCCGCGCCCGGTCCGGTAAGCCTCCGGAATGCCACTCTTGCCGTAGAGGAAGCCACCGGTGGGGAAGTCCGGCCCCTGCACGTGCTTGAGCACCTCGGCGAGGCCCGCATTCGGATTCTGCACCAGCTCGATGGCGGCGTTGACCACCTCGGTGAGGTTGTGCGGAGGAATGTTGGTGGCCATGCCGACCGCGATGCCGTTCGACCCGTTAATAATCAAGGTCGGAATCCGCGTGGGCAGCACAGTCGGTTCGTCGGTCGTCTCGTCGAAGTTGGCCATCATGTCGACAGTTTCCATCTCGATGTCGGCCATCATCTCTTCGGCAATGCGCTCCATGCGGCACTCGGTATATCGGTAGGCCGCCGGCGGATCGCCGTCCACCGAGCCGAAGTTCCCCTGCCCGTCGACCAATGGATAGCGCAAAGACCACGGCTGCGCCATGCGCACCAGAGCGTCATAGACGGACGAGTCGCCGTGCGGGTGATACTTCTTCAAGCACTCGCCAACCACGCCGGCGCACTTGGAGTACCTCTTGTTGTGCTGCAGGCCCTCGCGGTCCATGGCCGTTAGGATGCGACGGTGTACGGGCTTCAGCCCGTCGCGGGCATCCGGCAGCGCGCGCCCCACAATTACCGACATCGAGTAGGCGAGATACGAGCGGCGCATCTCCTCTTCGATATTGATCGGAATCAGGTTGGTGCCGCTGCTGGGCGGCACGCCGCCATCGAGTGGGAGCTGGGGGTTCTGGTCGTCTGCCATAGAGGTTTTCTAAGCGCGTCGGAAGGCGGCAGAAAAAGGTCCGGAAAATGCGGGGCCGGGGTCCGCGGGCTGTGCTTTCATTTTATCCCTTCGAGCGGCCATCCAGCAAGGCTTCGTCGGATAAATAAGTCATTAATTTACAATGTCTTACAGGTATCTCGCCAGGCCGCTTTCGCAGCCCGCCGACAATCAAGTCGCGCGCCGCGTTTGCGGCTTGATTTTTGCCGCTTTTTCACTCCCGCCAGCGCCGCCGGCAACACCCATTTTTTCGCCCGCTCTGCGCATTCACACCTAAAACAGCCCCGGCAAACTCAACCAGCAAAGCACCACCTGCAATACCACAATAGCTCCCCCCGCGGCCAGGGCCAGCTTCCTCCGCGGACCCTCGTATCCATCCGCGAACACGCCGCCCACGAATGTAAACACAAACGGCAGCGACCACACCCACGGACTTCCCGGAACCCCCGTCGTGATCAGCGGCATCAAAACCAATGCGCAAATCAGCGGAGCGGTATTGCCGAAGTAGCGCGGCTTGCGCAGCCCCAGGTAAAGCGCCAGCGCGGCGCCGCCTGCCACCGTAATTCCGGCGTTGCCCAGCGAGGAGAAAAACCGCATCGCCGGTTCCGTCGAAACCCACATGAATCCAGCCGCCGACCGGAACACATAACTGAATGCGTCCGGCGAAAACCCGTAGCAGGCAAACACCAGCAACAGCGCCCCCGCCGCGGCTGCCAGCACCACCGGCAGCGCCTGGCTCCTGTGCCCTTCCGCTACCCACAGCATCAGCGCCAGCCCCAGTAGCGCCGTCACCGGCAGCGCCGCAATGTGCGAGGCCGCCGCCACGCCGAAGATCACCGTCAGAAGCACGATGCGCGGCCGCCATTTGCGCCGCGGTCCCTGCATCGCGTGCGCCACCCCGATGCAGGTGTATACGCCTCCATACACTCCCAGCGCCGCCAGCACTTCAGCATTGGGAGAAAGGCAGGCTTGCAAAATCGCCGGGCAAAAGCAGTAAAGCGACAGCGCCGTGTAGCCCCCCAGGTTGCCGTAGAGCCGCCGCGTCACCCACCAGATGCATCCGCCCAGCGCGCATCCCGCAAACAGGAATGGCAGCCGCAGCAAAAGCAAAACGTGCGTCATCTGGTGGCGTAGCTCCCACGCGCTCACCTCGCCCCCGGCCTCGAACACCTTGTCTTCGGGCTTGCGGAACCAGTCCAGCCCCCGCTCCGCCAGCACATTCAGCGTCAGCGGAAGCCCCGCCAGCCGATAGGCCAGTATCCCGTCATGAATATTCCCGCAGGTGGTAAAGTATCCGGCCAGCGCCGCCGGTCGCTCCCACGTCTCCCGGCCGCACCGCGCATATTGGTAATCCCGGTCCGTCAGTGTCTGGTGCGCCGTAATCCAAAGCCCTTGAGCCAGAAACAGCGCCAGCAACCCCGCGGCTATGCGCTGCGGCAGATTGAAGCGAAAGCGGCGGAGGATTCCAAACCGGTGGGTCATCACGTTCAGGCAGACTGTATCAGTCTAAATGCCCATCCCTCGGCAACCGGCCCCAGCAGGCTCCGCCCGCGTCTCTGCTTCCCCAAACGCAAAAAAGCCGCCCCGAAGGGCGGCTTTCTCACTCATGTTTCCAGTTGCTTCCTAGTTGAAGATCGCGCCCACAGATTGGTTGAGCGTTGTCACGGGCAACGTGCACGTGTTGGGTCCAGCGGCTGTTGAAGGATTGGGGTTGATCGTTGTGCAGGACGAAGACCATCCGCCAAAGGTGCCTGCGGCGCCGGCCGGCTGTGTTGCAGTCAACTTAACCGAACCGTTGATGGGATAAGTCGCCGTGCAGACTGAGCCGCCCAGGCCGGCCGCGGCCGAACCCGGTCCGCAATGGATCACATTCGGCGTTCCCGTCGCCGAAGGAGCCGTTACCAGCCAATTAGTGGTGTTCAGGCCCTCGTTATACACCGTCACCGTCGACAGCAGCGCCGGTGCTTCCGAACCTACGTAGCATGATCCTGCCACCAGCGGCGGGTTGGGGAGTACCAGCGGGCAGGAGAACGTTGCCGTCGCGGTCTGGATCGTACCGTCCGGGCTCGTCGCTTCGGCAACAATCACCGCGCTTCCGTTCCCATAGGCAGTAACCACCCCGCCCGGGGCTCCCGGATTCACGACGGTGTTATCGGTGCTGACAGGGAAGATTTCCGGCGCTGTCGAAATCCACTGGACCGTGTTGGTCAGATCCCTGACGAAGGGAACGGTTGAGAACGTCCCGATCGCCAGGAAATTCCCTGTACCCTGCAAATTGCCGACCGCGATACCCGATGGAATGACGGTGAGCGAAAGCAGCGGTTCCGGCGCGGCCGTCAGTTGCACGTTGACTGTCGATTCAGCCGTCACCACAGACTTGTCGGGGTTTGTCCATTGCGCCGTAATCGTGACCTGGCCCTGGCTCACACCCGAGACAACCCCGTTACCGGTAGCCAGCCCCGAGCTGACTGTAGCAACCGATTGAATGCTTGAACTCCATGTGATTTGCGGTGAATCCGTCACATTCTCAGTCAATCCGGAGGTTCCTGAAGTGCCAATCGCGATTAATTGGCCGGTTTGACCGCTCGCCGACAGTGATTCCGAGTTGGGAATTAAAGTAAGCGCGGTAACAGGCTCGCTCGTTCCGCCGGACACCGTCAGTTGCGCTGTGCCCGTCGCCACCGAACTGTCGGCGTTTGTCTCGATCGCCGTGATCGTCGTGCTGCCCTGGCCCACGGACGATGCAAGCCCGCCCCCGGCGCCGGTAGTGATAGTTGCCACCGACACGTCGCTCGAACTCCACGCCACCTTGCTCGTAAGGTCTTCCGTTGCACCCGACGATGTGGTGCCGATCGCGATAAATTGGCTGGTCTGATTGGGCGATGAAAGAGTCTGACTGCCCGGGATGATCGCAAGCGCGGTCACATCCTGGTTGGGCCCAGTTGTACTGGTGACAGTCACCGTGACGAGCGAGCTTGCAGAAATGGTCCCGGTATAACCCTTGATGCTGGCTGTTATCGAAACCGTGCCAGGGCCAGTCGAGGTTACCAGTCCAGTCGCACTCACAGTTGCCACGTCAGGGCTGACCGTGCTCCAGGTTACCTGGTCGGTGATGTTTTGGGTGGTTGAGGGACCGGTGCCATGACCGTATGTTCCGGTTGCCGTGAGCTGCGCCGTAAGCCCAACCCCGCCGAAAGTAACGGTTGTTGGGGTAACCGCAATTTCGTCGACCTCCGAGCTTCCACAGCCCGCAATTGGCAAAGCAAGGCCGATCAGAATCAGTAATCCCGATGAAAAACGATCAAGCATGGTTGACCTCCCGAATTTCCTGCCAGTTTTTGGTTCCGGCCGCATCGTGATTATCGCAAACACTCGTCGGCTGTTATGCCTTCGACTATAAGCCATCGGTTTATCGAACCAGCTTGGTTCGCCAAATCACCTTGTCCGCGTGGTATAAAGATAGTCAATAAACCCTTCATCGTCAATAGGCTTCTCACGGCCATCCACCTTCTTTTCAAGGCTCTCTGGCTAGGCCGGCGCTCTTCCTCCTGTCCTGCCGGATTTTTACCCCCCGCGCAAATCAGAATGAGCCTCACTCCAGGGCAACTTCCCTCCCGGCGTGAGGCCCATAAATCCAATTACTTGCCGCCCGGACCACCATTCAAGCGAAAAGCCATTGCCACTTTTCACAGTTGCTGCGGCCCCACCCCGCCCCCTCCAAACCGTGTTTACCACTTCTCTAGCATTGCAAACGTTACGATCTTGCTCGTCCCGCCGCATCTCCGCCTGCCCTTCCAACCCGAGGAGGAAGCAGGACCTGGCACCGTCCTTTTGCCCCTTCCGCCGGGAACCGCTACACTTCTCCTGAGCATGGCCATCGCCCGCGACAACACTCCCGATCGTCTCGTAAGCGCCGCCCGCGCGGATGAAGAGCAGGGCTTTGAACTCAAGTTGCGCCCCCGCTGGCTCGGCGAGTTCATCGGCCAGTCCAAAGCTAAAGAGCAGCTCGCCATCGCCCTTGAAGCGGCCAAATCCCGCGGCGAGGCCCTCGACCACGTTCTCCTCTTCGGCCCTCCCGGCCTCGGTAAAACCACCCTCGCCACCATCATCGCCAATGAGCTGGACGTCGGCTTCCAGCAGACCTCAGGCCCCGCCCTCCAGATTCAGGGCGACCTCACCGCCATCCTCACCAATCTGCGTGAGCGCCAGGTCCTGTTTCTCGACGAGATTCACCGCATGCAGCCGGTGCTCGAAGAAAAACTCTACACCGCACTCGAGGACTACAAGCTCGACATCATCATCGGCCAGGGTCCCGCCGCGCGCACCCACGTCATGGAGATTCGCCCCTTCACCTTCATAGGCGCCACCACCCGCCCCGGCCTGCTCAGCTCGCCCCTCCGCTCCCGCTTCGGCATTCTGCTGCGCCTCGAGTTCTACACGGAAGAGGAACTCCGCTTCATCGTCACGCGCTCCGCTGAAGTCATGCAGATTCCCATCGACCAGGACGGCGCGGCTGAAATCGCTCTCCGCTCCCGCGGCACCCCGCGCATCGCCAACCGCCTTCTGCGCCGCGTCCGCGACTACGCCCAGGTCCGCGGTTCGGGAACCATCGACCGCCCCACCGCCAACGCCGCGCTCACCATGCTTGAAGTCGACGCCCACGGCTTCGACGAGATCGATCGCCGCCTGCTCCTCACCATCATTCAGAAATACGATGGCGGCCCGGTCGGCCTGGGCACCCTCGCCGCAACCCTGGCCGAGGAAGAAGACGCCCTCGAAGAAGTCTACGAACCCTTCCTGATCCAGATCGGTTTTCTTGACCGAACGCCCCGCGGCCGCGTAGCCACGCGCCTTGCATACGAGCATTTCGGCATCGCCGTGCACCGCCGCCAGACGCCGCTGTTTTAGGAGAAGTTTGCTGCACCAATTTGAGTAGGAGATCACGAACCCCCACACGCATTTCCTCGAGGAGACATCCCCATGGCCCTGACCGAATCCACCATGCTTGAACTCGGCACCACCGCGCCTGACTTTGCGCTCATAGACGTGGTCTCGGGGAACACCATCGCCCGCGACGATTTCCGCGGTAAGAACGCGCTTCTGGTCATGTTCATCTGCACTCACTGCCCCTACGTCAAGCACATTGAGCAATCCCTCGGCGCCCTCGGCGCGGACTATACCGCCAAACCCCTCGCCATCGTCGCCATCAGTTCCAATGACGTCGCCACCCACCCCGCCGACAGCCCCGCCGGCCTCAAAGCGCAGGCTGAGACCTTCGGCTTCGTCTTTCCCTATCTCTATGACGAGTCTCAGGCCGTAGCCCACGCATACAAGGCCGCCTGCACCCCGGACTTCTTCCTCTTCGATGCCGATTTCCGCTTGGTCTATCGCGGTCAGTATGACTCCAGCCGCCCCGGCAGCGGCATTCCCGTAACCGGCCAGGACCTTCGCGCTGCCATCGATACAGTCTTGGCCGGCAATAAAGTTCCCACAGAACAGCGCCCCTCAATAGGCTGCAACATCAAGTGGAAAGCATAAAGAAGCAAGTCAGCAAGTCAACGGTTTCTGCCCGCTTATTTGCTGGCTCGCCGGGTTGCAATTCGCTGATCTGCTGACTCGCTCTCTACAGCCCCAGCCCTTTCAGATACTCCCGAAATCTATCCCCAAACTCCGGCCGCTTCAGCGCAAACTCCACCGTCGCCTGTAACATGCCAAACTTATCTCCCGCATCGAACCGCTTGCCCTCAAACGTATAACCGAAGACCTTCTCTTCCTTGAGCAGCGCTTTGATTCCATCTGTGAGTTGGATCTCTCCGCCCGCGCCCGGGGTCGTTTGCTCGAGCAGTTCGAACACCCGAGGCGTCAGCACATAACGCCCGATAATCGCCTGCGTCGAAGGCGCTTCTTCAAACTTCGGCTTCTCCACCATCCCCGTGCAGTTATAAATCCGCGGATTCGCGGGATCCTGCTCGCCGGCCAGCACCCCGTACGCGCTGATTTCCGGCCCCTCAATCGTCATCGTCGCCAGCACCGATCCGCCCTTATCATCGAACACATCCATGATCTGCTTCAGGCACGGCGTTTCCGCTTCGATCACATCGTCGGGCAAAATCACGGCGAACGGCTCATCTCCAACCAGTTCCTTCGCGCACAGCACAGCATGGCCCAGTCCCAGCGGCTCTTTCTGGCGAACGTAGCTGATGTGTGCCATCGCAGCCACCCCACGCGACACCGCCAACAGCTCGGTCTTGCCGCGCCGCTCCAGCGTCGCATCCAGCTCAAAGCTGTGGTCGAAGTGGTCTTCCATGGTTCCTTTCCCGCGCCCCGTCACGATAATTACGTGCTCAATCCCCGACGCGATCGCCTCTTCCACGCCGTACTGGATGATGGGCTTGTCCACCAACGCCAGCATCTCTTTGGGGATAACTTTCGTGGCCGGCAAAAATCGTGTGCCCAGCCCGCCCGCAGGAAACACCGCTTTCCGAACTCGATTGCTCATGCCCTCTCCTTCATTTCAAAACTGATTAAGTGTGAGTGTGAAAGCGAAAGTGTGGGGCACCGCTCACACTCACACTCGCACCCACATCCTAAAGCGTCGGCGAGTTATCTCCCAGCATCGCTTCTCGCACAATCTTGATCGGCGGAAACCCCTGCCGCAGAAAATCGTCGTGGAATTTCTCCAGCGAGAATGCCGCGCCTTCCTTCTTCTTCACGTCCTCCCGCAGCTTCATGATCTCCAGCTTGCCCAGCGTGTAGTAAAGATAAGTTGGATCGCCCGCCCCTCGCTTGGTCTCCACCACCGCCGTTTCCTTCGGCTGGTAGCCCTCTTTCTGAAAAAACTCCTCAGCCTGTTCAATGCTCATTTTGCCCGTGTGCATTTCGATACCGACAATAAAACGAGAGTCGCGGAGCAATGCGTCCTGCAATTGCCCGAGCCGCAGCAGCTTCGATTCGCGCTCGTCCTTCGCACCCGCGCCCGGCTGGCCATATCCTTCGTCCAGCATCATCTGCTCGCAGTAATGCGCCCACCCCTCCACATCGGTGTTCGCGCCCAGCAGCTTCCGCACCTTGCTCGGCGCCTGCGGAAGCCACAGAAACTGAACATAGTGGCCCGGATAAGCCTCGTGCACCGCGGTCGAAATCACTGTTCCTATGTTGAAGGCGTGCATATATCCCTCGGTCTCCGCCGGCGTCATCCTGGGGTCGGGCAACGTCACGTTGAAGTAGGCGTCCGTCGAGTGCGTCTCGTACGGCCCCGGCGTGTCCATGCTGGCAAAAGTCGTGGCCCGCTCGAACGGCGGCGTCTCCTCCACGATCGGCCGCACATCCGATGGCAGCGTCACAATATGATTGGCGCGAATAAAAGCCACCAGCCCGTCGAATGTGGCGCGAAACGAGTCCAGCAGTTGATCGGGCGCAGGATGGTCCTGGCCCAGTTCTTCCAGCACCGCGCGCGATTCCTTGCTCGGCTCCAGTTCATGCGCAACCTCCTTGAAGTGCGCCTGGTTCTTGCGCAGATCGGCCCAGCCAATCTCCAGCAGCTTGTCCAGCGGCACATCCACCATCTCGTCGTACTCAAGCTTCTTTTGGAATGCATCCGCTCCAATGCGAAAATCTCCGTTCGACCGCGCCAGCAAATCTGTCTGCAGCCATTTCAGATAATCGTCAAGCGCGGTGATCACGGCTAGGTTCGTCTGCGCAAACTCCGCTCTGAGCGCCGGATCCTGCGCATCGGCAAAAGCCTGCGGCGTCTCGTGCTGAAAAAAACTGATAATGTCCGGCAATTGCTCGATCGCGATCTCGGTAAAGATTCGCGGCGGATTCTTCAGGTTCACGCGCGCCGCGCCCAGCAGCGCCGGCATCTGCTTCTCCCGCGCAATCAGCGACCGTAGCCGGTCGTCCGGCGGCGCAAATTTGCGCTCCATCAGCACAAATGTCCCGCTCGCGCACGCGCTCGAATAGTTGTCCGGGTCCTTTTCCCACGGCCGGATCGTCTCCAACTCCAGTAATTGCGAGCGAATGCTCCCGAGTACCATCGCGCGGTCGCTTCGCGGAACAAAATCGGCGGCCGAATCGTCAGGATGAATCGCTTCGATCCGCTTCTCAAAACTCTTTAGTGCCGCAGTCTCCGCATCGATATTCTTCTGCGAAAAATCTTCGAGCTGCGCATCGTACTGGTGAAACCCCGTCTGCGTCCCGGCCGATGGCGCAAAGTGGAAGTACACCTGGTCAAAATATTCGTCCGAAGCCTTCTGGAATTGCTGCTTCCAGTTCTCCTGCGCGGCCAGCGCCGAAATCGCAAAGGACATACAGGCTCCGATCATCAACAGTGCAACAGTTGTTTTCATTCGCTCATTCCTCATTTGAGAAGTTGGTCTCACGCGCCTACCGGCGCCGGCGCCAGGTCGGCCAGCACTTCATGAATTTCTAGCAACACTTCGTCCGGCCGCGTGGCCTTCAGGGGATACTTCAGCAATCCCTGCGGCGTAAACTGCGCGCCGCACTTGGCGTTCCGCGCCACCAACCGCATCAGGTGCTGTGGATCTACCGCCGCGTTTTCCATGAATCGTATCTGCAACTCGCCGCGCCTGCGGTCGATCTGCGCGATGCCCATCCGCTCGCACTCCAGCCGCACCAGCGATGCCTCCAGCAGAAACACCGTCGCATCCGGAGGCGCTCCGTAGCGGTCTTCCATCTCCGACCGTATTTCGTTCACTGCCGCTTCGCTCGCCGCGCCCGCAATCTTCTTGTAGAGCCGCAGCCGCTGGTTCTCTTCCGCAACATAGCTCTGGTCGATGCGCAGGGACAGCCCCAGGTTCAGCTGCGTTGCCGGCCGTTCCTCGCCGCTTTCACCCTTCATCTCCTTCACTGCGGCCTCCAGCATCGAGGTGTAGAGTTCAAATCCCACCGCCTCAATGTGCCCGCTCTGCTCGCCGCCCAGCATGTTGCCCGCGCCGCGCAGCTCCAAGTCCAGCGCCGCAATCTTGAATCCCGCGCCCAGATCGCTGAACTCCTTCAGCGCCGCCAGCCTCCGGCGCGCAATCTCGGTCAACTCGTTCTCCGGCGGAATAAGCAGATACGCATACGCGCGCCGGTTCGACCGCCCCACGCGTCCCCGCAACTGGTAAAGCTCGCTCAGCCCATGCCGGTCCGCGCGATTGATCAGGATCGTGTTCGCCAGCGGTATGTCCAGCCCGTTCTCGATAATCGTAGTCGCCACCAGCACATCGTATTCGTGCCGCATGAATGCCAGCATCACCCGTTCCAGCTCCCTCTCCGGCATCTGTCCGTGACCCACCACTACCCTCGCCGTAGGCACCAGCTCCTGGATCCGAGCTGCGATTTCGTAGATCGACTCCACGCGGTTGTGCACAAAGTAAACCTGCCCGCCGCGCTCTAACTCTACCTCCACCGCCGAGCGCACAATCTTCTCGTCGAACTTCGCCACCACCGTCTGGATCGCCATCCGGTCCTTGGGCGGCGTCTCGATCACGCTCATGTCGCGCAGCCCCACCAGCGACATGTGCAGCGTGCGCGGTATCGGCGTCGCGCTCATGGCCAGCACGTCGATTTCCTTGCGCATCTGCTTCAGCCGCTCCTTGTGCCGCACCCCGAATCGCTGCTCCTCGTCCACCACCAGCAGCCCCAGGTCCTGAAACTTGATGTCCTTCGAAAGCAGCCTGTGCGTGCCGATCAGAATGTCCACACGCCCCGTCTCCACCCGCTCCACAATGTCTTTCTGTTCCTTCGCCGTACGGAACCGCGAAATCATCTCGATATGAATCGGAAACTGCGCAAACCTCTTCTTGAACGTCTCGAAATGCTGGAAGCTCAGAATCGTCGTCGGCGTCAGCACCGCCACCTGCTTGCCATCCTGCACCGCCTTGAACGCCGCCCGCATCGCCACTTCCGTCTTCCCGTAGCCCACGTCCCCGCACAGCAGCCGGTCCATCGGCGTCGTCGATTCCATGTCGTACTTGATCGCACGGATCGCTGAAACCTGGTCGTCGGTCTCGTTGTAATCGAACGAATCCTCAAACTCCTTCTGAAATTCGTTGTCCTTCGAAAACGCCGTCCCCTGCGCCGTTGTGCGCTCCGCGTATAACTTCAATAACTCGCCGGCCATGTCCTGCATGGCCTTGCGCACCCGCGCCTTGGTCTTGGTCCACTGCTGCGACCCCAGTCTGTTCAGCACCGGCGCCGGCCCCGCGTCCGTCGAGCGGTACTTTTGAATCAAATCCAGCCGCGTCAGTGGAACATACAGCTTCGCCGATTCAGCGAATTCCAGAATCATGAACTCCACTGAGAGTCCGTCCTGCACAATCTCCTTCAGCCCCTGGTACTGCGCGATCCCGTGTTCCACGTGCACCACGTAATCGCCAATGCCCAGGTCGCGAAAATCCGAAACAAACGCCGCCGTCTTTGACCGCTTCGGCTCCGGCCGCGCAGCTACGTCCGCTTCGTCGGAGAGGTCGTTGGCCCCGAACAAAATCAGGTTCGCATCCCCAAAGCTCACGCCTGCCGCGATTGGCGTACGCACAATCACCGGCACGCGCAGGTCTCCGGCCATGAAACTGGCTTCTTCCAAAATCGTTTCGCCGGCATGCGCCGCGCGGCTGCCCAGCCGGTATGGAATCTGGTACTCGCGCAGAACCGTCGCCATCCGTTCCACGTCACCTTGGTTCGGCGCCGCCAGCACAATCCGCGTCTCCGTTTCCATCAGCCTCTTCAGTTGCTCGGTCAGCGCCGGGATCGACCCGTGAAACCTGAGTGTGGGCCGCGTGTTCAACTCGATCTCGCCCAGCGTCGAGTCCTCATCCAGCACGTCCACCACGCCCAGTTGATCCAGGTCAAGGCCCATGTGCCCGTCGAGCGACGCCCGCAACACCTCCGGCCGTAGGTAAATATCTTCGGGCCGGATCAGCGATCCAATCCCCGACCGCTCGTGCCGCTGTTCTACCTTGTTCCACCAGCGATCGATCTGGTTGCGCACCATCGCCGGCTCTTCCACAAACAGTGCGCACTTGGGAATCAGCGTCAGCAACGACCGCTCCGCGCCCGCCACCGCCGAGAAAAACTCCCACCCCGGAAACACGCTCACTCCGCCCGCCGCGGCAGCCTCTGCCGCCATCTCCTCGTCTTCCGTTTCCACGCGCTGACGGCTCAACCGTCCATTCACCGCGGCCAGCAGCCGTTCCGTCACCGGCGTCTCCGTCAGCGGCAATAGTTCCACTTCGTCCAGCCCGCTCTGCGACCGCTGCGTCTCCGGGTCAAACTTGCGAATCGTCTCAATCTCGTCGCCGAAAAACTCGATGCGCACTGGCCGGTCCGACTCCGGAGAGTAAACGTCCAGGATTCCGCCCCGCCGCGTGAACTGCCCCGGCATCTCCACCAGGTCCATCTGCGTATAGCCCACGCTGCCCAGGTGCCCCGTCAACACTTCCAGATCCACCTCTTCGCCGCGCTTCAGCGTCACCGCCAGACCCGCATAGTACTCCCGGTCGAACAGCTTCAGCGCTGCGGCTTCCACCGGTGCAATCAGAATCTCCACTGCCCCGGTCGCCAGCTTCCACAACGCCGTCGCCCGCTGTTCCTGCACGTCGGGATGAGGCGAAAGATTTTCGAAGGGAAGTACATCGTGCGCCGGAAGCCACACCACCCGCGACGGATCCACGGCGCCGGTCAGCTCGCATCCGGCCTTGATCATCGGCTCCAGGGCCTCGGCAGCCCGGTTGTCGGCCACCACCACCACCACCGGCTGCTTGGCTGCCCGCGCCATCAGCGGAATGTACAGGGCCCGTGCCGTCCCCGTCAGCCCGGACACACGCCTCCGCCCCGTACCCAGGCTCAGATGCCTTCGTACGCGCTCAAATCCCGGCGAGTGCTCCAGCTCCGCAAATATCTCGCGGACAAACGGGAGAATCATGAGTTCTCAGTTTACCAGTGAAGACTTCACGCGCTGCGGCAGGCACAGATCACGGAAGCTTCATCTTGGCTCGGGGCGGCCAGGTGCGCCGGTCAGTGAATAACATCTTCGATATTGTCGGCCGTCACGTCCAGGCGCCCTGAAGAAGAGTGCGCACCGCTATTTTGCAAACAGTTCGCTATGCGATCCCATCCGAACCAAACGCAAGGTGGCCTGATTCGGAAGTTTGTAAATCAGCAATAGATCCGGCTTGAGATGGCACTCCCGATGCCCCTTCCAGTTGCCTCCAAGACCGTGGTCGCGATGCCTTTCTCCAAGCGGTTTGTCATCAGCCAGCAGATCGACGATCTCCGGAAGCAATGTCTCAATGTCCTTGTGCAGGGGTGTAGATTTGATTCGCTTGTAATCGCGCTTGAATGCAGAGGTCCACTCAATCGTCCGCATTGAGGGCAGCCATCATTTCGGCAGAACTGGCCGCCCTCGAAACCTCACCACGTTCTCCGGCTTCAATCGCAGCCAAAGTTCTGCGATTGGGAATCCGAATCTCAAACGGCATCGCTTTTTCGGCGGCAATCCGCGTCAGCAGCATGCGTACCGCGTCGGAGACCGTCAGGCCCATAGCAGCTAACGCCTCCGCCGCCTGATCCTTCACCTCGCCATCCACCCGGATATGAACCATGCTGCTGGCCATAATCCCACCTCATGTATACATTGTATACCTAAGCTGCTCTCGCCGCATCCCACTCACTCCCCACCCAGCGCCTTGGCAAACGCATAAAAGAAATCCAGCGACTTCCAATAAGAATCCATCGGCAGCCGCTCATCCTTCCCGTGCGCCCGTACATCGTCCTGCTCCAGCGCCACCGCCGAGTACCCGTAGCAGGGAATCCCCGCCTGCGCAAAGTAGATCGAGTCGCTGGCCCCGTTCTCCATCACCGGCGTCACCGGCACTCCCGGCCACAAATCGTCAGTCAACCGAGTCAGCGGCCCAAAAACCTCCGCAATCGGTGCCGGCGGGCTCATCGCCTTCCGCTCCGGCGCAGTGTCTGAAACCTCGCCCGAGTCCGACACGTACTTCACCGTCAGCTTCGTGTCGCCAAAAATTCCGATCAGTTGTTGCCGGATCTCTTCCGGCGAATGCCCCGGAAAAATCCGGCAATTCACATTCGCCTGCGCCGACTGCGGCAGCGCGTTGTTGGCGTGGCCGGCATTCAGCCGCGTCGCCACGCAAGTCGTCCTGAAGTTCGCGTTGTAGCTCGGCTCCGCTGCGCTCAAACGCGCCTCCGCGGCCATGTCCGGCGGCGTGGACAGAATCGCCCTCATATCCGCCGCCGTCTGTCCCGACTCCTGCGCCGCCAGGTTCGTGAAATACGTTCGCGTCACCTCGTTCAGCTCGAATGTAAACGTGTATCCGGCCAGCTTGTTCAGCGCCCCCATCAGCTCGTAGATCGCGTTGTCCGGCCGCGGCAGCGAACTGTGCCCGCCCCGATCCGTCGCCGTAATTTGAAAATCCGAGTACACTTTCTCCGTCGCTTCTACCGCCGCCACTACCGCTCGCCCGTGATCCAGGTCCACGCCGCCCGCATCGGGATTGATCACATACGCGGCGTCCACCAGTTCGCGATGATTCTCGACCAGCCAGTGCGCTCCGTTGAATTTCCCGCCTTCTTCGTCTGCCGTAAGCGCCAGAATCAGGTCGCGCCTCGGCTTGTAACCCTCCCGGTGCAGGCGCAAAAACGTAGCCACCAGCGCGGCGTCCGAGTCCTTCATGTCCTGCGTGCCGCGTCCGTAGTAGTACCCGTCCTTCTCCACAAACTGGAACGGATCGGTGGACCAATCCGAGCGCAGCGCCTGCACCACGTCCATGTGGCACAAAAACAGCACCGGCTTTTCCGTGGGCGTTCCAGCCGCGCGGTATCGCACCACCAGGTTCATTTTTCGTGAATCTCCCCCCACCAGGTGCACGTCCTCTGCCGCAAATCCCGCGTCCAGAAACAGCTTCTGCATCGCCGCGGTCGCCGTGGTCACATTGCCCTGCGGAGTATCGGTGGTGTTGATCTCGATCAGCTCTTTGAAGATGGCCAGCGCCTGCGCGCGATCCGCCGCCGACGCCTGCGGCAATGAACTCTGGGCCATCGCGGCCGGAACGGGGCACACCGCTCCAAGCCATACAGCAAGGAGGGCCGAAGCAGGAAACAGAAAGAATCGAAGTCTACACATGCAGGAATTTTACGCCGCCGGTCTCCGAGAGATTCAAGTGCAAACAGATCCTTGGGTGACCACAGAAATCCATCCGCCCCTGGCCAACCGCGACGAAGATTCCCTAATGCGGCCGCCCCGGCAGCACAAAATGCTCCGCGCACCGCGGCTCATACGAGTCCCCCGGCATCTTGATCGGGCAGTCGTACGCCGCCGGCTGTCCCTCGATCAGCCGCTGCGAGTAAAGTGCCCGCGCTCCGCACGAGCAGTAGGCCATGCACTCGGTTATGCTGCCGCCAAAGGCATTCACCAGCCACGTCAGGTTGAGCATCTCTCCAAATGGAACGGCGCGAAAATCCAGGTCCAGCCCCGCCACCAGCACATCGTGCCCAGCCTCCAGCAGGTGCTTGGTAAACAGGAAAAGCTCGCCCACAAACTGCCCTTCGTCGATCGCGATGCACTCCACGCGCTTGCCGATTTCCTGCTCCCTGTCGGCGATCGCACCCAGAACCTCCCACGGGTTCGCGGAGTTGAACTCCAAAGCCTGCATCTTCCCGTGCCCGTTCGGATTCCGGCTCTCCACCACTCCCGGGCCGCCCTTGGTATCGTCGCTGGGCTTCAGAACCATCACGTATTGCTTCGCGTACTGCCGCCGCATCTCGGCGCGCCGCAGCAGCTCCGCCGTCTTGTTGCTCCTCATCGGCCCCATCAGCAACTCCAGCTTTCCCTGCACCCCGAACCCTCCCGCCAAATCGAACAGTATCCCCGCTTCCGGCCTTCCATCATACCGCGAAGGTGTCCTGGCGCGGCTGAGCTTGTTTGACGGCGCTCGATGAACATCCTGGCTGCACATTTTTTGATCTCCGGGGCTGGTTCTCTTGAAAATCTCGCACGCCCCGCCCCGCTCGCTTTCGGGGTGTTCTCTTGCAAATCCCTTGCTTTGTGCGAGTTATAACTCAAGTTCTGGTCTAAGTTGCGTGTCTTGAGGAACCTGGAAGCTAAAAGGCTGAGAAATAAGGGTGTTATTCAGAACGTTGCGGGGTGCAGATATGGGTATGGCGGCAGACGCCGCCGGGATGGATGCGATGATGTTGTTCATGGGTTCACAATTCGAGCGGGGTCGGTTTCCGCGCTCGTCCTCTAATTTTGATTGTGCGCCAACGGTGGAATTAATCTGCAAAAGTGGCGAAAGAAAATTGAGGGTGGGAATGCCTGTCCTTGCCGCAAGATACAGCGTCAAGGGTGGGGTCGTCCGGCGTAGTAAGTATTGCTCAGGTGACCTCTTCGGTGCGGAGATTGAAGGCGGGCGGTAAAGGTTCGAGGTCTCCCATGTCCCAGAGTCGGGACATAGGGCACCCAGCTTTGTTATTCGACGTTTAGCCTGGGGACCTGGGCCATCCGCCATGGCAGAGGAATTCTACGCCGTGGGCATCCGCTGTGGGGTTCGTGCTCTCCCACCCATTCGCAAAGTGCGCGAATGGATGGGGCACCCAGCCTTGTGGGACTGAAAGGGCGGGCCGCCCGCCGATAACAACTGAAGGTAACGAAATGAGAGTCCCCGGATTTCTGATACCGAACAACGCCCTTGGCATGGCTGAGGAATTCTACGCCGTGGGCATCCGCTGTGGGGTTCGTGGTCTCCCACCCATTCGCAAAGAGCGCGAATGGATGGGGCACCCGGCGTTGTGGGGACTGAAAGGGTGGGCCACCCGCCATCGGGTCGCGTGCCTTCTGAATGCTGCCGCTATCGCCCCATCCGCACCGAAGCGTCCACCGCCGCCTTCATCACGCCGCAATTTTGCATGAACTGAACCAGGTCCGCTGAAAGCGGCTCCCCGCCCATCTTGCCTGAAGACCCGCTCGGCCGTCCCGCTCCCGCCATGCGCATCGCCCCGGTGCCCTGCGCGTCGAGAATCAGCGTGGTCAGCTTCCGCGCCATATCCAGCGGAAAGCTCTCCGCCACAAACACCAGGTCGCCGCGCAGCGTAATCACCACCGGCCCCTCGTCGGTCGAGTACACCTGTTCCTCGCCTTCCACGCCCTCCGCGCCGGAAGTCTCGGCAACTGTAATGCGGTGAACGCTCGAATACTTCCGTGCCAGGTTGCCCCCGTAAAGCTTCACAAATGCGCGAGCCGAAGCCTCGTTCCTCCACACCGAGAGATACATCAGCGCCAGTGACTTGGTGCTTCCCTGGTCAGCCGGCGTCTTTGCGCTGCGCAACTGTCCCGCCCAGTAAAGGCCGCCGTTCCACGCCGGCGTCAGGTCGCTCGCCGCCCCATCCCCGCCAAACAGCTCCGCCAATATGTGCAGGTCAAGCTGGCCCACCTGGCCGATATCGTAAGGCCGGTAAAGCTTGTCCAGCAGCGGATGAATGTCCGGAAGCAGCGGGATCGCCGGAATGTGCCTCTTCTCGTACTCCCGCGGATTGATGATCTCCCAGCTCGATGTCGGCGGCCGGTCGAGCGCCCCCGCAAATGCCGCCGTCTGCCCCTGGTCCATCCATACGTCCTGCTCGAAGCTCAACCCCTCGCGATACGGAAACAACATTGACTCCGACAGCAGCAGTGGCGCGCGCGCCATAATCGGCGAATTCTCCGACGCCGTCATCTGATCCTTCACAATGTCCAGCACCTCGGGGTCCTTCACCAGGCTCTTGCCCATCGGCTTCAGAATGTAGTCCATCATCACCGCCGTAGCCTGTCCCTCGGCCACCGCGTCCCGCGCCGTGTCCATCTCGTCTTTGGCCAGGTGGTCCTGGTCCCCGGCCGCGTCCACTGACACGTCGTCGGGAGTCTGGTCGTCCCATTTCTCCAGGTCCGAGTGCTGGTCCTGCAACGCGTGCGTCAACTCGTGCGCCAGCACCGGCTTCTGTTCGTCCACGTCCACCCAGTCCAGCATATTCACGGTCTTGGTCTTCGAGTCGTAGTAGGCCTCGATCTGCTCCTTCAAAAGCGCCAGCAGAAACGGCTTGAGTTCAAAATCGTGATCCAGAAGACCGAACTTTTTCAGCACAATTTCGTCCCGCTGCAGGCGCTTGGCGCTTTCATCCTCGTTGAATTTATCTTCCAGGTAGCTTTCCACCGCCGCACGGGTCGTTAGTTGCCGCTTCACCGCGCTCTTGATCGGCAGCCCGGTCTCGTCGGAAGAGAACTTCATCAAATCGTCCACCAGCGCGAACAGTTGCTTGGCCTGTTCGGGAGTAATGTGGGTCCCGCCGCTCGTGTCTTTGCCTGCCGGGCTTTGCTGCGAGCCGGTCGCGGACGGCGCTGGCGGGCTGGCTGGCGCAGCCTGCTGTGCCATGGCGGACATCGCTGCAGACAGGCAAATCACGCCCGCAGCCATCCATCCCGCTCCGGCACTGGGTCTGGCCCATCCTGTCCTTCCCCTGTGCTCGCTCATTCCTTCTCCCTGTGGTTCGCTCATGGTACCAGAGCTTCAGCTTCCCGCCGGTGCCCGGCTCCGCTTCCCGTATCTGCTTCCAAGGCTATAATCAGGATGCGGTCCCGCGCCAAGTTCCACCCAAAAACTGCGCCGGGACGCGGAAAAGCTTTCCCCATGACCGACACCGACCTTGCTTTGAACACCCAGGCCACCGCGCTGGCCGCAATGCTCGAATCCGCGCGCACACCCCATCCGCTCGCCGTCTATCGCGGCGTCTTCACCCCTCAGGTGTTGGACGCACCCGATACAGAAATAGCGGCGCTGGCTCACGGGGCCGCGGTCCACGACCTGGGCTGGCTCCGCCGAGTCGCCGTCCGCGGCGAAGATCGTTTCCGCTGGCTCAGCGGCATGGTTACCAACACCGTCAACGACCTGTTTCCGAACACCGGTGCCTGGAACCTGGTGCTCAACTCGCAGGGCCGCATCCAGGGCGACTTGACCGTCTGGCGCGAGGCCGAGGAAAAGTCGCCGCAGCGCCGCAACCCCGTCCCTGATGCCGCCAAGTCCGGAGATCGCCTCCTCGGCACGCCCTTTGCCGGTGAGTCCGGGCTCGATCTCGAGATTGCCGCCGATCAATTCGACAAGCTCATGGCCCATCTCAACCGCTTCATCATTATGGATGACGTCGAACTCGTCCCGCTTGGCGTCGAGCAGGTTGGCGAGGCCGGCTCTGAGACCGCCATCGGCCTTACCGGTCCCCAGGCCGACGCAGTCCTGGGCCGCGTCGGTCTGCCCACCCTTACCCTCCCCATGAGCGGAGCGCGCGTGGAGTGGAATGGCCTCGACCTGAAAATCATGCGCGGCTACGGCGCGCTGGCGCCGCACTATCAGTTTTGGACTCCCATTGCCGGCCTCACAAAGCTGTGGTCCTGCCTGCGCACCGCCGGCGCCACTCCCACCGGCTGCGCTTCCCTCGAAGCCTTCCGCATCGCCGAAGGGATTCCCGCCTATGGCATCGACATCAACGAGCGCGACCTGCCCCAGGAAACCTCGCAGTTGCGGGCGCTCCACTTCAACAAAGGCTGCTACCTCGGCCAGGAAATCGTCGAGCGCATCCACTCCCGCGGCAGCGTGCGCCGCCACCTGCGCCAGATGGAACTTCAAGGTCCCCTCCCCAAGCCCGGCACTGAGTTGACCCTGCAGGACGGAACCCCTGCCGGCCACATCACCGGCGCCGCCGAGTTGCCTCTCGCTTCCGGACTCCGCCTCTTTGCCCTCGCCATGCTTCGCGCCGAAGCTGAAATGAGCGAGCAGCCCTTCAACTACGCAACCGGATCGGCCTCTGGCACCGCCCGCATTTTGGCCGCGCCGCCAATACTTTAACTGCAACCAATCGGAACCCAGACCCTATGAGTGAAACCCCGAAGTTCGAAGTCATTGACCGCCGCAAATTGAAGGCGGAAGAGGAGCAGGAAACCCGCCAGCCGGCCCCGCCCGACCCCCCCGCCGCACCCGGCGCCGGTCCCCGCCTGGTCGTCAACGAAAGCCGCCGCGAGCCTGCCCCGGAAACAACTCAACCCAACGCCCCTGAACAGCAATCGGGCCAGGAGCCCGAAGGTGAAATGCCGCCCGCGCCTACTGCCCAGGAAAGCTCCGACC